>Ga0209121_10000165_pt1 | contig 67109 bp, 59 predicted proteins | sample Cruoilmetagenom3_FD_187292 | JGI IMG/M metagenome (GOLD analysis project Ga0209121, IMG submission 187292) | Oil polluted marine microbial communities from Coal Oil Point, Santa Barbara, California, USA - Sample 3 (SPAdes) (version 2) | ecosystem: Environmental > Aquatic > Marine > Oil seeps ...
GTACCCGGAGCCTATACCATTCCCAATGAGCGCATAACCATTTTGGAGGCATTGGCATTGGCAGGAGATTTAAACATACATGGAAAAAGAAAAGATGTTTTATTGATTCGTGAAGTTTCAGGAAAAAGAGAAGTGACAACCTTAGATTTAACCAATAGAACCTTGTTTCAATCACCTTACTATTACTTAGCACAAAACGATGTAATTTACGTAGCACCGAATAAGGCAAAAATAAATTCTTCAGCAATTGGATCGACTGCAGGAATTATACTTTCCTCTATTTCAACATTAGTTTCATTAATAGCCATTTTTACACGATAAATATTAAACTATGCAACAACAGGAAAATCCTTTAAATTATTTATTTTTAGAAGAGGAACCAATAAACTTTCGTGAGGTAATGGAAAAATACCTCTACCATTGGAAATGGTTTGTATTAGGAGCTTTGGTAGGCATAATGGTAGCATTTTTATATTTACGCTACACACCTAATACATATTTAGTGAAAGCGTCTATTTTAATTGATGATGAATCAGCAGGAGGATTGCCTTCGGAACTTTCGGCTTTTGAAGATTTAGGCTTAATGGGAGGGACTAAAAAGCAAATAGAAACCGAAATAGGTTTGCTTAAATCGAGATCCTTAATGGAAGATGTTGTAAAAGAATTGGGTTTAAACATAACTTATTATAGAAAAGGACGTGTTCGAGAAGTTGAATTGTATAAAAACAGCATGCCTTTTAAAGTTAATTTTTTGAATAAGGATTCCGTTTTTTATAAGCGAGATACGAGTTTTTCTATTCAGGCAATTTCTGAGTCTAAGTATTATTTGTTAAATGCTGATGGTATTAAAACTGCAGAAAATGTATTTGGAGAAAAAATAAATGCAGTATTTGGGGATTTTATAATTACGCCATCAGATGTGGAAAATGTAAATATAGCAGATGAAATTATTGTTTCAATAGCTCCGTTGAAATTAATAAGCGAAAATTTAGGAGAAGGTGTAGAAGTTGAATTGCAATATAAAAAATCTAATTTAATTGAACTGAGTTTAAAAAACACTGTAAAAATAAAAGCTATTGATATTTTAAATCAATTGGTAAAATTATATAATAAAGAAGCAGTTGAAGATAAAAATTTAATAGGATACAATACTGAGGCATTTATTAATGAACGTTTGGCGGTGATTGAAAAAGACTTGTCGAATGTAGATAAAGGGGTTGAAACTTTTAAAACAGACAATAAGTTAACCGATATTGTGTCGGAAGCAGGAATTTTTTTAGAAGGAAATGCTGCGTTAGAACAGAAAGTAGTTGATTTATATACACAGCTAAAAATGGCTAATTATATGAATGATTATTTAGCTTCAAATGCAGATCAGCTAATTCCAGCTAATTTAGGCTTAGAAGATGGCTCCGTAAATGCAAATACTGTAAGTTATAATGAACTGTTGTTAGAGCGTAATCGCATTTTAAAAGGTTCGAGTGTAAAGCATCCAATTGTTCAAAATTTAGATGCCCAAATAGCACAATTAAGAACTAGTATTGTGCAAGGTTTGGTAAATTTAAAGTCTTCATTAAACATAGCTATTAAAGATGCCGAATACCAAGAGCGTAGATTTAGTGCTAAAATTACAGCGGTTCCACAGCAAGAAAGAGAATTTAGAGATATGCAACGCCAACAACAGATTATAGAAACCTTGTATTTGTATTTGCTACAGAAACGTGAAGAAAATGCCATTTCTTTAGCGGTAACCGTGCCGAATGCAAAAGTGATTGATATTGCCGATGGAAGTGATATACCTGTAAGTCCAAAACGGAAAATAGTTTATATAGCAGCTATGCTATTAGGTTTATTAATCCCATTTATGGTCTTGTACATTCGTTTTTTATTAGACAATAAAGTACATTCGAGTAAGGATGTTGAAGCCAAATTAAAAGCTCCAATTTTAGGAGAAATACCTAAATCTAAGGATATTAATAAAGTAATGGTAAGTTTAGATGATAGAAGTGGTATTGCCGAATCATTTAGAATGATTAGAACCAATATTGAATTTATGCTATCAAGTGTAAAAAAAGGCGCTAAAACTATTTTTATAACATCTACAGTACCAACAGAAGGTAAAACTTTTATAGCAGTGAACTTAGCTTCTGTACTGGCATTGTCTAATAAAAAAGTATTGTTAATAGGTGCTGATATTAGAAAACCAAAGCTTGAAGAATATTTGCAAAGAAAAATGGGAAGTGGTTTGACTCATTTTTTAGCAGATTCATCTTTAAAAATAAAAGATATAATTGTTCACATGAACGATCTAAATATTGATGTAATACATGCTGGAATCAATGCGCCTAATCCTTCAGAATTATTAATGAATGGACGTTTAGACGAAATATGGAAATATGGCAAGGAAAACTACGATTACGTAATTGTAGATACTGCTCCCGTAAAGTTAGTTACAGATACAATTTTACTTTCAGAGAATGCCGATTTATTTTTATACACGGTAAGAGCCAATTATTTAGACAAAAGATTGCTTGAAATACCAGAAAAATTATACAATGATAAACGTTTACCGAACATGGCTATATTGTTAAATGATGTAGATATTGAAAGAGGTTATGGTTATGGTTATGGTTATGGTTATGGTTATGGTGAAAAGGAAGTGAAAAAATCTTGGTGGAAACGAATGCTTTCCTAATTATGAAGCAATCTATAGACAAAGCATTTTTATGGTTGGGAATACTTGGTTTTTTGACTTGCAATGCTCAAGAAAATAAAACACTTTATATGTTGGAGTTGCAAACCACTCAGGCCTCTAATAATAGTGTGCCCTTTTGGTTAAGTGCCAATACGTATGGAAGAGTACAAGAGCATTCAAGTACGTTATTGTATTCAGCCGTTGCAGGAAATTTTAAAAATGAAACAAGTAAGTTACAGTATTGCTATAAATTGGGGCTCACAGGTTACAATGCAATAAAAAATGATGTATTTATTGATGAATTTTATGGTGATATAAAATATAAAAACTGGGGTTTAACTATTGGGGTTAAACATGATGCTCAAAACTTGCAGGGATTATCTTCATCTAATGGGAATATCTCAGAATCAATAAATGCTAGGTCTTATCCAGGTTATGAAATATATTTAAAAGATTTTGTAAAACTTCCTTTTGCTAAAAACTGGCTCTCTATTAAAGGAAATTATGGTGATTTTTTATTGAATGATAAGCGAGTAGTATCAAATGCAAGGTTGCATAAAAAAAGCTTCTATTTAAAGACAAAATTAAGTCTCAAGTTTGACATCATAGCAGGACTTAATCATTATGCTCAATGGGCAGGAGAATCTAACATATTTGGCAAACAGCCATCAGGTTTTAAAGATTATCTTCGGGTTGTTTCTGGTAGTTCAGGAGGTAATAATGCATTAGAAGGTGATCAGATTAATGTTTTGGGAAACCAGCTAGGGTCATATCTTTTACAATTAAATAGTAAAGGTGAAAAAGCAAATTGGAGTTGGTATTGGTCGCATCTTTTTGAAGATAGATCTGGTAGGGAACTCATGAATTATCCGGATGCTTTGTATGGGTTTTATATTGATTTCAAGAAATCTTCAGCTTCAATTACTCATTTCTTAGCAGAATTTACTTATACGAAGCATGCAAGTGGAGATGACCCTCATTACACCGATGAAAGTGGTTATCATGCAGGAAGTGGAATGGATAATTATTTTAACAATGGGGTGTATCAGTCAGGATGGACTTACTTTGGAAATATGATTGGATCACCCTATTTTACCACAAAGAAAAGGGATGAAAATGGGATTACTCAAGGAATTATTGATGGTGACAATAGATTAATGGCATTTAATATAGGCTTAAAAGGGTTTGTAAAAAAGGTTTCTTACAAGGCAGTTTTTAGTCACACGACCTATTTTGGATGGTTTGGTAATGAATATAAAGATAGACCTAAACAGTTTTCTGGTTTACTAGAGTTAAATTTTCCAAAAATAGGGTCACTTCCATTTGTTTTTTCTGTAGGAACCGCTTTTGATTCAGGAACCTACAGACAAGTAAACTTTGGTGGATTTATTAGGCTTTCGAAAAAAGGATATTTTTTTAAATAAGTTAATTTTGTTTTTTTTCATTAAACAATAAAAACCCAAGCAAATTGCTTGGGTTTTTTTGTAGCGTGATGCAGAATTGAACTGCAGACCTCCGGGTTATGAATCCGACGCTCTAACCAACTGAGCTACCACGCCATTTATTAAGGGTGCAAATATAAAAATAAATTATTTCCTGCCACAAATTTATTCTCTTATTTTTTTAATTATTTAAATTTTTTTTAAATCGATAAATATTATATATTGTGCTTTTAATAAATATGTATGTCAGCAAAAATTAAATTTGAGATAGAGTTTCCAATACACGCATCACCTAAAATGTTGTATCAATATTTTGGCACACCATCAGGGCTTTCTGAATGGTTTGCAGACAATGTAAATTCTAGAGGCGAAGTTTATACTTTTATATGGGATGGTTCTGAGGAGCAAGCAAAAGTGCTACAAGAAAGACCTGATGAAAAAATCAAGTTTAAATGGCTAGAAGATGAGGATGATAAAAGTTTCTTTGAATTTAGAATTGAAGTAGATGAAATTACGAAAGATGTTTCTTTAATGGTAACAGACTTTGCAGAAGAAGATGAAGTTGAAGAATCAAAAATGTTTTGGGAAAATCAAATAGATGAGTTAAAGCATACCATTGGCGCATAAAAAAGATTATTTAATATTTAAAACCCTGAATTAATTCAGGGTTTTTTTATATACTTTTGCCAGCAAAATATAGTTTATGATAAATTTTAATGGAGATTTTTTACACGAATCTAACTCAATAATTAATTCAAACAATAGAGCTTTTAAATATGGCGATGGATTGTTTGAAACAATTAAAGTAGTTGGTGCTAACATAGTTTTTTTAGAAGATCATTATTTTAGATTAATGGCCTCTATGAGAATGTTAAGAATGGAAATTCCATTAAACTTTTCATTAGAATTTTTTGAAGAAGAAATTATTAAAACTGTAGATAATAATAATTTTGAAAATGCAAGAGTTCGAGTTACTGTATTTAGAAATGATGGAGGTTTATATACGCCTTTAGAAAATTCAATAAAATATTTAATTGAAGCTAGTGAATTAAAAGTTTTAAAAAGGTCTAATTATAATGTTGATTTGTACAAAGATTTTTACATTTCATCTGGATTTTTATCAACAATAAAAACAACAAACAGAATTTTAAATGTATTAGCCAGTATCTATGCAAAAGAGAATGAGTTAGATAACTGTATTCTTATCAACGAAAAAAAGCATATAGTTGAGGCTACAAACGGAAATATATTTTTAATAAAAGAAAATATTATAAAAACTCCAGCGCTTTCAGAAGGTGCTATAAAAGGAATTGCGAGAAAAAAAATTATTGAAATTATAAACGAATTACCAGATTTTGAATTAATTGAAACTGAAATTTCTCCTTTTGAATTACAAAAAGCAGACGAAGTTTTTATAACAAATGCAATAGTTGGAATTCAATCTGTAACTGGGTATAGAAAAACAAAATACAGTACTGAAATAGGAACGGAACTAAGTAAGAAATTTTCGAAATTAATTTAGAGAAGGATTTTCAGGTGCATTTGCCCAAATTTGGTATTCACCACCAAGCGACATTAAATGATTTTTCCAAATTATATCACTTTTAATAGTTAGTAAATTTGGATATTTATTTTTTGAAATCACCCAAGTATTTTCGTTTAATTCTTCTTTAAGTTGTGATAAGGACCAACCAGAATACCCCAAGAAAAAGCGAATATCCCCAGGTTCTAAAGACTTTTCATCTAACAATTTTGTTAAAATATTAAAGTCGCCACCCCAATAATAATTTTCATCAATTTTAATACTATCAGGGATTAAATGAGGTATTTTATGAATAAAATACAAGTTTTCTTGCTCAACAGGACCACCGTTATAGATAGTGAAATCAGAATTGATTTCTGGAATTAAATCGCTTAAAATAAATTCTGTAGGCTTATTCAAAATAAATCCAATACAACCATTGTCGTCGTGTTCAGTTAAATAAATAACAGATCTATTAAACTCCTTATCGTTTAAAATAGAAGGTTCGGCTATAAGTAAATTCCCTTTTGTAAGATTCATGATATTTTTAACTCAATTCCTAAATATAATAAAATATGTTCATAAAAAAGAGACTTTCTAAAAAATTTACTTCTCAATCATATTGAGACCCGAGACCAAAATTTTCTCAAGCTGGTGTAATGGCGTAAAGATTTAAATAGCCTGTCATTCCTGCGAAGGCAGGAATCTTTACTTGATTTGTTGTGGATTAGCTTCGCTTAACCTAAAGGTTTATCTGCCTTCGCAGGAATGAGAATTAACAACAAGAGCAAAAGTTAAACTAAATATATTTAGGTGGTTAGGTAGTCGTCAATGATAGCTTGTAGAAATATTTTAACTTATTTATAATTAATATCGGTTTCGACAAGCTCAACCTGACAAAGTTTCGACTTACTCAACTTTACAAGTCAAAATCCACATTCTTTTTAGACAGCTTCCATTCGTTTTTTATAATATGTTATGAATTTAAATCGTTTTTAAATTTAGTTCCAGCTTTAAATTTAACCACCTTTTTTGCTTTAATTTTAATAGATTCACCAGTATTTGGGTTCGTTCCAGGTCTTTCTGCTCTTTGTGAAGCTTGCCAAGTTCCCCAACCAACGAGAGCGACTTTTTCTCCATTTTTAAGTGAGTTTGTAATATTTGTAGTTATTGAATCTAATGCAGCTAAGGCTGCAGCCTTTGAAATACCAGCATCTTTAGCAATAGCGTTTATAAGATCAGATTTATTCATAATATTTTTTAGTTAACGTTTATTACTCAAAAAAAGCAGTTTCATTAAATTGAAATCCGTTAAGAAGACTCCTAACATCCATTTTTTTCTTGTTGGCAAATTGTATGCTTTCAATAACAATAAAGCCTTTATTTACTGCTACTTTTAAACTATTTTTTGAACAAATAATTTGTCCGTTTTTGTATTGGTGTATTTCAATTTCTTTATTAACATCGTAAATTTTTACTTTAATTTCATCAGAATTGTTATATAACAAAGTCCAAGCAGCTGGATAAGGATTTAACCCTCTTATTAAATTATAAATTTCATTTATAGGTTTAGACCAATCAATTTTACAAGTTTCACTAAATATTTTCGGTGCAATTTTATTTTCTTCTGAAGGTTGTTTAAATGTTTTAACCTTGCCATTTTTAATTAAACTTACGGTTTCAACAACAAGTTTACTACCAATCTCCATAAGTTTATCGTGTAATTCACCAACTGTTTCATCGCCATCAATTAAAGTTTCTTTTTGAAGTATAACTTCACCTGTATCAATTTTTTCATCAATAAAAAAAGTGGAGACACCCGTTTTAGTTTCTCCATTAATAATAGCCCAATTTATGGGAGCAGCTCCTCTATAATCAGGTAGGAGAGAGGCGTGCAAATTAAAAGTGCCATATTCTGGCATTTGCCAAACTACTTTTGGCAACATTCTGAAAGCAACAACAATTTGTAAATTTGCTTTTAACGATTCTAATTCAGAAATAAATTTTGGATCTTTTAAATTTGTTGGTTGTAAAACAAGTAAGTCTTTTTCTACGCCATATTTTTTTACGGCCGATTGATTTAATTTTCGTCCTCTTCCTGCTGGTTTGTCAGGTGCAGTAATGACTCCAACTACATTACAATTAGCCTCTAATAAGGCATTTAAAGTGGCTACAGCAAAATCTGGAGTTCCCATAAAAATTATTCTCAGATCGTTCATTAACTATTTAATTTAAATTTATTTTGCGAAGTTATTGTAATTTTATTTTTTTCGAGTAAAACTTTAAGAGAATTTAAAGTATCATTTTTTGAAATATTCAATTTTTCAGAAATTTCAAAAGAAGAATAATCGTTTCCTTTTAATAAGTTTAGAATTGATAAATTAATATTTTTAATATCAACTTTAGTATTTAATTGGTTTTTGCAATTATCACATTTACCACAAGGTGCACTTAATTTTTCACCAAAATAAGCCAGTAAAATTTCATTTCTACACTTTTTTGTTTGTGTAATATAGGAGATACTTGCTTCTAATTTTTTTACTTTCAATTCGTTTTGTTGCTGAACTCTTTTTGAAATATGCTGAATAGTATAATTATCTTCTCGAGGCACTAAGAAAGTGAGTTTTGAAGCTACATTCTGATAATTATACGCAACAATATTTTCTTTATTTAAAGCATTTAAAAGTTGAATAATTTCATTTCGAGGTTTTGCCATTTTTTTGGACAAAAAAGATTCATTAATTGAAATTTCATTATCAAAAATACCACCATAACTTCTTAAAATGAGTTTTAAAAGATCACTTTTTATCGAGGTTTTTTGAGTATAATGAATAGCTTGTTTATTAGAAATCACTATTTTTAAAGTTGACTTTTTTCTATAATTTTCATCAATTTCTAAAATAGATTCACGCTCCAATATTTTTATGGCATTGTAAGTTTGAATTAAATTGGTTTTATAATGACTACAGAAATCTTGTAAATTAAACTCAAATTCTTCTAGTGGTTTTTCTCCTTTTGCAATTCGATAATATTGATTTAAATTAGAGTATATAATTTTCAAAAATTGAATAGAAGCTATTGAGTTTTTTAGTATAGTCTGTGCATTGTGAATGTTAAATTCACTACTTAAAATAATGGAATGTGCAGTTTCTCCATCTCTTCCAGCACGTCCTGATTCCTGAATAAAATTTTCAATACTATTAGGTGTATTTATATGAATGACGGCTCTAACATCCGATTTATCAATACCCATTCCAAAAGCATTGGTTGCAACCATTACCGTTGAAATATTATTCATCCATTTCGTATAGCTTTGCTGTTTTTCTTCAACCGATAAACCTCCGTGATAATAACTAGCTTTTATTTGATTCCTTTGTAATAATTGCGCTACTTCTTTAGTTTCTCGCCTAGATGCGGCATAAACAATGCAAGAACCTGTAATTTTAGCTAAAATGGTTAATAGCCTGTTGTAAATATTGTCGGTTTTAACAACACTAAAAATAAGGTTATTTCTAAAATAGGATTTTTTATAAAGTTTTGGATTTGAAAGGTTTAAATTATCTTTAATATCAGCTAAAACTTTTTCAGTTGCTGTTGCAGTAAGTGCAATACAAGTTGCATTATTGGTTAATTCTTTTAAAATATCTAGTTTTAAATAACTTGGTCTAAAATCGTGTCCCCATTCCGAGATACAATGCGCTTCATCAATGGCAACCAATGAAACGTTTAGCTGCTTAATTTTTTCTTGAATAAATACCGATTGTAATTTTTCTGGAGAAAGAAATAGAAACTTGATGTTCCCAAATTGAATATTATCAAAAACTTGAATAAGTTCATCTTGAGAAAACTGAGAGTTTAATGCAATTGCCTTTATTCCAATTTTAGTTAAACTATGAACTTGGTCTTGCATTAAAGCAATTAAAGGTGAAATTACAATGCAAACTCCGTTTAAGAGTAATGTAGGAACTTGAAAGCAAATTGATTTTCCGCCTCCTGTTGGTAATAAAACAACACAATCTTTTTTTTCTAAAACCGAATTTATAATGTCAAGTTGAGGCGTTCTAAATGCTGAATAACCCCAATATTTTTGTAATATTTCATTAGGATTAGCCATTTTTTAGCCAATCTAAAATAAAATTTGTTCTGTCAATAACACTTCCAGTAGGTACCTCTATAATGTTGTAATTAAGCTCTTTATACGTTCTTTCTAAATGATTATGAATTGCAAGTGCTTGTTCAAAACTTTCATAACGTTCATTGTCCGATATATAAATTTCTTCCCAAGGTGGCATTAAAAAAACAAGATCATAGATGTATTCAATACTTTTACTCATATAAATTTTAGGATAATCAATTCCAATATAATTCATATATGCCGGAATATCAGGAATTCCTCTATCAAAAAACACCAACTTTTTAGTCATTTTCTGAGTTTCTATAAACTGATTTTCTCTTCCGTTTAATAATAATTCACTAAACAATAATGGTTGCGTAAGGAATAACTGCTCGGTACCATTGGCTCTTGCCTCTAAAGTAATAGCTCTCGAAATTTCCTGCATACAAGTATAATCTCTTGAAATTAACTCATCAATAATAGTGGATTTTCCAGTACCTGGAGCTCCAGTTATAACAACTTTTCTTTGCATTTTACAAAAATAGCAGATTACATGAAGGATACTAAAAAATTAACTTTAATTTTGTTAGTTAAATATTAACATTTATTGAATGTTATTATATTTGTACAGTAATATTAAAAAATGGATAAAAGAACACAATTTTACAAGCAATTAAAGAAGAAGCTAAAAAAAGACACCCCATTTCCAACGAAATATCTTTTTAAGTTTATTGTTCCAACAAGTGAAGATAAAATTAAGCAGGTTGAAGATTTGTTTAATCATACTGGTGCTGTAATTAATAAAACGGTTTCAAAAACGGGTAAATTTACAAGTGTATCGATTCATGTTGTTATGAAAAAAGCAGATGATATTATTCATAAATACCAAGCTGCTGAAAAAATTGAAGGAATTATTTCTTTGTAATTGTTTTAATATAGTTTTAACAGCACAAATCAAAAATAAAAAATAAATTGCGCCATAATTTGTTAAGAATATAATACCTTGAAATTAAAAATTTTATTTCTACTATTTATCACATTTTCAGTTGCTTCTTGTGATTATTTTACCATAAAAAAAGATACTCGAATACCAATTGCTCGTGTATTAGACAATTATTTGTATGAAGATGAATTAGAAAAACTTTTTATTGAAAAATTATCGGAAAACGATAGCATCCTTTTGGTAAATAATTTTATAAATAATTGGGTTAAACAACAGTTATTATTATCTAAAGCTGAAATAAATTTAGAAAGTAAATCGGACGAATTAAAACGACTTGTAAAAAAATACGAGGAAGATTTATTTATAAATTCTTATAAAGAGGCAGTTGTGCAGCAATATTTAAATTCAGAAATTCTTGAATCGGATATTGATAAGTATTATGCTGAAAATAATGAAAATTTTAAGTTAAACGAAGAGTTAGTTAAACTTATTTATATTAAAATAGGAAAGGAAGTACTAAACCAAAAAGACTTAATTAAACTGTTTAAATCGAAAAAGAAAGAAGATTTAGACAGTCTAAGATCTAAAGAGATATTTTTAAAATCACATCATTTAAACGACTCTATTTGGGTAAAATATTCCGATTTAATTACTGAAATACCAATGCTAAAAAGTGTTGATAAAGAGCGACTTCTAAAAAAAGATTTTTTTATTGAAAAAGAAGATTCAATAAGCTTATATTTGGTCACTATTAAAGACGTTTTAAAAAGGAATAATTTAGCACCAAAAAGCTATGTAATACCTACAATAAAACAAATGATTTTGCATCAACGTAAGTTATTGTTACTTAGAAATATGGAAGAGACCTTAGTAGATGATGCAAACAAAAAACAACAATTTGAAATTTATTAAAATGAAGAAAAATATTGCAATAATTACGTTAGTATTAACGGCATTTTTCACCAATGCTCAAGAAGTTACAGAAGATAAAAAATCTTCAAATGAAAGAATAAAAATTGATGGCGTTGCCGTAGTTGTTGGTAAAAACATTGTGTTAGATTCTGATATTGATAAGTTTAAGAAAGAATTACAAAACAGACTAGAAGGTGAATTGGATATTACCGATTGTGAAATTTTGGAGGAAATAATGACTCAAAAACTAATTGCACATCACGCTGTTGTAGATAGTGTTGTAGTTACCGATGCTGAAGTAAATTCAGAAGTGGAAAGAAACATAGGCTATTTTGCGCAGCAATTGGGTTCTATGGAAAAAGTAATTGAGTTTTACGGTTTTACCGATGAAGAAGATTTAAGAGAAGAATTAGGATCTATTCAACGAGAACAATTACTAATTAGAAATGAGAAATCGACTATTATAGAAAATATAGACGTTACTCCAGAAGAAATACGTACGTATTTCAATAATTTAAAAAAAGATGGAAATTTACCTGAATTTAGTGCTGAAATTGAACTTGGGCAAATTGTAAAAACATTAAAACCTACTGAGGAGGAAACAGGAAGAATCATTGAAAAATTACTTTCAATAAAAAAAGAAATTGAGGAAGGTTATAGTTTTAGACTAAAAGCACTTATTAATTCTGATGATCCTGCTGTTTCAAGTAATGGACCTGGAGGTGGTGGAAAATATACAATCACAAGAGAAAGTAATTTCATTAAAGAATTTAAAGAAGTAGGTTTTGCTTTGGATAAAGGTGAAATTTCTGATCCTTTTGAATCTGGCTTTGGATTTCATATTATTCAAGTTGAAGAAATAAGAGGGCAGGAGCGAGATGTTCGTCATATTTTAATGCAACCTATAATTTCTGATGAAGAGATGAAAGCGGTACAAGATGAGTTAAGTGAAGCACGCGTAAAAATATTAAGTGGTGAAATGACTTTTGAAGAAGCTGTTTTAAAATATTCAGATGATATTGAAACGAATAGAAACGGAGGATTAATTTTAAATCCTCAAACCAACGACACTCGATTCGATTTGACAAGAATGGATCCTAATTTATATAAGAGAGTAAGTAGTTTAAAGGCTGGAGAAATTACGGAGCCATATTATGACGAAGTAAGAGGAGAGTCGAAAATGTTTAAGCTTTTATTACTTAAAAGTAAGGTTGAAACTCATGAAGCTAATTTTACACAAGATTATGAGAAAATTCAACAATTAACTTTACAAAAAAAACAAGAAGAAACAATTGAAAAGTGGGCCAAGAATAAAATTGATGATACCTATATAAAAATTCACCCTGACTTTAAAAAGTGTACATTTAAAAATAATTGGAAAAAAGAATAACATGTCTGATGTAGTTGCTTTAAAAGAATTAGTTGTCAAATTCAAAACATTAAAAGAGGAAATTGCAAAAGTTATTATTGGTCAAAATAAGGCTGTAGATTTAATTTTGCTTTCAATTTTAAGTGGTGGTCATTCGTTATTAATTGGTGTTCCAGGATTGGCAAAAACACTTATTGTACACACAATTGCAGAAACTTTAGGTTTAGATTTTAAAAGAATACAATTTACACCTGATTTAATGCCTTCTGATATTTTAGGAAGTGAAATTTTAGATGAAACTAGCCATTTTAAGTTTATAAAAGGTCCAATTTTTAGCAATATAATCTTAGCTGACGAAATTAACCGTACACCACCTAAAACGCAAGCAGCGCTTTTAGAAGCTATGCAAGAGCGATCGGTAACAGTTGCGGGACATCATCATGTATTGGCAAAACCATTTTTTGTATTGGCAACTCAAAATCCAATTGAGCAAGAAGGTACGTACCCGTTACCAGAAGCACAGTTAGATCGTTTTATGTTTTCGGTTCAATTAAATTATCCAAGTTTTGAAGAGGAAGTTGAAGTTGTAAAAAGCACCACGAATGATGAAAAATCAGAACTAAGTACAATTTTATCTGCTAATGAAATTAACAAATTTCAACATTTAATTAGAAGAATTCCTATTGCAGATAATGTAATTGAATATGCAGTTAATTTAGTTTCTAAAACAAGACCTAAAACGGAGTATGCGCCCGATATTGTAAACAATTATTTAGATTGGGGAGCAGGACCAAGAGCATCACAAAATTTAATTTTAGGAGCAAAAGCTCATGCTGCTGTAAATGGTAAGTTTTCTCCTGATATTGAAGATGTTAAAGCAGTAGCTTATGCTATCTTAAGTCATAGAATTGTAAAAAATTACAAGGCTGAAGCTGAAGGTATTTCTGAAAATAATATTATTAAATCGTTGTTATAGTTAAAAGCTCAAAGTATTTCTTAGGCGGCTGAGCGGAGTCGAAGCCATCATAGTTAAAGGGTGAAAAGTTGAAAGTGTTGATGAAATACACCAACAATAACGGAATAACAACTATCGAAGAATGTCATTCCTACGAAGGCAGAAATGACAAATAACTTATTCTGTTTCAAAAAAGCTAAACATATTTCCACCATATTTTTTAGAATAACTAAAATGTTTAACGTTATCTAAATTGGTATGTTTAGAATGCTCTACAATAAGTAATCCATCGTCATTAAGCAATTTATTTTCGAAGACTAATGAAATTATTTTTTCAAACTTCTCATCTTCAAAATTATATGGTGGATCGGCAAAAATGATATCATAAGATACTTTGTGCTTTTCTAGAAATTTAAAAACGTCGCTTTTGTACGTATTTAAATCAAAGTTTAACTCTTTTGCTATTTTATCAATGTATTTTATACATCCAAAATTTGCGTCAACACAGGTAATTTTTTCAGTTCCTCTTGAAGCAAATTCATAGCTTATGTTTCCTGTTCCTGAAAATAAGTCTAATACACTAATTTCATGAAAATAATAGTGGTTGTTTATAATATTGAATAATGCTTCCTTAGCCATATCGGTTGTTGGGCGAACAGGTAAGTTTTTAGGAGCTTGTAGTCTTCTACTTTTAAATTTTCCAGAAATAATTCTCATAGATATTGATTGAGTAGTGTAAAGTGGTTATGTTTAGATTCAGAATTTAAAAGTTCTGGGAAACTATCAGGAGCATAAAAAGAAACATTTCTAATGTATTGGTAAACAATAGTATATAATTCAGATTCTTTTTCAATATCGCCTAATAAAATAAGGTTTATTTCTTCTGGGTTTAATTTTAATTGTTCAGTAACAAAAAGAATATAGTAAATGAAGTCTTCTTTAGTGGAGAAGTTAAAAATATTATACAGCTCTAATTTTTTGTCTTTAAAAACTGCAATTTCTAAGTTAGAATAACTAACGTTGATGTACATAAAATTACCTTCACTGTTTTTATGCTTTCTTAACAAGCCATCAATTAATACCGTAGAATTGTGTTTAAATTCAAAAGATCCGTAAGTGTCAATTAAAAAATTATTAATATTTACAAATGGTATATAAACATTTACAATTTCGGTATTTGAAATTTCGTCATAAGCAATGAAATCATTTGCTAAAATTTTTACGGAGTGTTGCAAATAACTTGCTAAATTATCTTTGTCGAAAAAAGGCTTTGGAACTTGAGAAACTAAATTATTGTAATGAACTACGCTAACTGACTTATAATTGTTTTGTAATAGATTTTTTTCTAAACTAAATATATTTTCTACGAATTCAAGATGTTTTGAAGGGAAGCTGTTTTTTTTTGTAAACTCATATGCAGCATAGGCAATTAGCTCCTTAGAGAATTCATTAATAATACAAAAAGAAAATCCATCCAAACTAAGTTGGATGGATAAATGAGTTTCCTTTAGATTTTCTAAATCTAAACTATTAGTTTTTTTTATCTTTTTTATCTGCTTTATCATAAAATGGAGGCCAGTTACCGTCTTCACTAACTTCGCCTAATGAACCAACTCTTAAAAATTCTCCTCTAACTTCTTCACCACCAATGGCTTCTTTTTCTTGCTTCATAAGGTTAATATCCATTCCTTTTAAAATTAAAGCTTTGTCAACTTTAACTTCAAATACAGGAGCTTTTAAACCAGCAATTTTTTCTACAAATCCAACTTCAATTTTAAACTTTTCAGAAGTTCCAGGTATAGTTAGCATATTTTTATAATCACGTCCTATAAATCCTGTACGAACATCTTCATAGCCTATAGTATCAACTACACGTTCTTCAATTTCTTTGGTAATACCACCTCCTAAGTTAATAGTTTTAGGTACGTTTCTAGTTTGAGTTAAAGCAAATTTAGCAGTATCTAAAAATTTAATTAAATTCTCACCATTTGCAGTATAATTACCAGTAACCTTTTTATGAGCAATTTCAGCATCTCTAATAATTTTCATATTTTCTATTACTTTGGCATATTTAACTTTTTTCTCCTTATTGAATTTCATTGGCTTTTGAATTTCAAAGTTGATTTTATAAACTAAAAATGCAGCAATTGCGATTAAAATTATTGAAATTATCCAGTGTAGTTTTCTTGGTATATAATTTACAATAGCAAAAGCTATAAGACCTGTAACAACAACTCCTGCTACTATAATCAAAACTGTATTCATTTGTATTAATTTTTTTTGTGTGTACGCAAATCTACAAATTTTTTTTAATGAGAAAAATTTTTAGGGCAAAATCAATTTGTATATTTGAATTTTTAATGAAATATGAACAAAACAGCACCAGAATTCTATAAAGAATTAGTAGAAAAGTTCCCTTTTGAACCAACAATATCGCAAGATGTATTGTTAACAAGGCTTACTAATTTCATTTATGAGGATAATAAAGACGCTTTATTTCTTATTAAAGGCTACGCTGGTACTGGAAAAACAACCACCATAAGTACTGTAGTCAATAATTTATGGAAGATTGGTAAAAAGGCTGTTTTACTAGCACCAACAGGAAGAGCTGCTAAAGTAATTTCGGGATATTCAAAAAAACATGCTTTTACAATTCATAAAAAAATATATTTTCCAAAGAAAAATAAGGGTGGAGGAGTAGATTTTACTTTGCAAACAAATAAACATACGAATACTATTTTTATTGTTGATGAGGCTTCTATGATCCCTGATAGACCAAGTAATGCAAAGTTGTTTGAGAATGGATCTTTGTTAGACGATTTAATTTCTTATGTATATTCCGGTGTTAAATGTAAATTAGTTTTAATTGGTGATACCGCACAGCTTCCACCTGTAAAGTTAAGTTTAAGTCCAGCTTTAGATGCTCATAAATTGGCTTTAAATTATAACAAAGATGTTGATGAAATTGAATTAGACGAAGTTATGCGTCAGCACGAAAATTCTGGAATTTTATTAAACGCCACTCAATTAAGGTTGATTTTAGCAAATAATGGCTTTGAAAATTTTAAGTTTGAGTTAGGTTTTCCAGATATTATTAGACTGGTTGATGGATATGATATTCAAGACGCAATAAATACCGCCTATGATAATATTGGAGTAGAGGATACTGCATTTATTGTTCGTTCAAATAAAAGAGCAAATCAATACAATCAGCAAATTAGAAGTAAAATAAGAGGACAAGAAAACGAAATTTCTACGGGAGATTATGTTATGATTGTGAAAAATAACTATTTCTGGTTGAAAGATACGAGCGATGCAGGTTTTATAGCCAATGGTGATATTTGTGAAATTCTTCAAATATTCAATATAAAAGAATTATACGGTTTTCGTTTTGCTGAAGTTAAAATTAGAATGATTGATTATCCAAACCAAAAACCATTTGAAACCGTTTTATTATTAGATACTTTAAGCTCGGAATCTCCTTCTTTGTCTTATGAGGAATCAAATCGATTGTACCAAGAAGTTGCAAAAGACTTTTCACACGAAAAATCGAAATACAAGCAATTGTTGAGTATTAAAAAGAATAAATATTTTAATGCCTTGCAAATTAAGTTTTCTTATGCAGTTACGTGTCATAAATCGCAAGGTGGACAATGGAAAAATGTTTTTATTGAACAGCCATATTTACCTGATGGGCAGAATGTTGATTATTTAAGATGGTTGTACACTGCACTTACTCGAGCTCAAGAAAAAGTGTATTTAATTGGTTTTAAAGAGGATTGTTTTATCGAATAGTTCTTTTTCAATTACAAAGGTTTACTTACTACTTATTTAAACAAATCCATTCCTGGAATGTCGGGCATTCCGTTTTTTGCAGCTACAGCAAGTTCAGTTTCTTTAATTTCATTTGCTCTTTCCAAAGCTTTATTCATTGCAATAATTAAGTAATCTTCAATTTCTTCATTATCAGTTAATTCATTTGAGATCGAGATGCTTTTTACCAAACTATTTGCGGTAATAACTACTTTAATGTTGCCATTTGCAGCCTCTTCTTCAATTAAAATAGTATTTAATCTGGCTTTAGTTTCTTCTATTTTTTGTTGCGCTTCTTTCAGCTTTCCCATCATATTAGATAAGTCTCCAAACATTTTTCTTGAAATTTAAGTAGTTAAGGTGTAAATATACTACTTTTGCGCATTAGAAAAAGTCAAAAAATGAAGGGTAAAAAGGTGCTTCCTCCAAGAGTTGAAAAGATTGAGAAGAGATTAGAAATTCATAACGATGTTAGAATAGATCATTATTATTGGTTGAATGAGAAGGAAAACCCGAAAGTGATAGATTATTTAAACGCCGAAAATGAATATTATAATTTTAAAACGGCGCATACGAACGATTTCAAAGAAGAGTTATTTCAAGAAATGAAATCTCGAATAAAAGAAGATGACGAATCTGTTCCTTATAAAAAAAACAATTATTTTTATATAACTAAATTTGAAAAAGGAAAACAATACCCAATTTATAGCCGAAAGAAAGAAACATTGAACAATGAAAACGAAATTATGTTCAATGTAAATGAAATGGCTGAAGGACATAATTATTTTAAATTGGTTGGCTTGTCTGTAAGTCCAAATAATAAACTGGTTTCATTTGGAATAGATTTAGTTAGCAGAAGGCAATATACGTTGCAGTTTAAAAACCTTGAAACGCAAGAAATTTACCCTGAAAAGATAGAAAATACTACAGGAAGTGCTGCTTGGAGTACCGATAATAAAACGGTTTTTTATGTTCAGAAGAACCCAACGACTTTAAGAAGCGAAAAAATATTTAGACATATTTTAGGCACTGACCCTTCAGAAGATGTAGAAGTTTATCATGAACTCGACGAGGCATTCAGCACTTATGTTTACCGTACAAAATCGGATAAATATTTAGTAATAGGTTCTTACAGCACAGTTTCAACTGAATATAGAATTCTTGAATCGGACACTCCTTTTGCCGAGTTTAGAATTTTTCAACCTAGAGAACGCGATTTGGAATACAATATAGCGCATTATAAAAACCATTTTTATGTGTTAACGAATAAAGACAAGGCAACGAACTTTAAATTAATGAAAACTCCAGAAACTAAAACTTCAAAAGAAAATTGGTTCGATGTTATTCCACACAGAAACGATGTTTTGTTAGAAGATATTTCAATTTTTAAAGAGTTTTTGGTGTTGGAAGAAAGGTCAAACGGATTGAATAAAATTAGAATTATACGTTGGGATGATTCTGAAGATTTTTACTTACCGTTTAATGAAGAAGCGTATTCTGCAGGTGTTTATTTTAATCCTGAATTTGACACCAATATTATTCGTTATGGTTACAATTCGATGACAACACCAAGCTCAGTAATCGATTTTAATGTAGATAGTAAGTTAAAAGAAATTAAAAAAGAACAACAAGTTTTAGGAGGTAAGTTTGATAAAAATAATTATAAGAGTGAACGATTGTGGGCAACTTCTGAAGATGGTACCAAAATTGCCATTTCGTTGGTTTATCATAAAAACACCTCTTTAAATGCAAATACTCCTTTGTTATTGTATGCTTATGGTTCTTATGGCTATACAATAGATGCAGGTTTTAGTTCAACAAGATTAAGTTTGTTAGATCGTGGTTTTGTGTTTGCCATTGCTCATGTTCGCGGAAGTGAATATTTAGGCAGAAATTGGTATGAAACAGGTAAACTACTTAACAAGCAAAATACTTTTCATGATTTTATTGATTGTGCAAAGTTTTTAATTCAAAAAAAATACACTTCAACAAAGCATTTGTATGCTAGTGGAGGATCAGCTGGCGGACTTTTAATGGGGGCAATCATTAACAAAGCACCTCAATTGTTTAATGGTATCATAGCTTCTGTACCTTTTGTCGATGTTTTAACAACAATGTTAGATGAAAGTATTCCATTAACAACTGGTGAATATGACGAATGGGGAAACCCAAACGATAAGATCTATTATGATTATATGAAATTGTATTCTCCATACGATAACATTGTAAAACAGGATTATCCAAATATGCTGGTAACCACAGGTTTACACGATTCGCAAGTGCAATATTTTGAACCTGCAAAATGGGTAGCTAAACTAAGAGAGTTTAAAACAGATAAAAATATACTAGTAATGCACACAAATATGGAAGCTGGGCATGGTGGTGCTTCAGGTAGATTTAATGCTTTAAAAGAGACTGCACGTGACTATTGTTTCATAATTGATTTGGAAAGTAGAATAACTAGTTAAAAAAAATTATTAAATTTGCACTTTAAATACTATTATTCAAAAATCTAATTTTTGAAATAAAATATATAAGATGATACAAAATACAGGTATAAGTAATAATATTTTAGACCTTATTGGTAATACTCCCTTAATTAAATTAAACAAAGTCACATCTAACCTTATTGGTAACTTTTACGCAAAGTATGAAGGATTTAATCCTGGTCATTCTATGAAAGATCGTATTGCATTGCATATTATTGAAGAGGCCGAAAGAAAAGGGTTATTAAAAGAGGGGAGTACTGTTATTGAAACTACATCAGGGAATACGGGTTTTAGTATGGCTTTGGTTAGTATTATTAAAGGTTATAAGTGTATTTTAGCAGTTAGTTCTAAAGCTTCTAAAGGAAAAATAAATATGCTTAAAGCTATGGGGGCAAAGGTATATGTTTGTCCAGCTCATGTAAAAGCAGATGATCCAAGGTCGTATTATGAAGTCGCAAAGCGATTGCATTCAGAAACAGTAAATTCAATATATATAAATCAATATTTTAATGAGTTAAATGCTGAAGCACATTACAGATCTACAGGCCCAGAAATTTGGGAACAAACGGATGGAGAAGTTACTCATGTAATTGCTGCAAGTGGTACAGGAGGGACAATTTCTGGTGTTGCAAAATTTTTAAAAGAGAAAAATCCTGCGATAAAAATATTAGGAGTCGATGCTTTTGGTTCTATTTTAAAGAAGTATCACGAAACAGGAGAGTTTGATAAAAATGAAATTTACCCATATAGAATAGAAGGTTTAGGTAAAAATTTAATTCCTACAGCCACTAATTTTGATGTTATAGATACATTTGAAAAAGTTACTGATGAAGATTCTGCGCACAAAGCGAGAAAATTAGCGGTAACCGAAGGTTTGTTTGTTGGATATACAAGTGGGGCAGTATTACAAGCAGCCATTCAATATGCTAAAAAAGGATTTTTCAATAAAAATTCAAAAGTAGTTTTGATATTTCCCGATCACGGATCTAGATATATGGAAAAAATTTATTCCGATGAATGGATGAATGAACAGGGTTTTTTAGAAACTAAAAAGCCAGCTCACAAAGAAGTAGAATTTGTAAAGTAATTTATGAAAGTTATAAAAAAGAGGTTTGGATTAAGATTCAAACCTCTTTTTTATTGAAATTAACATTTGAATAGCATAAAAAAAATACCGTAATTTGTAGCGTCATTAATTATATGGTTTCATATTAATTAATAGTTATAATATATTTATGAAAGATTTATTTGAAAGAATTATAAAGGATAAAGGACCATTAGGAAAATGGGCGAAACAAGCCGAAGGATACTATGTGTTTCCAAAGCTTGAGGGAGAAATTTCTAATCGCATGATTTTTAATGGAAAAAAAGTAATCACTTGGAGTATAAATGATTACTTGGGGTTGGCAAACCATCCAGAAGTGAGAAAAGCAGATGCTGAAGCCGCTGCGGAATACGGAATGGCGTACCCAATGGGTGCAAGAATGATGTCTGGTCATACAAAATATCACGAACAATTAGAGCAAGAATGTGCTGATTTTGTTGAAAAAGAAGCTGCTTATTTAGTTAATTTTGGGTATCAAGGAATGGTGTCTGCAATTGATGCTCTTGTAACAAAACATGACGTAATAGTTTATGATATAGATTCTCACGCTTGTATTATTGATGGAGTTCGTTTGCACCATGGAAAAAGGTTTACTTACCAACATAATGATATTGATAGTTTAGAAAAAAACTTAAAAAGAGCAACTAAAATCGCTGAAGAGAATGGTGGCGGTATTTTAGTGATTTCTGAAGGAGTTTTTGGTATGAGGGGTGAACAAGGAAAACTAAAGGAAATTGTAGCTTTAAAAGAAAAATACAATTTTAGATTGCTAGTAGATGATGCTCACGGATTTGGAACACTAGGAAAGGAAGGAAAAGGAACTGGATATGAACAAGGTGTTCAAGGAGAAATTGATGTATATTTTGCGACTTTTGCAAAGTCTATGGCAGGTATTGGAGCCTTTTTTGCAGCTGATAAGGATATTATTCAGTATTTACAGTACAATATGCGTTCGCAAATGTTTGCTAAATCGTTGCCAATGCCAATGGTAAAAGGTGCATTAAAGCGTTTAGATATGTTGCGTACAATGCCTGAATTAAAGGCAAAACTTTGGGAGAATGTTCATGCATTACAAAATGGATTGAAAGAAAATGGATTTAACATTGGTAAAACCAATACGTGTGTTACTCCTGTATTTTTAGAAGGTGATATTCCTGAAGCTATGGCTATGGTAAATGACCTTCGTGAAAATTATGGAATCTTTTGCTCTATAGTTGTATATCCTGTAATTCCAAAAGGATTAATTATTTTAAGATTGATACCAACAACAACACATACTTTAGAAGATGTTAGAATTACTATAGAATCTTTTTCAGCAATGAGAGAAAAATTAGAAAAAGGTGTTTATAAAAGAATTGCTGCTTCAATGATGAAGTAAATAATATATATAAAGCAATAAAAAAGGGTTTAAGGCAATTGTCTTAAACCCTTTTTTAATTAAGTAAAACTAAATTAATAGCCTTCTGAAATATTTTTTAAAGAATTCTTATCTGCAATCTTTATTTTCTTTCCAATTAAATCAATAACACCATCTTTTTTTAAGTTTGAAAGTAATCGTATTGCAGATTCTGTAGCTGTTCCGATAGTGTTTGCAATTTCTTCTCTAGTTAAAACAACATCAATACAACCTTCATTGTCAATACCAAAAATGGATTCTAAGTTTAATAATGTTTCAGCCAATCTATCCTTAACTGGTTTTTGAGCCATTTGAGAAATAGAATTATTTGCATCGTTTAATTGGTGAGAAATATTTTTCATAATGGTTAATGAAAAGCTCGGATTATCTCTAATGGCATCTAAAATATCACCTTTTGGAATAAAGCAAACATGCATGTCTTCAAGAGCAGTAACGTTTAAACCAACAGGTTCTTCACTTACAATTGATCTATGACCTAAAATATCGCCGCCTTTAACAAATTTTATTATTTGTTCTTTTCCATTGGTATTTAGTTTTGTTAATTTACATTTTCCGTCTTTTATACAATACAAACCATTTATAGAATTACCTTCAGTCATTAAATTTTCACCTTTTTTTATAATAAGTGAAGTTTTATGATTTGAAAATTTTCCTAATTCTTCGTGGTTTAATGCTTTAAGAGCATTAAACCTTTTAACAATACACTGTGCACAATTTGGCATATATAAGTATTTTAGTTCTAGTAGTAAATGTGAACAAATGTACAAAATAAAATGATATTTATCATATCAAAAATAATTTAAATCGATAGTTTTGTAACTGAATTTATAATAAAATGGAAAGTAATACGTGTTTTCACTGTGGTGCAGATTGTAACAGTAAAATTATTTATTTTAACGATAAAAAGTTTTGTTGTAATGGTTGTAAAACTGTTTATGAAATTCTAAATGAAAGTGAATTAAATTGTTATTATGATTTAGAGGCTGCGCCAGGTTCTATTCCTAAAGATATAAAAGGAAAATATAATTTTTTAGGAAATGAAGAAATAAAAAGTAAACTTATAGAATTTTCAGATGGTGAAACCGAAGTTGTGGAACTTTACATACCTATTATACATTGTAGTTCTTGTATTTGGGTTTTAGAAAACTTAAATAAACTAAATGCTGGAATAACGACTTCAATGGTTAATTTTCCTAATAAAACCATTAGAATTACCTATAAAACCAAACAAGTAGACTTAAAAAGTATTGTAGAATTACTGGCTTCTATTGGTTATGAACCGTACATTAGTTTGGAAGACGCCGATAGTAATAAGAACAAGGTAAATAACAAGTTAATATACCAAGTTTCAATTGCTGCTTTTTGCTTTGGAAATATTATGTTGCTTTCGTTCCCAGAATATTTTCAAGTTGATGAATTTTGGTTAGAGAAATACAAACACTTATTTAGGTATTTAATGTTTGCAATGTCTTTGCCAGTGGTTTTTTATTCTGCAAAAGATTATTTTACTTCAGCAATCAAAGGACTTCAGCATAAATTATTAAATATCGATGTTCCAATTGCTATTGGAATATCTGTTTTATTTTTAAGAAGTACTGTTGAAATAATGTTTGATTTAGGGTCAGGATTTTTCGATAGTTTAACAGGATTGGTTTTCTTTTTATTATTAGGAAAATACTTTCAAAAAAGAACTTATTCCTTTTTATCATTTGAGCGCGATTACAAATCGTATTTTCCAATCGCTGTTACTAAAATATTTAATGATGAAGAAATTAACATTCCAGTTAAAAATATTGAAAAAGGAGATCGACTTTTAATCAGAAACGAAGAATTAATTCCTGTTGATGGAATTTTAATAAATGGTAATGCGGCTTTAGATTATAGTTTTGTTACCGGTGAATCTATTCCTGTTGTGAAACAATCAGGCGATAAAATATTTGCCGGTGGAAAGCAAACTGCAGGAGCTATTGAAATGGAGGTTATAAATACTATTTCTCAAAGTTATTTAACACAGCTTTGGGGAAATGATGTTTTTAATACTGAAAAAGATTATACAATAAAGAATTTAACCGATACTATTAGCAAGTACTTTACTATTATAATTTTATTAATTGCTTTAATTGCTGGTATTGTTTGGTATTTTATTAATCCGTCAATGGCAATTAATGTAGTTACTGCGGTATTAATAATTGCTTGCCCGTGTGCTTTAGCGCTTTCTGCGCCATTTGCATTAGGTAATATTTTAAGGTTATTTGGATATAAAAAGTTCTATTTGAAAAATGCTGAAACAATCGAGAAATTATCCAAAATTGACACCATAATTTTTGACAAAACTGGTACGATTACTTCAAATGATAAAACTAAAATTAAGTATATTGGAAAAAAGTTAAGTGTTGGAGATATTGACTGTATAAAACAAGTACTGAGAGCTTCAAATCATCCTTTAAGCAGGTCATTGTATGATTTTTTGCCTGAAAATTCTAATAATTCTAGCACAGATACATTCGAAGAAATCTTAGGAAAAGGTATTGAAGCCTCAATTAATGATAAAAAAATAAAATTGGGGTCTGCAAAATTTTTGAATGTTAAGCATAGCGTTTTAAACGAAACCGCCATCCATATTAATATTGATGAGAAATATTTTGGATATTATGTATTTAATAATTCCTATAGAGAGGGAATGAAAAGTATTTTTACAGCATTGTCTAAAGATTATAAATTGGCAATCTTATCTGGTGATAATGAAGGAGAAAAACCATTTTTAGAAAAAGTATTACCACCTAAAACCAATCTTGTTTTCAATCAAAATCCAGAAAATAAATTAGAATATATAAAGAATCTTCAAGAGAATGGAGCACAAGTTTTAATGATTGGAGATGGGTTAAACGATGCAGGTGCATTGGCTCAAAGTAATGTTGGGATTGCAATATCTGAAGATGTTAATGTATTTTCTCCCGCTTGTGATGCCATTTTAGATGCAAAACTTTTCAACAAATTACCCGACTTTTTAACACTTTCTAAAAAGACTTTAAAAATTATTAAAACCAGTTTTGTGCTTTCTTTTTTATACAATATAATCGGAATGTATTTTGCTTTAACTGGTCAACTAACACCTATTGTTGCTGCGATTTTAATGCCTTTAAGTTCTATTTCAATAGTAGTATATGTAACTGTTTTAACGAATTGGACTGCAAGAAAACTTTAATTTCGATAAAATAAATTATTTTTACGAGATTAAATATGATAAATGTCATTTTTTTTTGACCTAAATAATTCTACTTTTGCGATTATTATTGACTAAAAAATTACTCTTAACGATAAATGGAAGTTGTCTACATAACAATTGGTGTAAGTATAATTGTTGCCGTGTTTTTTTTCATAGTTTTTTTAAAGGCTGTTAAATCGGGCCAATATGAGGATACCTATACACCATCTATTCGTATGTTATTTGATGATGAATTGGTCAAGGATAAAAAAAAATTACCAAACAATAAATTTAACAATTAATCAAATTAAGTATGGAAAAAGAACAGTTTTATTACGACAATAAAATCGTTAAAATGTTTCTTTGGGCTACAATTCTATGGGGAGTTGTAGGAATGTTAGTAGGGCTTTTAGTAGCGCTACTTTTTGTTTTCCCAGGATTATTAGAATTTGCAGGAGCAGATAATGCCATTTCTTGGTTAAGTTTTGGACGATTGCGTCCATTGCATACCAATGCCGTCATTTTTGCCTTTGTAGGGAATGGTATTTTCTTAGGAGTGTATTATTCTACTCAAAGATTATTAAAAGCTAGAATGTTTAACGACGTTTTAAGTAGAATTCATTTTTGGGGATGGCAAGCAATAATTGTTGCTGCCGCCATTACATTACCATTAGGTTTAACTTCTTCAAAAGAATATGCAGAATTAGAATGGCCAATTGATATTGCCGTTGTTTTAATTTGGGTTGTTTTCGGAATTAATCTTATTGGTACTATTCTAAAAAGAAGACAAAGACATATTTATGTTGCAATTTGGTTCTATATAGCGACTTTAGTAACGATTGCTGTTCTATATATATTTAACAACTTAGAAATGCCTGTTACAGCGTTTAAAAGTTATTCAGTATATTCAGGGGTTCAAGATGCCTTAGTGCAATGGTGGTACGGACATAATGCGGTGGCATTTTTCTTAACAACACCTATACTAGGTTTAATGTATTATTTTGTTCCGAAGGTAGCGAACAGACCAGTTTATTCTTATAGATTGTCTATAATTCACTTCTGGACATTAATATTCTTATACATTTGGGCTGGACCTCACCATTTATTATATACAGCGTTACCAGAATGGGCGCAAAATTTAGGTACTGTATTTTCAATAATGCTTATTTTCCCTTCTTGGGGTGGTATGATAAACGGTTTATTAACGCTTCGTGGAGCGTGGGATAAAGTTCGTGAAAACCCTGTATTAAAATTCTTCGTAGTTGCAATTACTGGTTATGGTATGGCAACGTTTGAAGGTCCAATGTTATCGTTTAAAAACTTAAATGCAATTGGACATTATACCGATTGGATTGTTGGTCACGTTCATATTGGAGCTTTAGCTTGGAATGGATTTATGATTGCTGGTATTGTTTATTGGCTAGCCGAAAAACTTTGGAAAACGGAATTGTATTCAAGAAAATTAGCAAACACTCATTTTTGGTTGGGAACATTAGGTATTCTATTTTATGCTATTCCACTATATGTTGCTGGGTTTACACAAGCATTTATGTGGAAACAATTTAATCCTGACGGAACGTTGGTTTATGGTAACTTCCTTGAAACGGTAACACAAGTTTTACCAATGTATGCAATGCGTGCAATAGGAGGTACTTTATATTTAACTGGTTTTATTTTACTAGCAATTAACGTTATTAAAACTGCAAAAGCTGGTTCGGCGGTTGAGGATGAATTAGCAGAAGCAGCTGCACTTAAAAAGATTAGTGGTAAGCGTGTTGCAGGTGAAGGATTCCATACTTGGTTAGAAAGAAAAACAGTATTATTTACAATTTTAACAACAGTAGCTATATTAATTGGAGGTTTGGTTGAAATTGTTCCATTAATTTTAGTTAAATCGAACATACCAACAATTGAAAGTGTTAAACCATACACGCCTTTAGAATTAGAAGGTAGAGATATTTATATTAGAGAAGGTTGTAACAACTGTCACTCGCAAATGATTCGTCCGTTCCGTTCAGAAGTTGAACGTTATGGAGAGTATTCAAAAGCAGGTGAGTTTGTATATGATTTCCCATTCCTTTGGGGATCTAGAAGAACCGGACCAGATGTGCATAGAATTGGTGGTAAGTACAACGATAATTGGCATTTTAATCATATGCTAGATCCTCGTTCAACATCTCCAGGTTCAATTATGCCACGTTATTCTTGGTTAATTAAAAATGATTTAAATGCTTCCGATGTTGAAAAGAAAATGGAAGGCTTAGTAGGTTTAGGTGTTCCTTATTCTGAAGAAGAGATAGCAGGGGCGAAACAACAATTATTAGCGCAAGCAAAACAAATTGAAGAAAATTTAAGACAAGATCCAGAGTTTGTGAAGAATTATGGATCAAGTAATATGCAAAATAAAGAGATTGTAGCTTTAATTGCTTATTTACAACGTTTAGGAACAGATATTAAAGCTGGTCAAACAGCACTTAAATAATAATCGATGTTAAAATTTATAAAACACAATTTAGAAGGTATTGATGGTGTGGAGATTTACCCAATAATTTCACTTTTATTATTTTTTTTAGTTTTTATAACAATGATTGTATTTGTTTTTAAACTTCCAAAAAGAAGAATTGATGAAGTTAGCCAGTTACCACTAGATAATGATAACAATATTAAACAGTTGAAACATGAGTAAAAGTTCAGAAAATATATCGGGTTGGAAAAAGTTCATGAAATCCATGACTAAAGCCCACGAATTAGGAACAGAAGAAGATATAATGCTAGACCATGATTACGATGGTATAAAAGAATTAGACAATGTTTTACCACCTTGGTGGTTAGCAGGATTTTATATAACCATTGCGGCAAGTATCTTTTATTATGTTATGGTTTTAGGATTTGATAAATACAATCAATACGATGAATTGAATAATGATTTGGCAGCTGCAAAAGTAGAAGTGGAAGCTTATAAAGCTGCGAATCCTGAGCTATTCGATGATTCGAATATTGTAGCTTTAACTGATGCTGAAAACTTAGCAAAAGGAAAAGAATTATTTACTTCAAAAACTTGTACAGCTTGTCACTTGGTTGATTTAGGAGGTAGTATTGGTCCTAACTTAACTGATAATGTATGGATTTTAGGTGGTGATGTAAAATCTATTTTTAATACATTAACCAATGGAGGAAGACCAGGTAAAGGTATGATTGCTTGGGAATCTACCATTACTAGAGAAGAAAGAATTCAATTAGCTAGTTATATTATATCAATGCAAGGTACGCAACCAGCAGCACCAAAAGCAGCTGAAGGAGATATAATTTTTCCAGCAGAATAAAGTAATACTTTACAGCTTTTAGATTTAGAAAGTTGTGAATTAGATTTTTTTAGTTAGTAGTAATTTAGGTTGTTTTTTGGTTTTTTTTGTAACTTTTGTATAGCGTGAGTTTTTTAAATAGCTTTAGCTTTGCAGAGTAAAAAAAATTAGAAAACAACCTTTTTTTATAAAGTATGGAACTGCAAGAAAACGAAAGATTTAGAGATTCAATTGCTACAATTGATGAAAAAGGAAAACGAAATTTTATTTTCCCAAAAAAGCCTAAAGGAAGATTTTATAATTATAGAACATTTGTTAGTTGGATTTTACTAGCATTTTTATTCGCTGCACCTTTCATAAAAGTTAAAGGAAATCAGTTTTTATTATTTAATGTAATTGAACGTAAATTCCATATTTTCGGTTTTCCATTTTGGCCTCAGGATTTTCATCTTTTGGTAATTTCAATGCTAGTAAGTGTCGTTTTTATCATATTATTTACGGTTGTTTTTGGAAGAATTTTTTGTGGATGGATGTGTCCTCAAACAATTTTTATGGAAATGATTTTCAGAAAAGTTGAATATTTAATTGAAGGAGATAGAAGCAAACAAATAAAATTAGAAAAACAAGAATGGAACTCTGAAAAAATTAGAAAAAGAGTCATAAAATGGATTGTCTTTTTCATGATTTCTTTTTTAATTTCAAATGTATTCTTAGCTTATATCATTGGTTCCGATCAAGTTTTAGGGTATATAACCGATAGTCCAATGGAACATATTGGAATACTTATTAATTTAGTTGTATTTACATTTGTATTTTATTTTGTATTTGCCTGGTTTAGAGAGCAAGTTTGTATTATTGTTTGTCCGTACGGACGATTACAAGGCGTTTTATTAGATAATAAATCTATTAATGTTGCATACGATTTTGTTAGAGGAGAAGGAGATAATGGAAGAAAAAAGATTAGAAAAGATGAAAAGAGAGATGAATTAGGACATGGCGATTGTATAGATTGTAAACAATGTGTACAAGTTTGCCCAACAGGAATTGATATTAGAAACGGGACACAATTAGAGTGTATTAATTGTACTGCGTGTATTGATGCTTGTGATGCCATAATGGATAAAACAGGTTTTGATAGAGGACTAATTCGTTATGCTTCTGAAGATGATATTGAAAATAATGAGAAATTAAAATTCAATGCACGTTTAATAGCCTATTCAGCAATTTTAACTATTTTAATTGGGGTATTAGTAACCATGTTGTTTTTAAGAAACGACGTTGAAGCAACCATTTTGAGATTACCAGGACAAACATTTCAATCCACTGAAACGTCTATAAAAAATATTTATACGGTAAAGTTGATAAACAAAACCACAGAAGATATTACCGATGTTTCCATTGAATTAATTTCTCATGAAGGAAAAATTAATTTGGTTGGCGGACTTTTAGATGTAAAAAAACAAGGATTAAAAGAAGGTAGTTTATTTATTGAGATTGATAAAAAAGATTTAAAATCTTCAAAAGAAGACTTGAAAATTGGTATTTATTCAAAAGGTAAATTAATCGAAACAACTACTACAAATTTTACAGGACCTTTAATAATTAAATAATTATGAAGTTTAAATTTACTTGGCCAATGGGAATAATATTAGCGTTGGCATCGTTTATTATATTTATTTTATTTTTTGTGTATAAAGCACATTTTGTAAAAGAATATGATCACCATTTGGTTTCTGAAGATTATTATAAGGACGAACTAAATTATCAACAAGAGATAGACAAGGAAAATAAGGGTATTGAATTGAAAGAAAATATAAGATTAAAAAAAGATTCTGAGGGCTTACAAATTACGTTTCCTTCAGAATTTGATTTTAAGAAAATTTCTGGAACCATTTTTTTTCAAAGACTTTCTAATAGCAAAATTGATTTTCAAATACCAATTAGATTGAAATCATATGAGATTTTAATAAAAGATGAAGAATTAGTTGATGGCAGGTGGGATGTAAAAATAGAATGGGAAGTTAATAACACTAAATATTTATTTAAAGAAAAAATAATTTATTAATATGCTTTGGACGGCATTTGTTTTAGGTTTAGCAGGTAGTTTTCACTGTATAGGAATGTGTGGTCCAATTGCATTTGTTTTGCCTGTTAATAGATCTTCAAAAGGTAAAATGGTTTTCCAAACTTTTTTATATCATTTCGGAAGGTTGTTAAGTTATTCCTTAATAGGTATTCTTTTTGGATTTATTGGTAAAGGTTTGTATTTAGCTGGTTTTCAACAAAGATTATCGGTTTTAATGGGTGTAATAATGATTTTAGCAGTTATTATTCCCGTATCTATTTTTAATAAATATAGTTTTACAAGACCTATTTACAAATTAATTGGGTCAGTAAAGAAAAACTTGGGTTTATATTTAAATAAGAAGAGCAACAAAGCACTTTTTTCAATCGGTTTTTTTAATGGGTTTTTGCCTTGTGGTTTGGTTTATATGGCATTAATTGGGGCAATTTCAATGGGAAATGTATTATCAGGCTCGCTTTATATGTTTTTATTTGGGTTGGGAACAATTCCTTTAATGACAGCAGCTATTTTTCTTGGAAATTTTGTAAATTTAACTTTAAGAAATAAAATTCAAAAAGCGATACCGGTTTTTGTAATTATTATTGGGTTATTGTTTGTATTAAGAGGTTTAGGTTTGGGAATTCCTTACATTTCACCATCTGACGCAAAATTGCAAATTTCAAATAATCCTGAAGAATGTGTAACCATTGAAAAGAACGAATGAGTATGGAAGAAACTCCAAAATTAACTTTAGAAGATTTTACCAAAGTAACTTCAAATAAAGAACTTTTAGATATTATTAAATCTAAAAATTTTCCAATAGGTAAAGTAGAAGACAAACTAACTTATGAAGAAGATTTACGAAATCTTCAAATAGAGCTCGTAAAGCTTCAGCAATGGGTGTCAAAAAATAAAAAAAGAGTTGCTATTATTTTTGAAGGAAGAGATGCTGCAGGAAAAGGAGGTAATATTAGACGTTTTACAGAGCATTTAAACCCAAGATCTATGCGTTTAGTTGCATTAACAAAACCAACCGAAGTTGAGCGTGGACAATGGTATTTTAGACGTTATATAAAAGAATTGCCTAATCCAGGTGAAATTGTTTTTTTCGATAGAAGTTGGTATAACCGGGCTGTTGTTGAACCTGTAATGGGGTTTTGTGATGAAGCACAGTATGATAATTTTATGGTACAAGTACCAGAATTTGAACATATGTTATATGAAGATGGTGTTATTCTCATTAAATTTTGGTTTTCAATTACAAAACAAGAACAATTAGACAGATTTAATGCAAGATTAGAAACGCCTTTAAAACGTTGGAAATTTAGTCCAGTTGATAGAAAAGGACAAGAATTGTGGGATAAATACACACATTTTAAAGAACAAATGTTTAGTAAAACCCATACCAGTTATAGTCCTTGGATAACTGTTAAGGCCAATGATAAAAAAACAGCACGTTTAGAATGTATTAGGTATGTTTTATCACAGTTTAATTATGAGGGAAAAGATGAAGCATTGACAACATTACTACCTGATCCTAATGTAATTATGCGTTATTATCGTTCATCAAAACAAATAGATTAGTTATGAGAGAAGAGTATAAATTAACAGAAGATGGAGTTAAAATATTAAACTCTAATAAGGGGTTAACTGCACTACTTTCAAATGAACCTTATAATTTAGGAAAAGCGGTTAGATATGTAAATTATGAAAAACGACTTAAAAAATTACAAGTTGAATTAATTAGAATGCAATCTTGGGCTATTCAACAAAATGAACGAATTATTGTAATTTTTGAAGGTAGAGATGCTGCTGGTAAAGGTGGAGCCATACGTAGAATTACAGAACGTATGAATCCACGGCATTTAAGAATTGTTGCTTTACCAAAACCATCGGAAGATGAAAAAACCCAATGGTATTTTCAACGTTATGTAGAAAAATTTCCTAAAGCTGGGGAAATTGTTTTCTTTGATAGAAGTTGGTATAATAGAGCAGTGGTTGAACCTGTAAATGGTTTTTGTACACAAGTAGAATACGACATATTTATGAATCAGGTTAATGAATTTGAAAGAATGATTTCTGAATCAGGAATTCGCATTGTAAAAATGTACATGTCTATTTCAAAAAAAGAACAAGCGAAACGTTTTTACGATATTAAATCGAATCCATTAAAACAGTGGAAAATGACAGCTGTTGATGAAAAAGCACAAATATTGTGGGACGATTATACCGACTACAAAAATAGAATGTTTGATAAAACCAAAGATGGTGCTATAAAGTGGAAAATTATTAGAGCTAATAGAAAAACAACAGCAAGAGTTGATGTTATAAATCATATTTTACGAAGTATTCCTTATGATAAAAATCTAGAAATTTAGCATAAAAAAAACCTCAATGAAAATTGAGGTTTTTTTATGAATATTTTTTTTTAATCTTCAACTACAACCCATTCACCTTTGTTAATTAAAGGAATTGCTTGTTTGTATTTAACCGATTTATTTTCACCACTCATCACATTTTTGATAGTAACTTTTTCATTTCTACCAATTTTTCGTTCGGTTCTAACAATGGTTTCAACAACTTGTGGTTGTTGTGTTTGATTTGTTTGAGTTTGTTCAGATGAGTTTTGATAATCCTCTTTACTTAGTTGAACCTTATCTCGTTTACGTTCCTGTGCTTGAGAAACCTGATTCGCATCTTGCGATGGTAATTCACCTTTAAATAAGAATGATAAAACTTCTTTATTTACTTTGTCTAACATACCATTAAATAATTCAAACGATTCAAATTTATAAATTAACAGCGGATCTTTTTGCTCATAAGTTGCATTTTGAACCGATTGTTTTAATTCATCCATTTGGCGTAAATGGTCCTTCCAAGTATCATCAATAATGGCAAGTGTAATGTTTTTTTCAAAATCAGTTACCAATTCTTTTCCTTCCGATTCGTATGCTTCTTTTAAGTTAGTTACTACTTTTAATTCTTTACTTCCATCAGTAAAAGGAACTACAATGCGTTCATATTTATCGCCTTGATTTTCGTAAACATCCTTAATTACTGGATAAGCAGCTTTCGCACTTCTTTCTAATTTTTCTTTATAATGTTTGTAAACAACATCGAAAAGTTGATCGGTTAACTCTTGTTCAGATAGTGTTTTAAATTCTTCTTCACTAAAAGGAGAACTTGTTGATGAAAAACGAATTAACTCAAATTCGAAATTTTTATAATCGCTTGTCATTTTATTTTCGCGAACTAATAAATTACAAGTATCGAAAACCATATTTACAATATCAACTTGTAAACGATCACCATATAAAGCGTGTCTTCTTCGTTTATATACAACTTCACGTTGAGAATTCATTACATCATCATATTCCAATAATCTCTTACGAACACCAAAGTTGTTTTCTTCCACTTTTCGTTGCGCTCGCTCAATAGATTTAGTAATCATTGAATGTTGTATAACTTCACCTTCTTGAAGCCCCATTCTATCCATCATTTTAGCAATTCTTTCTGAACCAAAAAGACGCATTAAATTATCTTCTAACGACACATAAAATTGTGATGATCCTGGATCACCTTGACGACCAGCACGACCACGTAACTGACGGTCAACACGTCTTGAATCGTGTCTTTCTGTACCTATAATAGCTAAACCACCTGCAGCTTTCACTTCATCAGATAATTTAATATCTGTACCACGACCTGCCATATTTGTTGCAATGGTCACAACTCCAGCATTACCTGCTTCGGCAACAATATCTGCTTCTTTTTTGTGAAGTTTTGCATTTAAAACGTTGTGATTAATTTTTCGAATAGAAAGCATTCGACCTAATAATTCAGAAATTTCAACTGAAGTAGTACCAACTAATACTGGTCTTCCGTTATTAACTAGGTTTTCAATTTCATCAATTACTGCATTGTATTTTTCACGTTTTGTTTTAAATACTAAATCCTCTTTGTCTTTTCTAAGCAATGGAACATTTGTTGGTATTTCAACAACATCTAACTTGTAAATGTCCCAGAATTCACCTGCTTCTGTAATCGCAGTACCAGTCATACCAGATAACTTACGATACATTCTAAAATAATTTTGAAGCGTTACGGTAGCATAGGTTTGCGTAGCATCTTCAATTTTTACATTTTCTTTAGCTTCAATGGCTTGATGCAATCCATCGGAATAACGACGACCATCCATAATACGGCCTGTTTGCTCGTCAACAATTTTAATTTTATCCTCCATTATCACATATTCCACATCTTTTTCAAAAAGGGTGTATGCTTTTAATAGTTGATTCATTGTATGAATGCGTTCACTTTTAATACTAAAGTCTCGATATAATTCTTCTTTTTTGCTAAGTACTTCTTCAGGGGAATTGGTTTCGCTTTCAATTTTTCCTATTTCAATACTTAAATCGGGTAAAACGAAAAAGTTATCATCTCCATCATCTCCCGATAAATAAGAAATACCTTTATCGGTTAACTCAATAGAATTGTTTTTTTCATCAATAACAAAATACAAATCTTCATCGATTTTTGGCATTTCGCGATTGTTGTCCTGCATATAGAAATTTTCAGTTTTTTGCAATAACTGCTTAATTCCTTCTTGACTTAAAAATTTGATTAATGCTTTACTTTTTGGTAATCCTCTAAATACTCGTAATAATAAAAAACCACCTTCTTTTGTGTCGCCTTCTTTAATTAGTTTTTTAACATCAGCCAAAACACCAGTTAAGTAATGTCTTTGAGTTGAAACTAATTTATCAACACTTGGTTTTAGTTCGTTAAATTCGTGAATATCAGCATTTGCAGTAGCACCAGAAATAATTAATGGAGTACGAGCATCATCAACTAATACAGAATCCACCTCATCTACAATGGCGTAGTTGTGAGGCTTTTGTACCAGATCGTTTGGCGAGTGCGCCATATTATCACGTAAATAATCGAAACCAAATTCATTATTTGTTCCATAGGTAACGTCTGAATTATACGCTTTCCTTCTGGCGTCAGAATTTGGTTGGTGATGATCGATACAATCAACACTCATACCGTGAAATTCAAAAATAGGACCCATCCAAGCAGCATCACGTTTTGCTAAATAATCATTTACTGTTACTACGTGAACACCATTTCCTGTTAAAGCATTTAAATAAACGGGTAGTGTAGAAACCAATGTTTTACCTTCTCCAGTCATCATTTCAGCAATTTTTCCTTGATGTAAAACCGAACCACCAATTAACTGAACATCATAATGAATCATGTCCCAAGTAACTTCTTTTCCTTGAGCATCCCATATGTTGGCCCAAATAGCCTTTTCGTTGTCTAAAGTTATATTGTCTCTTGTAGCAGATAATTCTCTATCAAAAGGTGTGGCTGTTACTGTAATTGAATCATTTTGAGTAAATCTTTTTGCCGTTTCTTTAACTACAGCAAAAGCTTCAGGCATTATTTCTTTTAAAATACGTTCTGAAGCTTCATATGATTCATCTTCAAGGTTATCAATTTCAGCATATATTTCTTCTTTTCTATCTACATTGGCATCATGGGCTTCATTTTTTAAATCTTCAATTTTTGAAGTAAATTCTTTAATGCCTTCACTAATTTTTTGTTTAAAAATAGTTGTTTTATTTCTTAACTCATCGTTTGATAAATTTGAAATTTCACTTTCAAACTTAGCTACCTTAGCCACAATAGGCTGAAGTATTTTCAAATCTTTTTTCTTCTTATCTCCAACAAATGTTTTAAGAATTGAATTTATAATACTCATGTTTGTGTGTTTATATTGTTATAAATAACACGTTTAAAAAACGCATTATTTTATTTTTTTTAAAGTTTAAGCGAATTTAAAATAATTAAATTTTAAAATACTTAAAATAGATTTAAATTATATTTATAAAGCAAAAAAAAGGTCTCTATAGAGACCTTTATTGTTTTTTGATTACTTTAATATTCATCTTCATTCCAAAGATAATCATCTTCGGATGGGTAATCTGGCCAAATTTCAATTATTGACTCAAAATTTTCATCTGCGTCTTCAATTTCTTGTAGGTTTTCAACAACTTCGAGCGGAGCTCCAGTTCTAATTGCATAATCAATCAATTCATCTTTTGTTGCTGGCCAAGGTGCATCAGCTAAATATGATGCTAATTCTAGTGTCCAATACATATTCTTTGTGTATTAAATTTTTTGCAAAAATAAATTTTTTACTCAAAGAATCAAGTTTTTTGTCAATTTTTTTCAATATAATAAAGAACTTATTTTATTTTATTTGGTTTCCAAGGTATTTCCTTGGCTTTATTATCAATTGTCAATTTTCGTGCCAGTACAAAAAGATAGTCAGAAAGTCGATTTAAATACATCAAAATTAATGGATCTACCGAAGATTCTTCGCTTAATTGTGTACTTATGCGTTCTGCACGCCTGCACACACAACGAGCAATGTGACAATATGACACCGTTGTATGACCACCTGGTAGTACAAAATGAGTCATTTGTGGCAAATCCTCATTCATTTTATCAATTTCGATTTCTAAAAAAGAGATAGATGTTTCATTAATAGTATTAATGTTCAATCTTTTTTTTCCATTTTTTAAAATTTCTTTCTCTGGAGGTGTTGCAAGCATGGCACCTAAAGTAAAAAGTTCATTTTGAATTTTTAATAAACTTTGATATGTTAGTTCATCAATTTGCTGATCTCGGATAAGACCAATATATGAATTTAGTTCATCAACGGTTCCGTATGCTTCAATGCGTAAATGATGTTTTTCAACTCGTAAACCACCAAATAATGATGTTTTTCCTTCGTCTCCTGTTTTTGTATAAATTTTCATGGTGTGAAAATAATTAATAATATTTTATAACATTAAACTTTAATAGTAAAATGTTGCTTTTTTTGTTCTTTTCTAAAAAAAACAATTCCCCAATAATAAGTGTCAATAGTAACTGTTACAAGATGATTGTTTTTAATTTCATTCCAAGCTTGTTGCATCCTTTTTGACCAATAAATATCATCAAAAATAAAGATAGAATCATTATGAATGAAAGGTAAACATTGCTTAAAATACTTTAATGTTGCTTCCTTGTTGTGATTGCCATCAAAAAAAATGAGGTCATATTTTTTGTTAAGTACGTTTTGTAATGTAGTATCAAAATTGCCTTCAACTAAATGTATGTTGTTGAAATTAAATTTTAAAAACATTTTTTTTGCAATATTTGAAGTTTGTTGGCATCCTTCTAAAGTTGTAATGTTTGCTGTTGGATTTCCTAGTTGTAGAACAGTAGTAGCCAGCCCTAATGAAGTGCCAATTTCTAGAATTTCTTTGGGTTTAAAATATTCAACAAAGCGAATTAATGTAAAAGCATTTTTTGTTTTTATTCCTGCTATTTTTGCAATAGCAGCAATTTGTCTTTTATTTCCTTTGAAATAGGTAGATCCTTGTCCAAAATCGGTTACTTCAATTTCTTGTTTATTAGCATGGTAATATGCCTTAACCTTTTTAAAAGTTGAACGTTTTTTTAAATTTGTGCTTGTATTTAAACATTGTGTTAAGAGATCGTAAACAAAAGGTGAGTGAATGCCATGTTTGTTTTTACACTTAAAAAGAAAGATGAAAAATGAACTTATTTTAAACCACATTGCTTTTTAGTTTTAGGCGAAAATAAAAGAAAAAATTATTTTAAACCACTATTAAAAATTATATTTGTGAAACCCCTTTTCAATTATTTATGAAGAAACTTTTATTAATATCCTTTTTGCTCATTATAGTAAGTTCTTGTGTTCCCACAAAAAGAATGACTTATTTTCAAGGTATTCCAGTTAAAAAAGAAGCTATTTACAAATTCAATAATGAACCTTATAGACTTCAGGTAAATGATATGCTTTACATTAATATTAAAGCTGAAAAACCTGAATTAGTAGCACTTTTTTCAGCAAGCGAAACAGTAGGAACTTCATCAGGTTCAGGAGGAAATTTATATTTTAACGGTTATTCGGTTGACAGGCACGGGAATATAAGAATACCTTATTTAGGTGATGTTAACGTATTGGGATATACTGAAAAAGAAGTGCGTGAAAAAATTGAAACGGAGCTTGTTAAATATTTTAAAAAACCAGAATCTATTTTTGTTACCGTAAAATTAGCAGGAATAAGTTTTGTAGTTTCAGGTGAAGTTGGTTCTCCAGGAACCATTAATTTAGCTCAAAATCAGGTTACAATTATTGATGCTATTTCAAATGCAGGAGATATTACCGAAGTAGGAAACAGAGAAAAAGTATCGATCATTAGAAAGACATTGGATGGCGTTTCTAGGTATGAAGTAGATTTTACGAAAATTGAAATATTTGAATCGGAAAACTTTTATTTAAAGCCTAATGATGTTATTTACGTGCCACCATTAAAGCAAAAATCTTGGGGTACAGGAACTACTGGATTGCAATCATTTTCAACAATAGTTACTATATTTTCATTTGTAGTAAGTACCGTTTTATTAGTTAAAAACTTGTAGTTTAATGGATAAAAAACTCAATTTTATTGAAAACACAGGAGCTCATATTTCTGATATAAAAGATTATATTTTTAGAATCATTTCTAATTGGAAATGGTTTGTTCTTACGGTTGTAATTGCCTTAGGATATGCTTATTATAAAAATATTTCAGCTCAAAAAATTTACGGTTTATCTACAACTATTGAGGTAAAAGAAAAGCAAAATCCGTTATTTTCATCAGGTACAAATATTGCCTTTAATTGGGGAGGTGTTAGTGATAAAGTTGAATCGATTAGAAAAGCTTTAACGTCCAGAACGCACAACGAAAAAGTTGTTAAAGAACTAAATTATTACATCGATTATTTAAAAGATGAAAGATTTAGAAAAGAAGATGTATACGGTAAAGTACCTTTTGAATTAATTCTTCAGCCAAATCAATATCAATTATTGAATACTTTAATTAAAGTTGAATTTACAAGCGAAGATTCTTTTAATTTATCCGTAGATTCTGAAGAAAATCAAGAGGTTACACTGTTAAATTATAAAGATGAAAAAACTCAAAAATTTAGATTAGATACTCCCAATTTCTCCAAAAACTTTTCTTCTGAAGAATATATAAATTTACCTTTTCTAAAGGGAGAAATTAAAATCACAAAAAAAAATAATAAACTTATTAAAGGGGAAGTTTATTTTATAAAATTAAACACCATTAATGCAACAACAGGTAAATACCAAGGTGTAAGAGCAAACGGACTACAGGGAACTTCTTTAGTTGAGCTTTCCTTAACAGGTGCCAATAAAAATAGGATTGTAGATTTTTTAAATAAAACTGTAGAGGTATTGGCAAAATATGAGTTAGAGCAAAAAACAAATTATGCTTTTAGCACAAAAGATTTTATCGATGCGCAATTCAAAAACACATCAGACACTTTAAAAGTTATTGAAGGTAATATTGAAAAGTATAAACAAGACAATTCTATTTACAACTTGTCGGCTCAAGGTGGGGAAATATTTTCTAAAACTACCAGTTTAGATCAAATGCAAAAGGATTTAGGCGATAGAATAGAGTATTTTAACAACTTAGAAAGTTATATTAGAACAAATGACAATTATTCTAAAATTCCTGCTCCAGCCATCATAAATATTGAGGATGGTTCAATTTCTGGAATGGTAAGTAAATTAACTGAGCTTTCTATTCAAAATGATAAACTTTCGAGTGAAGTTACTAGCAATCATCCATCATTAAAAGTCCTTCAAGATGAAATTGAGACCGCAAAAACTGTTTTATTAGAAAATTTAACATCTTTAAAAGAAGCAACAAAACTAAGCTTAAATAGAAGTAAATCTAGACTTAGTGGTTATACAAATCAACTTTCTAAATTACCCACCAAAGAGCAAAAATTATTAAACTATCAGCGAAAGTATAGTTTAACTGAATCTAATTTTGTGTTTTTAATGCAAAAAAGATACGAAGCTGAAATTGCCATTGCGGCAAGTGTTTCGGATATTTCAGTTTTAGATTCGGCTAAAGATACTGGACAAGGATTTATTTTTCCACGTGTTTCATTTAATTATATGATTGCTTTATTGTTAGGTTTAATTTTACCATTATTTGTAATTATTGCAAAGGAAATTTTAGACACAAAAATACATACAGCAGAAGATTTAGAACGCGTGTCTCCAATTCCAATTCTTGGTGTAGTTGGGTCTAAAATGCTAACAAGTAATTTAGCAGTATTTTTAAAGCCAAAATCTACAGTAGCAGAATCGTTTAGAGCTTTAAGGTCAAATATTCAATTTTTGTTTGATCGTTCTAAAATGGGAAAATCAAAAACTATTTTAGTTACTTCATCGGTGAGTGGAGAAGGAAAGACTTTTGTATCCATTAATATGGCAACTGTTTTTGCCTTAGGTGGTAAAAAGACTGTATTATTAGGATTAGATTTAAGAAAACCAAAGATTTTTGATGACTTTGAAATTTCCAATAAAATTGGTGTTGTAAATTATTTAATTGGTGATGAAAGTATTTCAAATATTATAAACAAAACTAAGATTCCAAATTTAGATGTAATTACTTCGGGTCCTGTACCTCCAAATCCATCAGAGTTACTCATTAATTCAGCTACGGATGAATTGATTGAGAATTTGAAAAAAGACTATGAATATATTATTATTGATACGCCACCTATTGGTTTGGTAAGTGATGCAGTTGAGTTGGTAAAATATGCCGATGCTACAATGTACATTGTTCGCCAAGGATATTCTCAAAGAGGTATGTTAAAAATGATAAATGAAAAATACCTAAAAGATGAAGTTTCAAAAGTGAGTTTGATTTTAAACGACTTCAAAATAAAATCTAAATATGGATACGGCTATGGTTACGGCTATGGGTACGGAGGCTACGGTAAATATTCAAATGGGTATCATGAAAACTCAAAGCCTACTTCATTCTTAAAAAAAATATTCAGTAAAAAAACTAAGTAAACACTAATTTAAGTATAATAGTATACTACTTTTTAAATTGTTTTGTGAGCTCATTATTTGCCTTAAATAGTTTAAATTTTCACATGTAAAATAAATGTGTAAATTACTTTAAAAGTTGTAACCAAAGTCACAAAAAATAATGCAAAAGACACCTTAAAAAATATAGGTTTAAAGTATCTTTGCACAAAATTTAAACAATGAATAAAGCCATATATATCGCAACTAGCGAGGCCAATAGCGGAAAGTCGATTGTAACCCTAGGTTTAATGCGAATGTTGCTGGGAAAAACAGCTAAAGTTGGATATTTTAGACCAATAATTGATGATGTTAAAAAGAGCAAGAAGGATAACCATATTAAAACCATTATTTCACATTTTGAGCTGGACTTAAATCCTGATGAAGCATACGCTTATACAAGAGCTGAATTTATTAAAAAACGGAACGAAGGGAAAGAAGGCGAAATTTTCGACACCATTATAGAAAAGTATAAAGCATTAGAAGAAAAAAATGATTTTATGCTGGTTGAAGGAACCGATTTTTCGGGAGAAGGAACGGCTATTGAATTAGATGCAAATATTTTAATTGCTAAAAACTTAGGAATTCCAGTTATTATTGTAACAACTGGTGTTGGTAAAACATTAGACGAATTTATAAATGGAGTTCATTTAACGTATGATTCTTTTGAAGAAAAAGAAGTGGATGTTTTAGCCGTCATTGCGAATAAAGTTCAAGAGGAAAATATTGAAATTGCACTTAAAGGAATTGAGAAAAATTTACCAAAAGATGTTTTTGTAAATGTAATTCCGTTAATTCCTTCTTTAAGCAATCCAACCATAAAAGAAATTGCAAAAGCAATTGACGCAACTATTTTATTTGGAAGGGAGCATATAAACAATCAATCTGCAAGTTTTCAAGTAGGAGCAATGCAGTTAAGAAATTATCTAACCCATTTAGGCGAAAATTGTTTAATTATAACTCCTGGTGATAGAGCCGATATTATTTTAGGAGCTCTACAAGCAAATATTTCAACAAATTATCCAGCTATTTCAGGTGTAGTCCTTACTGGTGGTATTATTCCTGAAGAGTCCATTTTAAAGTTAATTGATGGTTTGTCACAAGTTGTTCCAATATTATCTGCTAAAGAAGGCACATTTGATGTAGCAAATAAAATTGGTGCTGTAAGATCACATATGTATGCCGATAATAAGCAAAAAATAATTACTTCATTAAATACGTTTGAAAAATATGTAGATATTGAAAAATTAAATGAAAAGCTTATTACGTTTGAAAACAATGGAATTACGCCAAGAATGTTTCAATACAATTTATTGAAAAGAGCTAGAAGCGAACGTAAACACATTGTTTTACCTGAAGGAAATGATGATAGAATTATTGCCGCTGCAATTCGTTTAATTGAACTGGATATTGTTGATTTAACCATTTTAGGAGATAAAGATAAAATTGAAAACAAAATTATAAGATTAGGTCTTAAAATTGATTTTAAGAAGCTAAATATTATAAATCCAATAAAGTCTGAGTACTTTGAAGATTTTAAAAACACATTATACGAACTTAGAAAGCATAAAGGTTTAACCATTGACATGGCTGAAGATTTAATGGGAGACGTTTCATATTTTGGAACCATGATGGTGCATAAAGGTTTAGCAGATGGAATGGTTTCTGGTGCAGCACATACTACACAACATACTATTTTACCTGCATTGCAATTTGTTAAAACAAAACCAGGAGTGTCTGTTGTTTCTTCTATTTTCTTTATGTGTTTAGAAGATCGTGTTTCTGTTTTTGGTGATTGTGCCATTAATCCGAACCCTAATGCAGAGCAATTAGCTGAAATTGCTATTTCTTCGGCAGATTCTAGTATAAATTTTGGAATGGATCCAAAAGTTGCCATGTTATCATATTCTTCAGGAGCTTCAGGTAAAGGAGCTGATGTTGATATAGTAAGAGAAGCAACAAGAATAATTAAAGAAAAAAGACCAGATTTAAAAGTGGAAGGACCAATTCAATACGATGCAGCAGTTGATGTTAGTGTTGGTAAAAGCAAAATGCCAGATTCGGAAGTTGCCGGACAAGCAAATGTGTTGATTTTTCCTGATTTAAACACGGGTAATAACACTTATAAGGCAGTTCAACGAGAAACTGGAGCATTAGCAATTGGACCAATGTTACAAGGCTTAAACAAACCGGTAAATGATTTAAGTAGGGGCTGTACTATTGAAGACATTTATAACACGGTAATTTTAACTGCAATTCAAGCTCAAGGAATATAATAAACATGAAAATATTAGTAATAAATTCAGGAAGTTCATCGATAAAATATCAATTGTTTAACATGCCAGAACAAGAAGTTATTTGTTCAGGATTGGTAGAGAGAATTGGTTTAGAGAACCCAGAAATACATTATAAATCTACAAAAGATAAAATTGATCGAGTTTGTGAAATTCCAAATCATAAAATTGGTTTAGAAAAAGTAGTAAAGTTTTTATTAGACGAAGAGTATGGTGTTATTAAATCTACATCTGAAATTGAAGCAGTTGGACATAGAGTGGTACATGGTGGAAGTTCATTTTCAAATACAACCATTGTAAATGATGAAGTTAAAAGTAAAATTAAAGAGTTATTTTCTTTAGCACCTCAGCACAACCCTCCTAATTATGAAGGCATTGTAGTTGCTGAGAAAATGTTTCCAAATGCGAAACAAATAGCTGTTTTTGATACTGCATTTCATCAAACAATACCAGTTGAAGCTTATAAATTTTCAATTCCTACAAAGTTTTTAGAAGAATATAAAATTCGTAAATATGGTTTTCACGGAACCAGTCATAAATATGTTTCGGAAAAAGCCATTGAACATTTAGGAGTAAGACATTCAAAAATAATTACAATTCACCTAGGGAATGGTTGTAGTATGACGGCAGTAAAAAACGGAAAAAGTGTTGAAACTTCTTTAGGTTTTGGGCCTGTATCTGGTTTAATTATGGGTACTAGAAGTGGAGACATTGACCAAGCCATCATTTTCCATTTAGTAAACAATTTAGGATATACGTTAAATGAAGTTAATAGTATGCTTCAGAAGGAAAGTGGAATGTATGGTTTAACTGGTTATAGCGATTTAAGAGATATTGAATCTGAAGCAGAAAACGGAAATAAAGACTGTCAATTAGCTTTAGATATGAATGCTTATAGAATTAAACAATATATTGGCTCCTATACGGCTACTATGAATGGTTTAGACGCTATTGTTTTTACCGCAGGGATAGGTGAAAATTCTGATATTATTAGAAAATTGGTTTGTACTAATATGGAATATTATGGTATTGATTTAGATACTGAAAAAAATAAAGTGCGAGCTAAAGAATTGACTGAGATTCATACACTAAATTCTAAGACAAAAATTTTAATTATTCCAACCAATGAAGAAGTTGAAATTGCAAAACAAACGTTTAAATTAATTTCTGAAATTAAAGATTAAAAAAAAAGCCTTGAATTTTTAAAATTCAAGGCTTTTTTTAGTTTGAGTTCCAAGCTATTCTTTAATGACTCTTATCCCTACATAATTGCTTTTTATCATAGCTGGATTTGAGGCATCATAAAAATCATAAGCACTATAACCATAAGTTCCATTAGAATAATGTTCAGCAACGTTACCACCTAAATCATATACTTCAGCTTTTCCAACTTTAACAGCTTTGTTTTTACCCACTTTTTTGAATAAAATAGTAGCAATACCTTTTATTTTTTCTTTAAATAATTCAACTTCATCTAAAGTAATTACATAACCAGCCCAATAATTTAGTGTGTTTTCTTTGGCAGCAGCTTTATGAGCTAAAGTTTGCAATTTTTTAGCTTCATCTTTATTTGGTAAACGGTAATTATTTCCTGTGATTTCAGTTAACCATTTAACATAATTTTCAGCATCATTTTTTGAAACAACAGCAGGATAATTGTCCAATCCAGCATTAAAATTAAAATCGGCTTTAAAAGCTTTAAATTGAGCATTTGTAACTTCAAATTTTCCAATTTCAATAGAATCTTTTTTTGTAAGGTTTGTTTCTGGAATTAACTTTTCATTTATCTCAATTCCAAAAAGCCCGTTTTTAGTAATTTTAGCTTTCTCAATGGCAATTAAATTTGCAAGTGGACTCTCTTTTTTAAAGGCTTCATTTTCGGTTGGAGGTTTGTTAAATAAATAGGTATCTATCCAATTTAACTCTTCTTTCATTTTACGTAATTGGTGCGTAATTTTACCTAATCCGTGAGGTTGTCCAGGAAACCATAAAAAACGAACTGGCGTCTTTCCAACTTGCTGTAAACCACGGTAATATTCCCAACCTTGGTCTCGTGGTACTGCACGATCTTCACTTCCATGGAAAATTATAGTAGGTGTTTTTATTTTTTCAATTTCAAATAGGGGAGATTTAGTAATATAGTTTTCATTGTAAAATTTTCCATTAACATCATCCCAAGGCGCACCTCCAAAATAAGATTGATCAAAACTTACACCAAATCTACAAGTTCCATAATCAGATGTCCAATTGACATCACCAGCGCCAGGAGCAGCAAATTTAAACATATCAGGATAGCGAACTGTAAGCATAGTGGTAATAATAGCACCGTTACTCCAACCCATCGTTCCCATTTGTGCGGTATCAATCATTTCTTTTTTATCAAGTACATCAATGGCTTTTATAATGTCTTCCATTTCTGGTTCATAATAATTTCCTTTAATACTTTCAACAAATGACAATCCATGATTAGATGATCCGTGATAATTTGGTTTTAAAACAAAAGCACCTCGTTGTGCTAAAATATTAGGATAGGTACTCCAACGTTCACTCCAAGAGTCGGTATCTACACCAGATGGCCCACCGTGAATGGATAAAACTAAAGGGTACCTTTTTCCTTTTTCATAATTTTTAGGATAGTATAAAATTCCCGTAACTTCTTCATCTTTATATCCTTTCCAAACTAAAACTTCACTTTTGGTTATTGGTTTTTCAGCTAATTTTTTGTTGAGTTTTATAATTTCAATTTCATTTAAAAATTTATTATTTTGAATATCAGCCATGTAAAACGTCGGTAGTTTTGAAGCTGTAGAATATTGGTAAACGACTTTCGTTCCATTTTCTGAAATATCTAAAATAGAAGTATGATCATTTTTCTCACCTAAGTTAATGTTAGATTTACTCCAATTTGAACCATTTTTTTTATAGTATGCCAACCTAAAATAGGCTTTGTTTGCTAATGTTGCAACAACGTTATTACCCACAACCGAGAATCCTCTTCCTAAGCCTAAATTCCATTTTATATCTATTTTTTTATAAGATTGTGTTGCTAAAGTAAAATAGTACAATTCAGAAATTCCAGCACCATTCCATTCAGGATCAGAACCATGTTCAGAAGAAAAGTAAAAACCTTTATTATCTTCGGTAAATTGAAATCCATTAGATGGATAACCTCTATCTGTTATAATTTGAGTGACTTCATTTGTTTCTAAATTTTGTAAAAAAGTGAACGGATCTTTTTGAGCGTCAGAAGCATAACTTCTACTTCTACTCATGGTATAAACCAACCATTTACCATTTTTTGAAACTGTATAGCCATTCAAAGGTTTTTCATTACTAGTAATTCGTTTTATTTTTTTTGTTTTAATATCGAAGGCAAATACACGACTTGGTTTCCAATGAAGTGAATCTTCAACAACAATAACATTGTCCTTTTTTTCTTTTAATTTTTGTTCGTATAAAGTTGACCCTTCGCCAGCAACAAAAAGTAATGTATTTTTATCTTTCCATTTTACCGATGAAATTCCGTTTTTAAATTCATGAACAGCTTTTGGTTCACCACCATAAACACTCATGTTCCATAATTTTTTTCCTTTTTCACGAGAAGATAAAAAGTAAATAGATTCACCATCTTTTGAAAAAAACGGACTGTAGTTACTTTCTTTTCCTTGTGTAAGTTGAACGGTTTTATAACCATCTTTATCGGAAACATCAGTACGAGTTAAAAACACATCCGATACAAATTTGTCTTTGTCTTTAACGGGTTTGTTTTTAGTCCAAAGTACCATTTTTCCGTTTGGAGAAATGGAAACAGAACGCATCGATTCTGTATGAATAATGTCTTCTGGAGTCCATTTTTTAGGGTCTTTTTCTTGCGCAATTGTAGTTGTGAACATTCCAAAAATAAAAAATAATGTTCCTAGTAAAAAAAGATGACGTTTCATATGATATAAAAGTGGTTGATTATGAATGTAAAGATATAATTTTATGTGTAAAATGCCGATAATAAAAAAGAGGTTGTTTGATTCAAACAACCTCTTTATGCTTTTAGTTTAAAATTTACATTTTACTATCGATAAAATCCATAGTTTCTTTTTCTATTAAAAGGGTTTTTTTATAAATTCGATTGGCACGAGTAATTATATCATTTGCAAACTCACGATCTTTAATGTCTTTCGCATTTATTCTAACATTAAAGAATGCTCCAGTTACTGCAGTTTTAGCGCATAAAATTCCAACACCAGCGTCGGATAATGAACTCTGCATTCCTTCTTTAAGCATGGCTTGCATAACTTCCATAGAATTAAAGGCAGTTTCCATAACTTCAAACGGAATTTCGGTAGCATATTTGGTTGCATTCTCAATGGCTAGTTTTCTTGCTTCAATTTCTTCTTCATTTGATTTTGGCATTCTAAAACCATCAATAATCTTATTAAAAGCATTGGTATCTTCATCAACCAAAAACAATAATTTGTTTTTATAAGTTTGCCCTTTTTCAGCCCAACTAGAATAAAACTCCCATTTGTCATCCCAACCAGCTTTATGAGCCGATAAATTTGCTACCATAGTTCCCAAAGAAACTCCTAACGCACCAACATAGGCCGAAATAGAACCTCCGCCAGGTGCCATAGATTCGCCTGCAGTTTCTTCTGCAAAATCACTCACAGAGAAATCCACTAATTTTTGAGTATCATCTTTCATTACATACTCAATGATTTTCTCATCTGGATTGAAAGGTTTTAAATCGTCTAAACCTAAAGATTTAACGGCAATTTTAATTTTTTCAGCTTCAGAAATACCTAAAGAACGCTGTTGTTTTCTTAAAAAGAAATCTCCAGCATCTAACATTGCTTGCAGAGGAATGAGTCCAATAAGCTCTGAACCCGTTACTCTTAAACCTCTTTCTGTAGCTGATTTCACAGTTTCATCAAAAGCCACGTGCATAGAAGTAATACTTATGTTAGTTAAATTATATGAAATTTGAGCAATTCCATATTCATCAATATACCAGCCCATTCCTTTTACGGCTTTTAACTTTCCAGGAATACGAACTGGCACACCATTTTCATCTAAAACTTTTTTTCCAGTAACTCCGCCGTTCGCGTATTTAACTCTACCAGCTTCACGAATATCAAATGCTATGGCATTTGCTCTACGGGTTGAAGTTGTATTTAAATTTACATTGTATGCAATTAAAAAATCGCGTGCTGAAATTGCTGTCGCTCCAGTTTTTGCAACACTAATATTAAATTCAGCTGGTCCAAAATCAGGCTTCCAATTTGGATTTGCTAATTTTTCTTTTAAACCTTCGTATTCGCCAGAACGGCAATTCGCTAGGTTTTTACGTTTTTCTTCTTTGGCTGCATTTTCATAAAAATAACCTGGAATTCCTAATTCTTTTCCTACACGTTCACCTAATTTATGAGCGTAAACCGCAGCTTCTTCAAGTGTAATATTGGCTATTGGCACTAACGGACAAACATCAGTTGCACCAAATCGAGGATGTTCTCCTGAATGTTTACTCATATCGATCAATTCAGAGGCTTTTTTAATAAGTCTAAAAGCAGCTTCAATAACTTGGTCAGGTTCACCTACAAAAGTGATGACAGTTCTGTTGGTGGCTTTCCCAGGATCAATATCTAACAATTTTATGCCTTCAACAGTTTCTACTGTTTTAGCTATTTCGTTTATTTTTTTTGAATCGCGACCTTCACTAATGTTTGGTACACATTCTATTAATTGTTTGTTCATAGTAAAAATATTTGTTCTTCAAATTTAGTAAGTTAATTCAACAAAATGTATTACTATTTTTAAATAAATACTGTATATATTAACTATTTATTTTGAAATGTTTTCGATATTCTTGGCTAATCTTTAAGATGAGCGTTTGTGAATTTATTAAATTTTTTAAGTAGAAAAATGTAAAATACTTATTCTATCTGACATTAAAACGTATTACTCATATTTAAAATAGTTAGAATATTGTGTGTAATTTATAGGAGTATTATTTGTTTCTAAATAATGAATTAATTTTTCCGAAGTAGTGTTTGACGAAAACGTAGGGTTTTTAAAGTAATTACTATAAACAGCAGGTATATAATCATTTATTCCTAAAGTAATGGAGGTGTTATCATTTAATAAATCTCCATTTTCATTTCTAATATCGATGGTATTACCGTCTTGTGTTATACTTAAACCGGCGTAATACATACCAACTTTATTGTCAATAAGAAATTTTTTAATTTCACGAATGGTCATGGTATACGTAACTGCTCCATTATTAAACGGATCGATGGAGTATATTTCTTTTTTAGTAATGTTACCTTCATCTAAATCACTACGAACTCCACCGGTATTTTGAAAAGTTAAATCGGTATTTAATTCATATTTCAAGGCTTCAGTATAAAAATTACCAACGTGTGGTCTTGAATGATAAGCTTCAGAAAAACCTATTACTTGGTCTAAATCTGCCAAATTATTATAGGCTTCAACAACATTAGTTATTTGAGTATCTTTTGAAGAGTAAGCAGATAAATCGATTAATTCATGACTGTATTCTTTTATTTTTTTATTTTCAATAGTAATTTTAATTTTACCAAGAAACCTTAAATTTGAACCTGCCTGAAAAATTGGAATTCCATTTGTTTCTTGAGTTATTTTTTTATGAGAATGACCTCCAATAATTAAATCGAAGAAAGGATAATTATTAGCAATATTTGTGTCAACATTATCGCCTAAGTGAGTAAGGGCAATATATAAGTCTGATTGTTCATTTTCTTTTACTGAAGCATAACTGTCAATAACTGTTGAATACTCTTTAAAAGTAAGATTTTTAACCCTCCAAGGATGCGTAAGAGGAATGGTTTCTGTTGGACTTCCATTGGTTTCTATTAGACCTAAAAAGGTGACTTTTACATCATTTTTTATGACTGTTTTATATTCAAAAGGCTCTTTAATTCCAGTTGAATTCATATCTACATTAGCACAAACCCAATCAAATTCAGACTGTTGAAATCTATTTTTTAATATTTCTTTACCATAATCGAATTCATGATTCCCAATAACAGCTATATCTATGCCAACTTTATTCATTAAATCAATCATAGGGAAGCCTTTTTCTTCGTGATTATCAACTACTGGATTTCCTGAAAAAATATCACCACTACATACAAATAAAACATTGGTATTTTTCTTTTCTTCGTCTATAATGTGTTTTATTTTGTCAAAATTCACAATACTTCCATGTTGGTCATTAATATGAAAAATAGTAATTTCTTTTAATGTATTTTCTTTGGGTAGTTCTACAATTGAATTTCCATCTTTTGAACAGGAAAAAAGGGTAATAAATATTAAAATATAGTAGAACCGAAATTTATAAAGCATATTAATTGTACATTAAATATTTTGTTCTAATGTAGCAATAATATCTAGTATTTCTTTAGTATCTTTTACTTTTAATAACCAATTTAAAGCAGCGTTTGTCATAGAAAATATTTCTATATCATTAGAAACACCTGCTAAAAGAGTTTTATATATAGTGGTATTAACTACCTGATTTGGAGTATCTGTCAATAATGTTACTTTCCTTTTTCCTAAAGTAGGTGCACTATTTTTAATAAAATCAACAAATTTTTGTACATCAGCAGGAGTAGTATTAAATTCTACATTTCTAAAATTAATGAAATTATTCATGTTTGCTTTGAAACTAGAATCTTGAGATAGTTTTATCTTGAAATTTATATATGATTCTACTTCTAGAATACCTTTATGTATTTCAATAATTAAATTATATTCGGGTAAAATCTTATATGTGCTTTTTAGTGCTGACATTTTATAAGATGGGTTAGTATCTTACATATAAAGTTAAAAAAAAGTCCTTTTGAAAACAACAAAAGGACTTTTTTCTTAATAAATGGTAAGTTTTATCGTTTTTTCTGCTTTGCTTGCTGCTCTTGAGCTTGTTTCATTGCATCATTTATACGTTGACGAAATTTACTCTCCTTCTTAGGTTTCTTTTTGTTTTCCTGAATTTGAGCGTGAATTTTATTTTCATCTAATATGTAGTTTTTAATAACTAACATTATTGTTATCGTAAGTAAGTTTGAAACAAAATAATACAAACTTAAACTACTTGCATACATATTAAAGAATACTAACATCATAATAGGTGAGAAGTACATCATCATTTTCATCATCTTCTGCATATCTGGCATACCTTCTTGCGTTGGTTGCTGCATATTCATTTGTTGTGATTGACTCATTCTCATGTAAAAGAATATGGCAACAGATGCTAATATTGGAAATAAACTAATATGATCTCCATACATAGGAATGTTAAAAGGCAATTTAAAAACGGAGTCATAAGCCGATAAATCGTCTGCCCATAAGAATCCTTTTTGTCTTAAATCAATATTTGAAGGGAAGAACCTAAACAAAGCAAAGAAAACTGGCATTTGTAACAAGGCTGGAATACAACCAGAAAGCGGACTTACACCAGCTTTACTTTGTATTGCCATCGTTTCTTGTTGGCGCTTCATTGCATTTTCCTTACCTGGTAAACGGTTGTTAATTTCTTCCATTTCAGGTTTTAAAACCTTCATTTTTGCACTTGACAAATATGATTTGTAAACCAATGGAGACATAATAATTCTAACAATAACTGTTAAAAGAATAATGATTAAACCATAGTTACCTATAAATCCTTGTAAAAAGTTGAATACAGGAACGAAAACAGCTCTGTTAATCATTCCAAAAATACCCCAACCTAAGTTTACAATTTCTTTAATATTTCTATCGTACGTTTTTAGAATTTGGTAGTCATTTGGTCCAATGTACCAATTCATATTATAATTTAACTCGCCACCTTGTAGAGCTAAAGGAGCTTTTAAATGAAACGACTTGGTAAAAGTGGTATCTACTTCTTCATCTTTACTTAATGTTTTCGTTTCCAAATTAGCATTTTCAAAAGCTTGTTCTGAAATTAAAATTGTAGAAAAGAAATGTTGTTTAAAAGCGACCCAGTTTACATCGGTTTCTTGTGCATCATCGTCTCCACCTACAGATAAGTAATCAATATTTTCGTCTTCTTTTTCATAATACATTTCTGTTTGTTGGTTTTCGTAACGAATACTTTTTTCGTGGCGATAACCATCTAAATTCCAGTCTAATGTAATTTCTTGAGAAGTGTTTAAAGAGTTGTTTAAACCTTGTGATCTTATGGTGAAATCTACCATATACTCGCCCGGTTTTATTTCATACAAATACTCTAAATAATTGTTTTCTGAAACTTTTAATTTCATTGAAACAACGTCATTTGAACCATTCATTGAAGTTGTTGGTTCAAAAACTAAATCTTTAGTATTTAAAGTTCTATTTTCTCTTGTTCCAAAATTAATATTAAAAGACGCGTTTTGGTCTTTAATCATATGTAAAGGCAGAGAGTCATAAGTGACAAAATTCTTGATTAAAGCTTCTTTAATTTGTCCACCTCTATTTGAAATAACAAGTTTAAGAACATCGTTTTCTAAAACAGTTTCACCATCAGCATTTACTGTTGCTGAATACGCAAAATCTCCTAATTCACTTTTAGCTTTTACTAAAGAAAGAGAATCGGTAACTTGTAGTGTAGTATCTGATTCAGTAGGTAAATTAGAATTATTGTTTGTAGTAGTTTCCTGAACTTGTTCTGTTTGTTTATTTTTTTCAGCTTCCAGTTCTTCTGGAGTTGGCTGATTGCTGTACATCCACCATAGCATAATGGCTCCTAACAATACAAAACCAATGAGTGAATTTAAATCAAATTTCTTTTCTTCCATATTTATGTTTAAAACGTCAGTTTGTCACCTTATACTTAAAAAATTATTAAATGACCGACAAATGTACTAAAAGTGACGTGATTTCTTAGTATTAATTAATGATAACCTATTAGCGCAAAGAATGTTCCAAAGCAGCATTTACAAAATCTACAAATAACGGATGCGGATTTAAAACGGTGCTTTTATATTCAGGATGGTATTGAACACCAACAAACCAAGGATGTGATGGTATTTCTACAACTTCAACTAAGTTTGTTTTAGGATTATTTCCTGTAGCCATCATTCCAGCTTTTTCAAGCTGATTTAAATAATCGTTGTTAAACTCATATCTATGTCTGTGACGCTCACTTATTAATTCCTTTTTATAAATATTTTTAATTTTACTATTTTCTTTTAATTTACAATCCCAAGCACCCAAACGCATTGTTCCACCATACTCGGTAACACTTTTTTGCTCCTCCATAATATCAATTACCGGAAACTTCGTGTCTTCATCCATCTCGGTTGAATTTGCATTTTCTAAACCAAGTACGTTTCGAGCAAATTCAATAACTGCCATTTGCATTCCTAAACAAATACCAAAGAATGGAATGTTGTTTTCACGCGCATATTTTACGGCTTCAATTTTTCCTTCAATTCCTCGTTCTCCAAAACCAGGAGCAACTAAAATCCCATTTAAGTTTTTTAACAATCCTGGTACACTTTCTAAAGTTAATTCTTCCGAATGAATCCAATTAATATTAACTTTTACTTCATTTTCAGCTCCTGCATGTATAAAAGCTTCAGAAATCGATTTGTAAGCATCGTGTAGTTCTACATATTTACCAATTAATCCAATTTCTACTGTTTTCTTTGGGTTTTTGTGTCTTAATAAAAAGTTATTCCATTTTTTAAGTTTTGGTGAAGAATTGTCCGATAGTTTCAGTTTTTTCAATACCACAGTATCTAATCCTTCATCTAACATTAAATTAGGCACATCGTAAATAGTTTCAGCATCGATAGATTCGATTACATCTTCTTGCTTTACGTTACAAAATAGTGCTAATTTTCTTTTAATACTTTCGGTTAAATGATGCTCGGTTCTACAAACTAAAATATCAGGACTTACACCGCTTTGCATTAACATTTTAACGGAGTGCTGTGTTGGTTTTGTTTTTAATTCTCCAGCAGCGGCTAAATATGGAACTAACGTTAAATGAATAACGATAGCATTTTCTTCTCCGAGTTCCCATAATAACTGACGCACAGATTCTACATAAGGCAATGATTCTATATCGCCAACAGTACCGCCAATTTCGGTAATTACAATGTCGTAATCGCCAGTGTTACCAAGAATTTGAATTCTATTTTTTATTTCATCGGTAATATGTGGAATAACTTGTACGGTTTTACCTAAAAATTCACCTTTACGCTCCTTATTTATAACACTTTGGTATATTCTACCAGTTGTTACATTGTTAGCCTGTGAAGTAGGAATATTTAAGTAACGCTCGTAATGACCTAAATCAAGATCGGTTTCTGCACCATCATCAGTTACATAACACTCTCCATGCTCATAAGGGTTTAATGTTCCAGGATCTATATTTATGTAAGGGTCAAGTTTTTGGATGGTTACGGAGTAACCTCTTTCCTGTAATAGTTTGGCTAATGAAGCTGCAATAATCCCTTTTCCAAGTGATGAAGTTACGCCTCCAGTAACAAAAACATATTTGGTGTTTTTCATTCTTTTTAGGTTTGGGCAAAAGTACTAAAGCTATTTTAGTTTACAAAAGGGAACTTGAAAAAGTTATGATAAAGAGAAAAATTACTTAAGTAAAGAAACCTTATTCTTAAATGTCATAAAATATAAGAAAAAGGTTTCTTTTTTAATTACAAGAATTAAAAGCTTTTATACAGCTTCTGGTTCTTTTTTCATTCTTGTTTTAGCAAGGTTTTCAATCATATTTGGTACTTTTTCAAACATAGCAGCTAAACCATGTGTTTTTCCAGCTTCAAGGAAAGAAATTTCATCACCTTTAGTTACTAAAAAACCAATAGGTTCAATTCCTACTCCAGCTCCAGCACCCATACCTTCACCTTTAATTTCCTTTTTTTCAAATCCTTCTCCTCCTCCAGAGCCGAATCCTAATCCTACTTTTATAACTGGGGTACATTTAAACTCGCCCAATTCAAAAGCTTCACCAACTACAGTATCTGTTTTTGCTTCAGTTTTAATGAAATCTGTAATTTGTTTTAATAATTCTTCAAAATGTAATTCCATAATGTTTTTGTTTTTAATTAATAATTGATTTTATAATATATATCGGCCTGTTTTCTAATTCAATTTTTAAATGGTTTCTTCCTTTAAAATTGACGTTAAAACATCCAATATGATAGTTCAAAAATGAAAAAAACGGATATAATTTTGCATTTAAAATACAGTCGCCAGTATCAATATTTAAGCGTAATTGTTTTACTTTAAATGACTTTAATATTTTAATTCCCTTCTGAAATTCTTTTTTTTTGTTAAACTTTTTTTTAGCCTTTGCTTTTTTGGTTCTCCACAATTGCTTTAATGGATAGAAGTAGAAATTCATATATAGAACTTTCAATTTTAAGCGGATAATTTCAACTTTTTCACGTTCTAAACTTACTTTGGCCAGCCCTTTAATTTGAATAAAATATTGATGGGTATCAGTATCAATACACACTATAATTGGTACAAATAATATATAAACAATTAAAAGGCTTAAAAAAAGTAGAACAATAGCTAAAGTCATCTTAAATTATTTTTATTAAAAGAAGTATTTTTTTGAAAAAAGCGCAATGATTTTCATCAATTGCAACTATGATATTTATAAAATAATAAAGCTTTTGAGGTTTTAAAAATTATTCAATCTAATGAAGATTTACATATTGAAAAGCCATGTAGAATATTGTAAGCAATAGGTAAAAACTAATATGTATCATTCATTAGTTTGATTATGCTCATTGTTAACTAAGAGTTTAGGATTTAATTTTAGACAATAAAAAGAGAAGTATTGTTTAAGTACTTAACTTAATTATTAATTAAAATATATAGTCATGAAAAAATTAATTATATGCTTGATTGTATTTGGTTTAGCAATTCAAACACAAGCTCAAGTAGAAACAAAAGTTGAAAAATTATCGGAAGTAGTAATTGCTGCTACTAATTATAAATATTTAACTAAAGTAGGACTTGAAAACACTTCGGTGCCTGTTTCATTATTAGAACAAAAAGTAGCTAGTTTTGATTTAGTAGCTTCTGATTTTTATCATGATGAGTTTGGTTCTTATATAGTTTCTTTTTATATACCTGAGGGAAAAATTTTAGCGACCTATGACAACAAAGGAAATATTATAAGAACAGCTGAAAGATTTAAAGATGTAAAAATGCCTAGAAATGTAATTGAAGCTGTTGCTAAACAATATCCAAATTGGAGTTTAACTAAGAATTTATATTTAGTACAGTATTATGATTCTAGAAATATTACTAAAAAATACAAAATTACATTAGAAAATGGTGATAAACGAATTAAGGTAGTTATAGATGACGACGGAACTATTTTATAAACATTAAAGGCTAAAAAAATATGTTTAGCACTGTTTTATTAGCCTTTAATAAAGCAACAAAAATTTTAAATTAATTATATAATTTACGAATGAAAAATATTCTAAAAATATTATTAATTTTATCAGTAATGAGTTGTTCAACTACAAGATTTTCAGATAGTTGGATAAATCCTGAGTATGTTAATTACCAGCCAAGTAAAGTTTTAATATTAGGAATAACACCAGATTTAACGGCAAGAAAATTATACGAAGAAAAACTTTCTTCTGTTTTAGAAAAAAGGGGTATTGATGCGAGTGAAAGCCTTGAAGTATTTAAACCATCTTTTACCGATTTAAAACAATCTGAAATTGAAATTGATGCTCAAATAGTGTCTTTATCAAAGGAAGATTTCGATGCAATTATTATTTCAACAGTTAAGGGGTATGACGAAATGGTTTTTTATAACAATGATATGTTTAGAGGTGATTATAATTTAAGACGGTTTGAGCCTTATTACTATAATTATCAAGATGTTTATTTTAATAATAGAATTTATGAAGAATACAAAGTTTATCATATAGAAATACTATTGTATGACTTAACACGAAATACAGAAAAATCGCTTGTATGGGTTGCTTCTTATGATATTATTGATCCTCAAAGAATAAATTCAGCCATTAAAGATTGTGTTGTTGAAATAGTAAAATCATTAGAAAATGAGAAAATAATTCCTTTAAAATAATTTTGTTTTCAAATCACACATAATTTATTCATTCAATTTATAATTGTAAATATTATTGCAAATAATTGGCTCACCGTCATTATTTGTAATATTTAAATCATAATTAATATTTATTCTTGTGCCAATTTCAGCATAATAATAAATAATCCAAGTATCTCCTTCAGAAACACCAATACAGCCATTAGAATACGCTTTTCCTAAGGTTATAGGGTTAGTAGTTGGGTGAATCATTTGTCCGTTTCTAACACCATTAATTTCTGTTTCAATATATGGTATTTGAGGCAGTTTAGTAGTTTTAAAATCATCTCTAACAGTAGCATAATATTTGCGTCCAGTTGCAGGATTGTAATAGTCAGGATTACGAACATGGCTAACAATTGTACCGTTGCCTTTTATGGTTCTTAAATCAGTAATTCTGTTACCCATTTTTAAATATTTTCTTTCATTTCTACCAACTCTTACACTAAATTCATATAAGCAAATACTATCTTCAAAAATGCGTAATTTAAATTCTGGAATATTTACTTCTATTTTTGTACTATTAAAAGATTGGAGCAAACTATCGATTGCAAGAGAATCTGGAATCTTAATTTTAGATCCTTTCTTTAATACAATCATTTCTTTTTGGTTGTATATAAAAGAATCTTTTTCTTTCATAATATAGTAATCGGTGTTTACTAAAGAATCGATTATCCAAGGATTACTTCGTATTAATAAGTGCTCAGTTAAATTCAGATTTTCCAAATTGTTACTATTTTCAACAATGGAATCTATAAATTGAAAGTAATTTTTAATTTGAATATCGTGTGAAACTATTACATATTTTGTTGAATCCTTTACAACTTCAGTTTTTAGAATCTCATCTTTTACTTCAGTTTTACCGCAATTAAAAACAACAAATAATAGTATATAAAGCAATACATTTTGCTGAATATTTTTTGTTAAAAATTTCATAGCTTATATCTCTTTATGATTCTTTAACTAAGTTATTTTAAAGGAGGCATTTTTGAAATAATATATATCATTTTCAGTAAAGAAATAAGGTAGAATAATTGATATATATCATTTTGAAACTAAAATAAATGCAAGAAATTAGTTATGTGAATTTTGACGAAAACTACACGGTATGGCAATTTCACCTAAAATAGTACAAAATCTTCAATATTTTTTAATAGAAATTGGTGAATTAACTAATTTTTCAGGTCAATTTTTTAGAGAATTATTTACAAAACCATTTGAATGGAAAGAATTGCTAAGGCAATGTTATAATATGGGAAATAGATCCTTGCTTTTGGTGAGTGTAACAGGTTTTATTTTAGGATTGGTATTTACTTTACAATCTAGACCAACGCTTATGGAATTTGGCGCAGAATCTTGGATGCCATCAATGGTAAGTATTTCAATTGTACGAGAAATTGGACCTGTAATTATTGCACTTATTTGTGCTGGTAAAATAAGCTCAGGAATAGGAGCTGAGTTAGGTTCAATGCGCGTAACAGAACAAATTGATGCTATGGAAGTATCAGGAACGAATCCGTTTAAATACTTGGTGGTAACCAGGATAATGGCAGCAACATTAATGCTCCCAATTCTTATTATTTTTGGCGATTTTATTGCCTTAATTGGATCGGCTTTAATCGAAAATTTAAAAGCCGATGTTTCTTTCTTATTGTATTTCACCAGAGTGTTTAACGCGCTCGAATTTTCTGACATTATTCCTGCAACTGTAAAATCATTTTTTTTCGGATTTGTAATTGGGTTGGTTGGATGTTTTAAAGGTTATAACTGTGAAAAAGGAACTGTAGGTGTTGGTGAAGCCTCCAATTCAGCAGTTGTTTACGCTTCCATGTTATTGTTTGTTATCGATTTTATTGCGGTTTTTATTTCCGATATATTCTTTGAAATTTAATTATGAAAGAAACAGTAAATAATACGACAGTTTTAAAAATTAAAGAACTTAAAAAAAGTTTTGGAGATAATCATGTCCTTAACGGATTCTCGATGGATTTATATGAAGGAGAAAATTTAGTGGTTATGGGAAAATCTGGTTCAGGAAAATCGGTGATGATAAAATGTTTGGTTGGTTTAATAAATCCTGATAGCGGATATATTGAAATTACTGGAAACGATATTAGTAAATTAAAACAACAAGAACTCAATAGTTTACGAACTGAAATAGGTTTTTTATTTCAAGGAAGTGCCTTGTATGATTCCATGACAGTCGCAGAGAACTTAAAATTTCCGTTGAGAAGGTTAACTATAACAGCTAGTGAAAAAGATGCTTTAGTGCTAGAAACATTAGAGAGTGTTGGACTAAAAACAGCGATGAATTTAATGCCAAGTGAACTATCTGGAGGTATGAAAAGAAGAGTAGCCTTAGCTAGAGCTTTAATTTTAAAACCTAAAATTATTATTTATGATGAACCAACAACAGGTTTGGATCCAATAACGGCTAAGGAAATAATTTTATTAATGAAAGAAATTCAAAATAAATACAAAACATCATCACTTATAATAACACATGATATTGATTGTGCCCGAGTAATTTCAAATAGAATGATATTGCTTATTGATGGTGTAAATTACGCAGAAGGAACTTTTAAAGAATTATCGTCTGCTAAGGATAAAAAAATTCAAGCATTTTTTAAATAAGAAACTATGGAAAAATCAAATTCACAAAAAATGAGACTTGGAATATTTGTAATAATTAGTACGGTGCTATTAATTTTTGCACTTTATTTTATTGGAAATAGACAAAATTTATTCAGTAAAAACTTTAAAATAAGTGCTGTTTTTAACAATGTTAACGGATTAATTTTAGGAAATAATGTACGTTTTTCAGGAATAAATGTAGGTACAGTAAAAAGTATAACGATGATTAATGACACTACTATTTGTGTTGATATGGTAATTGAAAACAACTTTTTAAAGCACCTAAAAAAAAATATTATTGCTGGTATTAGTTCTGACGGTTTGGTTGGAAGTATGGTTATAAATATTGCGCCAGGAAAAGAAAACTCAACAGCTTTAATTCCTGGAGATACAATTCAATCATACAGTAAAATTTCAACAAATGATATGTTGGAAACATTGAATACTACAAATGATAACATTTCATTATTAACTTCAGATTTGTTAAAAATTACTACGGAAATTCAAACTAGTAAAGGGACTTTGGGAATGTTAATTAATGACAGTGAAATGGCTGATAATTTAAAAAAAACGAGTTCAAATTTAAAAATAGCAAGTCGTAGCGCCACTAGTTCGCTTATTGAATTTAATAAAATAATGAAGGCCGTAAACTATGAACAAAGTTTTGCAGCAGTTTTACTCAGCGATTCTATAGCGTCATCACAATTAAAAATAATGATAACAAATTTAGAGAAATCTAGTTATGAAATTGATTCTGTTATTGTGAATATGAACAATGTAATACAGAAAATTAATAATGGGGAAGGAGCATTTAATCATATTTTAAACGACACAAATCTTGTTAAAAATATTGATACAATAGTAAAAAATATAAACGTTGGGAGTGTTAAATTAAATGAAAATTTGGAAGCATTGAAGCACAATTTTTTGACAAGAAGATATTTTAAAAAAATAGAGAAGGCGAGAGTAAAAGAACAGAAAAAAAAGGAGTGAAATGAATTGACTAATAAAGGTTAACTAGAAAATAGAATTATGAAAATAGCGCATTTAGAGGAACATATAAAAGATTATGAAGCATCAATTAAAACGGTTGTAGAAAAGAAAATTATCTGGGAAACAAAAACACGAAGCCAAATACTTACAACTTTAAATAGTATTGTAAACCAATATGATATTGGTTGGTGTGTTCAGGAGTTAAGTTGGATTAATACCAATGAAGCTATAAATATTACATTCAATTCTTTTCCAAAAGATTTAATTGAAAAAACAAATCAAATTCCAACGTATCAATTTATTCAAGGTGGTGCTTTGGTATTTTCACAAACATACAGTGGAAATGTAAATGTTTTTATTTTGTTTCCTATGCTAGACAATGCAATGGAAACTGAAGTAGATACAGATTTAGCAATTTATGAACCACAAAATATAACCGAAAAAATTATTATTGAAAAAGTGGATGAATTTTTAAAAAAAATGATTGAATGGGAAGTTCCAGCAATTAACAAAAAGGTTGGTTATTTAAAATAAAGGCACTGCCCCATAAAGCGTGTAAGTTTCAAAAAACAGGCACTGCCCCATAAAGTGTGTAAGTTTCAAAAAACTCAGGATTGAATTCAATCCTGAGTTTTTTAACTTACACAGATTTTAGGATAGTGTCTGCTTAAATTTAATTAACGTTATTTCTGGGCGCATTCCCAATCTACCAGGAAAACCAAGCCATCCAAGACCTCTATTTACATGTAAAAATTGTTTTCCTTTTTTATACAAGCCGCCCCAATGTTTGTATTTATATTGAATTGGACTCCAGTTTTTAGTTTTATAATTTATTCCCGCCTGCATTCCGTGCGTATGACCAGACAGCGTTAATAGAATGTTCGTGTTTTTTACCACTTCTTCTCCCCAATGATTTGGGTCATGTGATAACAAAATTTTAAAAGGAATTGTATCTGTATTTTTTAAAGCCTTATTTAAATCTCCATATTGTTTAAATGGCGGATTTCCCCAGTTTTCAACTCCAATAATTGCCAGTCTATTTTGCTCAATATCTATAATTTCAGCTTCATTTAATAACAATTTAAAGTCAATTTTTTTGTAAAAATATTTAATCAGTTCAAAATTAGAATGTTTGGCTCTTAAAGTTTTCCAAGTGCTATAATCGCCATAATCGTGATTTCCTAAAACCGCATATTTTCCAATAGTTGCTTTTAATTTTTTAAATACAACATCCCAACCTTTTAATTCCCAAGCATAATTATTTACCAAATCGCCTGTAAAAAAAATAAAATCAGGTTCGAGATGATTTATTAATTTTATGGCTCTTTCTAAAATATGATATCGAAAACTAAAACTTCCTAAATGCAGATCGGAAATATGAACAATTTTTAAATTTTCAAAACCTTTTGGAAGTTTTTCTAATTCAATTTTTATGCGATGAATTTTAAATCTGTATAAAGTTCTAAATATTCCATAAATGATGACTGAAAATGGAAGAATTCCCGATAAAAGTCCAACTATTGGTACAACAAGTAATGATTCTTCTTCAGAGAAAATAAAATTTGTAAAATGTAAAATGCTTATTACAAAAACAAAAATTAGTTTTGGAATAAATGATGAAATTGAAAGCCCATAAAGCGATGATATGAATACTTGTTTCCGATATGGATTCATTGTTCCAAGTCGAACTTTTAATAGAATTATTGCACCAATAAGCCCTATTGTAAAAGCCCAAAATAAACTATTTATAATAGTTTGAACATGAGGGGTTTTTATGAATTGTGTAATGGATTGTAACCAGTAAAATGCAATAACATCAACAATTAAAATTGCCAAGCATAAAAACAAAATTATTGTAAATGAAACTTTTCGCATAGTACTAGTTATTATTTTTTAAAGCATTAATTTTAGTTCTTCTCCTATCTCTTAAAACCCAGTAAATTCCTTTTACTCCTGCAACCCAATTTTTATACATAAAAATTAAGGTTATTTCTTCTATTGTTTCTAATAAACCTAGAATTATCATAACATAAAATAACCAATAAATTGGACCAAAAAATAATAATGAAAGAATAAAAATACCTTGAACTATTGCGGATGATTTTGCTAAGTAAGTGTGAAATGCAGTTGCTTTTCCATATTTTATAAAAGCAATAATCATTTGAATAATGTATGGGATAAAGGCAATAAGAATTAAGACATAGTTTTCCTTTATAAACTCAAAATTAAAAACCCAAATCCCAAATAAACCAATTACAAAAGTAATTTGATCTCCAAAAGAATCTAGTTGCGATCCTCTATCGCTTGTAATGTTTAGTTTTCTAGCTAAATACCCATCAATCATATCGGTACAATAACTAATTAATAATAACCACGTAAAAATTTGGTGCTGATGTAGTAATAATAGAAGTATTAAGAGTGGGGCAGCAGCTACTCTGTAAAATGAGAACCAGTCTGCAATATTATAATTTTTAAAGGTCAACATTAAATTTGTATTTACAATTAACATTAAAATTAATATTCAAATTTCAACCTTGATATGATTATAATCAGATTTGTAATAGTTTTTTGAAAAAAATAGCATAAAAAATGGCGGATTTAATTAATTTTTTGCGAAATTTAAGAGTAATTATTTTTAAAGCATAATTCGTTGCTCATGAAAAAAATACTATTAATAGAAGACAACAAAGTTGTAAGAGAAAACACAGCTGAACTTTTAGCACTGGCTAATTATGAAGTATTATGTGCCGCTGATGGTAAAAGTGGATTGTCATTAGCAAAAAAACACATACCCGATTTAATTATTTGCGATATAATGATGCCAGAATTAAACGGTTATGGTGTATTACAATTACTTTTAAAAAATAAAAACACGAAGCATATTCCTTTTATATTTCTTTCAGCTAAAACAGAACATAAAGACGTAAGAAAGGGAATGAACTTAGGTGCTGATGATTATATTACAAAACCATTTGATGAATCGGAGTTATTTACTGCCATTGAAAGTAGATTCACTAAGATTGAAATAATGAAGGAAAGGTATCAAAAGAAAACAGCTACTAGTAAAAATAAGAAAATTGAAAAAGTTGAATCAGAACTAAAGAATTTAGAGCAACTTAAAAATTATTTTAATGAAACTTTAGACGAATTTTTATTTAAACCTAATGAAACCATTTATACTGAAGGAGGAAATTCGAATTATATATATTTAATTAATAAAGGCGTTGTAAAAACATATAATATTGATGAGCAAGGAAAAGAATTGATTACTGCATTACACAAAGAAAATGACTTTTTTGGATTTACTTCTTTTTCTCAAAACATTCCTTATAAAGAATCTGCAACAGCCATAGAAATAACAGCGGTAAAACGGCTTTCAAAAAATGATTTACACGAAATTTTAGATAAAAACCATGAATTAACACACGAGTTAATCGATTATCTAACGGGTAATGTTTCAGAGTTTAAAGAACAACTACTTCAAATGGCGTATAGTTCGGTTCGTAAAAAAACGGCAAATACTATTTTAAAATTTACCGAAAAAATTAAAAAAAGACCCGAAGAAACCATTAAAATATCACGAAGTGATTTGGCAAGTATTGCTGGTATTGCAACAGAAACTTTTATTAGAACCATTTCAGATTTTAAAAGAGAAGGACTTATAAATGTGAAGGGATATCACATTGAAATTCTTGATTTGAAGAAACTTAAAAAAGTTAATTAAATTATAATATAGTTTTCTCATTTTTTGATATATATCATTTCACACTAAATAATTACGTTATAGTTTTAATGTAATTAAAAACTGATGTAAGATGATAAATATATTGATTCCTACCGATTTCTCTAATAATTCTTGGAATGCAATTAAATACGGTTTGGCGTATTTCAAGAACACAGAATGTATTTTTTTTTTAATGCACGTTTCTTTACAAACGTATCTTTTTAGTGGTGATGTACCTTTAATATCTTCAGTTGAAGGATTTGATAAAGAACTAGTAGCTAAAGCTAAGGAAGAGTTGAAAAAACTCTTAAAAAGAATTAAAAAAATTGACACTAGTAAAAAACATAAATTTTATACAATTGCAGCATATAATTTTTTTATCGATGCTGTTAATAATAATATTGAAGAGAATAATATTGATTTAATTATTATGGGAACTAAAGGAGCATCGGGTTTTAAAGAAGTAATTATTGGTAGCAATACGGCCGATTTAATTACACAAGTAAAATGCCCTGTTCTAGTAGTTCCGGAAAATGCCGTATTCAAAACTCCTAAAGAATTGGCTTTTCCTACAGATTATAATAGTACTTATGAACCTGAAATTTTGGATAATGTAGCAGCTATTGCAACTAAATTCAAATCATTTATTAGAGTACTCTATGTTGGGAAAAAGGATGAGCAATTAACCAATTCACAAAAAGATAATAAGGAATTACTGAATTATTATTTTTCAGAAATTAAACATAGTTTTCATTTTATAACTAACAAAAAAATTGAGCAAGGAATTCAATGTTTCATAGAGAGTCGTGATATTGATATGATTGTTATGGTTGCTAAAAACATAAATCTTTTTCAACGTATATTTTTAAAACCTCTTGTTGAAGAAATAAGTTATCATACCGAAATTCCTTTTTTAGTATTGCATGAATAAATTTTATAATTATGGAAAATATATCAATCTTTTTAGCAAAATTTTGGGGCTGGTACTTAATTATCTTTTTTCTAAT
>Ga0209121_10000166_pt1 | contig 66955 bp, 76 predicted proteins | sample Cruoilmetagenom3_FD_187292 | JGI IMG/M metagenome (GOLD analysis project Ga0209121, IMG submission 187292) | Oil polluted marine microbial communities from Coal Oil Point, Santa Barbara, California, USA - Sample 3 (SPAdes) (version 2) | ecosystem: Environmental > Aquatic > Marine > Oil seeps ...
TGTGCAGATGAAAGTAGAGCTGATCAACCCCATCGCAATGGATGACGGTTTACGCTTTGCGATTCGCGAAGGTGGCCGTACAGTTGGTGCGGGTGTTGTGGCGAAGGTTATTGCATAAGAAAGTCACTCCGCAGGCAAAATAATGCTTGCGGAGTTGGCTGGAAAAGGGTTATATTATGCGCCCTGTTGTTAAGGGTGCAAACAATCTGGGCATTGATCCAGAGCTAGGTTTTAATATCTTGTTTCTTTTTTGGCTTGAGGCTAAAAGAGACGGCAGGATTTTGTATATTTTTATGTCCCAAATTTTGGAGTTTGGTAGCAATGTCAAGCCAGAGAATACGCATCAGGTTAAAGGCTTTTGATCACAAGTTGATTGATCAGTCCTCGCTTGAGATCGTAGAGACAGCAAAGCGAACGGGAGCTCAGGTATGTGGGCCAATTCCCCTGCCGACTCGTAAAGAGCGGTTTACCGTTTTGGTTTCGCCGCACGTAAATAAAGATGCGCGTGATCAATATGAGATTCGCACTTATAAGCGTTTGGTAGATATAGTGGAGCCCACCGATAAGACAGTAGATGCGCTGATGAAGCTCGATCTTGCTGCGGGTGTGGATATTAAGATTAGTTTAGGTTAGTTGGCTTAAGAGGTTGATCCGATGGCTATAGGCTTGGTCGGGCGTAAGTGTGGTATGACCAGAGTATTTCAGGAAGACGGTAGTTCTGTGCCGGTTTCTGTTGTCGAGGTTGCGCCAAATCGCATAACGCAAGTTAAAACAAAAGAAACTGATGGTTATTCAGCTGTGCAGCTTGCTGCAGGCTTGAAGAAGGCATCGAGCGTAAGTAAGCCTGAGGCGGGCGTTTTCGCCAAGGCAGGAGTCGACGCAGGGTCATCTCTAAATGAGTTCCGTGTGGCCGATGGCGAGCTGGATTCGTTCAGTATCGGCGGCACAGTGGGTGTGGACGTTTTCGAGGAAGGTCAGAAGGTGGATGTGGCCGGAACCTCGAAAGGTAAGGGTTTCGCTGGGGGGGTCAAGCGTTGGGGTTTTGCAATGCAAGATGCTACTCACGGGAACTCTTTGTCGCATCGTGCGCCAGGGTCTATCGGGCAGTGTCAAACTCCCGGGCGCGTATTTAAGGGCAAGAAAATGGCTGGGCAGTTGGGGAATAAAAGAATTTCCGTGCAGTCGTTGGAAGTCGTAAAGGTTGATGTGGAGAACAATCTGCTGCTCATCAAGGGAGCGATTCCTGGTGCAACGGGTAGCGATGTTGTTGTTTCCACAGCTGTTAAGGCTCGCTCTTAGGGAGAAGTAAACAATGAATTTGAATACTACTACAGGCGAAACAATAACGGTTTCAGAAGAGGCTTTCGCGAAAGAGTTTAATGAGGCCTTAGTACACCAGGTTGTTACTGCATACTTAGCGGCGGGACGATCCGGCTCGAAGGCTCAAAAAACCCGATCAGACGTAAGAGGTGGTGGTCGTAAGCCATGGCGTCAAAAAGGTACAGGTCGAGCGCGAGCTGGAACCATACGTAGCCCGCTTTGGAGAACTGGTGGCGTTACTTTCGCTGCACGTCCAAGAAGTTTTGAGCAGAAGGTTAACAAAAAAATGTATCGCGGGGCGATGCAGTGCATTTTCTCTGAGCTCCTGCGGAGTGATCGTGTTCTGATTGTTGATGCCTTTGAGATTGCAGAGCCTAAAACAAAGCTCGCAATTAATAAGCTGAAAGAGCTTGGCTTGGAGAAGGGCTTGGTGGTGGTTGATGAGCTGACCGAAAGCGTGTATCTGTCTTTAAGGAATATCCCGAATGTGGATGTTGTAGAGGCGAAATCATGTGATCCGGTGAGCTTGGTGGCGGCTGATAAAGTGTTGCTGACTGTTGGCGCACTTAAGCAAGTGGAAGAGGCATTAGCATGAATCAAGAAAGAGTATACCAGGTGCTTCTAGCCCCGCACGTGACGGAAAAGACTTCGTTAGCCTCAAGTGGGAACCAAGTTGTATTTAAGGTTCTTAAGGACGCGACAAAGCTTGAAATAAAAAAAGCTGTTGAGCGTTTGTTTGAAGTAAAAGTTAAGTCAGTGAGCACGTCGATTGTGAAGGGTAAAACAAAACGTTTTGGCCGCGCTCTCGGTGTAAGAAGTGATTGGAAGAAAGCCTATGTGACCCTTCAAGAAGGTTTTGATATTGACCTAATGGGTGCCGAATAGTTGGAGGAGAGCCAAGGTGGCTATTGTAAAGTGTAAACCTACATCCCCAGGACGACGTTTTGTAGTAAAGGTCGTTAACAGTGATCTCCACAAAGGTAAGCCTTATGCGCCTCTTTTGGAGCCAAAGAAAAAGTCTGGTGGACGGAATAATAATGGCCGCATAACAACCCGTCACGTTGGCGGTGGTCATAAGCAGCACTATCGTGTTATTGACTTCAAGCGTAATAAGGATGGTATCCAAGGCGTTGTAGAGCGATTGGAGTATGATCCAAATCGAAGTGCGCATATCGCGTTGATTAAGTACGCAGATGGCGAGCGTCGCTACATTATTGCCGCAAAAAATTTGCAGGCGGGAGATGCTATAGAATCTGGAGAGCAGGCGCCGATTAAAATTGGGAATACGCTCCCCCTGCGGAATATGCCTTTAGGTAGTACCATTCACTGTATTGAGATGAAGCCTGGTAAAGGCGCTCAAATAGCCCGAAGTGCAGGTGCCTCTGCTCAGCTGTTGGCGAAAGATGGTGCTTATGTAACTTTGCGTCTGCGCTCAGGTGAAATGAGGAAGGTTCTTGCCGAGTGCAAAGCAACCCTCGGCGAGGTGTGTAACTCAGAGCATAGCTTGCGCTCACTGGGTAAGGCTGGCGCGTCGCGCTGGAGAGGCGTTCGCCCAACGGTGAGGGGTGTTGTTATGAACCCAGTCGATCACCCGCATGGTGGTGGTGAAGGGCGCACATCTGGCGGTCGTCATCCTGTAACACCTTGGGGTGTGCCTACTAAAGGGCATAAGACGCGATCAAACAAACGCACAAATAAAATGATCGTGCGTGATAGACGATCTAAATAACGGTTTAAGAAGAGGGCTCTACTGTGCCACGATCATTAAAAAAAGGTCCATTTATTGATCTGCATTTGCTAAGAAAGGTTGAGAAGGCTGTCGAGGAAAACTCCAAGAAGCCCATCAAAACTTGGTCACGCAGATCGATGATATTCCCAAATATGGTTGGCTTGACAATCGCTGTCCATAACGGGAAGCAGCATGTGCCCGTCTACGTTACGGAGCATATGATAGGTCATAAGCTTGGTGAATTTTCTGCGACCCGTACTTATCGTGGTCACGCTGCCGACAAAAAAGCAAAACGCTAGTACCAGGGGTTATTTTTATGGAAACTTCAGCTCGATTAAAGGGAGCGACGATCTCAGCCCAGAAGGCGCGCCTCGTTGCTGACCAAGTCAGAGGTCTCGGCGTAGATCAAGCCCTTAATATGCTTGTTTTTAGCGAAAAAAAAGCTGCGCACTTGGTGAAGAAAGTATTAGAGTCTGCAATCGCTAACGCGGAAAATAATGAAGGTGCCAATATCGATGAGTTGGTTGTAAGCGAAATATTCGTCGATGAAGGCATGACAATGAAGCGCATTAGGCCCAGAGCTAAGGGACGTGCCGACCGTATCCTTAAACGGTCCTGCCATATAACCGTAAAAGTTTCGGATAGTTAGGAGAGACCAGATGGGTCAGAAAGTTCATCCTACGGGCATTAGGCTCGGGATCGTAAAAAAGCACACCTCGACGTGGTTTGCCGGGCCGAAGCAATACGCAGCAAACTTGGTCGACGACCTGAAGGTTCGAGAGTTTTTATTCGAAGAGTTAAAGAAAGCGTCGGTTAGCCGGGTCGAAATAGAAAGACCCGCTGAAAATGCTCGAATTACGATCTTTACTGCTAGGCCAGGTATTGTTATCGGCAAGCGTGGTGAAGACGTGGAGCGCCTGCGACAAAAGGTAAGTAAGATGATGGGTGTTCCCGTTCATCTTAATATTGAAGAAGTGCGTAAGCCTGACCTTAACGCATATTTAACAGCTCAAAATATTGCTTCTCAGCTCGAGCGCCGGGTTATGTTTCGGCGTGCGATGAAGCGCTCTGTACAGAATGCGATGCGTGCAGGTGCCCAGGGAATTAAGGTTCAAGTCGGTGGAAGGCTTGGCGGTGCTGAAATTGCCCGAACAGAGTGGTATAGAGAGGGGCGAGTCCCTCTGCACACACTTCGTGCCGATATTGACTATGCAGAATACCGCGCAAATACAACTTATGGCGTGATTGGTGTGAAGGTCTGGATCTTTAAAGGTGAAGTACTTGATGGTCAGCTTCCGCAAGTGGAAGCAGCTGGTGGAAAAGAGCGGCAAGGGCCAAAAAGGGGTTAATGAGAGATGTTACAACCTAAACGAACAAAATTTAGAAAGCAGCATAAAGGCCGTAATCGCGGGTTGGCTCAGCGCGGAAGCAAAGTATCTTTCGGTGAGATTGCATTGAAATCAACAGGTCGCGGACGGATCACGGCGCGACAAATTGAAGCGGCTCGTAGGGCGATGACCAGGCACATAAAACGTGGTGGAAAAATTTGGATTAGGGTTTTCCCAGACAAGCCGATTACTGGAAAACCTCTCGAGGTTCGACAAGGTAAAGGTAAGGGTAACGTTGAATACTGGGTTGCCCAAATTCAGCCTGGCCGTATTTTGTATGAAATGGAAGGCGTTGATGAGGATGTAGCTAGGGAAGCATTTGCGTTGGCTGCCGCCAAACTCCCTATTCCTACCACTGTTGTTACGCGGACGGTAATGTAATGAAAGTAAGTGAGTTGAAAGAAAAATCTGCGCCAGAGCTAGAGCAGTCTTTGCTGAGCCTTAGGGAAGAGCAGTTTAAAAGCAAGATGCAGCTCGCATCTGGCCAGCTCAATACGAATCACCAAATCAAACAGATTCGTCGAGATATCGCTCGTGTTAAGACCGCACTAAGGCAAAAGGCAGGTGAAAAATAATGGCTGAATCCAATGGAAATGAAGCGCAGCGTACTCTGACTGGTACAGTAGTGAGCAATAAGAGAGATAAAACTATCTCCGTGCTCGTAGAGCGAAAGGTCAAACACCCTATTTACGGAAAAATCATCAAACGCTCCACAAAAGTCCATGCGCATGATCAAGAAAATGTGTGTAACGAAGGCGATATAGTTACAGTCGGTCAAAGCAGGCCTTTGTCCAAGACAAAAAGCTGGGTTTTGCTAAGTGTTAATGAACAAGCGAAAGTCTAACTTATATTTTAACGGTTTTTGATAAAGCGGTGGGAGGTCACAGATGATTCAGACCCAAACGAAACTTGATGTCGCAGATAACAGCGGCGCACGTAGTGTTCAGTGTATAAAGGTGCTTGGCGGTTCTCACCGGCGTTATGCGGCAATCGGCGACGTAATCAAAGTCTCCGTCAAAGAAGCGATACCGCGTGGAAAAGTAAAAAAAGGCGATGTGATGAACGCAGTGGTAGTCCGCACCAAAAAAGGTGTAAGACGTCCAGATGGCTCCGTTATTCGTTTTGACCAAAACGCTGCGGTGCTACTAAACAACCAGAAGCAGCCGATCGGGACTCGAATTTTTGGGCCGGTTACACGCGAGCTGCGGGGTGAGCAGTTTATGAAGATCATATCACTTGCACCAGAAGTGTTATAAGTAAAGAGGCGTCATGTAATGCTGAAGATTAAAAGAAATGACGACGTGATGGTCACCGTTGGTCGCGATAAGGGCAAACGGGGTAAGGTTGTAAAGGTTCTTGAAAATGGCCGCCTTATTGTTTCCGGCGTTAATATTGTTAAAAAACACACCAAACCGAATCCACAGGCAGGCGTAGCGGGGGGGATTGTTGAAAAAGAAGCAGCGATCGAATCCTCAAATGTTGCAATTTTCAATCCTGCGACTGAAAAAGCCGATCGAGTTGGATTTAGGCTTCTGGAAGACGGAAAAAAGGTTCGTTTTTTTAAGTCCAACAACGAATTAATAGACGCATAGAGCGGTAGGCCAGATGGAAACTTTAAAAGAAAGATACAAACAAGAGGTCGTGCCCAAGCTGCTTGAAGAGTTTGGTTATAAGTCGACTATGGCTGTTCCTCGCATCACTAAAATAACTCTCAATATGGGAGTGGGTGAAGCGGCTCAGGACAAGAAAGTTCTTCAAGGAGCTCTTGCAGACCTTGAAAAAATCGCCGGGCAAAAGCCAGTGGTTACTTTAGCTCGGAAGTCGATTGCTGGTTTTAAGATCCGTGACGGCTGGCCCATCGGATGTAAGGTTACCCTGCGTAAAGAACACATGTGGGAGTTTTTCGACAGGCTCGTTTATATTGCGATCCCCCGCGTTAGAGATTTCAGGGGATTAAGCCCGAAATCCTTCGACGGCCGTGGAAACTACAGCATGGGCTTGAAAGAACAGATTGTTTTTCCAGAAATAGATTACGATAAGGTTGATAAGCTACGTGGTTTAGATATTTGTATTACCACTACCGCAAAAACAGATGAAGAAGGTCGCGCGCTACTCTCGGCATTCAACTTTCCGATCAGACAATAGGAACGCTCATAATGGCTAAAACCTCTATGACAGAGCGCGAAAAGCGCCGAGCTAAGTTAGTCGCCCAGTATGGCGAAAAGCGTGCAACGCTGAAAACAATCATCAAAGACCCGAGTACGTCAGATGAAGACAGGTGGGATGCGCAGCTTAAGCTTCAATCTTTGCCTCGAGATTCGAGCAAAGTACGTCAGAGAAATCGCTGTGGGCTAACAGGGCGACCGCACGGTTATTACCGTAAATTTGGTCTAAGTAGAAATAAACTCCGGGAAGCCGCAATGCGTGGTGACGTTCCAGGGTTAGTTAAGGCAAGTTGGTAATTTAGAGGGTTCTATAAAATGAGTATGCAAGACCCCATCGCAGATTTTTTAACTCGTGTCCGAAATGGCCAGATGGCTGGTAAGGTCGAGGTGGTGATGCCTCTTTCCAAAGCAAAGCAGGCAGTGTGTAAGGTATTGATCGACGAGGGCTACCTTCTTAGCTGTGAAGCCGTCGGCGATGAAAAGAAACCCGAATTGAAAGTTGCTCTTAAGTACTTTGAGGGTAATCCAGTAATTGACAAAATCACTCGAGTGAGTCGACCTGGCCTTCGCGTGTTTAAAGGTAAAGATGAGATACCTAAAGTAAATGGTGGTTTAGGGGTTGCTATCCTCTCCACCAACAAAGGTATCGTGTCGGATCGAACTGCGCGCGAACTGGGCGTCGGCGGTGAAATCCTCTGTACTGTTTCTTAATAGGCGATAATAATGTCACGTGTAGCTAAAAGCCCTATTGCAATCCCGGCCTCTGTTGAAGTGTCAATAGAGGGGCAGAGGGTTTCTGTTAAGGGAAAAAATACAACTTTACATCATGAACTGCATGAATCAGTAGGTCTTTCCCTAGAAGATAGCTTGCTCACCTTCGGTGCTAAGGGAAGCAACTCGTCTGGGTGGGCACAAGCTGGTACGGCACGTTCTATTGTGAATAACATGGTAACTGGCGTTTCCCAAGGTTTTGAGAAAAAGCTACTACTAAACGGCGTAGGTTACAGAGCGCAAGCAAAAGGTAAGGTGCTTAATTTAACCCTTGGCTTTTCTCATCCGGTTGAGCACCCCATCCCGGAGGGAATAACCGTTGAGACCCCATCACAAACAGAGATCGTGCTGAAGGGTGCTGACAAACAGTTGATTGGCCAGGTTGCGTCTGATATTAGAGCATATCGTCCGCCCGAACCGTATAAAGGTAAGGGTGTTCGCTACGCAGATGAATATGTACGTAGAAAAGAAGCTAAAAAGAAGTAACCTGACTAGATAATATCAAAGTTGAGACAGTTAATATGAGTCACAAGAAACCGGCTCGCCTAAGACGAGCGAAAAGAGTGCGTTTTCAGATTAAGGAGCTTGGGCATCCGAGGCTCTGTGTTAATCGAAGCTCTAAGCATATTTACGCTCAAGTAATATCCGCCGAAGGTGGGACAGTGCTTGCCTCAGCCTCTACGGTAGAAAAGGGCTGTGATATTTCCGCAACTAGCAATCAATCTGCAGCTGCCGAAATAGGGAAAAAAATTGCCGAGAGGGCAAAAGAAAAGGGCATTTCGAGTGTCGCTTTTGATCGCTCGGGTTTCAAATATCATGGTCGTATTCGTGCTTTGGCAGATGCCGCACGTGAAGCTGGCTTAGAATTTTAAGGGTACTCTTAACATGTCAAAAAGAGCGCAAAAAAAAGAGCAGGCTGTTGAACAACAGGAAGAAGGTTTACAGGAAAAACTTGTCCAGGTAAACCGCGTATCTAAAGTTGTGAAGGGCGGCCGGATTTTTAGTTTTACAGCATTGACTGTAGTTGGAGACGGTAACGGACGCGTGGGCTTTGGGCGCGGGAAAGCGAGAGAGGTCCCTCTAGCTATACAGAAGGCACTCGATCAAGCACGCCGTAATATGATCCAGGTTGATCTGAATGGATCTACTTTGCACCATGAAATAAATGGCGTACATAGCTCTTCCAAGGTTTACATGCAGCCGGCGTCTGATGGTACCGGAATTATAGCCGGCGGCGCGATGAGATCTGTGTTTGAAGTTGCAGGTGTTCAGAATGTTCTTGCGAAATGTTACGGCTCTACAAACCCAGTGAACGTGGTGCGAGCGACGTTTAACGGATTAGCCGCGATTAACGGGCCAGAAAAAATCGCTGCGAAACGTGGCAAAACTGTCGAACAGATTCTTGGGTAAGCGTTATGTCTGCTAACAACAAAATCAATGTTACATTAGTAAAAAGCACCATTGGCCGTCTCGAGTCGCATAAAGCATGTGTTCGTGGCTTAGGTTTAAAGAGAATTAACCATACAGTGGCGGTCGAAGATACTGCTTCAGTTCGTGGCATGATTAACAAAGTGTCCTACCTGGTAAGGGTTGAAGGAGAATAATTGTGGATTTGAATACTTTAAGCCCAGGGTCAGGAGCGAAGTCCAAGGCCAAGCGTGCCGGTCGCGGAATTGGGAGTGGCCTTGGTAAAACATGTGGCCGCGGGCACAAGGGTTTGAAAGCTCGGTCAGGCGGAAGCGTTAAGCCTGGATTTGAAGGCGGCCAAATGCCCCTGTACAGGCGGGTGCCGAAATTTGGTTTCACATCTAGGACATCCCTTGTGAAGCAAGAGATACCGACATCTTCATTAGATAAGATGAGCGCTGAAGTGATCGATCTTGATGCGCTAAAAAACGAGCGCATTGTTCGGAAAAGTACCAAGTTCGTAAAGATAATGCTTTCTGGTGAAATTAGTCGCCCGATTACATTAAAGGGTATTGCTGCTAGCAAAGGTGCAAAGGAAGCAATTGAGACCGCAGGCGGAAAAATAGAGGATTAATGGATGGCAAAATCAACGAAGGCAGCTATTCCACCCAGCGCGCAAGCTGGACTGTCAGAGCTTTGGCGCCGAATTGGTTTTGTCATATTAGCCCTTTTTATATACAGAATCGGAGCCCATATTCCGGTTCCAGGTGTAGATCCGGTAAAACTTGCTGATCTTTTTGAGCAAACCGAAGGAACAATATTAAGCTTTTTTAATATGTTCTCGGGGGGAGCGCTCGAGCGAATGAGCATCCTTGCTCTGGGGATCATGCCATATATTTCTGCGTCGATTATAATGCAGCTGCTTACTAGCGTTAGCCCCAAGCTGGAGCAGATAAAAAAAGAGGGCGAGTCTGGTAGGAGAAAGATCACCCAATATACCCGTTACGGTACGGTTGGTTTGGGGATAATTCAGGCGATGGGTATAGCAGTTACTCTGGTTAATCAGGGTGTTACAACCTGGGGTGTGGATATATTTTACCCCACGGCAGTTCTTACGTTCGTAAGTGGAACAGTCTTTTTAATGTGGCTGGGGGAGCAGATTAACGAGAGGGGGATTGGTAACGGAATTTCCCTCATTATTTTTGCGGGGATTGTCGCAGGTATACCAGGAGCGATAGGTCAGTCCTTCGAGTCGGCGAGGCAGGGGGAGCTTAACCTGCTAGTGCTGTTGGGCGTTGTATTATTTGCCGGTATTACGGTTGGTTTGGTCGTTTTTATTGAGCGTGGGCAGCGTAGAATCACTGTCAATTATGCCAAAAGGCAGCAAGGAAGAAAGGTGTTCGCGGCCCAACAAAGTCACTTGCCGCTTAAGGTGAATATGGCGGGAGTTTTACCGCCGATATTTGCATCGAGCATATTATTGTTCCCGGCGACTATTGGGCAATGGTTTGGGAATAAGCCGGGTATGGAGTGGCTGCAGGATATATCTTTACAAATTGCTCCGGGCCGACCGCTCTATGTATTGTTATTTGCGTTGGGAATAATCTTCTTCTGTTTTTTCTATACTTCGCTGATGTTTAATTCCAGAGAGATTGCGGATAATTTGAAGAAGTCTGGTGCTTTTATTCCAGGAATTAGGCCTGGTGAAAACTCAGCACGCTATATAGATAGTGTAATGGGGCGCTTAACCTTGGTCGGGTCAATATATATAACTGGGATATGTCTGATCCCGGAGTTTATGGTTATCGGTGCTAACGTGCCTTTTTACTTTGGCGGAACATCGTTGTTGATCGTTGTCGTCGTGGTGATGGATTTTATTACCCAGGTGCAGTCGCACTTGATGTCAGGCCAGTATCAATCGCTGATGAATAAGGCGAACCTTAAAGGCAAGGCTAAGTAAGGTAGATAGTGAGTCAGTGAAGTATCGTTTTAGTGGAGTGGTATTATGAAAGTGCAAGCCTCAGTAAAAAAAGTATGCCGAAACTGCAAAATCGTACGCAGGAATGGCGCAGTAAGGGTTATTTGTAAGGCGGAGCCACGCCATAAGCAGCGACAGGGCTAGCCTTGATAGGCAGGTAGATCGTTGAATAAGAAAAGTTGATTTATTAGCGTTTAAGTTATATCATCTCGCACCTTTTCCCGAGGGGTAAAGGCTGCTTGGGATTCGTATCTGGAGAAAAAGAATGGCCCGTATATCAGGGGTAAATATACCCGACCATAAACATGCGGTTATCTCGCTCACCTACATTTATGGTGTCGGTAGGACTAGCGCCCGTAACATTTGCGCAGCGACGGGTATTGCGCCAGACACAAAGATCGGTGACCTAGATGAAGGTCAGCTTGATCTTTTGAGAGCCGAGATTGCAAAGATGCCGACTGAAGGTGATTTGCGGCGTGAAGTCTCCATGAATATAAAGCGATTGATGGATTTAAAGTGTTACCGTGGTTTGCGGCATCGTCACAGTTTGCCTGTCCGTGGTCAGCGCTCCAAGACAAACGCGCGCACCCGTAAAGGGCCAAAGAAACCAATTAGAAAATAAAGCTGATTTTATAAGCGGGAACTACAGTAGATGGCTAACGAAGATCGTCCCAAGAAAAAAGGTAGAAGGAGTGTTGTAGAGGGCATTGCTCATGTTCATGCTTCTTTTAACAACACCATTATTACTATTACAGATCGTCAAGGTAACGCGCTAAGCTGGGCAACAGCTGGAGGCTGCGGTTTCCGTGGTTCTCGAAAGAGCACTCCTTTTGCAGCGCAGGTCGCTTCCGAAAAGGCAGGTAAAGCTGCACAGGAATTATACGGCATTAAGAGTGTTGACGTGATGGTTAAGGGGCCTGGGCCAGGAAGAGAATCGGCGGTAAGAGCTTTAGACGCATGTGGTTATAAAGTTACTAGCATTACAGATGTCACGCCTATTCCCCATAACGGCTGTAGACCACCCAAGAAACGACGCGTGTAGGTAGGATTAGAATTATGGCGAGATATATTGGCCCTAAGTGCAAGCTTTCAAGAAGAGAAGGTACAGACCTTTTTCTGAAAAGTGGCGTAAGAGCGCTTGATTCAAAGTGTAAGTTAGAAGCTGTTCCTGGTGTCCACGGGGCACGCCGCGGGAGGCTATCAGATTACGGCTTGCAGCTTAGAGAAAAGCAAAAAGTACGTCGCATGTATGGTGTGCTTGAAAAGCAGTTCCGTAACTACTATAAAGTTGCTGCTAGCCGAAAGGGCGCTACGGGTGAAAACTTGTTGCAGTTATTAGAAGGTAGACTGGACAATGTGGTTTACCGAATGGGCTTTGCTTCAACTCGCGCAGAATCACGTCAGCTAGTAAGTCATAAATCTATCATGGTAAATGGATCTACCGTTAATATTGCATCATATCAAGTGTCTGTTGGCGACGTGGTTGCAGTTCGTGAAAAGGCGAAGAGCCAGCTACGTATCAAGAATGCGCTCGAGATGTCAGAGCAAAACGGCCAGGTGTCATGGGTGGAAGTGGACGCTAAGAAAATGGAGGGGAATTTTAAGGCCCTTCCTGAGCGAGCTGATCTATCCTCCGAGATTAATGAGAATTTAATCGTAGAGCTTTACTCTAAATAAGGTTGCACCCAGGAGCGTTTATGCAGCAATCTGCAAGCGAGTTATTGTCCCCGAAAAATATTTCAGTTCAGCAAGTAAGTGTGACTAAAGCAAAGGTGGTTCTCGAGCCGCTTGAGCGTGGGTTTGGTCATACACTTGGTAATGCCCTGAGACGTATACTTCTATCAAGTATGACGGGTGCCGCAGTTACCGAAGTGGAAATTGACGGGGTAGAGCATGAATACAGCTCATTGCCCGGTGTCCATGAAGATGTGATGGAAGTTCTTTTGAACATGAAAGAACTTTCGATATCTATGCCAGGCGCTGAACATGCGATTGTAGAAATTAACAAAAAGGGTCCCGGCGTCGTAACTGCTGGAGATATACAACTTTCGAGCGAGATGTCAGTTGTTAATCCTGATCAGGTTATCGCTAACCTTGGGGAAGAGGCCAACCTCAATCTCAAGATGACCGTGCAGCAAGGGCGTGGTTATGATCCCGCAGAAACACGGGAAGAAGACGATGAAAGCCGGCGCATTGGCATGCTAAGGGTAGATGCGTCCTATAGCCCAGTAAAGCGCGTAGCTTACTCAGTAGAAAATGCCAGAGTTGAAAATCGCACGGATCTCGACCGCCTAATTGTTGACCTTGAAACAAACGGTACGATTGACCCAGAAGAGGCGGTTCGTCGCGCAGCGACAATTCTTCAGCAGCAATTAGCGGTGTTTGTTAATCTCGAAGCAGATTCAACACCAGAACCTGAAGAAGAAGTAGAGGAAATAGATCCAATCCTACTGCGCCCAGTAGATGACCTTGAGTTAACTGTGCGCTCAGCCAATTGTTTGAAAGCCGAGAATATTTATTATATTGGTGACCTTGTTCAAAGTACCGAGGTGGAGCTGCTTAAGACTCCTAATCTTGGCAAAAAGTCGCTAACAGAGATTAAAGATGTATTGGCCTCGAAGGGGCTTTCCCTTGGTATGCGCCTAGAAAGTTGGCCTCCAGCACATTTAGCAGATGATGCGCGAATCGACACAAAGCGTCGTGCCACACGTTATCGTCGGTAGTTGTTAGTAATTCCAAAGATTTGAAGGATAGTAAAAATGCGTCATCGTAAGAGTGGTCGGAAGTTAAATAGAAATAGCAGTCACAGAGCAGCGATGTTCCGTAATATGACAGTGTCTCTTTTCGAGCATGAAGTCATTCGTACCACTCTGCCAAAGGCAAAAGAGTTGCGACGCGTTGCGGAGCCCTTGATTACGCTATCCAAGGAAGATTCAGTTGCAAATCGTCGCTTGGCTTTCTCTCGGACCCGTAGTGATATGGCTGTTGGGAAGTTATTTAACGAGCTTGGCCCACGGTACAAACAACGTCCCGGTGGTTATTTGCGAGTGTTGAAATGCGGTTTTCGCGCAGGTGACGCGGCCCCGATGGCGATTGTGGAACTGGTTGATCGCCCTCAGCCCGAGCTTGAGGGCCACGACGATTAAGATCAATTAAGACTTATTAACCGGGCTTTGCCCGGTTTTTTTTTGCCTATTCTGGCAGATGTGTATTTTAAAAAACATATGAGACCCTTTGAGGGGCTCCCTCCAATGTTTGTTCTTCTAAAGCCCCCGCTTTTGTTTTAGGGGTGATAGCTAATGAGTAAGGTCTCTAAAGATAAAGGGGTACGTGATGAGCCATAAACAATTTATTCCACCTAAGCGCACTTTGATGGGCCCTGGCCCCTCCGATGTTTCAGTACGGGTTCTTCATGCAATGGCTCGCCCTACTATAGGGCATTTAGACCCTCAATTTATAATGCTTATGGATGAGATTAAAGGCCTTTTACAATATGCATTTAAAACTAACAATGCTTTGACTCTGCCGGTTTCCGCTCCAGGGTCTGCCGGTATGGAGACTTGTTTTGTCAATCTGGTAGAGCCGGGCGAAAAGGTCATCGTATGTGTTAACGGTGTTTTCGGAAAGCGAATGGTCGAAAACGTTGAGCGCTGCGGCGCCATCCCAGTCATAGTGCAGGATGAGTGGGGTGCAGCTGTTTCAGTTGATAAAGTCGAGGTTGCGCTTAAGGAGAACCCAGATGCCGCTGTGCTGGCTTTTGTGCATGCAGAAACTTCCACAGGGGTGATCTCCGATGCCGAAGCCCTTGCCGCTCTGGCGCGCAATAAAAACTGCCTCACTCTCGTGGATGCAGTAACATCACTAGGCGGGGTCGAATTAGACGTTGATGGATGGGGTATTGATGCGATCTACTCGGGAACCCAGAAGTGCCTGTCTGCCGCACCGGGCATTTCTCCCGTAAGCTTTAGTGAAAAAGCGGTTCAAAAAATTCAAAAACGTAAATTTCCGGTTCAAAGCTGGTTTATGGATCTCAATCTCGTAATGGGTTATTGGGGTAGCAATGCTAAACGGGCTTATCACCATACTGCGCCCGTCAATGCGCTTTACGGCTTCCACGAATCTTTGCTGGTGCTCAAGGAGGAAGGTTTGGATGCTGCGTGGACACGTCATAATTATCACCACGAGGCTTTGAAGGTAGGCCTTGAGGCCTTAGGTTTGGAGCTGACCGTGGATGAAGCTTGCCGTGCTCCTCAGTTGAACGCTGTTCGGGTGCCGGAAGGGGTTGATGAGGCAGCCGTGCGAACTTATCTGCTTAATACCTTTAACCTGGAGATTGGTGCGGGTCTTGGTGCTTTGGCTGGAAAAGTCTGGCGTATTGGTTTGATGGGGCAAAGCGCTTGTCGGGAAAATGTCGTTTTATGCTTGGAGGCTCTGGATTCGGCCTTGAATAATCAAGGTTATCCGCATAAAGCGGGTGCAGGTGTAGCTGCTGCGGAGTCATTTTACGAACAATAGGGCGTCTTGGTATATTCTTCCTTATCGAATCGCTTTTGGCGTGAGAGGAGCTGGGCTACTTAAGTGATAAACAAACTTAAGTGGCCTCTATAGCGTTTAGAAGAAAGGTTTAAGGTATTGCCCGGTATGGGAGTTCTCGCACTGGGCTAGCTCTCTAGGTGTGCCGGTGGCAATAATTTCCCCTCCTCCATCTCCTCCTTCTGGGCCCAGGTCGATAGTCCAGTCAGCAGTTTTTACCACGTCCAGGTTGTGCTCGATAACCACGACTGTGTTGCCATGGTCGCGCAGACGATGCAGGACGTGAAGGAGCTGCTCAATATCGTGGAAATGCAGCCCGGTGGTGGGTTCGTCGAGGATGTAGAGGGTTTTACCGGTATCACGTTTGGATAGCTCTCGCGCCAGCTTAACTCGCTGCGCTTCTCCTCCAGACAGCGTGGTCGCTGCTTGGCCAAGATGAATATAAGACAGGCCCACGTCGATAAGGGCCTGAAGTTTTCTGGCTAGCGCGGGCACAGCATCAAAAAACTCCCTGGCCTCCTCAACCGTTAGGTCAAGTACTTCGTGGATATTTTTACTTTTGTAACGAACTTCTAAAGACTCTCGGTTGTATCGTTTCCCGTTACATACATCGCAGTTTACATACACGTCTGGAAGAAAGTGCATTTCGACCTTGACGACTCCATCCCCCTGACAGGCTTCGCAGCGTCCACCCTTGACGTTAAAGCTAAATCGGCCGGGCTTATATCCCCGTGAGCGCGCTTCTTGCGTGCCGGCAAATAATTCACGTATCGGAGTAAAAAGCCCTGTGTAGGTGGCTGGATTTGAGCGAGGGGTGCGGCCGATGGGGCTTTGGTCAATGTTGACCACTTTGTCGAGGTTTTCCAATCCTTCCACTTTTTCATGGGCGGCGATATTAAGTGTCGTGGCGCCGTTTAGCTCGGTAGCAGAAATCGGGTATAAAGTTTGGTTGATGAGCGTGGATTTCCCAGAGCCGGACACGCCCGTGATACAGGTGAGCAAGCCTAAGGGAATGGAAAGGTTTACGTTTTTAAGGTTGTTCCCGTGTGCGCCAAGGATGTTTAATGTTTTTTCCCAGTTGGGCGGCGTGGTGTTTTCCGGTATATGAATGCTGCGTTTGCCGCTCAGGTATGCGCCGGTAATGGACTCGGGGTTATTCGCAAGATCGTCACAGCTGCCGGAGGCAACGATTTCCCCTCCGTGAACGCCCGCGCCGGGGCCGATGTCGATTACATGATCGGCGAGCCTTATGGCTTCTTCGTCATGTTCTACCACGATGACAGAGTTGCCTAGGTCGCGTAAGTGAACGAGCGTGTTAAGCAAGCGGGTGTTGTCGCGCTGATGTAGCCCAATGGAGGGCTCGTCTAGTATATACATAACACCAACAAGGCCTGCTCCGATTTGGCTCGCCAGGCGAATGCGTTGTGCTTCGCCGCCGGACAAGGAGTCGGCGTTGCGGCTCAGGGTCAGGTAGTCGAGGCCGACATTAACGAGAAAGTTCAGGCGATCACGGATTTCTTTGAGAATTTTTTCCGCGATCACGCCCTTGTGCCCACTCAGTGTGAGCTCGCTGAAGTGCTGATGGGCCCGGCCGATGGAAAGACTTGTCACCTCTGGTAGAGACTGTTCCTGGATGAACACATGGCGCGCTGCCAGGTTGAGGCGAGAGCCGCTACAGGTAGGGCAAACTGATATATTCAGGTATTTGTTAAGCTCTTCTCTGACTGTGTCCGATTCCGTTTCCTTATGGCGGCGTTCTAAGTTCGGGATGATGCCTTCGAATGTGTGGGTGCGAACAACGTGATGCCCGTGCGCACCTTCGTATTCAAAATCTATTTTCGTTCGGCCGCTGCCGTGAAGCAGAGTATTTTTGATTTTTTCTGGTAGGTTTTTGTACGCCGTGTCCAGTTCGAAATCGTAATGTTTGGCGAGACTGCGAAGCATTGCAAAATAGTAATTGTTTCGCCGATCCCAGCCGCGAATGGCGCCTTCTGCCAGGCTGAGTTCTTGGGATGTGACGAGCTTTAATGGATCGAAGAAACGACGCACCCCAAGACCGTCGCAGTCACCACAAGCACCGGCCGGGTTGTTAAAGGAGAAAAGCCGGGGTTCCAGTTCTGGTAGGCAATAACCGCAGATTGGGCAAGCGTAACGCGAAGAAAATATGGCATCGTTAAAAGCTTCGTCCATTGCGCTGACTATCACCGTGCCATCTGCAAGGTTAAGCGCAGTCTCCAGTGATTCTGCCAGACGGGTTTGTATGTTTTCGCGAACCTTGAGGCGATCGATGACGGCTTCGATGGAGTGTTTTTTATTTTTATCGAGTTTTGGCGGATGTTCAAGGTCCGTAATGATGCCGTCTATGCGAGCACGAATATAACCTTCACTTCGTAACTCATCGAAAACATGAAGATGCTCTCCCTTTCGATCTTTGATAATGGGCGCGAGCAGCATAATGGCCTGGCCTTCAGGCATGTTCATGATTTGATCAACCATCTGGCTAATGGTTTGTGCTTCGAGGTTTTCACCATGATCAGGGCAGGAGGGTGTGCCTGCGCGCGCGTACAGCAGGCGCAGATAATCATATATCTCCGTGATGGTGCCAACAGTGGAGCGTGGGTTATGGGATGTGGATTTTTGCTCAATGGAAATGGCGGGCGACAAGCCTTCGATGTGGTCTATGTCGGGCTTTTCCATGAGAGAAAGAAATTGCCTGGCATAGGTGGAAAGAGACTCCACATAACGACGCTGTCCTTCTGCATAGAGGGTGTCGAAGGCCAGTGATGACTTGCCTGAGCCGGATAGCCCGGTGACAACCACCAGTTTCTCTCTGGGGATGTCTAAGTTGATGTTCTTGAGGTTATGGGTGCGTGCGCCGCGAACCTGTATTTTATTCATTGTAATACTGGGTGCTCATATGCCAGGGAGGGAGGAGGTAAAGCAAGCCGACTATTATACCTGATGCGCGCGCTTTGTGAGCTTTAAGTCAGAGTATCTCTGAATAATCCTAGAGGCCGCAATTGGAGTGCGAAATTCTACACACCGAGAGTAGGAGCTTCTAGGATAATTGATGCCCACGTTCCTCGCAGCCAATATGCTCGGCCGCCTCTCGGTAATTGCTTCATACGTTGCTCTTTGCGTTTGTTTGCGGCTTAGCTCTGCCGGCTCCGTCTATGGATTCATACTTGCGGGCCCGCGCAGCGTATTAGGTGTAGGTGCAATCTACGCCTCAAATATGGGTATTTTAAATACAATTCCAGTGTGTTTTACGAGGCAGGTTTCCTGTGTCTTTCGAAATTAATCAGAGCTGTCTTAGGTTTATCGGGGTTTGGCGTATGCCTACCTCGGCGGGTTTGATAAAATACACGGCTTCATTAATAGGGGTGTTGTAAATAGTGAATTTTAGCCCACAAGAGAAACGGGCCACCGGGGCCTTGGCAAGCATTTATTCCTTTCGTATGTTGGGTTTGTTTATGTTGCTGCCGGTGTTTAGCCTTTATGCCGAAGACGAGTATCGACAGGTCACTCCTTTTCTGATTGGTTTGGCAGTGGGTATTTATGGGCTGACTCAGGCGCTGTTCCAAATACCCTTTGGTTTGTTGTCTGATCGTTGGGGGCGAAAGCCACTTATATATTCGGGTTTGGTTTTGTTTGCCCTGGGTGGTTTGGTAGCAGCGTTGAGTGAGTCTATATATGGTGTGATAGCTGGAAGGGCGCTGCAAGGCAGTGGCGCAATTGCGGCAGCGACAACCGCTTTGTTGTCTGACCTTACTCAGGAAGAAAACCGTACCAAAGCCATGGCGGCCATTGGAATGAGTATTGGCCTGTCATTTATGTTGGCTATGATCCTTGGTCCGAGCTTGGTGGGTTGGGTGGGTTTAAGTGGTTTGTTTTGGCTCACCGCGGTGCTCGCGCTGGGTGGAATATTAGTGTGTTATTTTCTGGTGCCTACACCAAAAAGCCTGGGCAGAAGAAGTGACGCCTTGCCTGTTCTCGGACGGCTCAAAGAGGTATTTGCTAACGAAGCACTGCGACCCTTGAACCTTAGCATTTTTTTACTTCATTTTATTCTAACCGCCTGTTTTGTTGTGCTCCCCCTCATCCTTAAGCAGTATGGAGGGCTAGAGAGCGGAGAGCATGGGCGGATCTATCTGTCGACGATAGGGCTCTCTTTTCTGGCAATGTTGCCCTTGATGATTTTGGCGGAAAAGAAGGCAAGGGTGAAAGAGGTTTTTCTGCTGGCGATTGCTATTATGTCTGTGGGCTTATTCTCTTTGGCCACGGGCCACCGGGACTTGGACAGTGTAGTGTTCGCACTGTTTTTGTTCTTTTTCTCCTTCAACTTATTAGAGGCGCTCCTACCTTCTTTGGTGAGTAGGTTGGCACCGGCTGGAGACAAGGGCAGTGCCATGGGAGTGTATTCTAGCGGGCAATTTCTGGGCGCTTTTTTTGGCGGGCTGCTAGGTGGTGCGCTTTCCGGCAGTACTGGTTTTGCTTCGGTGTTTGTCGTCTCACTCTTGTTAACGCTGGTTTGGTTTTATGTGGTGTGGGGGATGGAGCCGCCTCGGCTGCTGCAGGGGCATGTGTTAAAACTATATCCCGAGAATTTTAGCGGAAAATGGCATGGTGAACCAACCTTGCTTGAGGGCTTGCTGAGTGTTGATGGTGTTGAAGAAGCAGTGGTGCTGGAAGAGGAGGGTGTTGCTTATCTCAAAGTGGATAAAAACGTTCTTGATGTGACGCAATTAGAAAAATTTTCTCTGGTTAAACAGGGGTAAAATAAGTACAGTGATCAGCCAAAACATGCACAAAGGAGAATAGAACAGTGGCACGAGGAGTTAACAAAGTTATCCTGATCGGGAATTTGGGGCGCGATCCAGAAACCAGGTACTTGCCCTCTGGTGGCGCTGTCACAAATGTAGCGCTTGCCACGAGCGAGTCATGGACGGACAAGCAAAGTGGTCAAAAACAAGAACGAACAGAATGGCACCGGGTGGTATTCTTCAATCGCCTGGCTGAAATTGCGGGTGAATACCTGAAAAAAGGCACAAAGGTTTATATAGAAGGGTCGCTGCGAACTCGCAAGTGGCAGGATCAACAAACCGGGCAAGACCGCTACAGTACTGAAATTGTTGCTAGCGAAATGCAGATGCTGGATAGTCGTGGCGGCCCGAGTGGAGGCGGCGATGGCTATAGTGGATATGACCAGATCGCCCCGCCAAGTGAAGGCTCTCATGGCGCCTCCCAGGCTTCGGCTCCCAAACAAGCTGGCGCGAGTTCTCCTGGAAGTGAGCCGGCAAAAGCAGCGAGCGGTGGGTTTGACGATAGCTTTGATGATGATATTCCTTTCTAGAGGCCCCTTGATGCTAAGCTTGTTTGTATCGGGGGGAAATTGACGCGATGAGTGGCAAGCGTTATGTTTTGTTGGGAGTCGCTGCATACTTTGCCTTTCTTCTAGCCACTTTACCCGCAAGTGTGGCTTGGAAATACTTTATTGATTTGGCTGATATGCCTCAGCTGAATCAACAGGTTTCTCAGCTTGATGGTTCTGTCTGGGATGGCTCGACAAAAATTCATATTGATAGTTTAAGCTACCCCCTCGCTTGGCATGTATCACTAAGGTCTCTTTGGCGTTTAGGCTTGGAGCTGGATTTATCCTCATACCAGGATATATTTAGTGCCGATACTAAGGTGTTTATTTCCCCTTTTGGTTTAGCCTTGCGTGAGGCGAGGGCGAAGGTCTCGGAGGACTTGGTAAATCGTTCTCTGCAGTCTGCGGCGGCAAGCATGACCAATCCAGTATTTATTAATGTTCAGGAAGTTGATTGGGCCTGGGGATCTTTTTCCGAGGCAAACGGTCGAATCGCCTGGGAAGGTGGCTTGGTCACTTATAGGGACGGGCGTAATACCAAGCAGCTATTTGTGCCAAGTATGGTGGGTTCGCTCTCCTCTGAGGACGGAAGTTTGGTGCTGACCTTTGCAAGTAGCGCAGAAACAGGTGCGGAGGAGCTTATCTCTGCTCGGCTGAGTGGAGAAGGGCTAGGACTTATCCAGGTCCGTCGCCGGCTCTTTGATTTGCTTGGTCAGCGCTGGGCGGAAAATAGCCAGGCGCAAGACATTATTTTTGAGATATCTCAGCAGCTATGGAATTGAAATGATGGTCAAAAAGCAGCAATTTTCTGGGGCCTTTTTTTGAACTACATGGTGTTTTGACACAATGAAAAGCCATCCCATAAGCAGCGGACTAAAGCGCGTGCCGGCGATTTTGATCGCCGGTTTTGTGCTTGCGATTGGCTATTCGCTTGCTGAAATTACTTGGCTGGCGCTAGATGATCGCAGTGATGCCGGCATCCCCAGGCACGTTAAGCCGCTGCTATCTTCTAAAACCGCTACCGTGGATGACTTCTATGGCAGAGAAATTGCCGAGTGGGACTTGTTTGGTGTGGTAACAGCCACGAAAAAAGTCGCAAATAAAAAGGTGGAGCTAACGGCTCCCGATACCCGTTTGCAGTTAGTTCTTAAGGGGGTGTATGTTGCCCCAAATGCTGAAAAGTCCAGCGCAATCATTGCAGAGAAGCGCAATGTTAAACGCTATCGAATAGGTGACAAAGTGCCGGGAGGCGTCAGCCTTCATGAAGTACAAAATAAGTTTGTTATCTTAAAGCGTGGCGTCAAGTATGAAACACTCCGATTCACTGAGTCCAGTTTGAAGGCGCCCATCACGGCAAAACCCAGAACCGTTAACAAAGCTTTGAGAAGAAGCGGGTCTGACAGGCGCGGTATCGTCAATGATATTCGTAGCGGGAAAATCACCTCGGTAAAGGATATTTTAAACGACTATGGCGCTAATCCAGCAGAACAGTTTGCGGCTGTTCTTATGGAAGCCGGGATGGAGCCAACTAATGATGATGGAGAGTCAGGCCTTAAGGTCGGTAGGAATGCTCCCAAAGATATTCTTAAGTCCATCGGCTTGAGGTCGGGAGATATTGTTCGTTCCGTTAATGACTTCCCGGTTAATGAGCTGCAGGGAGACGATGCACTTTTAAGGGAAATATTGACCTCTGAAAGAGCAAAAATTGTTATTCAGCGTGGTTCACGTCGTTTTACGGTTAATTATCCGCTTCCACAGGGATGATGTGAAATTAGTGCGGCGCAAAACATCCGATCAACATACAAATAAATGTCGAAATAACATGAAGCGTTTTTTATTTTTAGTCAGTTTACCCCTTTTGCTAATCTTTAGTGGGCCGCTTTTGGCCGGTAGTTTGAATGTCCGGGATGCGGATGTGCGAGCCTTGGTGACGCAAATTTCAGATATTACCGGTAAGAGCTTTGTAGTTGACCCGCGAGTAAAAGGTAAAGTGACGGTTATCTCCAATGCTGATATGACGGCGGGTGAAATCTACGAAGTGTTTAAATCCGTTTTGCATGTGCATGGTTATGCCACGGTAGAGTCAGGTGATGTGGTGAAAATAGTCCCGACTAATGGGGCGAAACAGGATAATTTAAAACTCGATGCCAGAGGCGCTGAGATCGGCGAGCAAATGGTGACACGGGTGATTGATGTCAAGCACACCTCTGCAACGGAACTGGTGCCTATTCTTCGCCCCATGGTGCCTCAATATGGTCACGTTGCTGCAGTGGCGTCGGCTAATGCATTGATTATTTCAGATCACGGCCAGAATATTCTCCGTATCGAAAAAATTATCCGTCGTATCGATAGTGCAGAAAGCGAAGAGGTGGAAGTCATCCTGCTGAAAGAGGCCTGGGTGACGGATGTGGTGGCTTTGCTGGAAAACCTTTCACCTGCCGCATCATCTGCTAAGGGTAATAAGCGGACTGTTAACAAGTCCAGCCGGGTGCGAATCGTTGCCGATGAACGAACGAACCGCCTTATTCTTAAAGGGGAAAAGTCAGCCAGGGCGAGAATTCGTAAACTTGTCAAAGAGCTGGACAAGCCTTCTACGAAAAGTGGCACAATACAGGTCATTTACCTGCAACATGCTGATGCGGCTAAGATTGCAGAAATTATTACTGGTCTGTTAACGCAACGAAGTCAGTCAGTGCGGACTGTTAAGGCTGGGGCGCGTTCCTCCTCAGGTAAAGCATCGACGGGCGCGCAGTCTTCAATGATTCAGGCGGATGAATCTTTAAATGCATTGGTAGTGCAGGCTGAGCCGGGCCAAATGGCTGAAATTAAAAATATTGTGAGTCAGCTTGATGTGCGTCGTGCCCAGGTGTTAATTGAGGCGGCTATTGTAGAAATATCGGCCAGTGCGGGTCAGGACTTGGGAGTACAGTGGGGTTTTGGTTTTAACAACGAAGGCCCAGTGGGTGGTATTAACTTTGAAAATGTGGGTAATAGCATCAGTACGATTGCTGCAGCCATCGCAAGCCCCTCCGCGGCAGCGACCACTGCGCTGGCAAATGGCATCACCCTTGGTGGAGGCAAAAGGAGCGGTGATAATATTGAGTTTGGCGCGATCTTGCAGGCTTTGGCTTCCACCGCTAATACCAATATTCTTTCAACGCCCAGCATTATGACTATCGATAACCAGGAGGCGGAAATAGTTGTTGGGCAAAACGTTCCTTTTATTACAGGCTCAACCACCAGCACTTCCTCCGGCACCAGTAATCCATTCACAACCGTTAGTCGAGAAGATATTGGTTTAACTTTACGTGTTATTCCCCATATTCATGATGGTGACGTATTGCGTTTGGAAATTTATCAGGAAACCTCAGATCTTGTCGCCCCGCCTGCGGGAATAAACGCCAGTGACATTACCACTACAAAACGTTCTATCAAAACAGTCATACTCTCTGACGATGAACAAACCATTGTCTTGGGTGGCCTGGTCAGGGACGATGTGATTGATTCTGTCAGCAAAGTGCCCCTTTTGGGTGATGTGCCTTTTTTCGGCAGGTTGTTTAGAAGCAATACGCAGCAGCATTCCAAGAAAAATCTGATGGTATTTTTGCGGCCCACCATCTTAAGAGATGAAAAAAGCGCCACTGCTTTAACCCATCAAAAGTATTCCGGAATTAAGATGCTTCAAAACGAAATGGAGAAAAATCGGGGTATTATCGAGGTGGAAGTTGATGCTGGTTTTCCTGAGAATGTGACTGAGATTTTTCGCTAGAGAGCCTCTCATTACGGTTGGCTGAAAGCGAGGGGGTGAGGCTTTTAAAGCTCGCGGTTAAGCGGCAGGGAAGGGGTTTTGCCAAAACGGAATAGTTGTGGGATTTTAAAACTGTCTCGCGCTTTGATACTGCTTCTGCTGGTGTTTAGTCTATCTGGCTGCACCATAAAGTTCTTTTATGAGCAGATTGACTGGCTGGTGCCTTGGCAACTAGATCGTCACCTTGACTTAAGTTCTTCTCAGAAAAAAACACTAAAACAAGCCGTTTCAAGCCAACTTCGCTGGCATCGACAAGCCCAGGTTTCTGCTTATATCGTCACTTTGAAAGAGTGGCAGCGGTTTTTTTCTGCTCCGTTTTCCCGTAACGAATTTGATGTTCTCAACCAGAAAACCCAGAATCATCTGGTGAAATTGACCGAACATCTTTTGCCGGACGTTTGGCGTTTTCTTCACTCTCTCAGCCCAAAGCAGCGCTTGTCTGTTTACCAATTAATTCAAGAGTATAACCAGGATTATTACGATGAGTATTTGGCGGATGACGTTGATTTAGCAAGTGTGCACTTGAAAGAATCGAAAGAGGCGGTGCGTTTTTGGCTGGGTTCAGTGAGCGATGAGCAGGAAAAGAGGCTGCTTGTTATGCTTGCTAAGTATCAAGGCAGTGAAGCAGAAACTATGCGGAATCGTGAAAGGTGGCTGTTTCGTTTGAAGGAAATTCTTGAGTCAGAAGCGGGCCAAGATGAAAAATTTCTAAAACTCGAGCAGTTGTTTTTATCTCCTCGTGACGATTGGAGTGAAGAATACCAAAAGCGTTTTGACTACAATGCGGAACTCTCTGCGCAGATGATGGAAGAAATACTAAAGCTCGCCACGCCTCGTCAGCGAGACCATTTGATCCGGCACTTTAAAAGCTGGCAGGAGCAGTTTCAGGTAATCAGCAAGAAGGGTGATTCTTGAGAACTGAGAACTTTATTTAAACCTGGGAACCACTGATTAATAGGTAACATCAAAAAACATGGCTAAAACTGAACTACTGTACGGCTTACATAGTGTTAAGGCGATTTTAGAAAAACACCCAGAAAACGTGCTGGAACTGCTGGTCCAGCAGGGCCGGGATGACCAACGTATCGCTGAAATCCTGCAGATAGCGGATAATTTTGGTGTGACGGTTCAACGGGCAAAGGCAAAAACCCTAGAGCAGTTATTACATCAGGCTTACAATCAGGGCCACTCTAATCACCAAGGCGTGGTGGCGCGTTGTCGGGTGCAGGCAATTGCTTCAGATTATGACTTGAGTGTGTTTCTGGAAAAGCTCGACCACCCGCCTCTTCTTCTTGTTCTGGATAGCGTAAGCGACCCGCAAAACCTGGGTGCATGTTTGCGGGTGGCGGATGGAGCGGGTGTCGATGCGGTCATTACCACGAAGGATAAAGCGGTGGGGCTGACTCCTGTTGTGCGAAGGGTGGCTAGTGGCGCTGCTGAATCGGTACCATTTTTTCAGGTCACCAACCTCGCAAGAACTTTGAGAAGTTTGCAAGATGCAGGTGTGTTTGTGGTGGGTACGGCACTGGAGCAGAACGCGAGTTCTCTTTATGATGCTGATTTAAACGGCCCGCTGGCTATCGTAATGGGGGCAGAGGGTAAGGGCCTAAGGCGTTTGGTCAAAGAAACGGCCGATCAGCTTATCTATTTACCCATGAGGGGTGAAGTACAAAGTTTGAATGTTGCAACGGCGAGTGGCATTTGTCTTTACGAAGCGCTACGACAACGGGCCTTAGCTGATAAATGATGATGGGGAGGAACTAGTCAGCCCCTTTTTAGAGGCTGACTAATTGACAAACATTTTTACATATTAGGATAGTTCGGCCCGCCACCACCTTCTGGCGTTACCCAGGTAATATTCTGGGCGGGGTCTTTGATATCACAGGTTTTACAGTGTACGCAGTTCTGCGCGTTAATCTGAAACTTCTTGCTACCGTCTTCTTCTTCAACGATCTCGTATACCCCAGCCGGGCAGAAGCGCTGTGCAGGTTCTGCAAACTTGGGTAGGTTCTCATTGAGAGGAATATTGACATCGGCTAACTGAAGGTGACAAGGTTGATCCTCTTCGTGGTTGGTATTGGAGAGGAATACCGAGTCTAAACGACTAAAACTGATGACGCCGTCTGGCTTGGCGTAGTCAATAGGCGTGCATTGTGAAGCAGGTTTGAGCGCCTCATGGTCTTTGTCAGTATTGCGCAGTGTAAAGGGTAATTTGCCGCCAAAGATGTTCTGATCCATGTAGATTGCGCCACCACCGATCATAGTGCCGAATTTGTGGATGAGAGGTCCGTAGTTTCTTGAGGTATGAAGCTCTTCATAAAGAGAGGAGTTTTCAAAGTCCGTTTGAAGTTCGGTAAGATCTTTGCCGCCCGTATCTCCAGCAAGAATAGCTTTTCCGACCGTTTCTGCTGTAATCATGCCAGACTTCATGGCGGTGTGAGAGCCTTTGATTTTGGCGTTGTTCAAGGTGCCTGCCTCACAGCCAGCCAGTGCTCCACCAGGGAAGGAGAGCTTTGGCAGTGCTTGAAGTCCACCTTTAATCATGGCGCGTGCGCCGTAAGTGACGCGCTTACCGCCTTCTATATAGTGGCGAATCTTGGGGTGCTGTTTCCAGCGCTGAAATTCTTCATAGGGGCTGAGGTAGGGATTGGTATAGCTTAAGGATACGATGTAGCCCAGGAATACCTGATTGTTTTCAGCGTGGTATAAGAAACCGCCGCCCTCCGTATGATTGTCCATCGGCCAGCCTAAGGTGTGTACCACCAGGCCTTCATCGTGCTTGTCGGCATCAATGTCCCAAACTTCTTTTATGCCTATGCCATAGTGCTGGGGGTCTTTCCCTTCGTCCAGCTTGAACTGGGAGATAAGCTGTTTGCCGAGGTGCCCGCGGCAACCCTCAGAGAAGATGGTGTACTTGCCATGCAGCTCGTAACCCGGGGTGTAAGTGCCCTTCTGGTTGCCATCTTTGTCGATGCCCATATCACCAGTGGCAATTCCCTTTACGCTGCCATCGTCATTGTAGAGAACTTCGCTGGCGGTAAAACCAGGGAAAATTTCTACGCCCAGCTCTTCCGCTTGCTCGCCAAGCCAGCGGCAGATATTGCCTAGGCTAGCGATGAAGTTACCTTCATTATGCATAGTTTTTGGAATGAAAAGATTAGGCACTTGCATGGCTTTTTCCTGGCCAAGCATATAATGAAAAACATCCCCTTTAACGGGAACATTTAGTGGTGCGCCGCGCTCTTTCCAGTCGGGGAAAAGTTCGTTCAGAGCACTTGGCTCGAAGACCGCACCAGAGAGGATGTGGGCGCCAATTTCAGAACCTTTTTCGACCAGTACAACACTGATCTCTTCGCCAGCCTCCTGTGCCATTTGCTTGAGTCGGCAGGCAGCAGATAAACCTGCAGGGCCGCCTCCAACAATGACCACGTCAAATTCCATTGATTCACGCTCCATGGTCTCACTCCTCTTTATATAAGTACGGGTTGTGTTAAGTAGGTGCGGAAAACACCGATAATAATCTGTAGGTGCGTCCGCAAAAATGAAGTTGAAAACGCCGCGTAGTATATTAAAGACGAGGCGATAAGGCCAACAGGTGTTTTAATTCTACAAAAAATTATTATTGCTTTGGGCATGCAATGTGAGGGCAGTAGAGGCGGGCAGCTATGTAATTAGCTGTAATATAAGGATTAATATAGCTTGAGTGGAAAAACTTGACCTAATGGCTTGAAGCGTTCAGTATACGCCGTTCTTAGAGTTGGGGCCCTATCAGGGCTGCTGGTACGGGCTTGAAAGAGATGTTCTGCTTATTTTAGCGTGCTCTTACATGTTCATACCCTCAGCGATAAAGCGCTAACATATTTTATTCATCTAACAATAAGCCGAGGATTCCATGAAGGTTCTTGTTGCTGTCAAACGTGTTGTTGACGCGAACGTTAAGGTTAACGTTCTGGGCGATAACAGCGGTGTTGATTTAAATAACGTTAAGATGGCGATTAACCCTTTCTGCGAGATTGCTGTTGAAGAAGCTATTCGACTAAAAGAAAAGGGTGTCGCTACGGAAATAGTAGCAGTATGTATTGGGCAAAAAACTGCCCAGGAAACACTGCGTACTGCTTTAGCACTAGGTGCTGATCGCGGTATTTTGGTTGAAACTGACGCAGAAGTTGATTCTCTGGGCGTAGCGAAAGTGCTTAAAGCCGTTTGTGAGAAAGAAGCGCCTCAGTTAATTATTACTGGTAAGCAGTCTATCGACAGTGACAACAACCAAACTGGCCAGATGCTTGCTGCCCTGTCTGGTTATGCTCAAGGTACCTTTGCTTCTGAAATAACTGTTGACGGCGACAAGCTGACAGTTGTTCGTGAAATTGATGGTGGTTTGCAGACTGTTGCATTGAACCTGCCTGCTATCGTAAGCACTGATTTGCGCCTTAACGAGCCACGTTACGCTTCGCTTCCTAACATCATGAAAGCGAAGAAAAAGCCGCTTGATAGCACAACACCTGACGAGTTGGGTGTAGATGTTGCTGCGCGTACCAAGACTCTTAAGGTTGAGCCGCCCGCTCAGCGTTCTGCCGGAATCAAGGTGGAAACTGTTGACGAGCTCGTAGAAAAACTGAAAAACGAAGCGAAGGTGATCTAACATGGGTATTCTAGTATATGCAGATCATGATAACGCCAGCTTAAATGCAGCAACCTTAAGCACAGTTGCAGCGGCCAAACAAATTGGCGGCGATATCGACATAGTGGTTGCTGGTGCAGATTGTGGTGCCGTTGCTGAGGCTGCGGCCAAGGTAGAGGGTGTTGCTAAGGTACTTGTTGCCGATAATGCCGTTTACGCTAACCAGTTGGCTGAGAACGTTTCATTATTGCTTGCAGACCTGGGTAAGAACTACACCCATGTCTTGGGAAGCAATACAGTTATTGCCAAAAACTTTTTACCTCGTGTGGCGGCTTTGCTGGACGTGGCGCAAATCTCTGAAATCACTGCTGTTGAGTCAGCTGATACATTTCAGCGTCCCATTTATGCGGGTAACGCCATAGCAACGGTTCAAAGCTTAGACGCGATTAAAGTAATCACTGTTCGCGGAACTGGTTTTGATGCGGTTGCTGCTGAAGGTGGTTCTGCCGCAGTAGAAGCAGTTGATGCTGCGCATGATGCAGGTGTTTCTGCATTTGTAAGCGAAGAGATTGTTAAGTCTGAGCGTCCTGAGCTAACAGCTGCAAGCGTTGTAATCTCTGGTGGTCGCGGTATGCAGAATGGTGAAAACTTCGCCATGCTGGAAAAAGTGGCTGATAAACTTGGCGCTGCGGTGGGTGCATCCCGTGCAGCGGTTGATGCTGGCTTTGTTCCTAATGATATGCAGGTTGGACAAACAGGTAAAATTGTTGCGCCTGATCTGTACATCGCAGTGGGTATCTCCGGTGCGATCCAGCATTTGGCAGGTATGAAAGACAGTAAAGTGATTGTTGCTATCAACAAGGACGAAGAAGCGCCTATCTTTCAGGTGGCTGATTACGGTCTGGTTGCAGACTTGTTTGAAGCAGTGCCTGAGTTAGAAGGCAAGCTGTAAACGTCTCGATAACCCCGGCCCGCTTGGGTTGGGGTTTTCTCCTCTCTATTTAGTTCCCTTCTGGTATTCCTCTCTATTCGCTTTTAACTCTGGCCGGTTTTTATATTGTGCAAGTGCCTCTGGGTTAGACAGGGCGTCCTGATTTCCTATTTCCCTACCATAAATAGTATGGCTGACTGCAAGTTCAACGACCTTGCCGCTTAATGCTTTTGGGATATCTGTGACCTGAAGGATTTTTTCGGGTATATGTCGTGGGCTCAACTCCTTTCTTACGGTTTGTTTGATTTCTTTTCTAAGTGCTTCATTAAGGCTCTGCCCCGTCTTTAATTGAACAAAAAGTACGATTCTTACGTCATGGTTCCAAGCTTGGCCAACTATTTAGCTCCCCAGTACACCTGGCATTGCTAATGACAGGGGTGATTATCATTTGTTCCAGATCAGGCGGTTGGTCAGCAATTTGTTTTAGCCTGTCAAAGCAGTGAATGGCTTTGCCGTTGATGCCAAAGTCTAGCGAGCAGGATGACAATATTGCCCCCAGGCTCGTGGTGGCGAGTATTGCTATGAGGGTTTCCGTAACGTTCGGCATAAACGCCGCAAGCTTGCCGCCCTCTTGTACTCTTGTATGCCAGCCTGGGGTTCTATGGATGAAGGGCTTTCATTTTAGTTCTGCTGACGTATTATGCCTTGTTTAAAATTAAGGCTAACTATGAGGAATCTGACAATGACTTGGCAAGTATATTTATCTGGAGAAATACATAGCGACTGGCGTGAGAAAATCATTAGCAAGTGTGCTGAGTTAGGTTTGGCGGTCGCGTTTAGTGCGCCAGTTCTTGATCACGCTGCGAGTGATGATGTTGGCGATGCCATTCTAGGTAAGGAGGAGGGCGCTTTTTGGCGTGATCACAAGGCGGCAAAAATTAATTCCATTCGTATTAAAAAGTGTATTGAAGAAGCGGATGTGGTGGTTGTGCGTTTTGGGGAGAAATATAAGCAGTGGAATGCTGCATTCGATGCGGGGTATGCCGCAGCGTTGGGGACGCCGCTGATCACCTTGCATGATGAGAGCTTGATTCACCCTCTAAAAGAAATTAATGGTGCTGCGCTGGCGAGCTGTCGAAGCGTTGAAGAGGTAGTGGAGATATTTACCTATCTGCTGACTCAGAAATAGACAGCTTAGGTTGAAAAAAGGGCTTTCCCAGCCCAGTACTATGGAGATGGGAAAGCCCAAAGGGCAGGCAGCTTGGTGCGAGACCTAAAAAAACTCTCCATCTCCAATAGTAAATAAACTATCTCTTGAGCCGAAGTCAAAAGGGGAGTCTAAGTTAAAGCCGCTATCAACCGTAGTGGTGGTTTCGCCTCCGCCAGCCAAATCCATGGTGCAGGCTTGCAGGAAAGAGCTCAACCCGAGTAAAAGAATTATTTTTTTCATTCTGGAGCCTCTATGTCTATTGTCGTTTTGCTTTAGGAGTATTCGTTGAAGCAAGGCCAGATTACTGCAGCGGCAGACGAATGGGGGTTACGAATGGAGCGAGTTGTGTAAAGCTGTGTTAACAGGCTGTTGAAATTCTACTGACTTGGCCACCTACGGCGTTAAAATCGCACTCAAAGTGCTCATTTACAGGTGTAAACTCGGCTTTAGCATCCTGCGTCGCTCTACCTCCCCCATCCATGGAGTCGTCCGCTTTTTCACTTGATTTTGCCTTGTGTGTGGCTCAATTCAGCGAATTTCAACAGCCTGTTAATGAATTGGGGGGCTTATGCGCGTGATATATATTTTCCGGTGCTTGTATTGATCTTGATAACTTCTCCACTAGCCAAGTATTCAGGCACCTGAACTTCTGCTCCGCTGGATAGTTGGGCTGTTTTGGTTCGGCTGGAGGCGCTGGCACCTTTTATGGCTGGGGCAGTCTCCATAATTTCTAGGTCGATGGAGGGGGGAAGTTCTATGGCAATGGCTTGATCGTCCACGACCAACATATGAATCCCTTCGAGGTTATCGACCAGCCACTTACTTTGACTTTCGAGCTGGTCTTCGTTCAGCCCGTACTGGTTGTAATCTTCGTTATCCATAAAAATAAAGTTGTCATCTTCCTGGTAGAGGTACTGTACTTTGCGTCGCTGTAGCTCTATGTCCTGGAGGCCGTCGTCGCCCTTCAGAGTTTTTTCTACCTTTTGGCCGGTTTTGACGTTGCTAAAGCGGACTTTGTACAGGGTTGCCGCGCCACGGGACGAGGGGCTTTTTACGTCGATATGCCGAACAATGACGAGTTGATTGTCGATATCGACAACGTGGCTCTTTTTTAGATCGCTGGCCTTAATCATGAGGTGTCCTGTTTTAGTCTGTGCCTGAGGGTTGGGAAGGGCATCAAGTATATCGCCTCAGTTCTGCGATTTCAGCTTTTCCAGCTGCTCTGGGGTGTCGACATCAATCAGTATGCCAGGGTCATTGCAATTGAGCATGAAGGTCTGATTGGGGTTGTTGCGCAGTATGGATCTTGCTCCCTGGTCGCCCTGCAGTTGAGTTAGTTGCTTATAAAAGTGGGCAGAAAATCCGACTGGTTTACCCTTGTTGCCGTTATGACTGGCTACTATCAGCTGATGCTGCTTAAGTGCTTGTTGTACGGATTGGTAGGTGCTTGTTTTTATGGTTGGCATATCGGCCAGACAGATGATCCAGCCGGGCCAGCTTGCGCGCTGTTGTACCCCAAAAGCTAAACTGTGCCCCATGCCGAGGCCTGAGAGGGCGGTAGATAAATGGGGGATGCCTTCCTCATCCAACAGAGCATTTAGCGCGTGATGATTGGTGTTGCTCACCACCAGTAGTTTATCGCTGGCGCGGAGTATGTTCTTCGCGGTTTGTAAGATAAGGGCTTGCTCACCATCTAAAGAGGCAAGCAATTTATTACGGCCAAAACGTGTGGATAAGCCGGCTGCTAGCAGGATAAATCCCGCGTCCTCACTCATGGCTCGAGGCGCGTTCGGTATTTCTTGCGGCGTTTCGAGTTAGTGTTAACTCGGCGGCAATGGAGATGGCAATTTCTATGGGGGTTTTGCTGCCAATGGTTAGACCGATGGGCGCGTGCAGTGTCGCTATTTGGGTTTTAGTTATCCCCAGTTCTTGCAGTCGTTCCTTGCGCTTTTTTGTGGTGTTTTGTGAGCCCATTGCTCCCACATAAAATGCGTTTGAAGTCAGTGCTTCCATCAGGGCCATATCATCGACTCTTGGGTCATGAGCAAGCGCCACAATAGCTGAAAAATGATCATTGAAACCTGCGCGAACCACATCATCGGGAAGTTTTTCTGTGAAAGTAATATCGGGAAGATTTTCAGGGTGCCAGTGTTTATGGAAGTCTCTCCGAGGCTCGCAAAGGGTGACTTGGAAATCGAGGCTGTTGGCTATTTCTGCTACGTATAAGCTAACGGGGTTGATGCCAATAATCAGTAGCCGATGGTGGGGTAACAAGGTGTGCCGTAGTTGGGTTTCGGTGGCCTCTAAACCTGAAGAGCTTGTAGACTTGAGTTGCATTTTTCCACTAGGAATGTCGACGCATCGCTGCGTAATTTCTCGATTTCTTAGCGATGCTAGCAGTGATTCAAAGTGGCTTAGCTGGTGTAGAAAAAGCGGTTCGAGCAGGATCTTTAGTTTGCCGCCGCAGGGTAGTTGATACTGAGTGTCGTTTTTATTGTTCTGGGGATAAAGAACCCAGCAAGGCTGTTTTTGGTATTCGGGTAAGTGAATGATACTTTTAAGTAGTTCCTCCTCAATGCAGCCGCCGGATAGAGAGCCAACAACAATGCCATCGATATTGCACGCCATCAACGAGCCGACTGGTCGGGGGGAGGAGCCATAGGTGTGGCAGATGGTGGCTAGCCAGCAGGGCTTTTCCTGTCTCAGCCACTGTAAGGCAGTTTGTAAAACCTGTTGTTGTAGGCGAAGCATGGTTTGGGTTTTTCTCTTAGCCAATATCAAATAAAAGTGTCACTACAAAAAAGGGAAGCCAGATTCAGCCTGGCTTCCCTTTTTTATTTTGATCCCTCTCCTGTTTGAACTAAGCGGGAGAGGGGTCTTGATGGCGGTGTGCTAAGCACACTTGGCCATCTTTAGTTGCGGCGGTATTAGTCGCGACGGTACATCGTCACAACACACGCACCACCTAGGCCAAGGTTGTGCTGTAGAGCAGCCCTTGCACCATCAACTTGTCGCTTGCCAGCGGTGCCGCGCAGCTGTTCTACCAGTTCGTTACACTGGGCTAAGCCGGTTGCGCCAAGTGGGTGACCTTTCGACAGTAATCCACCTGATGGATTAACAACCCATCTGCCGCCGTAAGTCGTATCGTTGTTTTCAATCAGTTCTTCCGCTTTACCTATGCCACAGAGGCCAAGCGCTTCATAAGTGAGCAGCTCGTTGGAAGTAAAGCAATCATGAAGTTCGATAACTTGTGTGTCTTCAGGGCCAACTCCAGCTTGCTCGTAAACTTCTGAAGCAGCTTTCTTAGTCATATCGAAGCCAATGGCCTTGATCATGGATGCTTCGTTGAAGCTAGATTCAACGTCAGTTGCCATCGACATGCCAGCAATGTAGACAGGGTTTTCAATGCCGTGACGCTTGGCAAATTCTTCAGTACACAAGATTGCAGCGCCCGCTCCACAAGTTGGAGGGCAGCACTGTAGGCGAGTGATGGGGCCATACTGATGAGGGGAAGCCATTACTTCTTCAACAGTTAATGGAGTCTGAAAAATAGCATGGTTGTTGTTACCGGCATGCGCACGGTTTTTAACGGCAATTTTTGCAAAAGTTTCATCTTTGGTGCCGTACTTCTTTTGGTGCTCAACACCGGCGCCGCCAAAAAGCATTGCAGTGGGTGCTGCGCCAGGAACGAAGTCTAGCTTGGCATCCATGACGGTTTTCATGTGCATGTCCATTGGGTTCAGGCGATCCGTATAAGTCGCGCCCAATGCGCCTTTGGTCATTTTTTCAAAGCCAAGTGCAAGTACACATTCTGATAAGCCACCTTCAACAAACTGCTTTGCCATGTAGAGCGCAGTAGAACCGGTTGAGCAGTTGTTGTTAACGTTGTATACCGGAATACCTGTCAGGCCTAGTTCGTAGACAGCGCGTTCACCCGTGCAGCTTTCGCCGTAAACATATCCAACGCAGGCTTGTTCAACGAGGTCATAGGAGATCCCTGCGTCTTTCAAGGCCATTTCACCGGCTTTTTTAGCCATGATATTGTATTCTTCACTGGTGCCAGGCTTGACGAAGTCTGTCATGCCGATACCGATTACACATACTTTATTTCCCATTGATCTATCTCCTTGGTTGCTTTATTTTCTGGATGCTATTTTTTCCAGGCTTTCTATAACGTACAGACGTTTTGAAAACAAAGAGCTTCTAGCGTCACAGGTGAATTTTATAGTTGTTGTTGGGCTCGTTGCTGAAGGACTTGTTCGGCTTTTTTGTAGAGTTGAGCCTAAAGCTGTGTGTTGTTTTTTTATTAAGTTTTACGTATTCCTTATAGCTTGCCGAGCTTATCACTAGTGACTGTGGATGGGTAGCGCGGAGTGATATAAAGCAAAGGCAAGGTGTTTTTATGTGACAGGTGCGACATCTGAAATCTATATCTTTAGAGTCGCCCTAGCTTGAATTTCTGGATTCCAGAACGCGATGAACGGTTTCGACAATTGCCTGGGTTTGGCTGTCTATCTCCATGTTCACCTTGTCTCCCACTTTTTTAAAGCCTAGCGTGGTGACGCGGCAGGTTTCCGGAATCAAATAAACTTTGAAATGATTACTGCAGACTTCGTTAACTGTCAGGCTAGCGCCATCCAGAGCGACAAATCCTTTTGAAAGAATATAGGGCATCCATTGCGGGTCTGTCTTTAAGGTGATGATGCGATTATTTTCTGGCTGGTCGATGGCAATAATGTCAGCTTGGTCGTAAATATGGCCAGAAAGCAGGTGGCCGCCAATTTCATCGCCAAAACGTGCCGCACGCTCAACGTTCACCTGCTTGCCAATACAAAGTGTATTGAGGTTGGTTAAACGTAAGGTTTCCATCATGACATCAAAAACTACTTGCCGGTCTGTCCACTCGACGATAGTGAGGCAGGTTCCGTTAACCGCAATACTTGCTCCGGTTTTAAAGTTTCCGCAAGCCTCGTCAGGCAATGAGAGCGTGAGCTGCCATAATTGATCCACCTTTTTAATGTCGCTGACCTCTGCCAGGCCTGCAACGATTCCTGTGAACATAACAATCTCCGTGGTGGTGTACGCAAGGGTCGAGGGCTACTATAAAGCTTTAACTCAGAAAAATCAGTTGACGAGTTAGTAACATAACATCCCCCAATGTGGAGTGGTAAAAACGAATGGAAAAGTTACAAACTGTGCTGGATGCCTTGAATGCTTTACTGGAGCCCTGGAGGTTTAAGGACTACTGCCCCAACGGGTTACAGGTTGAAGGGAAGAATGAAATTCGAAAAATCGTTACAGGGGTCACCGCTTGCCAAGCTTTGATTGATAAAGCGCTTGAGGAAAGCGCCGATATGATTTTGGTGCACCATGGCTATTTTTGGAAAGGGGAGGATGCTTGCATTGTTGGCACCAAGAAAAAGCGTTTAGCATCCTTGATAAATAATGATATTAGTCTGGTGGCTTACCATCTGCCGCTGGATGCGCACCCAGAGCTTGGGAATAATGCACGTTTGGCCACGTTATTGGGCTTTAATATTAAGCAGGCATTGGTGTCGGGAGAAGAGCCCGCAATTGGTTTTATTGGTGAGTTGGAAGAGCCGTGTAGCACCAAGGAGCTAGCTCAGAGAATTGAAACGGTTCTTCAGCGCAAGCCAACACTTATTTCTGGCCATGATCGGGACGAAAAGATTCGCCGTATTGGCTGGTGTTCGGGTGCAGCGCAGACTTATATCGATCAGGCAGTTTTACAGGGTATGGATGCTTATCTTAGCGGAGAAATTTCCGAACATACCGTGCATGCAGCGCGTGAAAACGGCATCCACTATTTTGCCGCCGGCCATCATGCTACGGAGCGCTATGGTGTGCAGGCTGTGGGGCAATACCTGGCGGACAAGTTCGCAGTGGAGCACCAGTTTATTGAAATAGATAACCCGGTTTGATTCGGGGTCACGCCTTCCTTAAGAGCTAAGTCTCGTTGCGCATTTTGGAAGGCCTTGTACTAACGAGCTGTTTTCAACAGATCATTTAGCAGCTCAGCAAGGACCTCACGGTCTTCCTCATTAAGAAAGTTTCCTACGATCACCTGCTGGTTTCTGCAGTAGAGGACAATTTTTTTGGGTATCTAGGGTGAGTGGGTGGAATTATTTTTGACTTCGTTCAGTACCTTTGAAAGCGAATTGTTTTCGATGGCTGTTTGACACCCCTCTCAATGGTCACACTGTCTACTGAAAAATCAATCACCTCTTGCCGGGCATTTCGGCGCAAAAAATAATAATTTGCCAAAACCAGCACAAAAATCTCCAAGCCGGAAAACGGTAATACAAGCCATGCTCCGATGCTTGCCATATAGAGTGCGATGATGAAAATAACGAAGGAAATAAGAGATACAATCCACAGCACGGTCTGCCAGTTAGCTGACTGATTAGGTTTTAGTACGATATGACCAATCTGCGTATTTGAACTAATGGAAACTTCGACCACGGTCTATTTCCTTTTCTTGATTTCTGCCAAGTGTTCGAAAAACCACCGGTGTAATGACTTGGTCGTCATAACTGGCTGGAAGGGTCTTATGCCCTTAGCCCACTACTCGAAAAAGCTGGCAGCGCGTATACTGCTACAAGCAACTTTTTTCAACACCCATCAAAGGTAAACAATTATGTCAAAACTGGTCAAGCCTCACGGAAGTGAAACTCTTTTACCCCGCCTTTTGGAGGGTGCTGAACTTGAAGCTGCAAAGCAGAAAGTGGAGAGTATGCCGAAGGTAAGCCTCAGCTCCCGCGAGACTGGCGACCTGATTATGCTGGGAATTGGTGGCTTTACACCGCTCGAAGGGTTTATGGGTAAAGCCGACTGGCAGGGTGTTTGTGATTCCATGACTTTGGAAAACGGCCTTTTCTGGCCAATTCCCATAACCCTTTCTACTGATCAAGCAACGGCTGATAGCCTCGGTGATAATGCAGAAGTGGCGCTGGTCGATGGTGAAAGTGGCGAGATCATGGGTAGCATGACGGTGACTGAAAAATACACCATTGATAAAGCCCATGAATGTCAGACTGTATTTACCACAACCGACAGTGCGCACCCCGGTGTAAAAATGGTGATGGAACAGGGTGACGTGAACCTTGCTGGGCCCGTGAAAGTTTTCTCCCAAGGTGAGTTTCCGGAAAAATATAAAGATATTTATATGACTCCGGCGGAAACGCGTACTTTATTCGATGCCAAGGGTTGGAATACGGTGGTGGCCTTTCAAACCCGTAACCCTATGCACCGTTCTCACGAGTACCTGGTTAAAATCGCCATTGAAATTTGTGACGGCGTAATGGTGCACTCTTTGTTAGGTAAGCTTAAGCCTGGAGATATTCCTGCTGAAGTACGCCAGGAAGCGATTAGCACACTGATCGATAATTATTTTGTGCCCGATACTGTGGTGCAATCTGGTTATCCATTGGATATGCGTTATGCCGGCCCACGTGAAGCCTTGCTGCATGCTGTTTTTCGTCAAAACTATGGCTGCTCTCACTTGATTGTTGGGCGGGATCACGCAGGTGTAGGTGACTATTATGGCCCCTTCGACGCGCATCATATTTTTGATCAAGTACCTGCTGGCGCACTGCTAACCCAGCCGCTTAAAATTGACTGGACTTTCTGGTGTAACAAATGTGGCACTATGGCATCTATGCGTACCTGCCCTCATGGCAAAGACGATCGTGTGCTGGTTTCAGGGACCAAAGTACGTAAGGCGCTATCTGAAGATGGAGAGATTGACGCTAACTTCAGTCGGCCGGAAGTGTTGGAGGTATTAAAGCGTTATTACGCCTCCCTGGCCGAGGAGGATAAAGTGGAAGTGACACTGAGTGGTCACTCGGCAAAATAGCATCAGGCCCGGATTTAACCGGGCCTTTTTCTTTTAAGGAGAAAAACAGTGAGTGATGCCATTCAAATTGAGAAGCAAGGACACGTTGCCCTGCTCACCCTCAATAATCCACCGGCTAATACCTGGACCGAGCAAGCCCTACGGCTATTTAAAGATATTGTTTATGACTTGAATAGTGATAAGTCTAATTTTAGCCTTGTGATTACTGGTCAGGGTGAAAAATTCTTTTCAGCGGGAGCTGACTTGAAGTTATTTGCTGGCGGAGATATGGGTATAGCGAGCACTATGTCTCGCGCATTTGGAGAGGCATTCGAAACTTTGGCGGCCTATGAAGGTGTTTCCATTGCAGCGATCAATGGTTATGCCATGGGCGGTGGGCTTGAATGCGCTCTGGCTTGCGATTTGCGAATTGCGGAAGAGCAGGCGGTTTTGGCCTTACCAGAAGCGAAGGTGGGCTTGCTTCCCTGTGGGGGTGGTACGCAGACTTTGACCTGGGTCGTGGGTGAAGCCTGGGCAAAGCGTATGATTCTTTGTGGCGAGCAAGTGAATGCCGAAACCGCTTTGCGTATAGGGCTGATTGATGAGAGGACTGAAAAAGGCGCATCACTGAATAAAGCTTTAGCTATGGCGGAGCAGGTTGCCAATCAAAGCCCATCCAGTGTCAGTGCATCCAAAAAATTGATTATGGCCGCTCGTAATCAGCCCATGGGGCATGCTTGGGCTGGGGAGCGTGAAGCCTTTGTCGCCTTGTTCGAAACAGAGGATCAAAAAGAAGGCGTAAATGCCTTTTTGGAAAAGAGAAAGCCCGAATGGAAAAATAAATAGGTGCAGTAAGTTCTTGGCGGTGAATCGGGGTTATTGCACCATCGCCTTTCGTTGCACCTGTTCTTATCGATCGTTGTGGGTATTTTTCCACCCCGATTATAGAGGTTAGTTTTGAAGAGTTGCCTGGAGCGATATTGCGTGAAATTGGGGTTTGGTTTTCGAAAAGATAAAAACTATTCGGCAAGGACGCTCATTTTTTCAGTGTGCTCTTCATCTGTTAAAGGCTTGCTTTGCTGGTGGCAAGGAAAATATAGCCGAAATTCCGATCCTTTAGCGGGGTGGGAATCAACACTTATAGCGCCTTTGCTACGCTCCAGAAATCCGTAAACCTGGCTTAATCCGGGACCCGTGCCCTTGTCTCTTTGGTAGAAAAAATACGCTCTGTTGTGGCCTCATCCATGCCGCAGCCCGTATCTTTCACGGATATCACCACGTAATCGCCTGCCAGCAAGTGTAATTCCAGGGCCTCGATAGGGTTAAGTTGCAGATTTTCTGTTTTGAAAATCAGTGACCCGCCTTCTTGCTCCATCGCATGCATGGCATTGATGCTTAAATTGAGCAGGGCATCTTCAAAGCTACTTTCTTCGATGCACGCAGGCCATAGGTCTGAACCTAGCTCGTACTGAAGAGTAATCCTAGAAGTGAGGGCTTTTTACAACATATTTTGGTTTGTGATCAGTAGCGCATTGATGTCCACTACCTTTGCCTGTTCCGTTTCGTTTTTCGAAAATGCAAGTAGTCGTTGGGTAAGTTTGGTGCCGCGTTCTCCTGCATGAGTAATCTGTGTAACGTAGCGATGTAGTTTTGGTTGTTTATCCAGGGCGCTATCAAGCAACTCGGTAAAGCCCAATATAATGCCGAGTATGCTGTTAAAATCATGGGCGATTCCGCCAGTAAGTTTGCCAAGGGATTCCATTTTCTGGTTGTGCAGAAGCTTTTCTTCCTGGAGCTTGCGTTCAGTGATGTCCGCACTGATGCCGCCGGTGGCGCCAATAACCCTGTGTTCGTTGAATATAGGGAATTTGATTGATGAGAAGTAACGAATATTATCGTCAATAAGTGCTGTTTCTTCAGACTCCAGCGCGGTACCGGTTTCCATTACCTTGATATCATTTTCACGAATAGCATCGGCAATCTCCTTTGGAAATAAATCATGATCTGATAAACCAATCAGTTCTTCTGCAGACCTATTAAGAAGTGGGCCTAGCTTTTGATTGGTGTAGGTGAAGCGGCCAGTTTGATCTTTGACGTAGAAGACTGAGGGAGAATTATCCACGATGGCCTGTAGGGTTCTTTGGCTTTTTGCTGCTTCCTCCCGTAAGCGATATTGTTCAGTCACATCATTGAAGATAAGGATCATGCCCTTTATCTGTTTGTTCTTATCGAGAATGGGCGCAGCTGAATCCGCTATTTGGTATTCTGTCAAGTCTCTTGATATGAGTGTTGCATGATTGCTGAGGTAGATTGTTTCCCCGCGGGACAGCACTAATTAGGAGGTAGGCAGTAAGGAGTTGATAAAGAAAAAGACGCTTTTTTATAGCTTCATCCAGACTTCTGGTTAGGGTCAAAGTGGCTAAGCCATTATAAGAGTAGGGAAAGGCCGTCGTTTCGATTCTCTCGCATGATGATGGGAGGGAGTTATGGTAGCGAGTCAGCTCAAAACCATTTTTACTGCTTAATGTAATATTGAGGATATTTGTATTCCCGGCCCCCCAGTATTTAATAAGGGTTTTGGCTGAGCCATAATCCTTTTTTGTAGTTGATCTTGGATGGAGTGGGCGAGTATATCTAGTTCAATTTTAGATTTTCCAGCAAGAGTAGCGTCACTCTGCTGGATATGGGCGCGATTGATAGCTCAGCCGATGGCAAGCAAAATTGCTAAAATAAGCGATACCCACAGCCAAACTAAATTAGGTTTTTGATTATTCATTTAAGTGGGTTTGTAGCGCTTGCTACTTCCTCTATTATTACGCGTAAATTTTCATAATCATTATTTTTTACTTCAACCAGATTGGTGATGCTGGTTTTGATGGCGTGCAAGGCTTGAATGCCTTCGGGTGATTGATTAATTTCAAGCATTGCGCGGCGCAACGATTTTATCTGAGACTTTGGCAAATCTGCGCGAGTGATAAATAAATGCTCGGGTATTTTCGCGGTTTGGGCGATGACTTTAAGCCCCTGCGACGCGTACTTTTTATAGATGTCCGGTTTTACGGCCCCGGTGTCAAAGTCACCCGCAAGGACAGCAAGAGCAACATTGCTATGGCGGTGAAGGAAGCTGTATTTTGTCGAGCCATCAGCAAAGCCCCCGGCTTTGAGCAATGTAAAATAGGGTGCGATAAAACTCATTGCGGGATTTGGGTCGCCGAAGGCAGTGTGTTTGCCCTTTAGTTGGCTTAATTTGCTGAGTTTGTTGTCAGTGTGGGCGATAATATTTCCCTGGAAAAAGGAGCGCCCATTTACCTCCGGCTTGGCGAGCACGGGTTTGTTTCCATAAGTATTCGTTACTTTGACGTAGGAGGCTGGCCCCGTGTAGGCAATATCCACTTTATCTATGCCGATATAGTCAGTGTGTTCCTGGTAATTGGCGCCAATGCCCAGCTTGACGGGTTTGCCAATTTGCTTGCCCAGATATTTTGTTAATGGGACAAATCTTTTTTCAAGTTCTTGGTGGGGCAGGAAGGGGTGCACAGCAAGAATAAGATTATCTCCTGCATAGCTGTGTTGATAGGGTAAGCAAGCAGTAAGGAGTATTATTAGCGTGCAAGCTAGCTGGGCTAATCCCTTGGTCATAACTTCCACTTCCTTGTGCACTTAGTATTTTAATTCAAACCTTCCATCATTATAGTTTTAACCGGAGTTTGTCTGTACTGGGGGGGGTGGCTAACGTGTATATTAACTTGCGAATTTTTCCAAGCTTTATTGATTATGTAAAATAATTGCAAGGTGTTTTAGTTATGCTGCTGAGTGGAGAGCATTACGGTGCTTGCGAAGCAGCTTGCAAGCGTAAAATGCGATAAGCGCCACTCAAAACCACGACACTAATAATGGCGCCAATGATCAAATCCGGGTAGCGTGAGCCAGTATAAGTAACGAGAATTCCGGCAATAATAATTCCCAGGTTGGCGACTACGTCGTTTGCCGAGAAAATCCAGCTTGCCTTCATGTGCGCGCCGCCCTCCCGGTGCCGATAAATCAGCATTAAACAGCCTATGTTGGCAAGTAAGGCAACGGCTCCCACGCTCATCATTAATGTTGAATACGGTTCGCTACCATAGAGGGAGCGACGCGTGACATCAGTGATTACCAGTATCGCCAACAATAACTGTAGCCACCCGGAAAGGTGGGCGGCTCGGGTTTGTAAATGAGCGCTGCGCCCCACGGCGTAAAGAGCAATGCCGTTTATCAGCAGTAACCAGTATAGTGTTTGTGCTTCTTCTTTCTGGCTGGGCGCGGAACTGAGTAGCGTTTGTTTTTCTTTCGTAGCGGCTTTGGATTCTAGCAGTGTGGCGCCTAGCCCTAAAGAAGAGAGTGTTTCAATAAAGTGGCTGTTATCGCCATTATGGAATATATGAACCTGTCGTTTCCCAAGGTCAAAATAGAAACTTTTAATTTGCCCCACGTTTGCCAGGGCCATTCGAATCATGGTTTCTTCCGCTGGGCAGTCCATTTTGGGCACAGAAAATAGCGAAACGGTTTCCGCTTCAAGGAGTCCGTCGAGGGTGCTTTGTTGTTGCTCTTCAGTTTTGAGGGGAGAGCAGTCGGAATTGCCACAGGGGGACATATTGTTTACCGGTATTTGCGTTAGCGTCTCGTAAAGAGCGGGGTGTTTTATAGCGCTATTCTAAGAAATTTTCGCATGTATGATTAAGTTTTAGCGAAACAAAACACTGTTTTGTTGTTTTTGTAGGGAAAAGTGGAATATCTTCTTGTTATTTTCTTGCGATTTGGCGCAGTTTTTCTATTCTCTACACCGGAGTGGCTGAGCTTGACCTGTATCAATGGATGGAAATATTTTTCCTTTATATTAGCGGTTCTAAATAAAAGTGTGGAGAGGTAAAGATGGTTGATAAATTAAAAGCAGTTTTGGCAACGGCAATTGGTATTTCCACTCTGGCGAGTGCAGGTGTGCAAGCCTACGAGGCGGGAGATATGATTGTTCGTGCTGGCCTGACTTATGTGTCGCCAGATGATGAGAGTGCAGCAACGGCAGCGCCTGCTCCGTTGTCAGATTTGGCGGGTGTCGATCTTGTTGATGTTGAAGAAGGAATCTCTCTGGGTTTTAGTGGAACCTACATGGTCAATAAACAGTTTGGGGTTGAGCTGCTATTGGCATTGCCCTTTGTTCATGATATTCAGGGTTATGGCCCCTTAAATGGCTTTACTATCGGTGAAGCGCAGCACCTTCCTCCTACTTTAAGTGCTCAGGTTTATCCTGATATCGGTGTTGATAAAGTGCAGCCCTATTTTGGAATTGGTGTTAATTACACCACCTTTTTTAGTGAAGAGCTGGATAGCGGGTTTAAAACGCTGCTTTCTGATAGCTATGGATTAACGGCGACGGGTTTGGAAATTGATGATTCCTTATCCTATGCGTTTCAGGCTGGGCTGGATGTAGAGGTGGCTAAAAACTGTTATGTGAACGTCGCTTATTGGTACATAGATATAGAGACTGAGGCGACGGTTAAAACTGATGGAGGAGATATTAATATTGATGTCGCCATTGATCCCCACGTATTTATGGTCGGTGCCGCGTATAAATTCTAATCATCTAGGTTAAGCGAATACTCCGAAAGGCTCGCTGATATAGCGGGCCTTTTTTATGCCTGGGTTATGCTATAGCGTTTTCGAAAAATGATAGCCAATAATTTCATAGTTCTTTTGCATGTAAAACTTATGCGCGCGGGTGTTAGAGGTATACGCGTCCAACATAATAACCTGGCAGTTGAGATTCTTTGCATGCTGTTCTAACCAGTCAACGAGTCTTTCTCCCAAGCCAGTGGATCGATGCTCTTTTTCAATAAATACATTATCCAGCTCCATATACTTCCCGCAATAAAATTTTGAGCCAATCCAAAACCCCGAGATGCCAATTAATTTGTTTTCAAGATAAAGTCCAGCACAGTGATAGTCATATTCAATCATGGAACTAAGGCGATCTTTTAATACATAAGCTGAGAGACCGGGGTTGGCTTTTTGGGCCAGAAGTAGAATGCTGTTGAGTTCAGAGGTGGGGATTTCTTTAATGTAAGTTTTCACGCAGCTTATCCTGGGGGTATACCTTGGGAGTAAAAGACAAAAGCTTATCGCATCTCTATGCCGTTTTGAATGATATCCTTAAGCTCTTTTAGACCAACTTTAAACAGAGTTTGCAGGCTTGAAATGTCCTCGGCTTTCCAGTCGGGAATGTGTACTTTTCCTGGCGGCGTATAGTCTGGCAGATTTGCCCCCCAGAACAATTGATTATAAATAAAAATTCCATTTTCACCCTCAGCAAGATCGAGAAAAAGGCTGGGGTTATTTTGGCTTGCAATGGTGTCCACCAGGATATTCCACAAATTCAGAAAATATTCACAGTTGATAGAGGCTTTTGGCCTATTAAGCCAGCCTTCTATTTCGTTGAAGTCGAAAAAATCATGTTGAGCAATGCTGCTGGAGTCTACGCCCAGGTTTTTTAACTCGCCATAGTGAAGAAGCGGAGGAATGCTGTGGGCATAAACTAACTGCCCTTTTTCCATTTTTACGCCGTTACTTTCATTGCCGTACCAGAGAACAAAAAAGGCGTCGTCATTGAGTAAAAGTTGGCAAATATAATAGGTCACGATTTTTCTTTTTTATTGGTTTAAATAGCGGTTTAAATCAAATAGGCCTGCATAGGGGCCGTAATCTGATTGATTCTTTTCTTGCAGCCAGTCTATCTCATCCCAGAATTTCGGATGAGTGCGCCGTAGCCCCCATTTTTCATTAAGCGTTAGTGCGTGCTTTTCTTTTTTGATCAAATGTATGTGCTTTATAAATGCGTTGAGGTCGCCAGCGGGTACGCTGTAAATATAATTTGGATAGCTGCCAACCATTCCGCGCACCAGCGTGAGAGTGTCTTCCTTGGGAAGCCTGCGTAAGTCTTCTCCAAATACAAAGTGCACGCTGCTGTGTGCTTTGTTTTTGATAAGCGTGTAAACGGGGTCGTTTTTGCTGTGGGTAGTTTTGATGCGCAAATAGCTGACATCCGGGAGGTGGTGAAGATTCTTGCCATTTAGTTGCGTCAGTGCTTGTAACACCTTGTCTATCGGGCTAGGTGTTTTGTTTCCAGGTTGCAGGGGATTCCAGTGGTTAAGCATCGCGTAGTTGTTGTCAGTAAGCTGTGTTCGTTTGGCAAATTGTTGCAGAGTTTGAAGCTTGGTGTTGTCGGGCGTTTGTCTGGCTAGAGGGTTTTTCTTGATAAAAAGTTCACGATCAAATAGAAACTGTTCTACGCGGGGCGGGATGCTTTTGTACCAACGCTGGTGTTCCGATATCCCCTGCTCGCTGGGTAGAAAGTTGATGAAATTACGCTCTCCCTCCATCCTTAAAAAGTCCATATATAGCCGGGTGGATAACTGGTGTCCCACATTTCCATAAACATCAAAACCAGCAACGAGTAAATAATAGATACGTTCAAAAATAGGGTAATCAATCACCCATGCGGTTTTAGGCTCGTCGCCGATAAAACCTTTTAATACGGTGGCGCTGTCATGGTGGCGAAAAATAGTCAGTGCGCCATCGCCATCAGGCCCATTACCAGGCCAGATAAAATCGGCGTTATAAGCAACGTTGTGCTTGTGCAGGAGGGCTTGTTTTTCCTGTAGATATTTTTTCTGTTGTCGGGCGTAAAGTGTCCACGCGACAGTAAGATTAAAGTGGTCCTCCAGTTCTGCGGGCAAGCTGAGTACGGGGCTTGCGAGTTGAAGGAAGTTGTCATCGGTACTGACAGGGTCGATTTCAGGGTTGGTAAAGGTAACAAAAAACCGGTCATTGATGACATTTAAAGCAATGGGGCCCCAGCAAACCGGCCCTTTGATAAAGTTGGAAATAAAAAAGTGTGCATCATCGAGCAAAAACAAATAGCGCGATTTTGCTGGAATGGCGGCGAAGGTTTCAAAGGGGTTGGCAGCGGTTTTGGGGGAGTATTTCGGCAATTCATGGACTCTATAATCGGGTGTCCAGAATAATTCTTTAAGGCGCTCCATTTTTTTCTGGTTGAGGGCGAAGGGAAGATGGGACTTATCTACAATGGTTTCGTTAACACGTTGCAGTCGGTAGTATACTTTTGCAAACTTTGGGTCGTCATAGGGGCGGGGTGTGGCGATTATCGTGAGTTTTTCTTTGGGTGGGCTGCTGGATCGCACCAGTGAAAAAAACGTTGGGTCGTTAGAGTCGTCAAAATAAAGATGCGCAAACGCGAGGTGCTCGTAAATATAGCGGGAAATTAATTGGCTTTTTTTGTCGGGCTGATTTAGAAAACTTTCCCACTCGGTGATCAAGCTGTTCGTTTCTTTTGAGATTGCTTTGCGTGGAGGAAAAGTGGCCCCTTGTTTTAACCATTGCGTAAGTGTTTCATGTTCTTCTGGTTTGAGCCCAGGTAGTCCGTAAGGCATGCCCCACTGCGGGTGTTCCTTTTTAAACTCGGGGAAAGCATCGGGTGTCGGGCAGGAGAGGTCACGATAATTTTCCAGTTTAAAGCTTTTTGGTAATAGACCTTGCTGGGGAAGGGGCTGTTCCTTTTTTAGTTTGATGACGTGGTAAAGCAAAGAGTTATCCAGAGTCGTTTCGTTATTACCTTCTTGCTCATTAAGTACGGGGAAAAAATCCTTTTCGCGCCATTCTGCTACGGAGTGGGCATCAGTGAATAGACGAGTGGGTTGAGCCGGGAAAAGGCGCTTGCCATCGTAAACCTTCATCTTGGTAGCGCCGCGCTCAATGCCTTCCGTCGCGCCGAGTTTTAATTGGCAGGGGGCGTCGTAGCAGGCGTGGCATACAACGCAGCGAGAGTCGAGAATCGGTTTTACGTCTTTGTCGAAGTGAACGAAGTTGGGTGGGAGTTTTTCCTGATGTCGTTTTTTAAGAATGGCTTCGGAAGGAGGAGGGGTTTTGTAGTTCGTTGGCAAGAGAGTAATACTGTCTAGGTCTGGCAGGTGAGAAAGAGGAATGCGCTGGCTGGGTGAGCAGCTCATCAGGGTGATGCCGCTAATGAGAAAAACAAGGGTTATAATGATACGTTTCATGGCGGTGGGTGTTTTCCAGCATCGGTTTGTGGCATCAGTGGATGGATAATAGCGGGTTCTGTGTGTAAAAAAAGGACATTGCTTTTATTTGTTGGCTTTGGATTTAACGTTTTCCTTGGATTATTAACAGGATAAGAAACTTGATGAGCGGCATACAGCCTTATTTGGAGGAGTGTATTGCGAACATTTTTCAGGCTGGAAAAACAACGGCCTCTCGGCGCATTATCGTGGGTTTTAGCGGTGGTTTGGATTCGACCGTATTGCTGCATCTGCTTCAAGCCTATGTGAAAGCTCAGCCGACCCTGCCCTTGTTGGCACTTCACGTTAATCATGGCTTGCAGGCTCAGGCAGATGAATGGGAGCAACTCTGCGTACAGAAAGGGGAGTCTTATGGCGTAAAGACCTACGCCATGCGCGCAAATGTTGAGCGCAATGCAGGGGACGGTATGGAGCAGGCGGCGCGCCACGCGCGTTACCAAGTCTTTGCAGATTTTTTACAAGAAGGGGACCTGCTATGCCTGGCCCATCACCAGGATGATCAAGCCGAGACGGTGTTGTATCGTTTATTAAGGGGGAGCGGGCCTTTGGGCTTGGCTGCCATGCGTAGTCGAAAACCCTTTGCAGAAGCTCAGGTTGTACGGCCCTTACTTTCCTGTTCCCGGAAAGAGCTTGAGGAGTATGCACAACTTCATCAGCTAACGTGGGTAGACGACCCTTCTAACCTGGATGCCAGTTTTGATCGTAATTATTTGCGCCGGGAAATTATGCCGCGTCTCAAAAGTCGTTGGCCTGCGGTGAACGAAACCTTTTCCCGTGCGGCTGAGTTAAATCAGGAGACGGTGCTGCTGTTGGAAGAGCTGGCCACCTCCGATTTGGCTGCCGTGGCTTGTGAGGACGGCCTGCGATTATGTCGTCAGCAGCTTAAGCAGCTCTCGCCGCCGCGCATTAATAATGTTCTCAGGTTTTGGTTGCTTAAAAATGGAAGGCCTTTGCCTAGTCGCGCCAATTTATTGCGTATTCGTGAGGAGTTGCTTGGCTCGCAAGCTGCTGGTTTGGCGGTGGTGGAATGGGCTGGAGCAGAAGTGCGTATCTTTGAAGATCGACTTTACTGTATGCCGAATCTTATTCCAGCACCCAGGGTTGGCACTGAAATCATCTGGAAAGAAGCGTTATCAGGCCAGCAGCTTGACCTCGGGGCGGAGGCTGGAACCTTGCTGGTGACTGCGGCGCAGGGCCAGGGAATTAAAAGCCAGCTGTTCGAGCAGGCGTGCGAGCAAGGCCGCTTAATCATCAAGTGGCGCGAGGGGGGAGAGCGCTGTCAGCCAGAAGACCGAGCCCATAGCCAGAAGTTAAAAAAGCTGCTGCAGGAATACCATGTCCCGCCCTGGTTGAGAGGGCGTCTTCCTTTAGTCTATATCGGCGAGCAATTAGCCGCAGTGCCTGGGCTGTGGGTCTGCAAAGGCTTTGCTGCACAACCTGAAGAAAAGGGCTGTGAACTGGATTGGCGCTACCCCTCGAAATAGCGGTTTCGTTGTGCTAAACAGGGCTTTCTGCTACCCTTCGCAGCGGTTGGTCCGCTCAGTTTGCTACAATTTTTGTTTATGTGGTGGGCCGAGTCTGATCACTGTTTTCCTCTTTCAAATCCCCGAGCCTTTCACTCAATTACGGTAATTAGATGACTCGATATATATTTGTCACCGGCGGCGTTGTTTCTTCATTAGGTAAGGGGATTACAGCAGCCTCTCTTGCAACACTGCTTGAGTCCCGGGGCTTAAACGTCACCATGCAAAAACTGGATCCCTACATTAATGTGGATCCTGGCACCATGAGCCCTTATCAGCACGGTGAAGTATTTGTTACCGATGATGGCGCTGAAACCGATCTGGATCTTGGCCATTACGAGCGCTTCTTACGAACCAAGTTAAGTCAGGCCAACAGCTGCACCAGTGGACGTATCTATTCTGAGGTGATTCGCAAAGAACGCCGTGGTGAATATAACGGCGCCACGGTTCAGGTGATCCCGCATATTACCGATCAAATTAAACACTGGATTCTAAATGTCGGGAAAGATGTTGACGTCGCCATTGTCGAGGTAGGTGGTACGGTGGGTGATATTGAAAGCCTGCCATTTATGGAAGCCGTGCGCCAGCTGCGTGTTGAGCTGGGTGCGGGGCGCTCACTGTTAATGCACCTCACCCTGGTTCCCTATATCGCTACTGCTGGTGAAAGTAAAACCAAACCAACACAGCATTCTGTGAAAGAGTTGCGTTCCATTGGCTTGCAGCCTGATGTGTTAATTTGTCGCTCCGATCACGAAATCCCTTTAGGTTCCCGCAAAAAAATCGCCTTGTTTACCAATGTAGAGCAACGGGCAGTTATTCAAGCGCTCGATTGCAAAACAATTTATTCGGTGCCAGCAATGTTGACTGCGCAGGGTCTGGATGACTTGGTGGTTGAGAAGCTGGGTCTGGCCTGCGACCCTCTGGATATCGGTGATTGGGAAAGGGTCGTGGATGCTAAATTGAACCCAGAGGGGCAAGTGAGTGTTGCCATGGTGGGTAAATACATTGACCTGGTGGATGCCTATAAGTCACTCAATGAGGCGCTGGATCACGCCGGCATCACTACCCGCACGCAAGTGAATATTTCCTATGTTGATTCTGAGGAAATCGAAGAAAAAGGTGTGGAAATGTTAGCGTCTTTTGACGCGATTTTGGTGCCTGGTGGTTTTGGAACACGTGGTACCGATGGAAAAATAAAAGCGATACAGTATGCGAGGGAGAACGATATCCCATATCTTGGTATTTGCCTGGGTATGCAGCTGGCGGTAATTGAATATGCGCGCAATGTTGCGGGCCTAAGCAAAGCCCATAGTACAGAGTTTGACGTGAATACGTCCGAGCCGGTGGTGGGGCTTATTACCGAGTGGGTGGATGGAAGCGGTCAGACTGAAGTGCGTGACGAAGGCACTGATCTGGGTGGCAGCATGCGCTTGGGTGGCCAGGCTTGTAAGCTTGTTGAGGGTTCGCGTGCGCGGGAGCTTTATGGCAGAGAGCAGATTGTTGAGCGTCACCGCCATCGATATGAAGTGAATAATCAATTTGTGCCAGCTTTGGAGGAGGCAGGCTTGCTCGTCGCGGGGCGATCCCAGGACGGAAGCCTTGTGGAAGTGGTCGAAGTGCCCTCCCATCCTTGGTTTGTGGCCTGTCAGTTTCATCCTGAATTTACCTCGTCACCACGAGATGGCCACCCTCTTTTTACGGGTTATATTAAGGCCGCGATTGCCCATGCAAAGCAAGCGCAGCAGTAGTTTTTCCATTTAACCTTCCCACTTAATCAATGCCAGGCAATACACACGCAATGGAACAAAAAACCATAACAGTTGGCGGTCATGCCATCGCCAACGATAAACCCTTTACCCTTCTGGGTGGCATGAATGTACTGGAATCGCGAGATTTGGCCATGGAGGTGGCTGAAGCTTACGTTACCGTAACGGAAAAGCTCGGCATTCCTTATGTCTTTAAGGCATCTTTTGACAAAGCTAATCGCTCCTCGATACATTCTTTTCGTGGCCCAGGGCTAGACGAAGGTCTAAAGATTCTGGAAGAGGTGAAAGCGACTTTCAAAGTACCCGTAATTACCGATGTGCACGAGCCCTTCCAGTGTGTGCCAGCAGCAGAAGTGGCGGATATTATTCAGCTTCCCGCTTTTCTATCTCGGCAGACGGACCTTGTTCAGGCCATGGCATCAACACAGGCAGTGATCAATATTAAAAAAGCCCAGTTTCTGGCACCACAGGAAATGGGACATATTTTGAAGAAGTTTGAAGAAGCGGGTAATGACAAGCTCATGCTTTGCGAGCGAGGCAGCAGCTTTGGTTATAACAACCTGGTGGTGGATATGCTGGGTTTTCGTGTTATGAAAGACTTTGGTTGCCCTCTTGTTTTTGACGTGACTCATGCACTGCAGCAGCCGGGGGGATTGCCTACCTCTGCCGGAGGGCGGCGTGAGGCGGTCACCGAATTAGCCCGAGCGGGTTTGTCTCAAGCTATTGCCGGATTGTTTCTTGAGGCTCATCCCGACCCCAGTCAGGCAAAATGTGATGGCCCTTGTGCGCTACCCCTGAAAATGCTGGAGCCTTTTTTATCCCAGATGAAGGCAGTGGATGACCTGATAAAGTCTCTGCCAGACCTGGAAACTCGTTAGTAAGGCTTTTTCGCCTTCTTGGAAGTTTTTAGAGAACAGTTTAAAAAAGACGGCCTTCTTGGTCGTCGATTTCATAAGATTAAGTTAACTGGAGTATGATCCCATGACAAAAATTGCCAATATTTATGCGCGTGAAGTTTTGGACTCGCGGGGAAACCCCACCATTGAGGCAGAAGTGACTCTTGAGAGCGGCGTTATCGGTACAGCTTGCGCTCCTTCTGGTGCATCCACGGGTTCACGAGAAGCCTTGGAGATGCGAGATGGTGACAAAGGGCGTTATCTTGGCAAAGGCGTGCTGAATGCCGTGGCTGCAGTGAATAATGATATTCGCAGTGCTCTGGTGGGTATGGATAGCCTCGATCAGCGTGCACTGGATGACAAAATGATTGCGCTTGATGGCACAGAAAACAAAGCCAAACTGGGCGCTAACGCCATTCTTGCCGTTTCTCTGGCCGCCGCGAAGGCCGCCGCTTCTGAGCAAAATGTCCCACTTTTTCAGCATATTGCCTCAATAAATGGCAGCGAAGATAAATACAGCATGCCAGTGCCCATGATGAATATTATTAACGGTGGAGAGCACGCCGATAACAATGTGGATATTCAAGAATTCATGGTGCAGCCTGTAGGCGCTAAAAACTTTAGTGAAGCCCTACGTTGTGGTGCTGAAATATTTCATGCCTTGAAAAAGGAACTTCAGTCCCGTGGTTTGAGTACAGCCGTTGGGGACGAGGGTGGTTTCGCGCCAGACCTGCCTTCGAATGAAGCGGCTTTGGAAATCATCATGGTTGCCATCAAAAATGCCGGTTACACACCCGGCGAAGACGTTACCTTGGCCCTGGACTGCGCCGCTTCTGAATTTTATAAAGGCGGTAAATACGAACTCTCTGGAGAGGATAAGTCGCTTACTTCTGCCGAATTTGTAGACTTCCTTGCCGACTTAAGCGAACGTTATCCCATTGTCTCCATAGAAGATGGTCTTGATGAAAGTGATTGGGATGGTTGGGCGCTGTTAACGGAAAAATTAGGTAAAAAAGTACAATTGGTGGGTGATGACCTTTTTGTTACCAATACCACTATCTTAAAAGAAGGTATTGATAAGAATATCGGCAACTCCATTCTGATTAAATTTAATCAAATTGGTAGCCTTAGCGAAACACTGGATGCTATTAATATGGCCCAGGATGCGGGTTATACCGTAGTGATCTCACATCGTTCTGGTGAAACAGAAGACACGACCATTGCCGACTTGGCAGTCGCCACAGGGGCGGGACAGATAAAAACAGGGTCATTGTGTCGATCAGACCGCGTTGCCAAATACAACCAGCTGCTTAGAATTGAAGATCGCCTGCAAGACAGCGCTCCTTATCGTGGTCGTGCAGAGCTCAAGGTATAAAAGGAACTAATGTAGGTGAATAATCCTAGAAACCTCGGTTGGTTGTGGCAAGAGTTCGCCTAAACGTGTCTACTGTTGGTGTGCAGAGTTTTGTACTCCAACTGCAGTTTCTAGGGTTACAGTATGAAGAGTGCTGTAGCTTTTCTACTGTTAGTTAGCAAGCGTGCCTGACATGCTTATAAAATCTTACTGAGGATGTCTTTGGTGCGGTTCAAAAGGTGGTTTATTTCTATGCCCGTGTTATAGCTGAGCCCAAGTCTTTCGATGGTGTCGTCCACCATGTCCTTCAGGGCCCCTTCCTGTTCTTCGCTTAAACCAAGAAACATCAGCTTTTCTTCAAGCTCTATTTTTAGCCACTGCATGGTTTGGTCAATGCCGCCTTCCATTTTGTTGAACTCGCTGCTGATTTGATTTAGTTGCGAGTGGCTCTGTTGAATTGTCGTTTTTGTTTGTGTGGACTTCTGCTCTTTTAGGGCTTGCTCAGCGTCCAGAATGCGGACTTTATTTTCAGTGGCATTGCATAGTACCTGCAGGTTGTCTTTTAAACGGCCGTGTTGCATTGAGCTGGATTCAGGCATGTTTTTAACCAGTAGAGAAACCTGGTCGAGATTAAAGATAGTACGCTTGCCAAAATTCAGAGCATTGCCGCGCTTGTTAAGTTCAGTGAGGATGCGTTCATCAAAGGAGCCAAGGGGATTGCCGTTTGTAATGACTTGATCCTTTAGTCGAAACTGGTAGCTGCATTTAAGGCCCATTGAGTTGCTGGCGCTGAGCAAGGCATCTCCTAGCTCCTCGTAATGGCTAATGCCATTAATGCTATCCGTATAGCGCATCACGACACCTAATTCGCTGCTGGCTTCCATAGCGTCAAAGGCAGTCTTTTTTGCAAGTTCGGCTTGTTTTTTAGCGAGTTCTTCTCGTTCGTGGAGTGTTTTAAGGCTCTTTAGGCGAGAATGAAATTCGATAAGGTTAAAGGGTTTTGGTAAAAACTCGTCCGCACCGGCTTCAAATCCGTGCAGCTTGCAGTCCGCGCTACAGTCACCAAATAGAATTATATAGGGTGCTTCGTCAGTCTTAGCCACTTCCTTAATCTGGGTGATGGCACTTGATTCTGTATTTGCGGTGCTCTCTACGCAGATAATGATTATGGAGGGTCGCCACTTTTGCGCCAGATCTTTGGTTTCATCCAGGGTGCTTGTGAACACCGTTTCATAATCTTCGGCTAACATGCACTCAAACAGTTCGGTATCCGTTTCATCGGTAGTAAGTAGAGCGATTTTGTTTGGCCAGTTTTGCACTGTATTAAAATACCTTTATGGGCTTGGATTTACGTCTTATCTCTGGCTTAAAAGTATTCAGATTGCGTCATGTGCTCAGTATAGACGGCGATTGTTTATGCGGCGAGTCGAGCGCCTCTTTGTGGGTTTGGTCAGATTTTCTGCACTATTGGGATAGATTGCGTAGAATAAGTGTAGTGAGGTCTTCAGGGTCGGTAGCCAGGTTTCTGCTGCGAAATTTTAGGGTGCAATAATTGGAGCGTATGGTTTGATAAGTAGATTGAATTTTCGCAGTGCGCTGGTGGTTTTTCTTTTGCTAATGATTGCCTATTTTCAATATCGCTTGTGGACAGGAGAGGGTAGTCTTGCAAACCTTTCATCAGTTCAGCAGCAGCTTGATCAGCGTAGTGGTGAAAACGATCTTTTAATTGAACGTAACCAGCTTTTGCTTGAAGAGGTCAAAGCCTTAAAATCCGGTACAGCTGCCATTGAGCAACGCGCACGTGCTGACCTGGGTATGGTGAAGGAAAACGAAACCTTTTATCTGATCGTCAACGATAAACAGAACTCTAAGGACTAGTTTTTGGATAAGCATCAGAAGTATTGGGCAGTATTGCCAGCAGCGGGAGCCGGTCAGCGCATGGGCGGTGCTTTGCCAAAGCAGTATTTATCACTAGGTGGTAAAACAGTGATAGAAAACACGCTGGAGCGTTTAGTGTCTTTTTCCGTGCTGGAAAAATTGGTGGTAGTGGTGGCAGAAAATGATAAGTTCTGGCCCACTATGCCTATTAGCCAACACCAAAAGGTGCAAGCTGCGAGTGGCGGAAAGGAGCGCGTTCATTCTGTTCTGAACGGTTTAAGGCAACTCTGTCAGTGGGCAGACGAGGATGATTGGGTGTTGGTGCATGATGTTGCGCGCCCTTGTGTGCGGCTCAGTGATATATCGTTGCTGATCGAGAAAGTGAAAGAACACCCCGTGGGGGGCTTACTGGCCTACCCGGTACAAGACACCATGAAGCGCAGTGATGATTCATCTGTTATCCAGGAAACGGTTCCACGGGACAAGTTGTGGCATGCGTTGACACCTCAAATGTTCCGCCTTGGGCCTTTGCGAGAAGCATTGGAATTTGTCCTTAAAAATGATGATGTCGTGACAGATGAAGCTGCCGCCATGGAAGCCATGGGGCACTTGCCGCTGCTGGTGCCAGGCAGTCGTGACAATATCAAAATCACCTATCCGGAAGACCTGGCGCTTGCCCAGTATTTTCTCGACCGACAGGCGGCTGCCGTCGACCTCTAGCTTTTACGAAATAATAATCAGGGAGGGAGCTATGCGTATTGGTCATGGCTATGACGTTCATTGTTTTACCGAAGGTGACTCGGTGATTCTCGGCGGGGTGAGTATTCCATATGGGAAGAGTTTTTTGGCCCATTCAGATGGTGATGTGCTGATTCATGCGCTTTGCGACGCCCTGCTCGGTGCCGCTGCGCTGGGGGATATCGGTAAACATTTCCCCGATACAGATAATCAATACAAAAATGCTGATAGTCGGATTTTATTACGACATGTACTTATGCTGCTGAACAAAGAGGGCTTTCAACTTGCCAATGCCGATATGACCATTGTGGCGCAGGCTCCAAAAATGGCCCCGCATATTGTTGAAATGAAAAAAAACATTGCCGCAGATCTTCAGGTCAGTGCATCTCAAATTAACGTCAAAGCCACTACCACAGAGCGACTTGGTTTTGTTGGGCGTGAAGAAGGCGTGGCAGCCCACGCTGTGGTTCTGATTGAAACTATTCCGGAGTCTTAATTGTTATTAGAACGTTTTCAGCAGGGCTTTGAATCTGCTTTCGGTACTCCAGAAATGAGCGGTTCGATTCGCAGTGAAGCCGCGCACTTTCAAGTAGAAGAAGAGCTTGGTTTTGAGCCTTGTGGCGAGGGGGAGCACTGCTTTATTTTGATTCAAAAGACCGGTGAAAATACTGAAGCTGTTGCACGAAAGCTGGCGCGTTTTGCTGGTGTGCCTGCCAAGCTGGTGAGCTACTCCGGTTTGAAGGATCGCAATGCGGTCACCACGCAATGGTTTGGTGTGCATCTCCCCAAACGAGATAGCTTCGATTGGGCGGAAATCAATGAACCAGGTCTTGAGGTGTTGGAACAAACCTGGCACCGGAAAAAATTACGTAGGGGCGTACATCAAGTCAATCGTTTTCAGATTACCGTTACAAACCTTGTCGGTCGGTGTGATGAAATAACGCATCGGCTTGAAAAAATGAAGGCATCAGGTGTTCCCAATTATTTTGGTGAGCAGCGTTTTGGTTTCGATGGACAGAATCTGGTTCATGCGGAAGAGTTATTGTTGAAGGGTAAAACCATTAAAAAACGCCACTTGAGAAGCATCTACTTGTCTTCTGCGCGCTCTTTGTTGTTTAACAGCGTATTGTCTGCGAGAGTTTCGAAAGGCAGCTGGAACCAGGCATTGCAGGGTGATCTGATGATACTGGAAGGCACGGAAAGCTTTTTTCCCTGTGATATGGAAGATGAAAGCATTAAACCCCGTTTGGACGCATTAAGCCTTCATCCCTCTGGGCCGCTATGGGGAAAAGGCGGAGCACTTCTCGGTTCGGAAGTGCTTGCTATCGAGAAGAAAGTATTGGAAGATTTTCAGCCAATTTGCCAAGCGCTGGAAAAAAATGATCTTTCTATGCAGCGGCGAAGTTTGCGATTGGCGGTGAATGACCTACATTGGGAATTCAGTGGCGAGGATAACGACGCGCTTACCCTGCGTTTTAGTTTGCGCCGTGGTGGTTTTGCAACGGCAGTGTTAAAAGAGCTCGTCAATTTATCTTAGTTGTTCGTCAATAATGACCGTTTCTAATAATAAGGTGAACCGTGGAAATATTGCTCAGTAATGATGATGGTGTTAGCTCGCCGGGCTTGCAGGCCCACGCGGATATATTGGCCGAAATTGGTAATATACATGTGGTGGCGCCGGATGCGAACTGCAGTGGTTTTAGTCACGCGTTAACCCTGGAGAAACCACTACGCCCCATAACTCTCAATAACGGCTTTGTCGCGTTGAATGGCACGCCTGCAGATTGCGTGCATATCGCACTGAACGGCTTGTTGGGTTTTACCCCAGATCTCGTGGTTTCTGGCATTAATATCGGTGCGAACCTGGGCGATGATGTGCTTTATTCCGGTACCGTTGCTGCAGCAATGGAGGGGCGATTTTTAGCCACGCCTTCCCTCGCGGTTTCCATGGTCGATAAACAGGCGGAAGACTTTCAGTCAGCGGCAAAGATAACGCGCTTATTAGTCGAAGCTTTGCCGACTTTTAAATTACCCTCTCACACTGTTTTGAATGTTAATATCCCGCCTGTTGCTCCAGAGAAAATAAAAGGCATTGCTGTTACACGACTGGGGCATCGAGGCCCAGCGAAAGATGTGGTGAAAATAGAGGACCCCCGAGGGCAAACCCATTACTGGATTGGCGCAGCCGGCGAAGAGCTGGATGCGGGGCCGGGTACTGATTTTCATGCGATCAGAGAAGGTTATATTTCTATAACCCCCTTGAAGGCAGATATGTCCTATTACGAAGAGTTTGATAAGCTCGCCGACTGGGTGGCAGGCATCAATCAGATAGACAGTGACCTGAACTAACGGAGTAGCAATCTTGGAAGCTGTAAGCAGGAAAGTTGCAGGAATCGGCATGACATCAGGTCGTGCCAGAGAGCGTTTGATCAAGAGGTTGGTAGAGAGTGGCATTAAAGATCAACAAGTCTTGGATGCCATACGGCATACGCCGCGTCACCTTTTTGTGGACGAAGCGCTTGCACACCGCGTTTACGAGGATGTTTCCTTACCCATCGGTTTTAACCAAACTATTTCGCAGCCCTATATGGTTGCAAGAATGACAGAGCTGCTACTTGCTGGCGGCCCGCTGCAGAATGTACTTGAGGTGGGCACTGGCTCGGGTTATCAAACCAGCGTGTTGGCTCGTCTGGTTGCAAAGGTGTATAGCGTTGAGAGAATCAAGCCTCTGCAGCATCGTGCCCGCAAGCTCTTGCTGCAGTTAAAGCAGTCCAATATCACTTTTAAACACAGCGATGGGGCAATGGGTTGGCCTTCCAAAGCGCCTTACGATGGCATATTGGTGGCGGCGGCACCGGCGGAAATCCCGGCTGATTTGGTTGAGCAGTTAAAAGTCGGTGGAAGGATGCTTATTCCAGTGGGTGACTCGGGTCAGCAGTTTTTACACCTTGTTGTGCGAACCGAAAGCGGTTTTGACGACCAAGTCGTTGAGCCAGTACGCTTTGTGCCGCTTGTATCGGGGGGGGTGCAATGAGAAAAAACCTTAAGTCGATGTTGTTGCTTTATTCCAAAGGATTAGCCATGGGAGCTGCCGATGTGGTTCCCGGTGTTTCGGGAGGCACCATCGCTTTTATAACGGGAATTTACGGACAGCTATTGGAATCCATCAGCGCCTTTACTTCCAAAGACACCTATAAACACCTGTTCACGGGAGAGTTTGTTGCATTTTGGCAGAGGGTGAATGGTTCCTTTGTTGTGGTTTTAATGGCGGGTATTGCGACCAGTATTGTTTCCTTTGCACGTATTATTTCTTACCTGCTCGAAGAGCACCCCGAGATGATCTGGTCATTTTTTTTTGGACTGGTGCTGGTGTCCTGTTTTTTTGTGGGAAGGGAGGTGTCTCGCTGGGACTGGCAGGCCATTGTGAGTTTGATTGTTGGCGCGATCGCTGCTTATTTCGTTACGGAAATGGCGCCCACTTTGCTTGAGCCGACGCATGCTATGGTATTTTTTTCTGGCGCTATCGCTATTTGCGCGATGATTCTGCCTGGTATCTCGGGTAGTTTTATATTGTTAACGATGGGGATGTATAGCCATATTATTGGGGCGATTAAAGATTTTGATCTCCTTGTTATTGCAATATTTTCCGCTGGAAACGGCTTGGGTATCCTTGTCTTTTCCCGCTTTCTTAATTGGCTACTGCATAGTCATGGAAAAATCACCCTGGCCTTTTTAACGGGGTTGCTGGTGGGCTCTCTTAATAAGGTATGGCCCTGGAAGCAAACCCTTTCGTATCGGACGAACAGTCACGGTCAGGAAGTGCCTTTTCTTCAGGATAACGTTTGGCCGGGCAGCTACCAGGCCCTAAGTGGTTCAGAAGCGCATCTCGGTGCGGGCTTGGGCTTGATGGCTCTGGGTGTGCTGATGGTCTTGCTGCTTTCTATGCTAGGGTCCAGGTATAGATCTACCCATCCCGAATAGTCTCGTTCTACTATTTATTTCTGCTCAAAGTTAATACGGAAATGTACTAAAACTCATATTCTTTTAATACGCGAAAAGTTTTAATGTTTTTTTTTACATATTTTTTAGACATTTGGGTATTCTTTGCTATAAGTTAAACCTGTGCTCTGGAGAAGCGCGTGGTGAGTTGTGGGGGCCTCTGGTCGCAATAATGGTTCCAATGCATGTTAGCAGTAAGGTTGGAAGCGCCGGGTGCGTGCTTTTATGCTGCGTGAGTCTTTTTCTCACTGCATGCGCGGCCCCTGGTTATGTGCCGGTTTATAGCGCCAGTTACGACATTAAACCTTCACAATCGTCGTATAAAGTCCGAAAGGAAGATACGCTTTTTTCCATAGCATGGCGTTATCAGCTTGATTACCAAGAGCTGGCCAGAATAAACGGGGTTGCAAAACCCTTCAGGATTTACCCTGGCCAAGTATTGTTGTTACATTCTGATAACGTAAAAGCGTTTGACGAAACAAAACATAACAATAAAAACACAGCGAAAAACAATAAAAGTAAATACGATAAACCCAAGTCAAATAAGCAATACGTCAATCTGGGTTCATTGGGTTACGGCTCAGAAAAGACCCATGTCAAAGTAATACGTAATTGGGTGTGGCCTGCCTCTGGCAAGGTTGTTCCGAAATATGCTTCTGGCAAAAAGGTAAGGCGAAAAGGCTTGGATGTTTTGGGAAATTATGGTGATCCAGTACGTGCTGCTGCAAACGGTAAGATTGTATACAGTGGAGGCGGATTGCTTGGCTACGGCAACTTGATAATAATTGAGCATAACGAAGAGTATCTCAGTGCATATGCCCATAATAGTAAGCTGCTTTCAAAGGAGAGTGATTACGTTAAGGCAGGCCAGAAGATAGCCGAAGTCGGGTCGAGTGGAACCCGTCGCTCAAAGTTGTACTTTGAAATACGACGCAAGGGTGTTCCTGTTGACCCCGTAAGGTATTTACCAAAGAGATAGAAGGAAGACGAAAGCTTATTTCGTTACCATCTCTTTTAAGTTTAGAGTATTTAGAACTTTTGATTGTTTATAACGCTGGAAAATAGCCAATACTTAGGAAGGTCTATTATGCAAAATGAAATGGAATCTCAGAAAAGTTCAGGAGTAGAGTTGGTCGCATCAGGTCTTGGGGTTGAAGTTAAAGACGATAAGCCAGTCAAGTTAGACAGCAATGAAGGTGAGCCTTCTCTTGAAGTGGTGGGTGTGCTTGGAAATAAAGCAAAGAAAATAGAAAGCCTGGATGATGCCTCCAAAACTGAAGCTAAAAAACCTAGGGGTAGAGGCCGTGCCACAGGTGTAGATGCCCTCGAAATCCAAAAATCTTTGGATGCAACCCAGTTATATCTCAACGAAATTGGTTTTTCCCCGCTATTATCCGCCGAAGAAGAGGTTTATTTTGCTCGTCGCGCATTAAAAGGTGATGAAGCTGCTCGCAAGCGCATGATTGAAAGTAACCTGCGCTTGGTTGTGAAAATTGCACGACGCTATGTTAATCGCGGCTTGTCGCTGCTTGATTTGATTGAAGAAGGTAACCTGGGTTTGATTCGAGCAGTTGAAAAGTTCGACCCTGAACGTGGTTTTCGTTTTTCAACATACGCCACGTGGTGGATACGACAAACTATCGAGCGGGCGATTATGAATCAAACTCGCACCATTCGTTTGCCCATCCATGTTGTAAAAGAATTGAATGTTTATCTGCGCGCTGCTCGTGAATTAACGCAGAAGCTAGATCATGAGCCTACCGCCGAAGAAATAGCAGACTTGCTCGATAGACCGGTTGAAGATGTCAAGAAAATGCTCGGTTTGAATGAGCGTGTGGCATCGGTTGATACGCCTGTTGGCCCTGATTCAGACAAGTCGCTGCTGGATACGATTGCGGATACGAAAGCGGCTGACCCAGAAAGAGCTTTGCAAGAAGACGACCTGAAAAATAACCTTGATTACTGGGTCTCTCAGCTTCCCACTAAGCAGCGTGAAGTGCTTGCGCGACGCTTTGGTCTTTGGGGTTATGAAACAAGTACTCTGGAAGAAGTGGGGCGTGAAATCGGTTTAACCCGAGAGCGTGTTCGTCAAATTCAGGTTGAGGCTTTAAAGCGTCTTCGAGATATCCTTGAGCAAAACGGCTTATCTAGCGAGTCGTTGTTTAGTCATTAATGCTTAACTATTTTTTGACTCTTAAGTGAGGCAAAGCAGCCCCTATTCAGCTTTTAATCGAAGGTGGCTTGCTTTGTCTATGAACTGAGTTATACCAGCTTATCCTTCCTGTTATATCTTTCTTAAGCCTAGAAACCGCAGTTGGCCGTCCCAAACTGGAGGTTTACACTTCTATAGTAAGTTATTTTGAAAGTAGAGCTTTCACCTGTTAGGTGAGTCCGCCTCCTCAAGCGAGTCCAGCTGCGGTTTTTAGGTTAAATCGTAATGTGACACCTCTCAAATCCCCTTCTGGCAGATTGCCGAGCCCCATAGTCTGCTAGGCTTCCCCTTCGGTGTTTTTTCGTCATTCTTCCCAAGAGGAATACTCTTGCCGCCGCGTGAGATATATCTTACACGAGCGTAGGATTTTACTGTTGATTGCTGTGGACATGCGTCCTTTTTTGGGAGAGAAGTATTATAAACATTTGAAAAATAAGAGTTTATTATGTATTCCTGTGTCGCCCTCTACACTTCTTATACACCTGGGTGCTTGAGCAAATCCAGATGTTTGCTAAAGTTACCGCACATGACAGCGACGTCATATGGCCAGGAGGCCGCGCTACAGAGTCAGCCAGGATGGCTGTACCTCAAAGGAGTGAAGGCAGGAAGCCTAATCGCTTAAGGAAAAGCGAAGGATTTACTGATAAAGCTAGAGCGTTAATGGCTGAGCTTTGCAATAGGATGTTGCTTGCATAATGCTATAAATGTTCTAACTTTATTAGTAAGCCTTGTTGGAAAATAGGGATATTGGTGGGATCTTTTTCTTGGGCTGGATTTCTGGAAAGGATTAGCAGGATGCTAATGATTTCAATCAGGGTGTCTGCAGGAAGCAGATAAAGGAATTAACCACGGACAGGTTAGTAAAGGGATTTAGCGCAAACCATGGACTGGTTGCAAAGGATGCTCTAGGGATAGCTTAGCAAGGAGAGTAGCTTAAGGATTAAGCTAAAGGGAATGCAAGGACGATAGTTAGATCAAGGATGTCAAAGAGTCAGGCTTAAAAAAGGCTCCAGTCGAAAGGCTGGAGCCTTTTTTATTTGTGGCTACGGAAGGTCGCAATAATCTAAAAATTGGGCTGATTTTTTGGCCGCGCCAGGGCGGCCAAAGCCTGTCAGAGATACCCTAGCGTTTTAGATATTCAATTTTTCCTTCCACGCCATCCCACTCTTCTGCATCGGGTAAGCTGCCGGTATTTTCGGTGATATTGGGCCAGGTTTCCGCCAGCTCTGCATTGAGTTGTAGGAATTGTTGTTGATCGTCGGGAAGTTCGTCCTCTGAGAAAATGGCATTTGCCGGGCACTCTGGCTCACAGAGCGCGCAGTCAATACATTCGTCAGGGTGAATAACCAGAAAGTTAGGGCCCTCGTAAAAGCAGTCTACAGGGCAGACCTCAACACAGTCGACATATTTACAGTTAATACAGTTTTCAGCTACCACAAAGGTCATGGTGTTCTCCATTAAATGGGCTTTCTGCCACGTTTTAGGGGGTGCAGGGCTTCAGGTCTTTGGGAGCGACCATTAAACCTAAAAGCCGCAGTTGGGTCACGAAAGTATACACAGGCTCTTGACGCGCCTAGAAAATTTTAAAAAGTTCTCATCACCAATAAGGTGACCATGAATTTTTAAAATTCCCTATGTACGTCAATATCTCGCCTAAGAGCGCCTACTGTCGGTGCACATCTTTTTCGCGCCCAACTGCGGTTTTTAGGTTAATCAATTATAAAAGGCCGACTAGTCTAAATTGTTTGCCCCTTTGAGGCAATTTTCAGTCCTACCTTCTACCGGTATCAATTTGTTATAAGGTTAGATGCTAGTCATTTAGCGCCCATCTTGTTAAGCATCTTCGAGTTCTTTCAGGCGATATAGTGCAGCAAGGGCTTGGCGCGGCGACATATCGTCGGGGTTTAGTTCCTCCAGTGCTTCGAGAGCTGGGCTGGGCTCGGGTTGGGTGAAAAATAAATCAGCTTGTACTGGGCTGTTTGCGGCGTTACTGATTTGACTGAGTTCCTGGTCTTCGAGCTGGGCCAGTTTTTGTTTTGCTTCTCGAATAACTTTTGTAGGAATGCCCGCTAACTTTGCCACCTGAAGGCCGTAGCTTTGACTGGCTGGCCCATCTTCTACTTTGTGAAGGAAGACAATATCGTCGCCGTATTCGGACGCGTTGAGGTGTACGTTAGCAATATTGGAAAGGGATTCGGGCAGTACGGTGAGTTCAAAGTAGTGGGTTGCAAACAGGGAAAAGGCATTGAGTTTTTCGGCCAAATAGCTGGCGGCAGCCCAGGCGAGGGAGAGACCATCAAAGGTGCTGGTGCCTCGACCGATTTCATCCAGCAAAACCAGGCTGTTTGGCGTGGCATTGTTGAGAATATTGGCGGTTTCTGTCATTTCCACCATAAAAGTGGATCGTCCTGCTGCCAGGTCGTCGGAGGAACCGATGCGAGTAAAAATACGGTCTATAGGGCCGATCTCGACGGAGGTGGCGGGCACAAAACTGCCAATATGAGCAAGTAGGGTGATAAGTGCTATTTGGCGCATATAGGTGGATTTCCCGCCCATATTTGGCCCAGTAATAATCAGCATGCGGCGTTCATTGTTTAGTTCTAGGTCGTTAGGAACGAAGCGGTTTTCAAGCACCTGCTCGACCACAAGATGACGCCCGTCTTTGATGTGGATACCCGGCTCGTCACTGAGCTTTGGCCGACACAGGTTGAGAGTGTCGGCGCGTTCAGCAAGGTTACATAGTAGATCGAGCTTGCTTAAGGCATCACTGCTGTTTTGCAGGTCGATAAGTTGTTCCGCAAGGGTTTCTAGAATTTCTGCGTAAAGTGCTTTTTCTCTTGCCAGTGCTCGGCTGTTTGCACTGAGAGCCTTGTCTTCGAAGGTTTTGAGTTCGGGGGTGATGAAGCGCTCAGCATTTTTTAGGGTTTGTCGGCGCACGTATTCGGCAGGAATATTTTCGGATTGCAAGCGACTGATTTCAATGTAGTAACCGTGCACACGGTTGTAACCCACTTTTAAAGTATGGCAGCCGGTTCTTTCGCGCTCACGTGCTTCGAGCTCAAGAAGGAATTTTCCCGAATTCTCTTTCAGGTCAAGTAGCTCATCCAGCGCTGCATCAAAACCGTGTTTGATAAAACCACCATCACGAATGGTAGCGGGGGGATTGTCGGTAATTGCATTGTCGAGCAGTTTGAGTAAGTCGGGAAATTCCTGAATGGTGTTATGAATGTTCGCCAGTTGAGGGTTGTTCTTTTCAAGCAAGGATTGGCGTAAGCCTGGCACAACTGTGAAGGCCTCGCGCAGGCGAACTAAGTCCCTGGGTCGGCTTGAGCGTAGAGCGATACGGGCAATAATACGCTCCATATCGCCAATGTTTTTCAGGGGTTCCTGAAGGTTTTCATAGTGGTAGTTTTCAAGTAGCTCGCTGATGGCATCCTGGCGCTGCTTTAGTTCTGCCTGATTGGTGATGGGCTGACCCAGCCATCGCTTTAGCATGCGGCTGCCCATCGGTGTTTGGGTGCGATCCAGAACCCACGCCAGGCTGTGTTCTGCTTCACCCCTGAGGTTGTGGGTGATTTCGAGGTTGCGGCGGGTTGCGGGATCCAGCGTGATGTAACTGTCCGGGTTGTCTACGCGCAGGCTTTGAATATGGGGCAGCGCTGATTTCTGCGTTTCTCGCACATAGTGAAGTAAACCGCCACAAGCGGTGAGCCCGGCATTGAGCATATCTGCGCCATAACCGGCCAAATCTTTAGTGCCTAGTTGTTGGGTAAGCAAGCGCTCCGCAAGCTCAATATCGAACTCCCATTCTGGCCTTTTTCTTAAGCCTTTGTGATGGCCTAGATGGGATTCGAGCCATGAATCTTCTTTGATGAGTAGTTCGGCGGGTTTAACGCGCTCCACTTCGCTGAGCAGGGTTTCAAGCAGAGGGGTTTCCAGGGTGGAGAATCGGCCGCTGCCCAGGTCAAGATATGCCAGGCCAAAAAGTTCGGAGTTTGTTGTCGTATCGCCAATATGTGTGACGGCGCAAAGTAAATTATCGCTGCGTTCGTCGAGCAATGCTTCGTCCGTTACGGTTCCGGGTGTGACGATGCGCATTACTTTACGCTCAACGGGGCCTTTTGATGTGGCGGGGTCGCCCACCTGCTCGCAAATAGCGACGGACTCGCCTCTTTTAACGAGTTTTGCCAGATATCCTTCTGCTGCATGGAATGGTACGCCGGCCATGGGGATAGGCTCTCCCGCACTTTTTCCGCGTGAGGTGAGGGTGATATCCAGTAGTTTAGAGGCGCGCTTGGCATCCTCAAAAAACAGCTCATAAAAATCGCCCATGCGATAAAACAGAATCTCATTGGG
>Ga0209121_10000167_pt1 | contig 66753 bp, 60 predicted proteins | sample Cruoilmetagenom3_FD_187292 | JGI IMG/M metagenome (GOLD analysis project Ga0209121, IMG submission 187292) | Oil polluted marine microbial communities from Coal Oil Point, Santa Barbara, California, USA - Sample 3 (SPAdes) (version 2) | ecosystem: Environmental > Aquatic > Marine > Oil seeps ...
TGCAAAAATGCTGGGCCGTGAAGGTATGTCAAGAGTGGCAGAATTTGCGACCTTAAACGCAAACTACTTATTAAAACGTTTAATCGACGTGGGTTATGACGCGGCATATCCTGATCGGCGTGCTACGCACGAATTTATTTTAACGCTTAAGAAGCAAGCAAAAGAACTCAATGTGACGGCGATGGACGTGGCGAAACGTCTCTTGGATTATGATTTCCATGCTCCAACAACCTATTTTCCCTTGTTAATACCTGAGTGTTTGTTAATTGAGCCCACTGAAACGGAAGCTAAAGAAACGTTAGATGGTTTTATTGAGACGATGGCGATTATTTTGCAAGAAGCAAAAACAGATGGCAGTATGCTTAAAGAAGCGCCTTATACGTTACCAGTTAGGCGCTTAGATGATGTGAAGGCCGTTAAACAGCTGGATGTGGTTTGGGATAAAAGAGGGTGAATAAATGAGTGCATTAATTTGTGGGTCAATGGCGTTTGATACCATTATGGTATTTCAAGATAAGTTTAAAAACCATATTTTGCCAGATAAAGTACACATGCTGAACGTGTCCTTTTTTGTGCCTCAGTTACGTCGAGAGTTTGGTGGTTGTGCGGGAAATATTGCCTACAATTTACATTTATTGGGCGAAAAAGCCTTGCCGATGGCGACAGTAGGGAAGGACTTCGGCCCTTATGCCGAGTGGATGGCTGAAAGAGGGGTGAACCAGACCTATCTGAAAGAACTTGAAGACGATTACACTGGGCAAGCGTATATCACAACGGACGAAGATGATAATCAAATAACTGCCTTTCACCCAGGAGCAATGGCACGTTCAGAGCTGAATATTGTTCCTACAGATGCTGGGATTAAAATAGGCATTGTGTCACCTGATGGCAAAGCCGGCATGGTTGAACACGCAAAACAGTTTGTTGAGGCTGGTATTCCCTTTATTTTTGATCCAGGGCAAGGCATGCCCATGTTTGATGGTGATGAGCTTAAGGTGTTCATCAAACAAGCAACTTGGGTGACGGTGAATGATTATGAAGCCGCGATGCTGCAAGAAAAAACAGGTTTGTCACCGCACGAAATAGCAGAACAAGTAGACGCACTGATTATTACTAAAGGGGCAGAAGGTTCGTTGATCTATACAGAATCAAAGCGGATTGATATCCCTCCTGCAAAAGCAACGGGTTTAGTTGATCCAACCGGTTGTGGAGATGCCTATCGTGGCGGTTTGTTATATGGGCTGATGAATGGGCTGGATTGGGATGTAACAGGGCGTATAGCAGGTTTAATGGGTGCGATTAAAATGGGTCATGCGGGTACGCAAAATCATTTTGTGACGTTGGATGAGATCAGGGCGCATTATGCTGAGCAGTTTGGCGGTGCATTTTAATGTCGAGTTGCAGATTTCTTAAAATGATAAGAGTATGAGTTAAACCAACTTTGTCGTTATAGCTGTGTCTCAGTAAGCTTTAGTTACAGCTGTTTTTTGAAAGATTGAGATATATCTGTCCCGTATTGAGTTTCTTGCTCGCGCCCTACTTGCTCCTGTTGACGCTCAGTTTCAAGTGCTTGAGATCTGAGAGGATTCATTTCCATAATACCTTGTGAGTCGCAAGCCATTAAAAACAAGCTGGCTAAGGCCATTAAAATTATACCCTTATATTTTATTTTTCTTCTTTTCATACAATTTCCCTTTATACAAGATAGTGTAACGTTTAGCAGAATAAGTATAGCTTTAATTGATTAAATGATTGTGGCTTTGCTAAGAAATTAATTTTAGCTGGAGTTTCCCGTAAGAATTTCTACTTTTGTATCGTTCACTGCTGGCTCACTTATTTATTGGATACTGAAGGCACCGAGAAAATTAAAAATATAGAGTGTCAGTCAAATCTTTGTGTCAGTTGATTCTTGAGTGTGTGTCGCTGAACTGCATGTTGATAAAGTGAGTTTTGCTAGTAATAGTGCCGCAGCAATCGAAAGTCTGATTGTGTAACAGGGTGATGCTGTTGCCTAGACATCGATTCAAAGCGGGTGACCAAGCTTAATAGAATCCCCAGATCAATTTAGAATGATTGCAACGCTATTAAATCTATTCCTCTTTTAGAAGAAATGGTAGCCGTATAGTCCGTTAACTAACCTATAAGTCAGATAGTATAAAAGATACTGACTTGAGCCCATCTATACACGGACTCAAGTCAGTTGTTTTATATTTGCTTAGTATTACGCTTCAAATGACTTGAAGTACTGCTGTGTTGCGGCAACATTATTGGCTGCTATTTTTTTGAAAGCATTCGTTATGTGATAAAGGTCAGTTGGTTTTCCTTCAATGATCCGTTTATAAAAAATACCTGTTTCTTCGGTTGCTTTGGCTGCGCCGCTCACCACAGTTTCGTTAAGCTCAGCTGTTTGGTTGATAAGTTCTTGAGTTTTAGTTTCGATTTGATCTATGCTTAACATAGTTACTTCCTCTATTAATTAAATGATGCGGTGCACAATATCTCATGTGATCTATTTCATGTCAACAAAAAAATCTTAATTTTGCTTGACAGGAAATGAATTGGGTAAACGCTTGCAGAGCTAGTTTGTTAGGCCCGGTAGCTACAATAGCTGTGGGTGGAATTAATGGGTGAAAAGTTTACCAGAGTCTAAAAAGCAACTAGGTAGTGTAATAATAACCAAACAATGGAATCAAAATTCTTTGTTCGTGGGGTTCCAGAGTTTTGCCGGCGGATAGTTTTTTAATTAACTTATAAAGTTATAAGAGCTAGATCCCCAAGCCAAAGAACATTAGAATAAATATCATAAATTAATAATAAACAAAAGAATATTGATATTTTAGGGTAGGTTTAATCACTTTACTTAGGGGGTGGAGGTGGACTATTTACGTTATTATCTTGGCGCACTGATTATTTTTATTGGTGTTATCGGTTTTTATCTAGGAGGCCCATGGGTTTGATTGGGTGCTAGTACGTTTATCCCACTCATCTTGATCGATATTTTTTCAGAAAAGGACCTTCGGGTGCGTAGCATCTCAACGCCTTGGCTCGCGGACTTGCCACTCCATTTGCACTTTTTTTTCATGCTTGCTTTATTGCTGCGATTTTGTACTGGGTTAAGGCCGAGCAAGTTGCTACACAGTTCATTCCTATAAGCTACCTTCTAGGCGCAATACTGTCCATGGCTTTAATTAATGTTGCCCCTACCGCAGGTATTGGCCACGAATTACTACATAGAAGAAACCCAGTTTCACGCTTTTTTGGGACTCTAATAGGTACATTTGTTGCTGACCCAACGTGAGATGTGGCGCATGCTCAAACTCATCATATTCATTTAGGTAGCGTCAATGATTCAGATGCCTGCCCTCGTGGGAAAACGATCTACAGTTTTGCCTTTAGCGCAACCTGGGGGCAGGCTAAAGGATTTTTATCGAATGGAAAAAGCAAGGTGCGCTATAGCAAGTGAGTCAATTTTTTCACCCAAGGGTCGTATTTTTAAAGCCATATTGCAATTGGGAATTTTGTTACTTATTAGCTTCTTAGTGGCAGGTTCTTATGGCTTTATGATTGTTTTAAGTAGTTTGATCTTAGCAAAGCTATTTATTGAAATGCTAAATTATTTTCAACACTATGGCATTGTGCGAGTTGAAGAATCTCCAAATAAAATCACCATTTATGGACTCACCTATCACCTGTTTTAAGAATGATTGTTTTTGAAATAACGAATCATAACGACCACCATCGTGACTCGTATATTCCGTATTATGAGTTAAAGCCTCATCTAAAGGGTCCGCAGATGCCGAGTATATTTTTATGCTTTCTAAGTGGGCTTATTCCTCCGCTATAGTTTAGATATATTGCAAAACCAAAGCTTAAGGACTGGGATCTAAACTACGCTAGCGCTGAGGAAAAAGTGCTTGCTCGAACGGCTAATAAAAAAGCAGCTTGGCCTGATTGGCTAGCAGAGCCGGAGGCTTGAGTTTTAGATAAAGGACATTGACGCTATTAAAAGAATAGTTTAGCTTTAGCTAATATAAGAAGAATTGTTAAAAACAAAAAGAGGCCGATCTATGAAAACAAAAAAACAACTACATTTTGGTGCTTTTATGCGCCCAGCTAGCATTCATAGTTGCAGTTGGCGTTACCCTAACGCATTTTCAGATGCTAACTTTAACTTTAAACACCATATTCGTTTTGCGCAAACCTTGGAAAAAGGACTGTTTGATGCCATTTTCATGGCTGATCACGTTTCATTGTTAAATATGCCAGATGAAGCGTTAAAACGTAGCGCAACGGTTGTGTCGCTTGAACCGCTCACGTTATTACCTGCTCTTGCTGCTGTCACAGAGCATATTGGTCTAATTGCAACGGCATCAACAACCTATACTGAGCCGTATCACATTGCACGCAAGTTTGCCTCTTTGGACCATATCAGTGAAGGCCGCGCGGGTTGGAATGTTGTTACTTCAGCCAATCCGCTTGAAGCGCTTAATTTTGGATTAGAAGAAGCCGTTGAGCATGATGTTCGATATAGACGCGGTAGAGAATGTTATGAAGTGGTGACAAAATTATGGGATAGCTGGGAGGACGATGCGATTATTCAGGACACTGACAGTGGCATATTTGCTGACCTTGATAAATTGCACCCTCCAAAGCATAAGGGTGAGTTTTATTCTGTAGCAGGTGCGCTGAATGTTGCTAGGCCTGTTCAGGGCTGGCCATTAATTGTTCAGGCGGGTGCGTCTGAAGCGGGGCGACAGTTTGCATCTGAGGTGGCTGAAATGGTTTTTTCCGCAGCCAGTACCATACCGGCTGCACAGGAGTACTACTCTGATATAAAAACACGCGCAAAGGCCTATGGAAGGGACCCAGATCACCTTAAGGTTTTTCCCGGTTGTTTTGTCATCATTGGCGACACACTGGAAGAAGCAAAGAGTAAAAAGCGCCAATTAGATAGCATGGTTGACCCTAGCACTGGCATGGGCTCTTTATCTGTTTTACTTGGTTGTGATGCAAGTCAATTTGAACTTGATGGACCGCTTCCTGAAATACCTGAAACCAATGCCGGTCAAACTGGGCGGCAAAAGTTGGTCGATATGGCAAAAGAGGACAACATGACCGTCCGCGAGCTAGCTCAGTATGTAGGTGGTTCTTTTGGTTGTTTAGAAATGGTGGGGACTGTTTCGATGATTGCTGATCAAATGGAAGAATGGTTAGAAGCGGATGCCTGCGATGGGTTTAATATCATGTTTCCTTTCCTACCCCAAGGACTTGATGATTTTGTAGATAAATTGGTGCCTGAGTTACAAAAACGCGGAGTTTACCGGACGAGTTATGAAGGCAAAACATTGCGTGAGAACCTGGGCTTGCCTCGGCCTAAAAACCGTTATACCAGCTTAGGCGATTAATAGGTGGAGAATAATAAGTGCTTCATTTGGTGGCTAAACCAATGAAGCGGCTAAGAATTTCTGACAATTAGATTTTTTGCTTGTAACGATGTTTCGTAAATAAGTGAACTAAATCTGCTGGCTTCTTGGTTCCTCAATGACAGAGTAAGGATAGGCTAATGACGAGTTTGAAAGATGGAAGTACTACAATAAAACAACAAAAAATTACCAAAGTACCCGTTTTGGTTGTTGGCGGTGGCCCTGTTGGGTTAACGCTGGCGATGGATATCGCCTCGCATGGTGTGGAGACCATCGTTCTTGAAAAAAGGGCGGCGATGGAAGCACCAGACCCACGTTGTAATCATGTCTCAGCAAGAACAATGGAGGTGTTTAGGCGACTTGGTTTTGCAGAAAAAGTGAGGAATACAGGCTTACCTGCAGACTACCCACACGATGTGTCTTATACCACCAGTCTTTTCGGTTATGAGCTTGGGCGCGTTAAGATTCCATCTAGGGCAAACCGGTTTAATGATGCAGGCTATGCGGATGGTGGCTGGCCGACTCCAGAGCCACCTCACCGTATCAATCAATCTTATATGGAGCCGGTGCTGTTTAAGCATGCCTCTGAAAATGTTGATAAATTAACGATTATTTCAAACTTTCAAGTGACTGACGTTAATCCAGTGGATGAGAAGGTTTATGTAACGGGGCATGATTTAGTAACTGGAGAAACATCAACCTTTGAGGCAAGCTATGTGGCAGGTTGTGATGGTGCGAGCAGTATGGTGCGTAAAACCTTAGGCATACGGCTTCAAGGGGATGATAATTTAATGCACTCGATGATGGCCAGTATTACGGCCCCAGACCTTTTAAGCAAAGCAACATGTAACCCCGCGTGGATGTATTGGGTTATGAACCCGAAACAACCCGGTTGTGTTATTGCGCTTGATGGTAAAGATAAGTGGGTTGTTAATGCCTTTTCTTCTACACAGCCTGATCCAGATACGTTTGATTGGAAGGGGGCTGTACGTACTATTATTGGGGATGATGTAGAGTTTACTATCGAAGCTAAAAAACCGTGGTCGGGTCGCCGCCTTGTAGCTGATAAATTTTCAAAGGATAATGTTTTTATTCTGGGTGATGCCGCGCATAACTGGTTACCAATGGCCGGGTATGGAATGAACGCCGGTATTGCCGATGCCGCAAATTTAGCGTGGAAAATAGCGGCTGTTGTGAACGGCTGGGCGGATGAAAAATTACTCGAGACCTTCCAGAATGAGCGCCAGCCGATTTTGGGTCAAGTGTCATCAATTGCAATGAATATCCGCAAAAAAAATAATTTACAACTACCCGATTACATTGAAGAAGAGAGTGAAAGAGGGCAAGCCGCGCGTGAAAAGACGGGGCAGTTTATGATGGAAACTGATAGCGCTCAATTTGCCTGTATTGGGCTAAATTTTGGCTATTTTTATGAGCAGTCGCCTGTAATTGCTTATGATACGAGCACCCCACCCACTTACACCTTAGGTAGTTATACACCGTCAACCTCTCCAGGTTGTCGGGTTCCTCATGTCTGGATGAATGATGGTGCTTCCTTGTTCGATAAACTGGGGCCAGAATACACCTTGCTTTGTTTAGATAATGCGATAGACCTTTCAATGATTAAGCAGGTAGCGGAAAACATGAAGTTTCCTTTAAGTGTTCTTAATTTACAAGGTAAAGCAAACACAACAGTCTTTGATGTTCCCTTAGTATTAGTACGGCCTGATCAACATATTGCGTGGCGTGGAACACAATTGCCATCAGACCCTAAAGCGTTAATTAATCAAGTTCGTGGCTTTAATGCATAAAACCAAAAGGCTCAGGCTTGATTGATTTGTCTTTTATATAGATTAGTTTTGACCACATCATGAAAGGTAACGAGTTTTACTCTTCATGATGTGGTTAAAATAACGACTTTTTAACAGATGCGACTTATGCGTCGCCTACCAAAAAATAGCGTGTGGGGATGTTAGTTTTTACTATCATCTGATTGAGGTAAACAGGCCATAATGGCTTTATGTTGCCCAGCTAGTGCCTTATCAATTAAACCTGGAAATAATCCATTTAAACGCCCAAATAAACGTTCTTGCCAACCAACAAAATGTCTAGCCTTGTTACTTTGTAAAAAGGCGACGAATTCAGCCGCTACTTTTTCAGGGGAATCAATATTTGCCTTAATAGCAATATTAAGTGCCTCTGCATTGGCATCGTTGAAAGGCGTTTTAGTGCCGCGTGGTGCGAAATAGCGAACATCAACCGTGCCACCATGAAGCTCTCGACGTAGTGCTTCTGTAAACCCTTTTACACCGTATTTGCTGGCGCTATACACGGTAAATCCAGCGAAGGCTAAGCTGGCAAATGCTGAGCCAATATTAACAATTTTGGCAGATGGTTTCGCTTGCAATAACGGTAATAATTGCTGTGTTAATAAAATGGTGCTAGTTAAATTAATATTAATAACCGAAGAAATTTTTTCCTCACTCATGGTTTCAAAACGTGTAAACGCACTCACACCGGCGTTATTAATAAGCATATCAAGGCCATCGGCATGCTGCTCACAATGTTCTTTAATGGCTTGACGGCCAGAGGAGGATGAAATGTCAGCCACTAGAATATCATGCTGGCCAGTGAGCTGTTGCTTAACGGTTTCAAGCTTTTCTTGGTTACGCCCTACTAAAATAAGCTGAGCACCTAACGTTGATAACTCTTTGGCGATTGCAGCACCAATACCACTACCAGCACCTGTTAGTAAAATTACTTTATTGTTATACATCTAAGTCTCCTTTAATTCTGTTGTCAGCGGACGAAAAATCACCGTACAAGCGGTGATTTATATTGCGTTATGAATAAGTATACCTTGAATGTGAACGCTTAGTTAAATTGGCTTAAGAAGAGATAGTGCTGGCAGAGACCTATTTAGTATTTTATTCTACTTCATGGCTATTTTAATTGGTTTCTTTATGGGCAAAGGCTTTTATGACTTTCTTATCCACCTTTCCGATCTATAAAACTGGGGGTTAGTGATGAACACTAACCCAATTTAAGTGACAAGCGAAGCCAGTTAGAATCTTATTTTTATATTTAGTTAGCCACTAGCATTGCGTTAAGCTCATCTTTTAAGTGCAGGCGCTTAAGCTTTAAACTTTCCACTACGCTATCGGACGGTGTTTCAATATTCTGCTGAATACGTGTCATTTGATGTGCCAAATCATTATATTCATCGAAGAGACGCCTAAAATGGCCACCTTTCATTTTCAAATCATGAATTTTGTCTTTGTGCTCTGGGAATTCATGATGTAAATCGTGTAGTTCTCCAAACATTTTATATGTCTCCTTGTAGTATTAGGCGTTAAAACGACTCGTTTTAACTTAATTTCTCCCCAGTGGTCGCGTTAGCGTCTAGTTAGGGGAAGGGTATTGTTTATGGAAAATATTCGGCCTTGAGAGGCCTCCTATATACGTTAGCTGATTACGATAAAGTTTAAATACGCACCTTTTTCTTTGTTTTGTTCTTTTTAATTGCTTTTTTAGTCGCCTCTTTTGCAAATTTCTCTAGTGTCTTTTGGCTATTATCGCTGACAAGTTTTACTTTCTGTTTTTGTTTAACAACTTTAGCATGAATTTTCTTGGATTTTTTTGCTGCTTTAACCGCTTTGTTCGCAGCTTTTTCGGCTTTTTTTAGAATCTTATTTAATTTTTTTTCAACTTTTGACATTTAACTCTCCACGGACTTGTTCTTGTAAATTTCATCAACGCGCCCAACAACTTTAGTATCAGGCTGGTGGGCAATCTTTTTATCTTTATTAGGGTAATCTAGGTTATATAAAAAATGACGTATACAGTTGACTCTTGAGCGCTTTTTATCATCTGACTTTACAATGACCCATGAAGCATCAGCGGTGTCTGTATAAAAAAGCATCGCCTTTCTAGCTTCTGTGTATTCATCCCACTTATTTAAAGAGAGTAGGTCAATATCACTGAGCTTCCAATGCTTTAAAGGGTCATGTTTGCGGGAATGGAAGCGGCGCAATTGTTCCTGACGTGTCACTGAAAACCAATATTTAGAAAAGAGGGTTCCTTCATTAACGAGCATTCTTTCGACTAAAGGCGCTTGGCGCATAAACTCAAGATATTCGTCATCATTACAAAACCCCATTACCCGTTCTACACCTGCGCGGTTATACCACGAGCGATCAAACAGAACTATTTCGCCTTTAGTGGGCAGCTGGCGAATATAGCGTTGGAAGTACCACTCACCTTGTTCGCGTTCAGAGGGTTTTTCGAGAGCAACAACATGGGCTGCACGAGGGTTTAGGTGCTCCATAAAACGCTTAATGGCCCCACCCTTACCAGCGGCATCACGGCCTTCAAAAAATATAACAATCTTTTTTTGATGCTCCTTTACCCAATTTTGGACTTTTAATAACTCAGTTTGTAGGAGGTGCTTTTCGTGCTCATACTCTTCAATACCCATTTTCTTTGAATATGGGTGTTCTCCAATAGCATGAGTTATCTCTAATAACTCATTTCCAGACATTGCTATTGGCTGGTTCATTACAAATTGAGGGTTGCGTAATTCAATTAGTTTCTTGAAGGCCTGCTTTTTAGCTAAGGTATTCTTTACAGTCGCTTTTTTGCTTTTTTTCTCTACTTTCTTTTTCGCCATCTAATAACCCCCTTTCCTTCAGTTAATGAACTCTTTTAGTTTATCAGGAAGATAAAAAGAATTAGCTGCGCTGGGTCAGTAAATCATTTAATAGTGAGTGATAGTTACTCTGAGAAAATCAGTAGTGATATGAATATGTTATTGAGCCATTTTTGGCATTTTTCCCGCATATTTTTTGGGCCCACCTATAAGCGGGGCCATAAAGTCTGTTTGTGGCTCATCGAGTAGTGTTTGTGGCTTGTCAGTGAAATAGAGTTTTAACCACGGGTGATTGAAGGCTTTGTTGTAAAAAATTCTATAAAATTTTTGTAGGGTAGTTAAGCCACCGATACGACTAAATAAGCTTTTATCAATCGTTGCCATAAAAACCCCTTGCCTCTGAATAAAGATAATTTCAGTGTAGCTGACTATGTAGGCGTTATATTTTTTGACGGGATCTGTATTTGGCCTTATTTTCTATACTCCTCCATACAAAGGGAACAGACTTCTATAGAGTTTTTAGATTAATAATTACTCATAAGTTTGAGGTGATTAATCATTGTCATGGGTTGCTACGACTTCTAAGCTAACAAGCTCAACTTGAATTTACCCATTCAGGCTTTTTTCACAAAAATAGACTTCAGCTTCATCGGTCCAATACCAGTAATTTTACAGTCAATATCGTGATCGCCTTCAACTAAGCGAATGTTTTTTACTTTGGTGCCCACTTTTACGACGGCGGATGAGCCTTTTACTTTTAAATCTTTGATAACACTCACGCTATCGCCATCTTTTAATAGGTTGCCGTTAGCATCCTTTATGACTAATTCATCACCCTCATTGGCGCCAGCATCTTTAGACCATTCATGTGCGCATTCTGGGCAAATGTATAAGCTACCATCCTCATATGTGTATTCTGAATGACATTGTGGGCAGTTTGGTAAATCGCTCATGGTTAACTCTTATTGTTTGATGGGTAAGCTAGCATTATAGGGAGTTTAGCTTGCGTAACGATAGTGTAGATTGTTTTATTTTGGCCATTAAAACCCGTAGCGAATAGAGGCATATAGGTTATTGTTTTTCTTGAATTGAGCAAAAAAGGTGTTTGCTTCCTGCCCGATGAAGACATTCCCCCCTGCTTCTAGCGACCAATTGTCGTTATATTTATAGTGGATGTTTGGTCTAACGTAACCATCGCCATCGGTGGGGGAGTAAAAAGTAAATATGGACCATGCGACATTTTGTTGATGTGTTTGCAAGCGGATGCGGTTTGTGAAAACTTGCCGAATCTCGTCTTTTTTGTGCACCGCCCCGATGAATTCCATGCTGGTTTTATAGCGGTCATAATCCTGCATCCACTCGGCATAATATTGCATGCTGACGGTTAAGTTTCGAATTAATTCTTGTTCATAGCCAATAAGCAGTCGTGCTTCACTATTTGGAGTGAATGGGTTGTCGCTTGCGGTGTGTTCATACGAATCGTAATAGCCCAGTTCAATATTGCCAATACCTTGCCAAAGCGGTGTACGTAAACTGGCGCCGATAGAGCGTAAAGCGGGGTAGCGATTGGTGTTGTTAAGAGGGTCAAACCCAACAGGGCTTTTCCAAAATCCATGGTAGGCATATAGGGCGAGTTCATTGGTGCCTATGTTTTTATAAAAGCGCAACGCGAACTCATCAGCATGCGGCTTATTTGGCTTAATAATATTGCGGTCACCGACTAATGAATTTGAAAGAGGGCTAAAGTAAGAAAGTTTATCGCCGCTAATACTGCGGTCGGCATCAAATTGAGGGGTGTAGATGATATCCACATTGATGGGGGCTGAAAAGAAAGATGCTTTAATCGCATCGGACGGTGCTTTTAAGTATTCAAGGTCTCTACCGATGAAAAAAGCCTGCCAATCTTTGGGAAATAGGTCATTAATAAAAATTAAATCACCAGTGCCCCAAGTGAGAACTTGTCGCCCGATTTTTACGTCTATATAGGACAGTGGACTAATAACAATATTAGCTTCCCTTAGGTCAATCCAGCCTTGGCCACTTTCTAAGTCAATCGCGTGCTGGCTGCTGATGCCATCTGCTAGAAAATCGGCAGTGATATTGATGACACTCGATGTGGTTTCTTTTTGAAGTGCGAGCTGAAAACGCATTTCATGTAGAGATTGCTGGTTTTCGTTAGGGTCTTGCTGAGTACGAATGCCAACACGGTAATCCGCAAACCCACTAATGTTGAGTGTTGAGGTGTTTAGAGGTGATTCTGGTTGTTTCGAGGTATCAATGCGCTCAGGCAGTGAGGGTGGTTTAAACAATCCATCTGGTAAAAGAGGTGTTGTTATACTGGGTGTATTTAAACCATCGGGTAGGTCAGGCGCGGCTATAGAGATGCTGCTAACGATTAAGGTGCTGATTAATAGTAATAGTGTGCTGAAGCGCATATTAATTTTTAGCGTAAAAATTGACGTGGTGCTTTACGTAAAAATCGTTCGCTAAAAATGTCGTCAGGTAGCCCAATATCATATTGAACTGCGCTATATTCCATAAGAGTCGTACTGCCTGTTTTAAGGTTTATAGCGTTAGATTTTGTGATGGTTGGATGCCCATCAATTGTTTCAACAGCCAAGGCGGTATAGCTTTTATATAAATTTCCTTGTTTATCAAAGTATTTTGTTTGTATGGGTAAAAAGGATGTTTTATGTATATACATGATGTATTTAGAGAACTCGACATCATCAGCCTTTATAGGGGTGTTTTCGATAATATAATAATGCTCATCTGTCCCAATCAATGCGTGCTGGTCTTCTTGTAAATTACGGCCAGACACATCTTCATAAAGAAAGTCTGAACCTACAAAACTGGTTCGTTTATCAGTTGCGGCAATACGCTTTACGAGATCTAAAGCGGGTAAATATAACCAGCGGTCGTCAGCAGAATTTATTTTCTTATGTACCATGAAAACCATTTTATTAACATCGGCAGGTCGGTTGAAATAAACATAGAGCTTCTGCTCACCAAGGTAAGCTTGATTCTTAATATCATCTGACGCAGGCTCGTCTCGACGTAGAATAATAAACTCACGCGTTCTTGTGCGTTTTTGTGCATCGCTGATCGTCATTTTTACTTTAGCGCGCCCATCTCTACCCTGGTAATAGGCCATTTGGTTGGTCTGATGAATGATTTCATCAATACTCGGGCTTGCCGCTACGGTCAACGTAGGTGTCGACAATATAACGAGGAAAAAAATGAGCTGTTTGATATTCATGTGGCCTCCAAGTGAAAGGGGTTAGCCTGCTTTGCTGAAAAAATATTTTTGCAACAGGGTTAATAAAGCGGGAAGAATAAGTAAAGAACTAATCCCGGCGAGTAATAAAATGGCGGCTATAAAAACGCCCACTGTTTGGTAAGGTACTAGTGGTGCCGCTAATAAAGGTAAAAAGCCAACACCCACAACAATAGCATTACGAGATATTGCCATGGCGGGCTCACTAAATAGAGGCTCAATGGCGGCCTGCCAAGAGCCATAGCGTTCTACATAGTCACGCGCACGGCTTAAAAAGTGAATAGCATAATCAATGGCTAAACCAATGCTCAGCGAACTTAATATGGCAACGGGCATATCATAATCCTTGCCGATTAAGCCAATAATGCCGTAGATAAGACCGACGGTGACGGTAAGCGGAATCATCGATAATAGGCCCCAAAAGAGGGACCTAAATAAGAGTGTCATCATAATAAAAACGACAACGAAACTTCCGGCAAAGGATTTGACCATACCTTTAACCATTTTTTCTTGCCAGACAACGTTGATGTGGGTTAAACCAAACCAATTGGCCTTAAGCTGGTGGGGCATTGGGTTTTTGGCAATATACTCAGCGACTTTTTGTTCTACATAAAACATGTCTTTATTATCACCGCTTTTAAGTTGCACCCAAAGGCTAGACTGGCGAAAGTCGGGAGTTACAAAATGCCATAAGTCGTTAGGTCGGTGGCTGTTTTGATAGGTGATGAGCGTTTGCGCTACCGCATTGGCGCTATTGGGTATTCTAAATTCATCTGTTTGCCCCAGTAGTAATTCCCGGTGTACAGTTTTAACGATGTCGGAGAGGCTGTTTGATTTACCCACCACAGACAAGCTATTAATATACGTTTGTAGATTAGATAGGTAGTTGAGCGTGTCGGGCTGCTTGAAAATCTCCTCACGTTGTCGCTCACTGTCTAAAAACAGTTGTGCTTGATCCCAGCTATTAAACTCATCATCGCTAACATGATTTAGCCGTTCGTTGATTAAAGCATTTAGTTGATGGGTTAAGCTGGCTTTATCACCCTGATGCTGCTGAATAGTTTGACGCAGAACATCAAAAACTTGTTTGGCTTTAAAGTATTGCTCTTGTTCAGCGGCCAATGTTGCTTGTTCTAAGCGATTTAGCAAAGCGGGTTTGAAATTTATACTTTTAGCCCTCGCCTCATCGGTTTCAAAAGCCAAATAGGCCATATAAGTACCACCAAAATGCTCATTTAATACACGATCTGATACACGAATTGGGTGTGACGTTGCAAACCATTTTATCGGGTTATCGTTAACGTTAATTTTGCTAATACCGTAAGCAGCAATGCCAACAAGGACAAGGCTGAACAAGCTGATAATTAAGGGGTGTCGGTAAGTGAGCTTCCCCATGTTTTTTAATAAGCACACCATAGGGGTGTTGCTGGATGTCGTTTTAATATTGGCCAATTTGATAAATTGGGTCAGTTTATGTTCGGGAATAGAGATGATGAACGCTGGGATAAACGTGACAGTCCAAATCCACGCTAGAAAAACGCCCACGGTAATGTAAATGCCAAAAGTTTGTACGGGCGGAATGGGAGTTAATGCCAGCGAGGCAAAACCGGCCATGGTTGTTAAGGTTGTAATCAGCATGGGCTTAAACAACTCATTCATTACATAAATAATGGTTTTTCGCTTATCTTTTAGTTGAGCATACCGGTCAAAGAAATCAGACAGGATATGAATCGCATCAAGGATGGCGATGGGCATGATGAAAATAGGAATCATCGAGCTCATGATATGGATGGTATTACCGGTAATAATAAGTAAGCTCATGGTCGACAGCGCGCAGACGATGGCGACAATCATCGGTGAGGTAATAAAGATGAGACGCCTAAAAAACCACCACAACAATAAAAATATCACCAACATGGCTAAAGGTGCTGAAATGGCCATTTGTTTGAACATCTCGACACCAAAGGTATCTTCGGCCACCGGTAAACCGGTGATGTAATAGTGTTCATCAGTGTCACCAAATTCAGCAATTTTAGCGAGTAGTTGCTGGCTGACTTGATAACTTAAATGTTTGTCGGTTAGTGGTAGGTATAGGGCAATCGCTTTTCCATCGTTGCTGACTAAGGTACCGTCAAGAAAAGGAATATTCTGTGCGCGTTCTCGGATGGCAAGTGCTTCAGTATCAGACGTTGGAGGCTCTGGCATTAACCAGCTAAAGTTGATACTGCCTAAACCACCTTGTTCAATATTATCTACTGTAGAGGGTGCAATGAGGTCAGCTGAAATAACGCCGGCAGTTTTGTTGGGGTGGTTTTTATCGGGCCAATTTAAGTGAGCTGCAAATTGAGTTAATTGATAAATATTAGTTAAGGTTTGAGGGTTAAAAACACCCTGTTGGTGTTGATCGTTAGTAATACCAACCACCACCATGTCATTGAGGCTGAAGGCACTTTTCATCTGGTGATTAAAAATGCGAGCGGGTTCGTCGCTAGACAACATATTTTCAGGGTCAGTATCGACCTTCAGCGTAGGTAAAAAAGCTAGTTGTTTGGGATAAAAATTAGGCAATGCAGCAGCGCAAACGAGTAAAAGCGTTAAAGTCAGCATGCTCCAAGTGATGAACCTAGGATGGTTGATTGAAAATAGGACGAGCGAATTAAGGCGTTTAGTGTCGAATGGTGTTGGCATTTTCTTGCTGGCTTGAGCTAATAAAGTCTTTGGGTGATTGCTTTATGATCTTAATATATATCAAAAAATTATTAAAATCGCGAACTTAATTTAACTGTACGGTCCTAATTATGATTAGGCGCAGAGCATACGTCGAGTTCTATTATCTATATTTGCTACTACGGCGGTGAGGCTGCAGTTGTTTTATTGCCTGACTAAGAAAGGTTCGCCTTGAGGTGGTGTTTTGTTGTTCCTAATGATGCTAGCGATGTCAGCGGTGTTTATGTCTTTAGTAGCGGGGAATTGCTGGCTGCTGATGGCATATTTAGCGCTATTTAGTTTTATACTATTCGCTTATTCTCCCACGCAGCTTCTTTAATTGGCCCCGTTGAGTTTTATTATCGGTGCGTTTCTTCTTGGCATTCTTGCTGGGTTTTGTGGGTCGCCTAGATTTTTGGATAATCGTTGCACTCTTTATTATTTCTTTTAGACGTTCCAGTGCATCCACTCGGTTCTTTTCTTGAGTACGGTATTGCTGAGCCTTGATGATAATAACGCCTTCTTTGTTGATACGGTGGTCTTGTCGAATGAGCAATCGTTGTTTAAAAAACTCAGGCAGTGATGACGCGTTAATATCAAAACGTAAATGAATGGCCGACGACACTTTGTTTACATTTTGGCCACCCGCGCCTTGAGCTCGAATGGCGGTTAGCTCGATTTCATCATCAGCAATAGAAATATGAGGGGTGATGATTAACACGTGCTTTAAACGGGCTTTGTTAACTTGGCGCTAAAAGCTGGTTTAGCCAAGACGAGGAAACAGGCAGTAGATAGCACCGTTGAGGCGAATATCATGCACATCACCATAATTTGATATCGTACGGCAATCAGTGGGGATACCCCTGATAATATTTGCGCAGTCATCATACCGGGTAGTGACACGAGGCCAACGGCAAGCAATGAATTTATAACGGGGATAAGAGATGCATGAAGGGCAATGTGGCGAGCCTTTACATACAAAACCTTACGGTCTATTTCGGCATTTAGTCGTTCTGCGGCTAAGCTAACGCTATTCATCGAATTGGCAAAAATCATTCCTGCCAACGGGATGATGAGTTGAGGCAAGTACCACGGCTCTAAATTGAGCACACCTTGAGTAATAATGAGCAGCGTAAAACCACCGCCAGCAGCAATGGAGAGAAGGGCCTGTTTATACAAGGTACTGCGTTTTATCGGGATGGTGCCTAGTGCAATCCAACTGGAGGCAAAGACCATAATAGCCAAAACTGTGATAACAATGGCGGCATTATCGGCTTCAAAAATATAGCTTAACAGGTAACCGACTAAGAGCAATTGAACCAACATTCGGGCTAGGGCGTAGATCGCATTGCTTGAGCTTAATGACCATTTAAATAAAATAGCCAAGGCGAAGAGCACGGGAATAAACGAGAGTGCTAGATTTAGTAACGGGATGTTTTGTATATCGTGACCCATTAAATCGCCATTATCAGTAGGCTGTTATGAACGCTTGTCTGCTTGACGTTTGTTTCGGGCGCTTTGCTTTTGTAAAAACAAGCCGAGTTCTTTTTCTGCCCATTCAACGGCTTCAGCTTCTGATTTGAAGCCGGCTTGAGTTTTTGAAACAATGCTCTTTTTTGCACTGGCACGGCGGACGATATCGGCTCTCCAGGTGTCTTTTTCTGCGAATATTTGGAAATCGTACTTTTTACTAATGCTCATAATGAATAGGGTGTATTAAGTTTAAGAATCTGTTTCTAGCAAGCGAATACCATCTTTTTCGATACTGATAATGCGCTGCTTATATAAGCCGCCAATGGCTTTTTTAAAAGCACCTTTGCTCATGCCAAAGGTGTCGGCAATTATGTCTGGGCTAGACTTGTCATGAACGGGTGCGAAGCCGCCTTTTTTTTCTAAATAATTAAGAATAATCTTGCTGTATTTATCGCGTGTTTCTTTGCCGCCCTGCAGGCTTAAGTCAATCTTTCCATCTGGGCGTACCCGCTTGATGAAACCTTTTTTAGACTGGCCAAAGCTCAGCTGTTGAAAAACATCATTGTTGTACAAAACACCCCAGTGACTATGGTTAATAATAGCCTTAAAGCCTAAGGGCGTGCTGTTGGCGATAATTAAATCAACTTGTTGTTGTGGGGTGAAATCATGCGGCGCTTCATCATCAATGAACTTATCGATTTTTGATGAGGCAACGATGCGGCCATCATTTTTATCGCGGTATAGGTAAACGAGATAGGACTTGTCTACTTCCATTGGGCGGTGCTGTTCAGCAAAAGGAACAAGCACATCCTTTTCTAAGCCCCAATCTAAAAAGGTGCCCACATGAGTGCGGGCAACGGCTTTAAGGTAAGCAAACTCGCCCACTTTTGCTTTAGGAACTTTGGTGGTCGCAATCGGGCGATCTTCCGAGTCGAGATACAGGAAAACATACAGTAACGAACCGACCTTTAAATCTTTCGGAGCATGTTTGCCCGGTAGTAATACTTCGCCAAGTTCTTTGGCGTCTAGGTAAAAGCCAAAGTCCAGTGCTTTAATGACTTCTAATTGATATGTGTCGCCAACTTTTATCACGATATTTGCCTAATTCGGTGTTTAAGAAAACAATTATACAGGTCGTAGCGGCTTGAGATGATTAAAACAAGGGTGATGAACAATACCAGTAGCATTGTTATTTGTTATCCCAGTAACGTTGCATTTCGTAGTATAAGAATGATGCCGTCCAAGTGATCAGCACCAAGCCTGTGAGTGACTCAAGGCCTGTTAGGTGGCGTAAATCACCGATCGGTTGGATATCCCCAAACCCCAAGGTGGTAAAGATGGTGAAGGATAAGTAGGTGCAATCAAGGAAACTCCCGTCAAAATTGCCTTCTAAATAACCCCAACCATCGGCGTGGTGCATAAAATAGAAAGCGACGGCGAATACCCAAACCTCAACGGAGTGAGCTATTAGGGCAGCAAAAACACCAAAAAGAATTCTAAAACGGTGTTTTAGCTTCATCGTCGGAATAAATCGGGAGATGCGATATAAAAATTCATAATGAATAATGACCGCAACGGCAACGACAAAAGTGTTTAAAACAAATATAAGAATCATCGTGTAGGAAAAATAAGGTTTTAAATATTGAGGTTATTGATCGCTAAGGCTAATAACGATTAGTGTCGTTTAAGCCCTATTTTTCGGGCAAAGTAGCTCGCGTTAACGATACTTTTTATCCGCATCAAGTTGGAATAGTGGCTAAGTATCGAAGAATAGGAGGTGATGATAATAGGCTGGCCAGCTTGTCAATATCACCTCGTTCGGTGCGCCATGCCATATAATTTTCGTGATCACTGCGCTGTTGCCATTGCTCTAATACAACAATATTGTGAATATCGTCTTCGTTACTCGTCACTGCAATGTTTATAAAGCCTTTATAGGCACGAGTGTCGGGAAGCATAGCCGTTAAAACAGATAACAACTCTTCCCGATTTTCTGGGCTAACTTGTAAATCTAAAATAACATCAACAGACATAGCCGGTTCCTTTTCAAATGATTTACCTTCAAAGGCACTCAGTATATGCCTATAAATTAAAGCTCGCAATAAGCGAAAAAAGTATTATTTTTCAGTCTATTGAGCAGTGCTTTCGGTGGCTTGCTGCATCGCTTAGATAAAAACCACAGCTACTTAACACGTTGATTGTGAAGAGGAAATAGCAAATAGTCTGCTGAAGGCCATTAGTGTTGTTGTGATTTTTTCTTAACAGGGTCAATGTGAATCAGTAATTGATAAACCTTCTCTGCATAAGATAACGGCGTTTTTACCTTATTAACTTCGTTTTCTATATGAGCGAGTTTCTCAGATAATTGTTGCTGCTGTGAGGCGGTGAGTGTGTAGCCGTGAACGTTATCGTCAACCGCGTGTAATTCTTCGTACCAACGATAAATACGTGCGCTGATACGCCAGCGATACAAGGGCGGCATCACTTTAAATAAGGGAATTAATAACGCCAGAAAGGGAATAATCATAACGATGAAGCGGTCGATCATAATGGCCGTTCCAAACGGTAGGTAGCGCATTAAAAAAGGGGGGGGGCTTTTTTATAAAATCGGTCGGCAACATAACTGATAGGTGCTGTTAGGTTACGACTATTTGGAAATTGATTTTCTACAGCAAAAATACCAGATGTTTTATGAACCTCTTCAATGGCTTGCAGAACAAGGATCGATAAGGCAGGGTGGAAGTTAGCATTCATTAACAAGTTGGCGGTGGGTGCCAGTAATGTTATATCGCTCGAAGGGATATTTGTTTGTAAGTTAATAACGCCTTCAGGTAAGGTGATGGTTGATAGGAATGGATGCAGTCGCTTATAAGCCTCTGCTCGATTTATTGAAGCCAAGGTAATGGATGGTGTTTGCAGTAAATCTTGGATGGTGGGTGATTGAACATCACTAATAAAAATTGCAGCATCAAGCTCACCAGAGAGTAATTTCTTTGCAGCGGCTAATCCGCCATCATTTAACAGGCTCATCTTACTCTCGTCGAGCTTATTATCTGACAGTAATAACAAGGCTAAACTACGTGTTCCGCTGCCTTCAGGACCAATGGCTAGCTGTTGGTTTTTAAGGTCGGTTAATGTTTGTAACTGGAGACCTGTTTTATGAAAACCCATGCCGGTTCATAATATAAGCTGCCGAGTGATAATAAAGGGGTATCTTTGTGTGTTAGCCCGCCTTGTGCGAAAGCAAGGTCAACGTCACCGGCTAAAAGGAGCTCAATGTTTTCTGCTGAACCGGCTGATACCTCTATCTTCAGCGTAATGCCGTGTTTGGCTAAACGCTCTTTATATAACTGCGCATAAGCATAGTAGCGCCTTCTTTGCTAACCCATACTAATGCTGATGGTTGTAGGCGGAGCAGGCTCTACAAATTGATAAGCAAGCGAAAAACCAGCGATGAGTATAGCTATACCAATAACGGTGCTGATGACGGAATCTTTTTAGGGCGTTCGCTCCAATGTTGGCATTTAAGGCGTCCTTGTAATTAGTGTTTGATCGATAACTTCCAACAATAATGTATTTTTGGGTTGCGTTCAAAATCTTTTGACAAGGTTTTTCGGCTGATATTCTCAACCTTTAAACCGCTAAGGGCCGCTTCATCTAATTTGAATTTACGGAAGTTAGTTGAGAAAATAAGGGTGCCTTTTTTGGTGAGTAATTTTGCGGCATTGTTAATGAGTTCTACGTGGTCGCGTTGAATATCAAATACATTCTCCATTCGTTTTGAATTAGAAAAAGTAGGGGGGTCGATAAAAATAAGTTCGTACTTTTTTTGCTCTTCAATCGCTTTATTGAGCCACTCCATACAATTGGCTCTGACTAATTGATGTTTTTCTAAATTCAGTTTATTCAATTCAAAATTGTTTTTGGCCCAATCCAAATAGGTTTTAGACATATCAACGGTTGTTGAGGTGGTGGCACCGCCAAGGGCCGCGTGCACGGTCGCCGCGCCGGTGTAGGCGAATAAATTTAAAAACTGTTTACCGTTAGCGTTCTCCCCAATCCATTGACGTATGGGGCGATGGTCTAAAAATAGACCGGTATCGAGGTAGTCTTTAAAGTTAACCAAAAAGCGCGCATTACCTTCTTGTATTTCATGGAAACCGCCATCGGTGCCTTGCTTTTCGTATTGCGTGCTACCTTTTTGGCGCCGACGAATTTTAAGCGACAGTTGCTTAGAGGGTATGCCTAAAACCTCTGGCATGACGGCTAAGGCGTCACGTAATCGTTGAATAGACTTTGCCTCATCAATCGTTTTGGGTGCTTCATATTCCTGCACATGAACCCATTTTTTTTCACCCTGATAAATATCAATAGCCAGCGCGTATTCAGGCAAGTCGGCATCATATAGGCGGTAGCAATGAATGTTATTGTTGTTAATCCAGGGTTTTAGTTTTTTTATATTTTTGCGTAGGCGATTGGCCAGCATCGTAGCGCCTTCGCTCCATTCACCCGGCGTGGGTAATAATGCTTTTTTAAGGTTATCGCCAAGGTGTTGTTGCTGACTAGCATGTTGGCCTTCAAAGTGACGTTCGGGCGTTACTGAAAAGTTAAAAAGCTTGCAGGGAATAGCCCCGTTAAATAACTGGTATGACTTGTGTGACTTAAGTGGAATATTAAAGGCTAGCTCCGTATTGCCTGTAAAAACGGAGGCTTGCCATCCATTAAAGCGCGCTTTTAAAATGCTGCCAATTTCTTGGTATAAGGGTTCGAGTTGTTTAATCTCACCGAGTCGTTCGCCGTAGGGAGGATTGACAACAAATAACCCAGCTGTCCATGCTTCATCTGGGCTGACCTTTGATAAGGGCAAGCTGACAGCTTTTACCTGCCAAACGAGATTAGCCGCCTTGATGTTTGCTTTAGCAATACCAGCGTTCTTAATACTGATATCGGAGCCCATAATAGGTGGAATTTTATCGAGTCCTTTTTCTCGTCGGTACTCAGCTTCTTTAATTAAGCGCTGCCAAATGGCCGGGCTAAACTGTTTCCAGGCTAAAAAACCGTAATAGTCACGCAGTAAGCCGGGTGCGATATCGCCTGCCATCATAGCGGCTTCTGTTAATAAGGTACCCGAACCGCACATAGGGTCGTACAAGGCACCACCTTCGGCAGCAATTTTTGGCCAACCGGCACGTATTAAAATGGCAGCGGCAAGGTTTTCTTTTAACGGCGCCTCAACGGATTCAGCTCGATAATGCCGACGATGTAAGCTGTCGCCGGACAAATCAAGGCTCAGGATGGCTTTATCTTCATTAATATAGGCGTTGATACGAATATCTGGCTGTTCACGCTGAACGTTTGGGCGCTCGTCGGTTGATTCTTTAAATTGATCAACAATGGCGTCTTTGATGACCTGCTCGGCATAACGAGAGTGGTTGATTTTTGAGCGGCGTATAGAGGCATCAATGGCAAATGTTTGCGATACATCAAAATGTTTTGACCAATCTATTTTTAAAGCACCGGCGTAGAGTTGCTCAGGTGTTTGCGCTGAGTATCGCGCTAGCGGTAATAAGATGCGGTTAGCCAAGCGTGACCAAAGACAGACGCGTAACGCCATTTCCATATCGCCATCAAAATACACGCCACCAGCGGCAGATTTGACCTGTGTGCCGCCAATTTGTTCTAGTTCATCGGCCAGAATGAGCTCCATGCCTTTGGCAGTGGTTGCGAAAAAACTAGCAGTTTGAGACATGTGTGGTTCCTTTTGGCGTTGATGGGTTGCAAATGCCTTGTTGAGGCATACGGAGGTTACCCATAAAGGGTGTGAAATGACTTAGCTGACGTGCCCATTTTAATCGTTTTCATGGCAAGGTAAAGGATGCAATGAGCGGCATGTGGTCGGATAAGGTGAGTGAATGTTGTTGCTCAACGAAGGCATCGTGCATTGTTAGTTGTGAGCTATGAAAGAGGTAATCAATGGTTCTATCGGGGTGATTAATATGCGTGGCATTGGGGAAGTATGTAAACCAACGGTGGCGCTCATTGGATTGAGTCGCTTCGAGCTTAGGAATGGCTAAGTGCTGTTGATACAATGTTGTAATCGCTGAACTGATTTCATAATAGTGTTGTTGATCAGTCGCCAATTCTGCATAGCTATTGGGTGGTAGTAAATTAAAATCACCAGCGAGCAGCCACGGTTTTTTTGCTTGGTTCAACGATGTTAGTCGCTGGTCAATTTGTGTTATTTGCTTGTTAAGTGTGTCGGTTCCTTTGGAAAAAGCAGACAGGTGTGTATTTAAAACGGCCAGTTCTGTTGAGTCTTTGACGGGTAAGCGAACATCAAGCAAGGCGCGTTTGAAGTTAAAGAGTTGGCTAATAGGGTCTTGCGGTATTAGGCTGAGTTGAATGCGCGTTGCAGAGCTAATTTGGTATTTTGAAATGATGCTTAACTTTGTACCCACCGCCCCCATAATACGTGGGTGTGGCAGATACGAGGCTTTCCAGTAAAAACTGCTCGCATGGCAAGCGTACTCGGCTGGTAATAAGGCCAGTAACTGGGCTAGTTGGTCTGTATAACCGGTTCGTTTGGCGCCATCATCAACTTCTTGTAGCAAAATAATATCTGGGTTTTGCTGTTTTATAAGACTAGCTAGGCCGTTTAAGGTTGTTTCAATGTCATTTGATGAAGGTCTTTCATCGGGCCCCATACTGTTGGGCAGGTCATAGAAAAAAACATAATTCTTGCCGGCCATAAACTGCACATTTTGGTTGTACACTTTAATGCGTTGCCCGGCAGATAACGTGGGTGCATTTTGCGGGCAATAGATGCGTTCTTGTTGGCTGTCGGCAGGGTGGAATGTGCTAAACCAGATAGCAACCACGATGCTGACAAGGATGAAGCTAAGGCAAAATAATAATCGATAAAATATTGTATTAAGGCTCATGGCGATGAATGTATTTGTGTGTCGCCTGTTAGCAATAGGGCTATTTCAGCTTGATGGCAATACTGTCTATATTGTTGTGGTGTAAGCGGTTTTGAATTTTATCCACCATTCTAAAGGATGTGTAGGGGCCCGATTTTACGCGGTGCCAAATACTACCACTTTGATTAACCGTTTGAACCGTCGACTCGATGCCTAATAAGGCTAAACGGGCTTTTAGTGTATCTGCTTGGCTTGGTTTTCTAAACGAGCCGATTTGAATAATAAAAGTGCCTGGCTTGCTTTTGCCTGTGCCTTCTAGTCGACGCCGCTCTTCAATTTCATGTTCTGGAATAACAATTTCCATATCAGGTAGTATTTGATAAAAATCAAAACGTGGTTGCTTGCTATCAATCGGTTTTGCTGCCGTGATTATTGGCTTTTTTACATCACGAACATCATTTTGAATACTCGGCTTTTTTATACTAGCGCTTGAGTCGTGGATGGGTTCCTCCATATTAGATAAGAACATCACGAAACCACCAATGAGTAGGCCGGTAATCAACCACCAATAGCCGGGGATGGGTTTCTTCTTTTTACGAGTGTTGTTACGGCTCACTCGATTTTTATAATCTCTAGGCACTACATTGACTCCGGTGCGTTAACGCCTAGTAGCCCTAAGCCATTCGACAGCACTTGCTTGGTTGCGTTAATCAGTACCAGTCGTGCTTGCATCAGTTGTGCATCATCAACAATAAATTTATGTGAATTGTAATAACTATGAAACTGGGTAGAAAGCTCGCGTAGATAATGATTGAGCTGGTGAGGCTCGAAGTGCTGGGCTGCTTGGGTGAGCTTTTCTGGGTAACGGTTTAAGGTGTCAATTAAAGCAGTTTCATGCGATTGATTGAGCTTGTCTAAATTATTGAGTCCCTCTGCTTCGGCGTAAGCTAAGCCTTTCTCGGTGAGTAAACGCATGACGCTACAAACTCGCGCATGAGCATATTGAACATAAAACAAAGGGTTTTCGTTTGATTGTGATGTCGCTAAATCAAGGTCGAAATCCATATGTTGTTCGGCTTTTCGCATCACGTAGAAATAACGTGCGGCATCGGAACCAATTTCCTTACGTAACTCTCTAAGTGTTACAAATTGTCCGGAGCGGGTCGACATTTGCATTTTTTCGCCGCCTTTATACAAAACGGCAAACTGGACGAGTAATACTTTCATGCGCTCTGGGTCTGCGCCCATGGCTTGTAAAGCCGCTTTAACACGCGGCACGTAGCCATGATGATCAGAGCCCCATATATCTATGATGTCGTAGCCGCGCTCGAGCGTGTGTAAATGATAGGCAATATCGGATGCGAAGTAGGTAGTTAAGCCATTGTCACGGACGACAACGCGATCTTTCTCATCGCCAAATTCGGTTGATTTAAACCACCAAGCGCCGTCCTTTTGATACATATAGCCAGAGGCTTTGAGTTTTTCAATGGCTCGCTCAATGGCGCCATTATCCATCAGCGATCGTTCTGAGAACCAGTCGTCGTAATGTACACCAAAATCTTCAAGGTCTAAGCGAATGTCCCCTAAAATGGATGTCAACGCAGTATCAAACACAATACGGTAATTGTCATGACCTAGTTGTTCTTTTGCGCGACAGATCAGGGCGTCAATATGTTTTTCTTTATCGCCACCAGCAGGCTCGTCAGCCGGTATATTGTCAAAAACATCATTGGCTTTCGCGTTGAATGCATCACCACGAGAGTTTTTAAGGCTGCTAGCGATGTCAGAAATATAAGCACCTTTGTAACCGTTGCTAGGAAACGCAATGGTTCCGCCGCAATTTTCTAAATATCGCAACCAAACGCTAGTGGCAAGAATATCCATTTGGCGTCCAGCATCATTGACATAATATTCACGATGTACCTCGTAACCGATAGCGGTGAGTAGGTTGGAAACAGTTGCGCCGTATGCCGCGCCTCTTCCGTGGCCAACATGGAGTGGGCCGGTTGGATTGGCGGATACGAATTCGACCTGAACTTTTTTGCCATTGGCAATATTAGATGTTCCAAAGCGAATGCCCTGTTGAAGAATATGACCGATAACCGCGTGTTGACTAAGCGGGTTAATAAAGAAATTAATAAAACCAGGGCCTGCAATATTAACCTCTAGTACATCATTATCACTCGGTAATTGCTCGATGATAGATTGTGCTATTTGGCGTGGATTTTTTTTGGCAGGCTTTGCCAACATCATGGCGATATTGCTCGCGTAATCACCATGGGAGGGGTCGCGGGTATGTTCAATTTGAATGTCGAGTGTTAACTCTTCAGGTAATTCACCTTGAGCTTGTAGTGAAGTAATGGCTTGCTGAAGCAAAGAGGCCAAGCGTGTTTTCATAGTCAATAATTGGTCGAGTTGTTGCGCTGAAGGGGTGTTAAATGCCTGACATCGGAGTCAACGTGTATTATCGCCTGTGAGGTAAAACTTGCAAGCCTAAGTAGTGGTTAAAACAGGTCAACAGGGTCAATGTCGATAGACCAACGTACTTGACGTGAGGACTTGAGTTTTTCTAACTTGGGTAATAGTTGTTTTAGAAATTGATGGCGAGGTTTACGTTGGGCTGACTCGATCAGTAATTGATAACGAAAGCGTCCCGCTCTTTTAAGCATAGGGGCAGGTACGGGGCCCAAAATATTAATGGACTGCGTATTGATGTTTGCTATTGCTTGTGTGCAGTCATTTAGAAAGTTTAGTACGGCTTGTTCGTTGATGGCGTTGACCCGTAACAGCGCTTGGCAGTTATATGGTGGAAGATGGGCTTGCTGCCTCTCAAGTAGAGCGTCTTTGGCAAATCGAGCATAACCGTGTTTGATAAGCGTATTTAATAAGGGGTGCTCTGGGTGGTGGGTTTGTATCAGTACGCGGCCAAGTTTTTCTTCGCGTCCAGCGCGACCGGCAACTTGTGTGATGAGTTGCGACATACGTTCGCTGGCTCTGAAGTCACAACTAAAAAGCCCCGCATCAATGTCTACAATGCCAACTAGCGTTACGTTAGGAAAATGATGGCCCTTGGCCAGCATTTGGGTGCCGACTAAAATTTGCGCGCCACCTTGGTGCACCTTGTCAATGACCGATTGCATGGCATCTTTTTTCCGTGTGCTATCGCGGTCTATTCTGCTAATAGGGGTGCTTGGAAAGAGCGAGCTTAGCGTTTCTTCAATGCGTTCGGTTCCAAGCCCTAGAGGAAACAATTCTGCTTGCTGGCAAGATGGGCAAGTTTTTGGGATGGCGTGTTCAACCCCGCAATGATGACAACGAAGTAAATTAGCCTGTTTATGAATCACTAGGCGAGAATCACAACGACGACATTGCCCAACCCAGCCACAACTGTGGCACATGAGCACCGGTGCAAAACCTCGCCGATTGACAAACAAAATTACCTGCTCGTTGCGTTCGAGTGTTTTTGTGATGGCTTTGATTAATGATTTGCTTAAATGGTTATTAAGTACCTGATTTCGGCAATCGATGAGTCGAATATCGGGGTGAGAGGCGCCCGCAGTTCGCTCAGGAAGAAGTAAATGGTTAAAGCGATTTTGCTGTACGTTATAGAGGCTTTCTAGCGATGGTGTTGCTGTACCAAGCACAATAGGGATGTTGTAGTCTCTTGCGCGCATAATGGCGATGTCGCGTGCTGAATACCGAAACCCCTCTTGCTGTTTAAATGAGGTGTCGTGCTCTTCATCTATAATAATCATCCCCGGTTTGAGCATGGGGGTGAAAACAGCGGATCGAGTGCCGAGTAAAATATTGGCAAAGCCTTCTTTAAAGCGCAACCAAGCTTGAGTGCGCTGTGTGTCGTTGAGCGCTGAATGCGAGGTGACCATTTGTGCGGCAAGCCGTTGCTTAAAACGGTGGGCTAATTGTGGCGTTAGTGTGATCTCGGGTAATAGAATAAGTACTTGCTTGCCCGAATCAATCACACGTTGAATAAGTTGTAGGTAGACCTCGGTTTTTCCGCTACCTGTCACGCCATCCAGTAGGTGTACTTTGAAGCTTTGAGTTGCTTTTGAAATGCAATCAATAGCAGCTTGTTGGGCTGAGTTAGGCTGAAAATCAGGTTCTTTTGGAGCGATGTTGCTGGCGATGTCTTCTTGCGACATGCTCACCCAGCCTTTTTCAATCATGCTTTTAAGCGGGGCGCGCCAGTCCCAATCAAGTGATGAAAAGGAATCGGGGTCAAGCGGGATGTCAGCATCATTTAAAAGATGCCAGAGAGAGGACTGTCTAGGGGAGCGTTTTAACTGCTTTTCTTCAAGCGCTTGGCCAGTGTTTGATAAGGAATACAATTGTCTGAGCTGAATGCTAGGCGACAGGCCTGTTCGAATTTGTTTGGGTAACGCTTGTGAAAACACTTCACCAATGGGGTGGTGATAATAATCGGCCGCCCATTCAAACAGCTTTAGATCTAGCGCAGATAGAAGGGCAGAGGAGTCGAGTAGCTGAGTAATAGGTTTAAGCTGTTTTTGCTTAAGCGTCGTTGATGATGAAATGCCAATAATAACGCCTACTTTTTGTGTTTTTCCAAAAGAAACTAAAGCGCGCTGACCTAGTTGGTAATCAGCTCGGTTAGATTGTTGTGTGGGAAGGTAGTCAAAAGTACGATACAGGGGCGTATCGACAGCGATATTTAAATAAAATTTCGGCATCAAATGGGTGCAAGGTTTAATTGAGCTAATTTAGCCTGAACATGTTAAAAAAATCTACAAGAAAACGCTAACTTAATGACTTGATTGCGATTTTTATTTTATCCACATTTTCTGTGGATAACTTTGTGGATGATCTATTAATAAGGCTCGGAAGTGCTTGTTTAAAAAGGCTGTCATTAAATTGTAACAAAATAAACCATTTTTATATAATCCTTATTAAACAAGTGGTTGGATAATGCAAGTGTTATTTTTATTATTGCTCTGCAGTGAAATGGCAATGAATAAAGCCTTTATTTTGTCTTGTGAATAAGAAGCCTTTATCTATAGGGTGTGTGGCCTAAATTTTAATTAAATTAGGTGTTTTTTAGTCTAGGGTTAGCGGTTTAGTAAGCATTATTATTTTATAAGGTGAGTTTGTTTTTTGATGGGCTATTTTCTTAGGTTGTAAGAGTCAGTGTAGCGCTGCTTATATGCCTGTTTTGGGTGTACTAGAATAAGCGCGTAAGAGAATATCTGCTAGCTTAATCTAACAACGTTCTGGTTGATAGAAAGTTAGTTTTTAAGCTGAAAGATAGTAACAACTACCAAGGTCTATAATTTTTAACTTGAAAGATAGCAATCGCTATCAAGCTCTAATAGTGCGGCAGAAGCAAAAACAACTGGAATATGAGCGATTGGTATTGGTATACAGTGATGAACTTTTTCGCTCCGCCCTATGGTTGTGTCGAGATAAAAGTATGGCTGAGGATCTAGTGCAGGAGAGCTGTCTGCGTGCTTGGAAATCACTAGATAAGTTGCGTGATACTTCATCGAGTAAGGCATGGTTGATGACCATTTTACGTAATGAGCATACTCGTCAATATGTTCGATACCGACCTGATAGGGTTGACTTAGATTTAGACATGTTAAGTTTAAGAGACACTGATAATGATACGAGCCCGGATGCATTTGCATTAAAGCAAGCGCTAAATGAGTTAGCTGATGAGTATAAAGAGCCGCTTTTATTGCAAGTTATTGCGGGCTTAAGTTGTGAGGAGATTGCCTCGGTATGTGGCATTACAAAAAGTGCGACGATGACGCGCTTATTTAGGGCTAAGCAAAAATTAAGAGACGTTTTAAGGCCTGAAGAAGGCCAGGTAGGTAACTGATGAAATGTGAAGACTTTAAATTTGAATATACGGTTGCTCCGACTGAAACTTCAGTTGAGGTGAGTGCGCACCTAGCATCTTGCCAGCAATGTCAATTATTTGTTGAGCAAGAAAAGCAGTTTGAGCAAAAATTGAATGGGCTGATTAATACTGAAGTACCTAGTGGATTAAGGCACTCATTAAGGGAGAGTGTGTTAGCGTAAAAGTTACCTTTTTGGTCCTTTCCTAAAGCATCACTCGCATTTGCTGCATCGGTACTGATAGCAGTAGGTATGGTGGCTCTTAACCCAACGCAAAACCCACTATCGGTATTACCGGTTGATCAATTGGTTTACGAGCACTTTTCGTACGATGGCGCTTCGTCGACAAAAGCATCTCACGAGCTTAGCGAGCAAGAGTTGATTAAAGTGAGTAAAGACTTTGGCGTTCGGGTGATGTTGGGTGACAACATTAGCTTTGCAGAAAAGTGCCCAATTGGTGATAGTTATGGTTTACATATGGTGTACCAATACCACGATCAGCCAGTGACGGTTATTTATATGCCAGAAGTTACTTTGAGGGCAACGTTACCTTTTCAGTATGCGGGTCTGCACGGTTGGGTTAAACCACTTAAGAATGGCTCAATTGCCGTGCTGGGCGGCTCAACAATTGAGATTCCGGCACAAGAGTTTGCTGATGAAGTAATTGAGTGGCTCTAATGACTCGCAGTAGAGTGGTCTCGGGCCATTACTAAGTAAAATGCAGGAACAACAAACAGGGTAAATAAAGTGCCTATTCCCAATCCTGTGGCAATCACTAGGCCAATATCAAACCGGCTTACTGCCCCTGGTCCCGATGCAAATAACAAAGGAAGCATTGCGACCATCATTGATACGGTTGTCATTAAGATAGGTCTTAGGCGAACAGTCGCTGCTTTTTCAACAGCATCTCTAATAGATAACTTCTCACTAACTTGTAATTGGTTAGCAAACTCAACAATTAAAATACCATTTTTTGCGACCAACCCAATTAAAGTGATGAGTCCAACTTGTGTGTATATATTCATCGTAGCGGCTCCGAGCATAATAAACGCCATCGCACTTGCTAGAGATAAAGGGACAGAGACCAAAATGATCAGTGGATCACGCCAGCTTTCAAATTGAGCGGCAAGCACTAAATAAATAACCAGTAAGGACATAAAAAAGGTTATAACCAGTGCGCTACCTTGTTGCATATATTGGCGAGAGCTACCGGTGTAATCCCATTTATATCCTTTTGGAAAAGACTGTTGAGCCTCTTGTTCAAGGAAGCCTAAGCCATCTGCCATGGTTACACCAGGGCGCAGCAAACCTTCAATGGTCAAACTATTAAGTTGTTGGAACTGAGTTCGTTTGCTCGGCTCGACTTCATTAGAAATGGTAACAATAGAGCTGAGGGGAACCTGTTTTCCACTAGAGGTTCGCAAGTAAATATCGTTTATTTTTTGAATATCTGAACGGCTAATATCCGATACTTGAGGGATTACCTTATAGCTTCGGCCTTGCATACTAAAACGGTTAACGTAGCCTTCACTAAAATAGCCTGACAGGTTGCGGCCTATTTCTTCCATGCTAATGCCTAAGTCTGCAGCGCGGTCTTTATTAATAACTAGGTTAGATTTTGGTCGATCAAACTCGATACTTTTTTGTAAGAAAATAAACTTACCACTTTGCATGGCTTTACCAATAAGCTCACCAGCCGTGTCACTTATTTGCGTATAGTCAGCATCAGAAATAACGACAAACTGAACAGGGAGACCACCACCGGCACCGGGTAAACCAGGGCGTTGTACCACAGCGGTTCTAATACCAGTAAGGGCAGCTACTTTTTGTTGAAGCTCTGGCTGTATTTCCATTTGAGTGCGTTCGCGTGTAGATTGGTTATCCATTTTGAAGCCACCCAAAAGTTTATTCGCATCACCACCTAAGCCCAGTAGAACAAAGCTGTGGTCATATTCTGGGATACTTTCAAAGATGTCTTGTAGTTTTTTAGCTTGTTTTTTTATAAAGTCAACGGTAGCAGTTTGAGGAGCGGTGCCAATAGCAATGAGTACATTTCTATCTTCGGTCGGTGCCAGTTCTTTTTTTGAGAGCAAATACATAGGGTATAAACTCAACAGAACAATGAGTGCAAAGGCAATGGGAAGAGATGGTGTTGATAGAAGAGGACGAATGACTTTCTTATACCCTGCCGCTAATCTTTCAAAAAAGTGTTCAGCATATTTTTCAAAACGACTGGCCTCGGCAGAGCTTTTTAATATTCGAGCGCTCAGCATGGGGGCTAGGGTGAGCGCAACGATACCCGAAATGAGCACGGCAGCGGCTAGGGAAAAAGCAAATTCAGTAAATAAGCTACCCACTAGTCCATCCATAAAACCAATGGGGAAATATACAGCGATGAGGGTTGTTGTCATCGCAATAATCGGTAGGCTCAGTTCTTTGGCACCATCAATAGCCGCTTGAATACGAGGCTTGCCCATATCAATGTGCCGATGAATATTTTCAACCATTACAATAGCATCATCTACCACTAGGCCAATTGCGAGTATCATTGCAAGCAGTGTTAAGAGGTTTAATGAAAATCCAAACATCAGCATAATAAAAGATGCGCCAACCAGTGATAAAGGAACAGTGATGGCTGGAATGAAAGCGGCACGCATTGAACCGAGAGAAAGGAAAATGACGACAATAACAATGCTCAGTGCCTCAAATAAAGTCATGCCAACCTCGTTGATGGAGTCATCAATAAACTTACTGGCATCATAAGGCATGGAAACGTTAATGGCCTCAGGTAGGGACGATTTGATGTCCTCCATTGCCGTGTGAACTCTTTGCGCCACTTTAAGAGGGTTCGAGCCAGGAGATTGATCAATGGTTATATAAACGGCAGGTTTTCCACTATATAGGTTTTCACTATCGTAACCCTCGGCCCCAAGTTCAACATCAGCGACATCAGCTAAACGAATTAACGTATTGTTATGCTTGCCAACCACAAGCTTTAAGAAGTCTTCTTTTTTTGCAACGTCAGTTGTGGCGCCCAAGTCAATGCTGATCATTGAGCCTTTTGTTTTGCCGACACTGGATAGGTAGTTATTTTGGCGTAAGACCTGATTGATGTCATTTGCGGTAATGCCTAACCCAGCCATTTTTTTTGGTTTTAGCCATACCCGCATGGCATAGACAGTCGTACCTAAAAGTTGAGCTTGACCAACACCCTCAATTGACTGTAACTGTGGCTGCACGACTCGTAATAGATAATCAGTTATTTGAGTATCTTTCATCGTGTCGCTAAAGAAGGACAGGTAAATCAAAGAGGTTGTAGACCCCGTCTTAGACGTGATAACAGGATCTAGCGCTTCTTGTGGAAGGACGCTACGTTGACTGGCAACCTTAGCCTGAATATCAGCAATGGCATCATTAGCGTCATAATTAAGGCGCATGTGTGCCTCTATAGAGGAGCGACCTTGTGTGCTGCTGGCAAAAATATAGTCAATCCCCTCTGCTTGCGCTATAGCTTGTTGTAGAGGTGTGGTGATAAAACCTTTGATGAGCTCGCTACTGGCGCCAGGGTAGGCGGTGCTGACGGAAATAACGGTATCCTTAGTTTCTGGGTATTCGCGTATTTCCAGTGAGTTTATCGAGCGCAGCCCCAATACAAAAATAAGCAAACTAACGACGCTAGCTAAAACAGGGCGCTTAACAAAGATAGTGGTAAAGTTCAAAATGGCCTCTATTTTTTGTTGTTATTTGAAAGGGTGACTTGTTGGCCGCTTCTGAGCTTTACATGCCCCTCATCGACGACCATGTCATTGAGTGTGAGCCCTTTTAGAACTTCAACATAGCCATTTTGGTGGGCACCCGTTTCGATACTTCGTAGCTCTACGATGTTTTTATTATCTTGTTGTTTTACAAGGTAGACATTTTCACCATAAGTATTAAATAACACAGCGGTTTCGGGGAGTACTACGACAGGTTGAGGTGCAGAGATAATAACTTTGATATCTGCGAACATACCGGCTCTTAATTTTTCATCGGGGTTGTCCATAGTGGCTCTAACACCAATTGTACGAGTTTCCTCTGACAAGCGAGGGTTTATAGCCTGAATGGTGCCTTCAAATGCTTCATTAGGATATGCTTGGACAGTGATTTTGACGACTTGACCAACTTTCAGTTGGGCGAAATCACGCTCAGGGAGTGAAAAGTCTGTATAGATTTGATCTAACGATACGAGTGAAACTATTTGCGTACCCTTATCAAGATATTGACCAAGGTTGACCTGACGTATACCTGCTTTGCCAGTAAATGGAGCACGAACCTTCTTTTTTTCAATAATGCTTTTTTGAGAGATAACAGCTGCTTTAGCAATGTCTAGTTCAGCACGAGCTTCATCATGGGTAGAGCGAGAAGTGGCTTTGTTTTTTAATAACTTTACTTGTCGCTTAAATTTTATGAGCGCTAACTTTTCGGCTGCCACTAAGCCGTCTAAGTTTGCTTCATCGGTTGAGGTGTCTAACTCAAGAATTAAGTCGCCTTTATTAACAAACTGCCCTGACTCAATATGAAGCGCTGAAATAATACCCGCTATTTCATTGCTTAATATAACGCCTTGCTTAGGGTTAATCGTGCCGATAGAGGACAAGGCGTTTTCCCACTTTGCTTCGGTTACCTTGACGGTTGTTACCGTTGGTGGAGGGGGTGCTTTGCGGGATGATATCGCTTTATCGATTTGCAAGAATTTAGAGCCAAATAAGCCGCCAAATAACAGTACAACAAAAATGACTAAAAATATGACTTTTTTACTCAAGAGACTCTCCGTGAGGTGGCGTTAAGGGTTGGAATCCGTTTTATTATACGACGATCTAAAAGGTTGCTCAAATCAAATATTAGCATTCTTTGATTTAATAAGTAACTTTTTGCTTCTCAATAGCGTGCTAACGCTATAATCGAAAGGATCAGTTAGGCATAATAGACTAATTTTAGAGTAAAGGTGTCGAATGAAAAACATAAAATGGTTTTGTGTTGCGTTGATAATGATGTTGTCGGCATGTGCGCACGTAACAGAGCAAAAAAAACAAGAGCATTTAGAGGCTAAGCAAAAGCTGTTTATGAAGGCGTTACGCTGGAAGTCCTATGAAACGGCGGCCAGCGTTATTCGTTATAGAAACCCAGCGCGTCAATTAGCGCCTATTGATGGCTTAAATAAGATCACAGTAACCTCCTATGACTTGGTTGGCTCAGTGCCGAATACAGAGGATGATACTGTCGTTGCGCAGGCTTTATTCGGCTACATTCAAAATGAAACAGGGCGTGTTTATCAGGTAAAGCACACCCAAATTTGGTGGTTTGATGATGAGTTGAAACAATGGTTTTTAGATAGCGATATGCCAAGCTTTAAATTAGATTAAGTTTTTTCTTGATCTAGGTCTGATAGCTCACCCCGAAGTTTTGTCGCTTTCTGGTGATAGTTATCATGTTCCCCAAAGTTCATAAACTGTTGGTAATGCTTGTGAGTGCCTAATGTTTTCTTGGCATGTTTAATGGGGCACCAATAGAGCTCAGTTCGACCAATTATTTCTCGGGTATAGGCAATAACGGCATTGCCATAGCTGCAATAGGCACAGTTAAACTTTTCAATGATGTTTAAATAAGGCAGCTGTTGCCTGTCGGTCGTAAAATAATGCCCTCGTTTCACTTTAGGGATGTTGTATAAAGGAAAGCAAATAGCTTGGTAAAGCTCAATGGTCAGATGCATAAACCCTAGAGGTAAGGCCATGCCGTAAATAAAAGGAATGGATGCAATGGAGCGCACACGACTACGTCTGAGCCATTGGATAAGCCCCATCTTTAGCGCTTTTTGTTTAGCTAAAAGCGTTTTTTCAAATTCTATTTTTACACCGTTCACTTTGTAGCGTAAGTCAAATTGTTGATGAGCAATCAGTGCTTCAAGTTCTTCTTCGAGAGCACGTATTTCGCCGATGATGTTGTTGACTGTTCTATTCATGGTGACTCCGATTTAAAAGGCAATAACGTTGCTAGGTGCGTTAGGTGTGAGTTAATTTGGATTTCTTCTTCATCAATAAAGTGCTCAATGGCGTGGCGAAACTCATCATGTAATATTAGGTGGTTAGATAAGGTTTTAATGGGTTTAAACCCACGTGAAATTTTATGCTCGCCCTGAGCGCCCGGGTCAAAGCGTTTAAGGTTATTATCAATACAGTACTCAATACCTTGATAATAACAGGCTTCGAAATGTAAAAACTCATATTCTTGTTCACAACCCCAATAGCGACCATATAATGCCTGGTCATCTTTAAAGCATAGGGCAGCACCAATTAATGCACCATCTTTTTGAGCACAAAACATCACTAGGCTGTTAGGCATGCTTGAGAGGAGTAAGGTAAAGAATGCTAAATTTAAATAGCCGTGCTGGCCACTACGCTTTAGGTAGGTGAGGTGATAAAACTGGTAAAACTTGGCCATCAGTTGCTCACTAATATCAGCCCCTATGACGGTTGTCATTTCAATACCTTGTGTAGTAATAGATAAACGTTCTTTACGTAATGTTTTACGTTTACGTGATTTGAATGTATTGAGGAAGTCATCGAAGCGGGTGTAGCTATTGTTAAACCAATGATACTGAATGCCAACGCGTTGTTTGTAGTGGCATGCTTCCAGTAGTTCAGAAAGCTCGGATTCAGGGAAAAGTACATGCCAACTCGACACTGCAGAGCTAAATGTATCGAGCATGAAATGTTTAATGCTTTTTATAATAGACAGTTGCTCCTGTTTAGACTGAATGCTGTGATGAAATGCTAAACGTGGCCCTGTAGACGGTGTAAATGGGATGGCGGAGAGTAATTTGGGGTAGTAGGGCAGTTGGTGCTGTTGATAGGCATTTGCCCAGGCCCAATCAAAAACGTATTCACCGTACGAGTGTGTTTTCAGGTAGCAAGGTATTACGGCGATAATTTTATGATCATCGCGCACAATAATATGCTGAGGCTCCCAGCCAGTAGAGGCTTGTGTACAGCCGCTTTTTTCGAGAGCAGATAAAAAACAATGCTGAATAAACGGGTAGCCCGTATTAAATAAAGTGTTCCACTCGTGTGCAGCTATGTCCGAGATACTGGAAAGGAGTTTTATATTCATTGCGTTGAGAGAATAAAGATCATTCGAGGATGTTAGGTGAAAAACGTTTAAGAGGGAATAGCAGGGTTGGCGTCTGATTAATAAATATTCTTATTGGATAGCCTGTCATTCGGTTTGTCTACTTCTAAAAGCAAGGTAATGGGCGTATGTTGTACAGCTGAATTGACGATGATGACGAGGCAATGATAGAGCTCAGTAAAATTTTTGTTTATCCAATAAAGGCCTTACCCGGTGTACCACTAAAGGAGGTGACAATAACAGAGGGTGGTGCGCTTTCTAATGACCGCCGCTGGGGGCTCGTTGATAGCCAAGGGCGACTGATCAATGGTAAAAATAATCGACGCATTTTTCTTCTTAACCCTGTTTATGATTTAACATCAGAAACAGTCCGATTTGTTCATAAAAATGACGTCGAGCAGGTGTTTGAATTGGCTGATACGGCCGGGCTTTCACGTTACTTTAGCGAGATGCTTGCTCAACCAGTTTTTTTAAAAGAAGATAAGCGACAAGGTTTCCCCGATGATTTAAATGCCTCAGGCCCGACACTGATTTCACAAGCATCATTAGAAGCAGTGGCAGCTTGGTTTCCAGCGCTTTCAGTTGATGACATACGCGCAAGGTTTAGAGTTAATTTAGAAGTGTCACCCACAGCCGCTTTTTGGGAAGACCAGGTTTTTCGAGACAAGCGGCTACCTAAACCTATCCAAATAGGCGATGTAACTATAAAACCATCTAACCCCTGCGCTCGTTGTGCGGTACCTATGAAACACCCAAGGTCGGGCGAATCGTACGATCACTTTTATGAAATATTTATCAGCATGCGTGAGCAAACTAAACCAAGCTGGTTGGATACCGCGTGTTTTGATCATTGGTATAGGCTTAGCGTTAATACTAATATTGAACCGGATCAGTCAGGTCGGACGCTCGCCTTAGGGCAGCCAGTCAGTACCTTGGATGAATCGACTCGGATATGAAGAAATAGCCGAATTATATATTGTCGAAAAGTCAGCAATGGCATTATTATGTCTACCATAATAATTTACGATGGATGGGGATATGTCGAATGAAAATGTTGTTCCAAAGAAGGAACGAAGCCAAACAACTCAGTTGATTAACGAGTTACTGGAGGAGCGTAAACAAGTGTGGTCTACCTATTGCGCTGTATCAGGGATAGAAGAGCATAAGGGCCAAAAGTCGATGGAAGAGTTATTGCAAGACTTCTGTCAGTTATCGGTTGATTATATTTCGTTAGGGCACTTTGGTGTTTACCAGCGGATTTTGGACGGTAGTGAAAGGCGTAAATCTGTGATGGTCGCGGCAGAACGTATTTACCCGAGTATTTCTAAGGCAACTGAGGCTGTGTTGGATTTTAATGATAAATATCAAACATTAACACCGGCGATGATATTAAAAGGTCTGGCGAGCGACTTGTCGTTAGTGGGTGAGCAGTTGGCGAACCGAATTGAGCTAGAAGATGAATTAATAGGCGAAATGCTTGCCTAGACCGGTGTTTAAATATTGTCCTCAGTGTGGCAATAAAACGGCATCAAAAATGCCCGCGGGTGATAATCAAATTCGGGATGTTTGTGATGCTTGCGACCTTGTTCATTACCAAAACCCACGCATAATTGCAGGTTGCATTCCTGTTTGGGAAGATAAAATTTTATTATGCAAGCGTGCCATTAGCCCTAGGAAAGGCTTTTGGACTTTACCCGCTGGTTTTATGGAGTTGGGTGAAACCACTGAGCAAGCAGCAATACGAGAAACATTAGAAGAAGCAGAGGCCATTGTTAAAACGCAGGAATTATATGCGGTTTTTAACTTGCCGCATATTGACCAGGTGTATGTAATGTATCGGTCGGCCTTGCTAAAACCTGAGTTTTCTAGTGGCGTGGAAAGCTTAGAGGTTCGTTTGTTTGCAGAACATGAAATCCCTTGGGATGAATTAGCTTTCGAAACGATGCGGATGTCACTGGAGTTTTATTTCCAAGATAGAAAGGCCGGCTCGTTTAAATTTAGGTCTGCAGATATCAGCAAGCCGCCACCTCAATAATCAGTCATAGATGAGTTTGTTATGAAACGTGAGCACATTATTCAGTGCTTAGAACCCACCGCAAGCCTTCAAGCTTGGTCGCATCAAAAGCGTACCGATGGCTTACGTAATGCGGCTGTTCTTATTCCCTTAGTAGAGCGCGATGAGTGGCAGGTGTTGTTAACAAAACGTACCGACCACTTAAACCATCACGCCGGTCAGGTGAGCTTTCCAGGGGGACGTGCGGATCTGGTGGATGCTTCACCCCTCCATACCGCGTTACGTGAAACAGAAGAAGAGGTAGGAATTCAAGCAGAATTGATCGAGGTGGCCGGTGTTATCGAGCCCTTTTTAACGGTTACCGATTTTAATGTTGTGCCCATTGTCGGGTTTGTACAGCCCTCTTTTACGCTTGATATAGATGAGTTTGAAGTAGCCGAAGTATTTGAAGTGCCGTTATCTATTCTGGCTGATCAGTCGCAATATCAAAGAAGAGACGTGTTATGGCAGGGCGAAAAACGAATGTATTGGGAGTTGATGTATAACGGCTTTCAAATATGGGGTGCAACGGCCGCTATGCTATATGCTTTTGCAGGCCGTTTAACCTCAGATCGCCAACGTGAGTCACGTTAATCGCTTTTTTAACTGGCTGTGGGCCGATATTGGTTTTGTAAGCCCTGTAAAAAATTTCTCAGTACTTGGTCTTTACACAGGCGGTAATGCTTATGGTCGGTGCGGCGAAAGAAAGCACTCAGTTCGTGTTTACTAATAGAGAGCCCATTGGTTGATAAAAATGCTAGAACGTCTTCGTTCTTCATATCAAACGCAATTTTAAGCTTTCGTAAAATAATGTTGTTGGTTAGCTTCGCATCGGGTTCAGGTAGCGGTTTATCTTGTTTTCCGCGTTTTTCGATAATTAGGCCGTTTAAGAAAGATGAAAATGGAATATCGCCACAACTTGCGTAAGCATCATCGTCGTCTTTTTTTAACCAATTGCTGACCTGCTCACGGGTGACGTTATAGTCTGCTAACTTAAAAATCTCGATCATCTTTGAATCACTGAAATCAAAGGTGTAGCGAAGGCGGCGTAAAATGTCGTTATTGGTCACAAAGTTATCCTAATGTCATGGGTCGGTTAGAAATGGCTATTTTACAGTGAGATGATGGCTTATCGATATTTTAGTTATTGTTTGTTTTGCCTTGTTCTAATGATAATAAATGCTTTTTTGTATTTAAGCCGCCGGCATAACCCGCTAATGTGCCATTGCTCGCAATGACTCGGTGACAAGGAATAATAATGCTGATGGCGTTCGCGGCATTGGCGTTAGCTACAGCACGAACCGCTTTCTTGTTTCCAATGCTAGCGGCCAGTGTTTGATAAGACATGCTGATGCCATAGGGTATGGTTTGCAATGCTTGCCAAACCTGTTGTTGAAAATGGCTGCCGAGCATCAATAATGGGAGCTCAAACTGTTTGCGTTGTTGGCGAAAATAGCTGTTTAGTTGCTCAATGGTTGTGTTGATGATGCTCGAGTTTGTTTCAACATAGTTGGTTTTTAACGCATTTTGTAGACGTTTATCGATGCTTTGTCGTGCTCGACGATGCCGCCAGTCACATAAACAAAGTTTGTCTTTAAATGAGCCTATCAATAATTCACCAACGGGGCTTTGGTAATATTGCACTTGAATTTTATTATTTTCAGTCATTATGTCGAAGGCGAATGTCGTTTAAAGAAAATAATAAGACAGGCTTACTTAAAACGGGGAATAAATAGTTAACTTCACGATACCCTCATCAAAAAATAGCGTACAAAAGTGGACATTGATTAGGCCTCCAAGCTGCGCGTTACAATTTCCGATACGTCTTTAGATAAGGAGGCATGAGCCTGTATGCGTGTTAATTCAGTTTTAATGAGTTGCTGGCGGCGAGGGTCAAATTTTTTCCAATGACTGAGTGAGTTGGCCAGCCGCGCCGCAATTTGTGGGTTTATCGCATCTAATTTTATAATGTTATCGGCAATAAAGGCATACCCAGAACCATCTGCCGCATTAAAGTGCAGGAGATTAGAAGAAGCGAAAGCGCCAATCAGGCTACGCACGCGGTTAGGGGTTTTAAAGTCAAAGTCTGGGTGCTGAATTAACTGTTTAATATCATCGAGCGCGGTATTTTTTTCTGAACACGCTTGCAAGCTAAACCACTTGTCGATGACCAAGTCTTCATCTTTCCATTGTTGATAAAAACGTATTAGAAAAGGGCTGCTTTGGTCTGCATCTAAATGACTTAACTGAGTCAATGCAGCGATTTGGTCAGTCATATTTTTTGCGTTATTAAACTGATCGATGGCGAGATGCTGTAAATCATCCGCGTCCTTTGCCATTAAGAAGTCTAAGCATAAGTTTTTAAAGCTACGCTGGGCGATGTCTTTAGCGTTGATACCTGCATTAATGTGATGATTGGCCTGGTAGTTACTCAGCCATAAATCATGCAGGTTGGCTGAGAGTGCTTTTTTGACAAAGCGGTGTGCTTGGTACAGTGCTTCAATATCAATAGACTCCATTTGTTCGGCAAGATACGCTTTTGCAGGCAAGCTAAGGAGGAGTGATTGATACGCTAAATCAGCCAGTGGGTTTTGTAAAATAGCTCGGTAGGCATCAATGAGTATCTTGGGTAAGGCTGGTATTGCTGGTATTGCTTGGTTTTTTTTGATTGCGTTAATAGCATTAAAAATAAGAGTTGTTAAGCAATTTTGACCAGCTTCCCAGCGGTTAAATGGGTCACTATCATGTTGGAATAAATGAATATTTTGCTCAATTGATAGGCTTTGTTTAAGCTTTATTGGCGCGGAAAAACCTCGCAAGATAGAGGGTGTAGGCTCTGCGGCTATATTTTTAAAGCTTAGGCTTTGTTCTGTATCGGTCAGCTCAAAGACGGTAGATGTTTGTTCGTTATCAAGCAAAATTTCTTGCCCTGACGGGTCAATAAGACCAATACAGATGGGGATGTGAAATGCTTCCTTGTTAGCTTGTTTAGGTGTGGCCGGGCAATGTTGTTTGAAATTGAGTGTGTAACGTTGCTCGCTGGCATCGTAACACGTGCTGACATTAACAACAGGGGTGCCTGCTTGGTTGTACCAACGTTTGAACTGGGTGAAATTTGCGCCATTAGCATCCTCTAACGCGCTAACAAAATCCTCAGTGGTCACTGCTTGGCCATCGTGTCGTTCAAAGTAGAGGTCGCAGCCTCTTCTAAAACCGGTTTCGCCTAATAAGGTATGTAACATGCGAACAACTTCTGCACCTTTTTCGTAAATAGTTAGCGTATAAAAGTTATTTATTTCTACAAAAGAGTCTGGGCGAATAGGGTGTGACAGTGGCCCGGCATCTTCTGCGAATTGATGCGTGCGCAACATGTTGACATCTTTAATACGTTTAACGGCGTCGGATGTTTGATGAGCGGTAAATTGTTGATCACGGAACACCGTAAAACCTTCTTTAAGGCTCAGTTGGAACCAGTCGCGGCAGGTGACACGGTTACCTGACCAATTATGAAAATACTCATGGCCAATTACCGCTTCGATATTTTCATAGTCAGCATCGGTGGCCGTTTCTGTACTGGCCAGTACAAATTTTGTGTTGAAAACATTCAGTCCTTTGTTTTCCATCGCGCCCATATTGAAATGACTGACGGCGACAATCATGTATAAATCTAAATCGTATTCACGGCCAAAGGCTTCTTCATCCCAACGCATAGCGTTTTTGAGTGATTGCATAGCATGCTGAGTTTTATTTAAATCATGCTCTTCGACATAAACTTCTAACGTGATATTGCGCCCTGTACAGGTGGTGAATGAGTCGCTTAAACACGCTAAGTCGCCGGCCACCAAGGCAAATAAATAGCTAGGTTTTGGGAAAGGGTCGTGCCAGCTAACACTGTGTGTGGAGTCCCCCTCAGTTACACCCGTGCGGTTTCCGTTTGAGAGTAAAATTGGGTATTTGTTCTTATCTGCCTCTATTGAGACGGTAAAAATCGACATCACGTCTGGTCGATCTAAGAACCAGGTAATGCGTCTAAAGCCTTCAGCCTCGCATTGCGTACACAACATGGTTTTTGATTCGTATAAACCGCTTAATGCAGTGTTTTTTGCAGGGTTGATTCGGTTGCTTATTTCTAAAATAAACTCAGCGCTTGGCGGGTGAATGCTGAGCATTTCATCAGTCAATGTATATTGCTCAGGCGTTAATGTTTTGCCGTCAATAGCAATAGACATCAGAGTTAGTTCTTCGCCCATTAAAACTAAATCAGGTTGCTCTTTTAGACACTCTGGATTGCGCTGAATATGAAGTCGGCTGCTAACCAGGGTGTTATCAGCCGATAAATCAAAGTGTAACTCAGTGTTAGGAATGAGAAACTCAGGAACAGCGTAGTCTTTTAGGTAGATAGTTTTTTGTTCAGCGTTAGACATAGAAAAGTATTATTCAGATTTAAAAGAGGCGTAGGCTAGCAATAGCCAAGCAATAAGAAAACAAACGCCACCGATAGGCGTTATCGCACCGAGCACTTTAATGCCACTTAGGCTCAGTGCGTACAGGCTGCCAGAAAAAGCAAGGATGCCGGCGAGCATAAACCAAGCAGCCTTTCGCAATAGGCTCGATGGCTTTAACTGGTAGACAATACCGATGATGATAAGCCCAATCGCATGCCACATTTGGTAATTGACTGCGGTGTGGTAAATGCCTAATGAGTAGGGTGTAAGGCTATCTTTGAGAGCGTGTGCGCCAAATGCGCCAAAGGCAACGGCAAAAAAAGCCAGCGCGGCACCGAGTGTTATAAAAGGTGATTTAATCATAGACTTAGGTTTCTAATAAACGCGGCATTACTTCAACGAGGTTACAGGGGCGGGTACGGTAATCGAGCTGTGCGCTGATAAGCTTGTCCCATGCGGTTCTGCAGGCGCCCGATGAGCCGGGTACGCAAAAAATGTAATGGCCATTAGCGACACCTGCAATGGCCCGAGACTGCATGGTTGAGGTGCCTATTTCTTCGTAAGACAGCGAGCGGAACACCTCACCAAAGCCATTTAGTTCTTTATCCAATAAGGGTTGTACGGCTTCAGGTGTGCCATCTCGTCCAGTGACGCCTGTACCGCCGGTCGTAATAATAGCGTTGATCGTGGGGTCGGCAATCCATTTGGATAATTTAGCGCGAATCTGATAAATATCATCAATGATGATGGCTTTTTCCGCGCACCGGTGGCCAACAGCGGTGAGCCGATCAACCAGTGTTTTTCCAGATGTGTCGGTTTCTTCCGTACGTGAATCAGAAACAACCATGATGGCTATATTGAGTGGTACAAATTGACGTGAGTTAGTGGGCATAGATGGTTACCGGATGATTAAGAAAAAAGCGCTATTATCACGTTGGATATTAAGCAGTAGCGAGGGATGGCTTTTCGCCGAGTTGATGAGTTCCGCGCTATTATGAACAGGCGCTCGGTTAGCCCTTGTGATGATATCGCCTTTGCGAAAACCATTGAGCCAAGCTGGAGAATTGCTGATAATGTCGATCACCTTAACGCCCTGTTTAACGTTATGTTGCTGATGGTTGTCAGATAGATTTGATAGTTTCATGCCAGCAAGCTGAGGGTGTACACGGGCACCATCGACAAAGACGATTTTACGTTCACCAATTTTAAGGCTGACGTGTTGTTGCTTTCCATTACGTAAGATTTCTAAGGTCGCCTTATCGCCAATGGTTAAAAGCCCTAGGCTATTTCGAAGGCTAGAGCTATTCTTAGTTAATTTACCGTTCACACTTAAGACAATATCACCAGGGCGCAAATGTGCTCTTTCAGCAGGTGAGTTAGTGTCAACCTGGCTGATAATAACGCCATGTTTGATACTCAGATTAAACGCTTGAGACAGCTCATGCGTTAAATCTTGCACAACAATACCGAGTTGGCCACGGTTTACTTTGCCAAATTTAACGAGCTGCTGCTTCAAGTTAATAGCCATATTGCTTGGAATGGCGAAGCCAATGCCAACATTACCGCCATTTGGGGCGAGAATAGCGGTGTTAATACCGATCAGCTCTCCTCTAAGGTTTACTAAAGCGCCACCAGAGTTGCCAGGGTTAATGGAGGCGTCTGTTTGAATGAAATCTTCATAACCTTCTATGCCAAGGCCAGAACGGCCCAATGCGCTAACAATGCCGGAGGTGACTGTTTGACCTAAGCCAAAAGGGTTGCCAATCGCAATAACAAAATCACCCACGCGCAGTTGGTCCGAATTAGCAATAGGTAGCTGGGTTAGGTTACCTGCTTTTATTTGAATAACGGCGACATCAGAATCAGGATCGCTACCAACAACCTTGGCATTTACCGAGCGACCGTTTCGCAAGGTCACGGTTATTCTGTCGGCTTTGTCGATCACATGATGGTTAGTGATAATCAAGCCTTTGCTAGCGTCAACGATAACGCCAGAGCCTAAACTTTGGGTGGAACGTTTTCTAGGCGAGTTAGGCAGTTGGAAGAAACGCCGAAAGAAAGGGTCTTGTAATAAAGGGTTTTCATGTTGTTGAGCCATGCTCTTGGTGGCAATATTAACAACAGCAGGCGTCGTTTTTTCCAGTATAGGTGCCAAGCTTGGTAATGGCTGGCCCTCAACGAAAGCTGGCATTGCTGCATAAGAGGCAGAGTGACCTAGGGTAAGAAGTAAGCTAATAGACAGGAGCTGTTTGAGTATAGACATAGCTAAGGTGCTGCGGTTTATTGATCTACATCATCGGCGTCAACTTGACCGCTCATGCGACGACGAAGATGTGACCAAGACATGCCGATCGCCATAATGAAACACAAAATAGTTTGAATAATGTAAGTAACGGCTTGGATGTTATCGGCAGCAACAATGCCCCAGTCAATGATCATCCAAAAAAGAGTAGCAAAAAATGCGACGGCTAAAGCGATACCGAGGAAACCAAGTGATCGTAAGGTTGCACGAATATATACAGCCCAGCCAATAATTAAAATGAGGCCCGCAAAAGCCATAATAGGAGTGACGCTTGGGATTTTTGTAATGGCCCAATGGTAATAAGAAAGACCGGCAGGGTTGTAGCTCAGAAATACAAGCGCGGCTGCAACGGATAAACGAATAAAGAAACTAGATGGAGAGAATTGGTTTGTTTTCAATGAATAACCTCTAATGATCAATTTTACGTTGCAGCCATTCTAACCGAAAAAATGCTGAATTTTTAATAGGCGTTTAACTCCGTTTTCAAGAGCAAGAACTTGGGATCGTGATGTAATTGGCAAAATGCTAATTTTTAAAGCTGAATAAGCCTCATTTCTGCGGCATGAACTACACTGTATTATCATAACGTGAAAAGTTGATTGGACTAGGCTAAATGAGCGCGCAACGACATCAAAGTAATCAAGAGATTTTAAAGAACTTTATTCCTTTAAATACTCTGCCGAGTGCGCGACTTACCAGTATTTGCGATCAGTGCCATGTTGAAGAGCTAGGCAAAGGGACCGTTCTGTTTGAGCAGGGCGATGAGGCTAAGGAATTTATTTACCTCATTAGCGGTATGATTAGTTTGTATGCAGGTGAAATGGAGGTAGAGACTATCGTAACCGGCTCAGAAGTAGCAAGGTTTGCGATAGCGCATCATCTTCCTCGTAAGGTCAAAGCAGTGACTCGATCAAAAGCACGTGTTGTGCGTATTCCCACCCATATGCTTGATATGGAGACCCCCGAAGATGACGGCCAGACTTATATGGTCGACGAGGTTGAAGATCAAGGTGGTGACTGGATGACGACGATGCTGCAATCGCCTGTTTTTCAGCGATTACCAGCCGCTAATTTGCAAAAAGTAATGATGCAAATGGAAGAAGTTGCATTTGCGGCCGGTGATGTTGTTGTAAAGCAGGGCGATGAGGCGGACTTTTACTACATTATCAAAGCCGGTGATTGCGAGTTAATTCGGCAGCCATCTGAGCAAGCAAGGCCGATTAAACTAGGTGAGTTGCATAGTTGTGATGCATTTGGCGAAGATGCCTTGTTGTCTGGTAATCCAAGAAATGTGACTGTTCGAATGAAAGGCAAGGGACAAATGCTCCGTCTTTCAAAAGCTAACTTTATTAAGCTGGTTAAAGAACCCGTTCTGCAATACGTTAAGCTTGAAGAAGGACAGGAAAAAGTAGCTGGTGGTGCGAACTGGTTAGACGTTAGAGGCCCTGATGAGTTTTCAGAAGGCCATATTGAAGGGGCTGTTAACATTCCGTTCTTTTCTCTGCGAATGAAAGTTTCTGAATTACGTCACGATCAGTTGCAAGTACTGGTTTGTGCTAATGGGCGAACCAGTGAAGCCGCCGCTTTTTTACTGTTGAAATTCGGTTTTAAGGCGTTAATCTTAAAAGGTGGTATGGCCAAATGGGCTGATGATGTAGGTGTGAAGGAGACGCCTGATAAGCCTGCGCTTAAAGAAGAAGCGTCGACGGTGAGCGCAGTTGTCAGTACTCCTGATGAGCCGAATTTAGAGCAAACGCAAGATCAGCAAAACAAGATAATAGAACTTGAAAAGCTTTGTGCGCAATCTAATGAGAAGCTGAACAAGCTTACTATAGAACGTGACAATCTGCAGCAGCAGTATGATCAGCAATCAAACGTAGTTTCAGAGTTGCAATTATCATCTGAATTAATTGCAGATGAGCTAACAGCTATTGGTGCTAGCAATGAAGGTCGTGAAGCAGAAGTGGATCAATTGCTATCGCTTGAGCGAGAAAAAATTACAGCGCTGGAAACCGAGCTAGGTAAATTCCGCGAAGCTATAGACATTTTGAGTGGAGAGGTTTCTGTAAAAGATGACGAGTTAATAACACTCAATGCCGCATTAAAAGACGCAGAAAAGCAACAAGAAAAAATAGCGGATGAGCTTGCTCAGCAATCAGTCGTGACTCAACAGGAAGTGACTGAGCTGTTAACTGAAAAAGAGTCATTAAGCGTTCGTGTTGAAGAAGCAAAATGTGAAAATGAGCAGTTGTCTCATGATAACTCAGTCCTTGAGCAGCAAATAGCGCAATCTGTACAAGATGCCAACTTAGGCGTGTCTGAAAAAGAAGCACGAATCAGTGAGCTTAATGCGGAATTAAGTCAGCTGCGATCAAATTTGGCGAATATTGAACAGTCGAAAGTGGATCAGGATGCACGCCTACTTGAACAAACGGCAGAGCTTAAGCACGTTAAAGAGAGTGAAAAAAAGGCAAGCGAAGCGCTTAAAGCTGAATCGGCGGCTCGTATAGAAGAGTTTGAAGATGAGCTGAGCTTTTTGAAGCAAGCGTTAACCGAAAAAACAGCACATTTAGACGAGCACAAAAAACTGACTGAGGAATTTAAGGCTCAGGTTGATAGTCTTAAACAGCAACATGAACAAGCAGAAAGTGCCTTAGAGAAATCAGCAGAAGAATTAACGCAATCAGGTACCCAGGTTAAAAAGCTAGAGCAAGAATCAGAAGCGCTAAGCGAGCAAGTTCAACGTTTGGAAGTCTCTCTAAGTGAGGTCAGTTCTGGTAAAAAAAGCATCGAAAGCGAGTTAGCGCAACGTCTTGAAAATTCGGATAATAAACTAGCGAGTGCATTAGCTCAAGTTGATTCTTTAAAAGAAAAAAACCAAAATGCTGAATCAGTCATCAGCGAAAAGAATGTTGATATTGATACCTTTGCTGATCAGTTAAAAGTGGCTGAGACTAATATTGCGACGCTGCAACAGCAACAAGCGGATACAGAGTCGGCATTGTTAGAAAAGGAGGTTTTGTTAGCCTCTTCGGAAGAGAAGTTCGCTTCTATAGATAGCGAGAGAGGTGGTTTAAGTAAGAAGTTAGAGCAGTCTGATAGCGAGCTATCAGGCCTGTTGGCGGAACAAAACGAGTTAGAAAAGCGATTGAATGAGGCGCTAAAATTAACCGATGAGCTAAAAAGCAATGAAGAGGCTGCTTTAACTCAAGTTGACAGTCTTAAGCAGCAACATGAGCAAGCAGAAGATGCCTTAGAGACGTCAGCAGAAGAATTAGCACAATCAAACGCCCAGGTTCAAAAGCTAGAACAAGAATCAGAAGCGCTAAGCGAGCAAGTTAAACGTTTGGAAGTCTCTCTAAGTGAAGTCAGTTCTGGTAAAGAAAGCATCGAGAGCGAGTTAGCGCAACGCCTTGAACATTCGGATAATAAACTAGCGAGTACATTAGAGAACAAGCAGGCATTGGAGGAGCAGCTCGATAGGGCCAGCAACGAAAATGAACAGGCTCAACAGGAACTATTAGCACTGCAAGACCAGTTAGACGCAGGGCTAGGTGATCAGCGAGAACTTAACGAGGAATTAACTCAGGCTCGAGAGGAGCTTGTGGTCGCACGTCAAGATGGGGAAAAAGAGAAAGCTGAGTTGAGCGAATCGTTGCTGCAAGCAAATGCTTGCATTGAGGAAGCAGAGGCAGGGCTTAAGCAGTTATCTGAAGAGCAGGTGACGGCTGCGCAGCAGCTTGTTGAGGTGGAAAGCAATTTATCGGATATTAAGGAAGTTAAAGCAACGCTTGAATTGACGCTAGATAATGCCATATCTGAAAAAGAGTCGGCTCAGCAGCAAGTTGAGAGTGCCTTAGATGAGCAGCGGCAGTTGAAAGAGCAGTTATCCCAAGCACAACAACTAGTTGCTCAAGAAAATAAAGAAAGAGAAAAAGAGAAGGCTAAATGGGAGGCAGCTCTAGAGCTGTCGAAAGAGCAGCATGTTGTATTAGAAAGCTCGGCGGTTGAGCAAGCAAAGCAGGCAGAAGAGCAACATGTTGAGCAATTGAGTAAGCTTGAAAATGAGCTTGAGCGGGTTAACAGTGATCTTTTGTCTAACAATGAAGAGCTGGTATCAATGCGTACAGATAATGAAGCATTGCAGCAAAAAGTCGTAGACGCGGAAAGCATATTATCGGCGTCAACTGGAGATCAAAAAGAACTATTAGCGCAGCTAGATGATACGCGGCTCGAGTCGGCTGAGTTTAAAAAGGGCATTGAGGCAAAACAGGCTGAAGTTGATGTGTTGAATGAGCAGTTAGCCGAGTTGAAGAGTGATGGGCAACAGTCTGGGCAAGAAATTCAGACATTAACTGAGAGAGTTCAAACAGTAGAGAAAGACTTATCATCAACGGTTACTGAAAAAGAAGGTTTGTTACTTCAGCTAGAGGAGTTTGAACAGCACCGATCATCTAATGATGGAGCCGCTAAAGCTCTTCAGCAGAAAGTGAGTGAGTTAGAGCAATCATTGCAGCAACTCGAAGAAGAAAAAGAGCGGCTCATGACGAATGCTAGCAAAGATAGTGATGAGAAGGTGGCTCAGTTAACCGAGCAGCTATTAGCCGCACAAAGTGAGGTGAAGGGTTCCTTAAAGCAGCTGGATGATGCTAATAGTGCTGGTGAGGCTGAGGCAAAAGAAAAACTTGAGCTTGAAGAAAAATTAAAGGCAATGGCTGATGAGAGTGCTGGTTTGCGTCGAAAGCTTAAGGATGCTGAACGAGTGGCGGCAAAAAATAGTGACAATAGTGCAGATCAGGCGCGAATACAAGAATTGGAAGAGCAATTGAATGAAGCGTCTACTATGTTGCTTGATTTAGAGATTAAAATGGAAACATCATTGGTGGCTGAGGATGCTGGCATTAGTGACGAAGAGACTAATGAGTTGAAAGCGCTTCAATCGGAATTAGACTTAGTAAGAGAACAAACAGAAAAAGATATCCAAGCGATGCAATTGAAGGTAGAGAATAGCGAAAAAATGAATTTGGCATTGAAGAGGAAAATGTTATCCATGCAAAACTTGGCGAATCAAGATGTGTTGCCTGAAGAGCCACCTAAAGGGAAGAAAAAGGGCTGGTGGAAATAATAGAGGTTGATGGGGTCAAGTATGTGCAAGCGGTGGAGGTTAGAACGCTTGCAGGCTTAAGTTCTAGAGCATTTGATATTAACCTAGGGGATAAGGGGGCTTGCAGTGGTTTTCTTTTGCGTGAGGAAAATATGACATTGCGAGCCTATAAGAACAGTTGCCCGCATACTGGGGCTCCATTGAATTGGATGCCAGATCAGTTTTTGACGAGGGGAGGCTTGTATGTTCAATGCTCTATTCACGGAGCAATGTTTAAAACAGAAAATGGTGAGTGTTTCGCTGGGCCGTGTAGTGGCAAGTTTTTAAAGGCGTTGCGGTTTATCGAGCAAGAGGGAATGTCTTATATTGATTTACGCGATATCGAAAAAAGCCCGTCAATTTGACGGGCTTTTTAAAACGTTCTTCTACAGCTTATTGCTTGTGTAGGCAATAAGCTGTGAATCAGTAAGCGTTATTTTATTTTCGCTTCTTTGTACATGACATGCTGTCTAATGGTAGGGTCAAATTTCTTGACTTCCATTTTCTCAGGCATGTTGCGTTTATTTTTAGTTGTCGTGTAGTAGTGACCTGTTTTTGCACTTGAAACTAGTTTGATTTTCTCTCTCATCTTCTCAGTCCTTAAACTTTTTCGCCGCGTGAGCGAATATCAGCCAAAATTGCGTCGATACCATTTTTATCAATGGTACGCATGCCGTTTGCAGAAACGCGTAAACGAACAAAACGGTTTTCGCTTTCTACCCAAAAACGGTGGTGGTGAAGGTTCGGCTCGAAACGACGACGTGTTCTATTTTTCGCGTGAGAAACATTGTTTCCCGACATTGGGCGCTTGCCAGTGACTTGGCATACTTTAGACATGATAAAACCTCTATTAAAAATTAATTGATTAGCAGCATACTGCGAAACGGTGCGAATTTATACCAGAATAAGATCGCTGAGTAAAGGGAAACCTAAATTTTTGACGTTAATGGCAGCTTTAAAAATACATTAAATATGGCCTAGTTCAGCGAGTGAAACAGCATCCCCATTGCCGATGATTAAGTGATCTAGCACTCTAATATCAATCAAGTTTAACGCCTTAGTGAGTTGGTGAGTAATATCTATATCTGCTTGGCTAGGGGTTGTGTTACCGGATGGGTGGTTGTGCGCAAAAATGACAGCAGCTGCATTGTGTTGCAATGTACTTTTGACGACTTCCCGTGGGTGAACGTTAGCGCTATCAATGGTTCCAAAGAATAGTTCTTCAAATGCAATAACGTGGTGTTTAGTATCTAAGTAGAGGCAGGCAAAAACTTCTCGTTGTTGATGGGCTAGTTGGCTTTTTAAAAACTGCTTGGTGTCATGTGGGTTGTTGAGAATATTTTCATGGCTGATGTTTTCCTTTAGATAACGACGAGCCATTTCTAGCACGGCTTGCAATTGCGCATATTTGGCGTTACCCAGTCCGTGACCCGTGCAAAACTCAGCTTGCTTAGCATGCATTAGCGCATTGAGTGAGCCGAATTGTTTTAGTAGGCGGCGAGATAAATCGACAGCTGTAACGCCTTGCGTACCTGTGCGTAAAAAGATGGCGAGAAGCTCGGCATCAGATAAAGACGAAGCACCTAAGTGAAGTAGCTTTTCGCGCGGCCGTTCTAACTCTGGCCAATCCGTAATAGACATAATCAATCCTTGATAACGTTAATAGCGTGCGATGTAGAGTATACATGGAGAAGCTGGCGTGAAAATGCCTATTCTTTACTGGTATTTTAAAACAACTTAAGGGTTATTTATTTTAGTGCAGCTAACAGTATGTTTATTCAGGCTTAAAGAAGGCCGCGCTTAAAATACGGGGCAAAGTACATTCGGATTAAAGCTCTTACTCTGTTGTGTGACATAATATGATATTGAATTCATCAATAATAAATAAAGCATAACGTGAATAAATTACAGCATAGGCGTGTATTGCTAGGTGTAACAGGTGGAATAGCTGCTTATAAGGCGGCTGAAGTATTGCGCCAGTGTCAGGTAATGGGGGCGGAAGTGCGTGTTGTGATGACACCTGCTGCTACCGAATTTATTACCCCCTTAACTTTTCAAGCTTTATCAGGGTCACCGGTGCATACCCAACTGCTCGATGCTGAAGAAGAAGCGGGTATGGGGCATATTAATCTAGCTCGTTGGGCAGATGTGATATTGGTAGCGCCAGCCAGTGCAGATTTTATAGCGCGTTTTGCATCTGGTATGGCGAACGACTTATTAACAACCCTTTTGTTGGCATCGGAGAAGACGGTGATATTGGCACCTGCGATGAATAGGGCGATGTTTGATGATCAGAATACGCAAAAAAACATTCGCCAGCTTGAGTCTCAAGGGGTGGTTATTCTCGGTCCTGCTGAGGGTGTTCAAGCATGCGGTGAAGTAGGAATGGGGCGGATGCTAGAGCCAGAGGCGCTTGCGCTTGCGGTTGCAGAACATTTTCAAACCGGCGAATTGGCGGGTTTAAATGTTTTGTTAAATGCAGGGCCAACGAGAGAGGCGATTGATCCAGTTCGTTATATCAGTAATCACAGTTCGGGAAAAATGGGTTTTTCATTGGCGCAAGCCTGTGTAGAAGCGGGGGCGCATGTCACGTTAGTTGCAGGGCCTGTGCATCTCCCAACACCTTCGGGGGTAGAGCGCATTGATGTTATTAGTGCAAACGAGATGACGGAGGCTGTGATGTCAAAATCTAAGCAAGCCGATATCTTTATCGCCTCAGCTGCTGTAGTAGACTATACGCCGGTTGAAATTGCAGAAAATAAAATAAAGAAAAGCGCCTCAGAAATGCAATTAACGCTGGTTAAAACAACTGATATTTTGACCAAAGTTGCAAGCGAAGATGAGTCAACATTTTGTGTGGGTTTTGCTGCAGAAACAGATAATTTAGAAACCTATGCAAAAGACAAATTAGAGAGAAAATCGCTTGACATGATTGCCGCCAATTGGATTGGGCGAGAAAGCGGTGGGTTTAACAGCGAGGATAACGCCCTGTCGGTATATTGGGAGAGTGGTTTTCAGGAGCTCGACAGTATGCCTAAACCTGAACTGGCCCAAGAATTAGTGGCGTTAATAGCAAAAAGGTATCATGAAAAAAATACAATTTAAATTATTAGATAAGCGTTTGGGACAGTCTATTCCATTGCCAGAATATGCAACTACTGGTTCAGCAGGGTTAGACTTACGGGCGTGTTTAGATGAATCGTTATTGCTTAAACCAGGCGAGACAGAGCTAATCCCAACGGGTATGGCGATACATATTAACGATGCGAGTTTGGCAGCCGTTATTTTGCCTCGCTCAGGTTTGGGTCATAAGCACGGTATAGTGCTAGGCAATTTGGTGGGATTGATTGATTCTGATTATCAGGGGCAGTTGTTTGTTTCGTGTTGGAACCGTGGAAAGACAGCGTTCAATATTGATGTTGGCGATCGTATTGCACAGTTAGTATTTGTGCCTGTGGAGCAAGTTGAGTTTGAGCAAGTTGGTAGTTTTGACGATAGTCATCGCGGTGAGGGTGGGTTTGGACACACAGGAAAAGGGTAAGCAAATGGTGAAAAGAATAACACTCGTGTTGATGCTGCTGGTTATTGCAGCGGGTGGTGGATATTACGTTTACTTTAAGCAAATTGAGCAGCAAAATATTGAGCAGGCTGAGCGGCTAACGACAGACGTGAAAAAGGCTGCTGATGCCTTGTCTGCAAAAGTGCTGAGTTGGAGACAGGCCGTTGAAAACTTAGCGCAAGATCCTGCCTTACTGGTTAGCATAAATAATAATGAGCAGGCGCTTGCAAATTGGGTTGTTGAGCATAGAGCATTGCTTGATGAGGTAACGATGTTGCGAGTTATTCGACCAGGTTTGATGCAAGTTGATACGTCGGTTAAACCACCGCTAGGTTATGCAGGCTTAGATCTTATAAGGAAAGCAGAAGAATCTAAGAAAGTGCAAATGCCTGAAGTGCATATGATGGGCAGTGATGACCAGCATGTAGCTATTGCTGCACCAGTTGTAGAGGGCGGGGAATTAAAGGCGGTGGTTTTAATGAGCCTCGATTTGGCTGCCTTACAAAGTGCTTTTAAGTCTGCTTTAGGTAATGAGCAGGGCGGTTGGTTAGAATTAAAGCAAGGAGGTTTGAAAATTTCGAGTACGGGCGCTGCTTCTCATCAAAGCGGTGAAAACGTGGGTGGTATTCAAATAGCCGGTACGCGTTGGCGAATAGTGATTAAAAAACGGGTAATACAGGCTCCTATGACGGTAGCTGAGTTAAGTCGGTATATTATCGGCTTGTTGCTAGCTATTTTAATATTAAGTGGGCTGGTTGCTGTAGCAATGAACAAAGATAGGCGTAAACAGATGAGTAATACATTCAGAAAAGGAAAAATAAAAGAGCGAAAGGAACCGGTATTGGATACAGATAAAGCAGCTTTGTTAACCGCTAATGATGACGTGTTAAGTAAGGAAGAGATAGCAGAAACGATAAAGGAAAATGTTGTTCAGCAAGAAGAAGTAGCTTCGAGCCCTATCTTTATGAAAGAAACGGGGATTGAAGTCGTGTCGCAAACGGATGTGCCGCAATCTATTTTCAGAGCGTATGACATACGCGGTATTGTTGATGAGACATTAACCGAGCAAGGTGTTTTTTTGATTGGTCGTGCCATAGCCAGTGAAGCATTAAGGCTAGGCCAGACGACGATAGCTATTGCCCGCGATGGACGATTGCATAGTTTAAGGCTTAGTGAGTCATTATCAAAGGGTATAAAAGCCACTGGGTGTAACGTGATTGACGTTGGGCAAGTACCAACACCTGTGTTGTATTTTGCAACTCACCAGCTGGATACTCAATCGGGAGTGATGATTACCGGGAGCCATAACCCAGCAAACTATAATGGTCTAAAAATAGTCATAGCGGGTAATACCCTATCAGGCGATGCTATTCAGCAGCTTTATCAGCGAGTCTTGAAAGAGGACTTTGAAAGTGGTGAAGGGGCTTATCAAGAGCAAATGATGTTACCTGAATATATCGGTGCCATTACCAGTGATGTTCGTTTAGGGCGCATGATGAAAGTGGTGGTCGATTGTGGAAATGGTGTGGCAGGCGAAGCAGCACCGATGCTTCTATCGACACTGGGCTGTGAAGTAATTCCTTTATATTGTGATATTGATGGTAATTTTCCAAACCATCACCCAGACCCCAGTAAGCCTGAAAACTTGCAAGAATTGATCGATAAAGTGCGCGAAGAAGAGGCCGAGCTGGGTTTAGCGTTTGATGGCGACGGCGACCGATTAGGTGTGATTGATTCAGATGGCAATGTTATTTGGCCAGACAGACAAATGATGTTGTATGCGATTGATGTTTTGTCTAGGCAAGCTGGGGCGGACATTATTTATGATGTCAAATGTACGCGGAACTTGGCAAAAGTGATCGCTAAGCATGGCGGTAAACCGATTATGTCAAAAACAGGGCATTCGCTTATTAAGGCTAAAATGAAAGAAACCAACGCCGAGCTGGCCGGTGAGATGAGTGGTCATATCTTTTTCAAAGAGCGTTGGTTTGGTTTTGACGATGCCTTGTATACGGCAGCACGATTGTTAGAAATTTTAACAGCAGAGTTTCGTTCAACAGCTGAAATTTTTGCTGATTTGCCTGACAGTATTAGTACCCCTGAGTTAAACGTGAGCTTGGAAGAAGGTGAAAACTTTACCTTTGTGAAGCAATTACAGTCGCAGGCAACATTTGAAGATGCCAATGTGATTACCATTGATGGCGTACGTGTTGAATTTAAAGACGGTTGGGGTTTGGTCAGGGCGTCGAATACAACGCCATCGTTAGTGTTGCGGTTTGAGGCTGATGATGAGGTCGCGTTAGCGCGTATTAAAGATGTATTTAGAGAGCAGATGCTGAATATTAACAAAAGCATCACGTTGCCGTTTTAGCAGAATTATCTAGCCATATAAAATTTAAAAGAGCTATGCAAAATAGAAAAATTGACCCAATCGAAACGGCGCGTGTACTGAGCGAGGCGCTTCCCTATATCCAAAAGTTTTCGGGTAAAACCATTGTTATTAAGTACGGCGGAAATGCGATGGTGGACGAAGAGTTAAAAAGTGGTTTTGCGCGAGACATCGTGTTGTTAAAGCAAGTAGGCTTAAACCCGGTTGTTGTTCATGGTGGTGGGCCGCAAATTGGTCGTCACCTAGAAAAGTTAGGCATGGAAAGTCAATTTGTTGATGGTATTCGTGTCACCGATAGCGACACCATGGATGTTGTTGAGATGGTGCTGGGTGGTTTAGTCAATAAAGACATTGTTAGCCTAATTAATCAGCACGGTGGCTCGGCTGTGGGCCTAACGGGTAAAGATGGTGATTTAATTCGAGCTAAGAAAATTTCCGCTAAAGAAGCTGCTTCAGAAGAAGCATCAGAGCTAATAGATATGGGGCATGTTGGCCATGTCGATAGTATCGACCCAGCTGTTGTTGATATGTTGGTGCAAGGTGATTTTATTCCTGTGATTGCGCCGATTGGTGTTGGCAAAGACGGTGCATCTTATAATATTAATGCGGATTTGGTCGCCGGTAAAATGGCAGAAATATTGGGCGCTGAAAAGCTTTTATTATTGACCAATACATCCGGCCTACTGAGTAAAGAGGATGAGTTATTGACAGGCTTATCCATTGCTCAGGTGAATGGGCTTATTGAAGATGGAACCATTTTTGGTGGTATGTTGCCGAAAATCCAGTGTGCGATGGATGCTTTAAACGGGGGTGTTAATAGCGCCCACATTATTGATGGGCGCGTTCCTCATGTTGTGTTACTAGAGTTATTAACAGATAAGGGGATGGGGACTTTATTAGTTCGAAGTTAGTCAGCTAGCTGATTAAAATTCTCCGTGAGCTGGGCGGTTTGCTCGCTTCTACATGTCTCTTTTCCGCCTTTTGAATCAGCGCAGCGAATATCTAATATAATGTTTGTTTGTTGTTCGTGGCTGATCTTTGTCAAGGATAACCCCCTGTCTTTGCTAAGTTTGGGTGTTTTAGTGAGGATAAGTTTATCTGAACGATAAATTATTTTACTGCCTGACTGAGTGATAAACGTAATGGCTTTCTCCCATAAAGAGTCGCATGTTTTGTTGTGGCAGCTGAGCTCACCTAATGAAAGACTAGGTATGCTCTCATTATGGATATTAGGTCTTTCTCCGGCTTGTTTTTTTAAAGTATTAAACCGCTGCTTATCGGTGCTAAGCTGTTGGCTTAGTTGAATCTTTTGTGATTCAAACTCGCTGATCTCTTGTTGGTTTTTATTAAATTGGTTTTGAGCGAGCTCAATGTTTGCAAGACTCTTTGCGGGGATGGCTTTTCCAGCACGTTCAAAATTTGCAGCGGCTTTTTGATGAAGAATAAGTTGTTTCCTTAGGGTTTCAGACTGACTGCTGGCGATTGAAATATGTGAGTCAACCATCTCAAGTTTACTTTTTGCCAATGTATCAATGTCTCCTTCGGTACGAAAAGTTTTTAGCAAGGCAGCGTCCTTTGCTAGCTGTAGTTGAAGGAACTTATCTTGGGTCTTCTGCAAGTTGTCAATTTTTTTCAGCTGCTGAATTTCTTCAGGGGTTTTAGCGGCATCTTGTACAGCGACAGTTCGACCTTCTTCGTTAAGCTCTTCGCGTTCACGCTTTGACTCTTCAGGCGGGACTTTGTCAGAAAAAGATATTTTTCCATTTTTATTGACCCATTTGTATAACTTCCCAGCATTTGCCGAGTTGGAAAAAATAAAAAAGAGGATGCTTAGTATTAAAAGGCTATTTTTTTTCATGGATTTTTAAGGTTTTTTTATCAAAATATTTAACTGATTATTGGTATATACTAATAATATTGGTAGAGTTCTATACAGCGGCCCATCGGGTTATTTAGCGTAATTTATAGCGCCTGTATTGCAAATGAGTATAGTTCACAATTGAACGGTTGTGGAAAAGCTAAGCCGAAACCTTAAATATAACAATTAATTCATCTGGAGTAAGTATGTCAGTCGACCAAGTCCCTTCTACCTTAAACTCAAACGATACTGACCCGCAGGAAACAAAAGAGTGGCTTGAGGCACTCGTGGCAGTGATTGAGCATGAGGGGGAAGAACGAGCTCATTTTTTACTGGAAACCCTTATCGAAAAGGCGAGGCTTGCTGGAGCAGAGATTCCGTTTAGCGCAAGCACAGCCTATTTCAATACCATTAGTGTTCCGCAACAAGCGCAATATGTTGGAAATCGGACGCTAGAGCATAAAATTCGCTCGTATGTTCGTTGGAATGCCATGGTGATGGTGCTTCGAGCGAATAAAGATACCAATGTGGGTGGGCATATCGCCAGCTTTGCCTCATCAGCTACTTTATATGATGTAGGTTATAACCATTTTTGGCACGCAGCGAGTGAAACGCATGGCGGAGACTTAGTCTATGTGCAAGGCCATGTAGCAACGGGTATTTATGCGCGGGCCTTTATGTTGGGTCGTTTGAGCGAAGAGCAGATGGATAGTTTTCGTCAAGAAGTCGATGGTGGTGGTTTGTCATCTTATCCGCACCCTTGGCTAATGCCTGATTTTTGGCAATTCCCAACTGTTTCAATGGGCTTGGGGCCGATCATGTCGATTTACCAAGCGCGCTTTTTGAAATACCTAGAAGATCGAGGTTTTGCTAAAACCTCAGATAGAAAAGTGTGGGCGTTTTTGGGCGATGGTGAAACCGATGAGCCAGAATCATTAGGTGCTATTGGTATGGCTGGTCGTGAAAACCTTGATAATCTGGTATTTGTGATTAACTGTAATTTACAGCGACTAGATGGACCAGTTCGAGGCAATGGAAAAATCATTCAAGAGCTGGAGTCTGAATTTAGAGGGGCTGGCTGGAACGTTATTAAGGTTATTTGGGGTAATCATTGGGATGCACTGTTAGCCCGTGATACAGAAGGTCACTTACGTAAACGTATGATGGAGTGTGTTGATGGTGACTACCAAACCATGAAGGCCAAAGACGGGGCTTATGTACGTGAGAACTTCTTTAATACGCCAGAGCTAAAAGCGATGGTGGCTGACTGGTCGGATAAAGACATTTGGGATTTGAATCGTGGCGGACATGACCCCGCTAAAGTTTATGCTGCGTATGATGCAGCATGCAAAGAAACAAATAGACCGACAGTTATTCTAGCCAAAACAATTAAAGGTTATGGCATGGGCGAATCGGGTGAGGCGCAAAATACGACGCATCAGCAGAAGAAGATGAGCCATAACTCATTGCTTCACTTTAGAGATAAATTTGAACTACCGATTTCTGATGAAGATGTTGATAATCTTGCCTATCTTACTTTTCCAGAAGGCTCGGCAGAACAAGAGTACATGAAGAAGAAGCGCGAAGATTTAGGCGGCTACTTACCTGCGCGTCGTGAAAAGTCAGACTCATTGAAAATCCCAGATTTATCTGTATTCGAACCGATGATGAAAGGCACTTCGAAAGGGCGTGAAATTTCGACCACGATGGCCTTTGTTCGCTTATTAAACATTTTATTGAAAGATAAAGAAATTGGTAAGCGTATCGTGCCTATCGTGCCAGATGAGTCACGTACGTTTGGTATGGAAGGCTTGTTCCGTCAGTTAGGTATTTGGTCACACGTGGGGCAGCTGTACACACCACAGGATTCCGAACAGTTAATGTTCTACAAAGAAGATAAAAACGGCCAAGTGTTGCAAGAAGGCATTAATGAAGCGGGCGGCATGTGTGACTGGATCGCGGCAGGTACGTCGTACTCAACCAGTGATGTTCCAATGATTCCGTTTTATATCTTTTATTCGATGTTCGGCTTTCAGCGTATTGGCGACTTAATATGGGCAGCAGCAGACCAGCGTGCACGTGGCTTCTTGTTGGGTGGAACTGCTGGGCGAACGACGCTTAATGGCGAAGGTTTGCAGCACGAAGATGGACATAGCTTGTTATGGGCTTCGTCTGTACCAAACTGTATTTCATATGACCCAACATTTAATTATGAGTTGGCTGTTATCATGCATGATGGTCTAAAACGTATGTTCCAAGAGCAAGAAGACGTTTTTTATTACTTAACTGTGATGAATGAAAACTATGCTCACCCTGCGATGCCAGAGGGTACCGAAGAAGGCATTATTAAAGGGATGTATTTATTTAAGCAAGGCGCGAAAAAAAGTAAGTTACGGGTTCAGTTATTAGGCTCGGGAACTATCTTTAATGAAGTGATAGCGGCGGCTGAGTTACTAAAAACTGATTGGGGTGTTGAGTCTGACTTATGGAGTTGTACAAGCTTTACTGAACTAGCGCGAGAAGGGCAAGCATGTGAGCGTGAAAATCGCCTCAAGCCGGCGCAAGAAAAGCAAATACCGTATGTTTCAGCTTGTTTGGATGAGCGTCAAGGCCCAGTTATCGTATCAACCGATTATGTTCGTTTGTTAGCAGATTCAATTCGTCCTTTTATTCGTAAACACTGCTCTATTTTAGGTACCGATGGCTTTGGCCGTTCAGATACCCGCGAAAACCTTCGTCGTTTCTTTGAGGTGGATCGTTTTTATGTAACCGTTACAGCACTAAATGCATTGGCAGATTTAGGCGAAATTAAAGTGGCTGTGGTTGAGCAAGCCATAGAAAAATATGGTTTAGATGCTTCAAAGCCTGCGCCATGGCTAGTTTAGAGCCTGTAAGAGGAGAATTTAATGAGTAATTTAATAGAGATAGTTGTTCCTGATATTGGGGATTTTGATGCGGTTGAAGTGATTGAGGTGCTCGTCGCCGTTGGTGATATTATTGAAGTAGAGCAAGCATTATTAACACTTGAAAGTGATAAGGCCAGTATGGAAATACCATCCTCATCAGCAGGTATTGTTGAAGAAGTTTTGGTTACGGTAGGCGATTCAGTCGCAGAAGGCAGCGTAGTGGTTCGCTTAAAAGAGGCGGGTGCAGCCACAGAGGCTCCAGCTGTTAAAGAAGCAGCGCCTACGGTAGCTGATACGGCGCAGGCTGAAGACGTTAATGTTTATGTGCCAGATATCGGTGACTTTGACTCAGTTGAAGTGATTGAGGTGAACATTGCTGTTGGCGATAAGGTTGAAAAAGAGCAATCGTTATTGACCTTAGAAAGCGATAAAGCCAGCATGGAGATTCCTTCAACAGCCGATGGTATTGTTAAAGAAGTTAAAGTTGCTGTGGGTGATCAAGTGTCAGAGGGTGGCTTAATTGTTGTTTTGTCTGGTCAAGCTACTGCAACAGGAAAGGATGAGAGTGCGGTGAAGCCTGCACCTAAAGCAGAAGAAAAAGCGCCAGCTAAGCCTGCGCCTAAAGCTCAGGCGAGTAGCAATGTCACATCGGCACCAATGACTTCCAAACCAACGGGGCACATTCACGCGAGTCCAACGGTACGTAAGTTTGCAAGAGAGCTAGGGGTTGATTTATCAACGGTTGCCAAGGCAACTGGCCCTAAAGGCCGCCTTTTAAAAGAAGATATTAAAAATCACGTTAAACAAATTATCTCAGGTGCATCAACATCTGCTGGGGCAACAGGTGTAGGTATACCACCTATCCCAGCGGTAGATTTTACAAAGTTTGGTGAGATTGAAGAAAAACCACTCAGTAAAATTAAACGCTTAACGGGCACAAATTTAACCCGAGCTTGGTTGAATGTACCCATGGTCACACATCATGACTTGGCTGATATTACTGAGATGGAAGCCTTTCGGAAATCGTTAAAAGCGGATGCAGAAAAACGTGGTGTTAAGGTGACATTTTTAGCGTTTATGATGAAAGCACTCGTTGCTGCCTTAAAAGAGTTCCCACAATTTAACGCTTCCCTTTCCCCTGATGGCAATAGCCTGATTTACAAAAAATATTATAATATTGGTATTGCTGTGGCGACGCCCAATGGGCTTGTTGTGCCAGTGTTCAAGGATGTCGATAAAATCAGCATCTATGACTTGGCTGAACAAATGGGCGTGATGAGTAAAAAAGCGAGAGAGGGTAAGTTATCACCAAAAGACATGCAGGGTGCCTGCATGACCATCTCAAGTTTGGGCGGCATAGGGGGTACCTCTTTTACCCCTATCGTCAATGCACCAGAGGTGGCGATACTCGGTGCAACACGCGCCGAGATTCAGCCAGTTTGGGATGGTGCAGAATTTAAACCACGTTTGATGTTGCCATTAGATATGACATACGACCATCGAGTGATTGATGGCGCTGATGCGGCGTCCTTTATGGTAGCGTTAACCGGCTACCTTAATGACATTCGTCGCGTATTGTTGTAGGAGGCAGGATGACTAATTTAATAGAGGTAAATGTTCCTGACATTGGTGAATCTGCTGAGGGTGTAGAAGTCATTGATATTAATGTTGCAGTGGGCGATATCGTTGCCATTGAGGACAGTATTCTAACCTTGGAAAGCGACAAGGCGTCGATGGATATTCCAAGTACATCAGCAGGCGTCGTTAAAGAGATTTTGGTAGCCTTGGGTGATAAAGTGGTTGAGGGTGCAGCATTGATTAGGCTGGAAGCAACGGAGTCTTCAACAACAGAAGCGAAAGCAGCGCCCAAGGATACAGTAGAAGAAAAAACTGCTGCTGTATCAACCAGTGTAGGGTCTACTGACGGCGCTGATTTACACGCCGAGGTGTTAGTGATGGGGGCAGGGCCTGGAGGCTATACGGCAGCTTTTCGTGCGGCAGATTTAGGAAAAAAAGTAGTTTTAATTGAACGTTACTCTTCTTTAGGAGGGGTTTGTTTGAATGTGGGTTGTATTCCTTCTAAAGCATTACTACATCAAGCGCAGGTTATTCATGAAGCGGCAGATATGTCATCACATGGTGTCACTTTTGAGCCTCCTAAATTAGATATTGACGGTATTCGAGGGAATAAAGAAAACATTATCCAGCGATTAACAGGTGGTCTTGCGGGTTTAGCAAAGCAACGAAATGTTACCGTCGTGACGGGGTATGCGAATTTTGCATCCAGTCATTCTGTTGTGGTTGAAAATGAAGGCAGTAGCCAAACAATATCCTTCGATAATGCTATTATTGCAGCCGGTTCGCAGCCGGTTAAGATCCCCGGTTTCCCGTATGACGATGATCGCCTGATGGATTCAACAGGGGCGCTCGCTCTGGCTGATGTCCCTGAAACAATGTTGGTGATTGGTGGTGGCATTATTGGCTTGGAAATGGCGACGGTTTACCATGCACTAGGTTCAAAAATTAGCGTGATTGAACTGATGGATCAGTTGGTGGCTGGTTGTGATAAAGACCTTGTTAAGCCCTTACATAAAAGATTATCGAAACAGCTGGAAAATATTTACTTGAAAGCAAAAGTAACCGCTATCGATTCAACAGATGACGGTTTAAAAGTAAGTTTTGAAGGTGAAGGAGTGCCCGAGTCAGCGGTATATGACCGAGTGTTGTTATCTGTAGGTCGTCGTCCTAACGGCAGTTTAATTTCAGCAGATAAAGCCGGTGTTAACGTAGATGAGCGCGGTTTTATTGCGGTAGACAAGCAGATGAGAACCAATGTGTCGCATATTTTCGCTATTGGGGATATTGTTGGAAACCCAATGTTAGCGCATAAGGCGGTTCATGAAGCAAAAGTGGCGGCTGAAGTGATTGCCGGTGAAAAAGTTGCATTTGACCCGATGACCATTCCATCGGTAGCGTATACCGACCCTGAAATTTCATGGATGGGCCTAACCGAAACAAATGCAAAAGCGGATGGCATTAAATACGAAAAATCAGTCTTCCCATGGGCAGCGAGCGGCCGCGCATTAAGTATAGGCCGCGATGAAGGAATGACTAAAATCCTTTGGGATCCTGAAACAAAACGTATTTTAGGTGCCGGTATTGTTGGCACCAACGCAGGTGAATTAATTGCTGAAGCTGTTTTAGCATTGGAAATGGGCGCAGATGTTGATGATATGGGCTTAACCATTCATCCACACCCAACCTTGTCTGAAACCTTATGTTTTGCAGCAGAAATGCAAGCGGGCTCCATTACAGATTTATATATTAAGAAAAAGTAAGCGTAGTCGTCAGTGATGGATGTTGTGTTAAATTTCACAAAGCATGGGGATTCTGGGCCGCCGCTCATTATATTGCATGGCCTGTTTGGTAGCGCACGTAATTGGCAAGGTATCGCTAGGCAGTTAGCAGATCATTACACCGTCTATGCATTAGACTTGCGTAACCATGGTTCATCACCTCATGCAGATGAGATGAGTTACCCATCAATGGCGGCCGATGTGCTGGCATTGATGGCGCTAAATAAACTAGACGATGCAATAGTGCTTGGGCATAGCATGGGCGGTAAGGTGGCTATGGAGTTTGCCTTATTATGGCCCAACAAGGTCAGTAAGCTGATTATTGTAGATATAGCGCCGGTTGTATATACGCATAATTTTGATGATGTACTGCTGGGTTTGTATCACGTGCCGTTAGACACAGTCGGCTCAAGAAAAGACGCAGATAAGTACTTAGCTGAAAAGGTCAGCACGCCTAGCTTGCGACAATTTTTACTGCAAAACTTAGTCACTAATACATCCGGTGGCTATCAATGGCGGGTAAACCTAGCGAGTATTGAAGATAATATGCTCGATATTATGGGCTTCCCAGCCAGTGATACGGCTAAAACATATACGGGCCCAACCCTGTTTATTAATGGTGGTAAATCAACCTATATGGCACCACGCTATCGGAATACCACAGAAGAAAAATTCCCAACGGCCTCTTTTAAAGCGATAGCAGGGGCGGGGCATTGGCCACATATTGAATCTCCAGCAGAGTTTATGACTTTTGTTAATGATTTTTTAAGGGAATAAAAAATATAAAGTTTTGTCTTTACCAGCCGATATAAACGGCATGAAAGTGATTACTCAAATTTTATTTACGGCGCTCTTCCTGTTTATGAGCGCGACGGTGCAAGCTCAGCAATATCAAGCGCAAGTTACGGACTCTCAATGGGTGTTTTCAGGTAATAAAGTAGCCTGCCATATGACCCATGTTATTCCTCGGTATGGTGTTGGTGTTTTTGAGCAAAAATCGGGTGAGCAAGTTAATTTTATTTTGAGAGCAGAATCATATGTTCCGCCGATTCAAACCGCTATGCTGAGCTCTGTGGCACCTCTTTGGATGCATGACGCGCCTTCCTTGAAATTAGCAACAGTCAAAGCGACAAAACAAGCAGTGGTTGTAAGTAGCCAAATGTCTGAGCGAATGTTGCAAGAACTGTCAAGTGGCCGCTTCCCAGAATTTAGTTATAAAGCGAACCAGACTAATTTGGTAAAGGTGGTGGTTTCTTC
>Ga0209121_10000168_pt1 | contig 66718 bp, 61 predicted proteins | sample Cruoilmetagenom3_FD_187292 | JGI IMG/M metagenome (GOLD analysis project Ga0209121, IMG submission 187292) | Oil polluted marine microbial communities from Coal Oil Point, Santa Barbara, California, USA - Sample 3 (SPAdes) (version 2) | ecosystem: Environmental > Aquatic > Marine > Oil seeps ...
CCCTCGGTACGTTTCCGTACACACACTTTCCAGGCGTGCTCCTTCGGCCACTCGGACACCTCACCGTGTTTTTTGAGGTGCGCAACTCTACACAAGCAACCCGAAAAAAGCAATTCTCATGGCCATGACTGAAAGTATTCATCTGAATCTAGCTGTGGCGCTTCGGGGACTCTCCCTTGAACTGTCCCCAAGTATAAAAAACCAACGATTTTCTCCGCCACACCCAGCCCCAACCCGTTCATAACAGTTTTATCATAGGCAACATCACCGGTACGCCAGATAGCGCCAACCCCTTGTGCATATGCCGCAGTAATCATATTTTGCACCGCCGCTCCCGCTGAAATAGTTTGCTCTATCTCGGGCACTTTGGGGTTCTCACGACAGCTGGCAATTGCCACAATAATCATTGGTGCCCGCTGTGGCCGCTTAGCAAGCTTCTCCCGTCCCTTTTCAGTTAAATCCACCCCATTAGCTTCGGCAGATTTGACAAACAACGCACCTAACGCCTTTAAACCCTGATCCTGAAGAACCAAAAACCGCCACGGACGCATACGTCCATGGTCAGCCGCTCGAAATGCAGCTTTTTTAATATTCTCGAGAACCGCACCTTGAGGTGACGGCTCAATCAATCGTGGTGATGAAACCCTCTTCTGTAGAGCTGTTAGCGCATCCATCACTCCTCCCTTCTTTTTCTCGGATGATTGTTTCGGACATTAACAAAGACCGTTTAGCCATTTCAAAAAAACAGTTGATAACAACATGCATTACCCACAAGTAAATAATGGACTTTTCCGGCCATACATCGTGTAATTGTTTGCACGACCATGAGCACTGGAGCCACCATCTTACAGGATGAATACTGAGCGCACGAAAGAGACGGGAAGATTCATCTTCTACCAAAGCCTTTTCCGGTTTTTGGTAGGGCTCTCGGGTATTACCACATTAATTGCATCCCAAACTAAACATGGTTACGACTTTACGTTGGTCGCCATCATACTGGCGACCATTATTTATATCCTGATATCCCACTTTCTATGCCGCGTCGGAGACAGTTCCAAGCAAGCGTATATATCTAAAGGCCTAGGCTATATTGATGCCTTTCTTCTTGGCGGTCTGATTGTTCTCATTGACTTCGACCTGTTCCCCTCTCTGGTATTTATACTGACCCTGCAGTTCAACGCAGTTGTTAACGGCGGACTTAAACGACTAATACCTGACAACCTTACCCTAGGGCTTGGGGTTATTGTCTTAATGCTCATCAAGCAACCTCACTTACAAATAGCGCCAGATTTGCATACAAGCCTTGCCCCACTTATTGCTTTAGGCCTTTACGTGTGCACCTATGGACTCAGTTCCTTTAACCAAATACAGCAGGCATCAGAAAAAGCAGCTGCAACAGGGCAACAGCTGATGCAGATGAAACTGAGAAACTATCACCTATCCAAGTACCTATCACCGACGCTGCGTGCAGCAATACTTTCCGGCAAAGGTGTAAAACTCGAAACCAACCGAAAAAAACTGACCATTTTCTTTTCAGACATCAAGGGGTTTAGTGAGTTGGCTGAAGAGATGGAAGCCGATGCATTGACCAGCCTACTTAACAACTATCTCACCGAAATGTCAGATATTGCCTTGAAATATGGTGGCACCATCGACAAATTTATTGGTGATGCCATCATGGTGTTTTTTGGTGACCCCACCAGCCAAGGCGCAAAAGAGGACTGTGTGGCAGCTGTTTCCATGGCTATCGCCATGAAGAAGCATATGAAGGAATTACAGCAGCGGTGGATCAACCAGGGGATTCAGAAACCCCTGGAAATAAGGATGGGCATCAATACCGGATTCTGTACCGTAGGTAACTTTGGCACTGAAAACCGTCTTGACTACACACTACTCGGCACCGAAGTAAACCTGGCAAGCCGACTTGAATCAGCCGCCGAGCCGGGAGAAATTCTTATCTCTCATGAAACCTACTCCCATGTAAAAGACTTGATCATGTGTCAGGACAAGGGAGAAATTCAACTAAAGGGCTACCAACAACCTGTTCAGGTACACGCGGCAATAGATCTGCGTAAAAACCTTGGGAAAAATCAAACCTACTTCGAGCACCTGACCAATGGGTTTTCCATATATATGGATCTGGACCGGGTACGCAACTACGATAAAGAGAAAATCATAAAATCACTGATCGATGCGGCAAATCACCTCGAGAGCAAGGATATTTTCTAGCCTGTAAACCCCGGTTTTTTTGAGCCCACTCAACAAGCTGTCACGCGCTATTATTGTCTGAACAGGCGCAACTTAGGTGGCGTCATTTTTTGCGAACTGCGATACGGGTTGATGTCCAGCCCACCCCTTCGGGTATATCGAGCATACACTTCCAGCTCATCGGGCTGACAAAGCTCATTCACTTCGGCAAAAATCTGCTCAACGCATTGTTCGTGAAAGCCCTGGTGATTACGGTAAGAAATAATATATTTCAGTAGTCCTTCTGGTTCTATGGGCCAACCGGTATAACGAATCAAAATACTTGCCCAATCTGGCTGTCCCGTTACTGGACAGTTAGTCTTTAACAGATGGCTATAGAATGATTCCGAAACAACCCCACCGCGCTCATTTAACCGCAGTAATGATGGGTCTGGCTGGAAGGTATCTATCACCATATCAATATCCATGTCATCGAGACAAACACCCGGGAACAATGACAATCCCCGGTGACGAAAATTTTCAGGGGTATGTATATCGACTAGCACCGGACCTTTCACACACTCAGAAAGATCTGTTTCCAGAATAGAAATCACCTCTTGTACCGAGCGATAGCGTTCTTGATTAATCGAATTTAAATACAACTTAAGTGATTTTGATTCCACCAGACTTTCGGTATCGCAGGGTATAGAAATATCAGCCACAGCCACCACAGGCTTACCTTTAGGGTCAAGCCACGAAAGTTCATAGGCGGTCCACAAATCAAAACCTGAAAATGGCAAGGCCGCTGAAATACCCAGTATTTCACGCCCTTGAGCACGAGGGATAGAACATAGCCAATCTGCGCTGTATGACGTTGGATAGGCTGTTTCAACACCCAACAGTAGTTCGTTATCGCTCACCAGCAATCTCCTTCCGTCATCGTCATTGGTCATCTTCACTCACAACTAGCTACGCAGTTTTTTTCCATGATCGAGCAGATACAGGGAATACACAAATAGCACCACACAAAAGCTGACCACCATGGCAAAAGCCCAGACGACATTAATATCGGTAACCCCGAGCAATCCATAGCGAAATGCATTAACCATATACAGGATGGGATTCACCTGCGATACGCCCTGCCAAAACTCGGGCAACATATTGATAGAATAAAACACACCACCTAGATAGGTCAGCGGCGTCAAAACAAATGTCGGGATAATAGAAATATCATCAAAGCTGTTGGCAAACACCGCATTGATAAACCCCGCCAGAGAAAATAACACCGCCGTTAAAAAAACAATACACACTGTGATGGGAATGCTACTTACCTGTAGCTCTGTAAAAAATAACGACAACAACGTTACGATTAAGCCAACCATCAACCCTCGAGACACCCCACCGATGACGTAACCTAACAAAATTATATAGTTGGGAACGGGTGAAACAAGTAACTCTTCCACACTTCGCTGAAATTTTGTGCCATAAAAAGACGACACAACATTGGAGTAAGAATTTGTAATTACCGACATCATAATTAGCCCCGGCACAACAAATTGAATGTAGCTAAAGCCCGACATTTCACCTATTCGCGGCCCGATCAATGTACCAAAGATAACAAAGTAGAGCACAATAGTTATTGCCGGCGGCAATAGTGTCTGCAGCCAGATTCTGGTAAATCTTCGAACTTCTTTTATGACAATCGTGCTAAATGCTACCCACAGCCCCCTTGAATTCATGACCTGGCCACCTCAATAGTTTCACCTCCATCCACTTGACCACTATCCTCACCACTCCCAGCCTGGACATCGTGTGATTCTACTAACGAAACAAATAGCTCCTCGAGTCGATTAGCCTTATTACGCATGCTGACAACTTGAATACCGCTGTCACTCAAACTAGCAAATAGTGGATTCAGTGACTGATGTTTTTCTACTATCACCTCAAGAGTATGACTGTCGATCAACTGCCCTTGGTAGTCGCCAATGGGGGGAAGCTCTGTTAATTCTTCCTGTGTATCCAAAATAAACACCTCTTTAGTTAACTGCCTTAACAGCTCTTTGGTCGAGGTATTCTGGACAATTCGGCCCCTGTCTATAATCGCCACATTCCGACACAGACTCTCGGCTTCTTCCAGATAGTGAGTGGTAAGAATAATGGTGACCCCCTTGGCGTTAATTTCTTTTAGAAATAGCCACATGGAACGACGAAGCTCAATATCCACGCCTGCTGTAGGCTCATCCAAAATCAACAATTTAGGCTCATGCACCAACGCACGCGCGATCATCAATCGACGCTTCATCCCCCCCGACAAACTTCTTGAAGGCTGATTACGCTTATCCCACAAACCCAACTGTTTAAGGTATTTCTCTGCTCTCTGCTCTGCCAGTTTGATAGGCAAGCCAAAATAACCTGCCTGCGTTTTGACAATATCAAAGACTTTTTCAAACTGATTAAAATTAAACTCTTGAGGAACGACCCCAATATCTTGTTTCGCCAGAGAAAAATTTTGGTCTATATCTGTACCAAAAATACTCACCTCACCACTAGTTTTCTTTACCAACGAGCAAATGACACCAATTGTCGTAGATTTACCGGCCCCATTAGGGCCAAGCAACGCAAAAAAATCTCCCGGCTGTACCTCAAGGTCAACGCCCTTTAACGCTTCAAAACCGCTGTCGTATACTTTGTGTAGGTTACGTATAGATAATGCTGACGTCATAACATCTCAATAATGAATTTTTTCTGCCGGTTGTTTCCGCGTTCCAGAAAATCGTGCTGATGACAAGAATAACTAACTTAATCGAGCACACATACTATGCCGAAGTCCCAACACGGAAACCATGCAACACAATTGCAAAAATATCTGAACGGGTAGTTTAAAGCACTTTAGAGAATCACGGGGGAGATTAAACGAAAAAAGCGCAGAGCCTAAACTCTGCGCTTTTATTTGGAGCGGGAAACCGGGTTCGAACCGGCGACCTCAACCTTGGCAAGGTTGCGCTCTACCAACTGAGCTATTCCCGCGCTGCCTTTACATGGTAAAGAAAGCAAAATGGCGTCCCGTAGGGGAGTCGAACCCCTGTTACCGCCGTGAAAGGGCGGTGTCCTAGGCCTCTAGACGAACGGGACAAAACTGTTCTCTTCAAGAGAGGCGCGCATTCTAAGAAGAGGACCCTATGCTGTCAAGCCTACTCTTTAAATTATCCTCTAAGAAATTTTACCCAACCATAACTTAAAAAATAAAATCAGATATAATTCAATTAGTTAAAAGATAAGAGAACACCATTAAATAAGGGAAATATATCCCTTAATTGCCCCATCACTTCTCATGTTTTAGGGAAAGGGAGTTTGTACAATACCTCATACCTGTCGGCTCTGGGCCATCGGGGAACACATGCCCTAGATGCGAGCCACACTTAGCACAAACAGTTTCTACCCGTTTCATGCCATGGCTACTATCGGCATGCTCAATAACGGCACCACTTGTTATAGGTTGGTAAAAACTCGGCCAACCCGAGCCCGAGTCATATTTACTGTCTGAATGAAACAGCGGCTGACCACAACAACGGCAAGAATAAACCCCTGGGGTCTTCTCATCGCAGTATTTTCCAGTGAATGCTGGTTCTGTTCCCTTCTGGCGACAAACTCTAAACTCTTCTTCAGTAAGCCTCTTCCGCCAATATTCGTCAGTCCCTTCTTTCTCTAAAGTCATCTCAACAATCTCTGTCTCTATTAGTTATAAGATGGATTTGATATACAATGGTTCTCTTGTAACTGCTTAACCATAGACTATTACCATTTATGCCACACATAAAGAAATCAAACAAACTGGATAACGTCTGCTACGACATCCGCGGCCCGGTTTTGGATCATGCCAACCGGCTGGAAGAGGAAGGCCACCGTATTCTGAAATTGAATATCGGCAATCCCGCCTCTTTTGGCCTGGAAGCCCCGGATGAAATTATCCACGATGTCATTCATAACCTGGCCGAAGCCCAGGGGTACTGTCATGCCAAAGGTATTTACAGTGCCCGTAAAGCGGTGATGCAACGCTGTCAGATTCAGGGAATACCCGATGTTGAAATCGACGACATCTTTCTTGGCAATGGTGTCAGTGAACTGATTGTGATGGCCATGCAAGCGTTACTTAACAACGGCGATGAAATTCTGGTTCCCGCGCCCGACTATCCACTATGGACGGCCTCTGTCACTCTGGCCGGGGGAAGCGCTGTTCATTACCTATGTGATGAGGCTCAAGACTGGCAACCTGATATTAATGACATCGCCAGCAAAATAACCCCGAACACCCGCGGCATCGTTGTCATCAACCCCAACAATCCAACAGGGGCCGTATACGGCGAAGAGGTTCTGCAACAGATTGTTGAGCTGGCCAGAAAACACGACCTGATAATTTACGCCGACGAGATTTATGATCGAATCCTCTACGATGATGCCGAACATATTCCCTTGGGGTCGATCGCAACCGATGTACTGTGCATCACGTTAAACGGCCTATCAAAAACCTACCGACTCGCAGGTTTTCGTTCGGGCTGGATGATTGTCAGCGGCTCTAAACATCGTGCACGTAGTTATATTCAGGGTATCGAGATGCTGGCATCTATGCGGCTATGCGCGAACGTTCCGGCCATGTTTGCCATTCAAACCGCCTTGGGCGGCTATCAAAGCATTCAGGATTTGGTTGGACCTGAGGGCCGGTTGCTACAGCAGCGAGACAAGGCGTGGTCACTATTGACCCAGATTCCCGGTGTCAGCTGTGTTAAACCCAAGGCAGCTATGTATCTGTTTCCAAAACTTGATCCGGAAATTTATCCCATCGAGGATGACGAGCAACTGGTGCTGGATTTACTGTTAGAAGAAAAAATCCTGCTGGTTCAAGGCACAGCATTTAACTGGCCCAATCCGGACCACTTTCGGATTGTCTTTCTCCCTCGCGAGGACGATCTCGAAGAAGCTATTGGCAGACTTGCAAATTTTCTTGAGAAATACCGCAATGATCATACAAAAAAGAAACCGAAGCTCTCTCAGGTCGCTCTCTAACTGAGCGGGTAAAGGATACGATCCCGGTAACCCGTGGTCACCGGTATGTACCCCGCCAAGAGTTTGTCTAGTGCGGGGTCATTACTGTCTACCAACAGCGGCCTGCCGTTAAGCTCGGTGATCTTCGTCTTCGTTGCGATGACAATTAAGTTCTCACGCCCCACCTGCCTGATAATGGACGGGGTTAATTGTTGGTTGCCGCGACCCAACAAATGTCCCTGCCCACCGATGGGAGTAATAATAATTTTCACGCGACCATCCGTCTCGGCAATAGCCTGCTCAATATCAGCCTCAGTAACATCCGACGCCAGCAATTGATGATTTTTAATAAGGTCGACACCCAACAGTGTGTTATCCAGCCCCAGCTCATCCATCAATCCTCGGGTAGTAGAGCCGGGACCGACGATATAAAGGAAGTCGTCTTCCATCTCCTCAATTAGCGTCGCAGCAATATCCTGGAGAACAAACGCTTCGACCTCGCGCCCTCCCGACTTAACATGCTGCATAAACTGCCCTTCTTCGGGCACCAGTAAATCACCATAGTAGCGGGCACGAACCTTTCCCTGACGAAAAGCCTCTTCATCTATATCTCTAACTTCCTGCTGGCGAATATCGACGAGTTCGCCCCGCACCAAACGGCAAATCAACTCCCCTGCCGCTTCTGGTGTAATGGCGTAGACACCCGAGTGCATTTTTACACCTGCTGGAATACCAAGAACGGGCTGCCCTTCTGGTATCGCGTTACAGATATTTCGTGCGGTGCCATCGCCACCAACGAACAGAATAATGTCCAAACCCATTTCTGACATCATTTTCGCTGCATGTTCAGTGTCTTCAGGAGTCGTCGCCGTTACGTCAATATCTCCGACAATCTGCGGATCAAAACCACACTGCCTGACCACGTCTTCCCCCATTGGCCCGGGAAAAGTCACGAACAACATATCCTCTGCCGAAATATTGTCAGCTACGACCTGAATGGCCCGCAATGCTCTGTTTGGCGCTCGCAACTCAGCGCCTTTCAATAGCGCCTCGGCAACAACCTCCTCACCATCGCTTCCCTTAAGAGCCACTGAGCCGCCAATACCGGCCAACGGATTAATAATAAAGCCCAACCTAAACACAATTTTCTCCACAACGATCGTCAGAAACCCACTGCGGGCCGATTGTACCCCACTATTTCATCACAGAGTTTTGCCCATACAATCAATCGTGGTATGTTCATCTTTCGCCGCAAAATGAGTTAACGCAAGAGCAATGAACACAGACATGAATAACGAACAAAAAAACAATGACCAGAAAGATCAGGCCCCAGATTTCCATGGTGCAGCCCTGATAGATGAAGAAGGTAACGAAATTCCTATTACTGAAGATATGGTTCAGGATGCCTGCTCTGAGTCCGAAGAAAACGATGAGAACAACGAGGGTGACCCCGCCTCACCAGAATAGCCCCCAGTATCAAACTAACGTAATCGCGCCATTGCTAATAACCGTTCTACTGAAAACCCAGTATGGACATTTGTTGGCGCAATGGCTCTGAGACACCCGTTGCCGCCTGATAATGGATAAATTCCAGCCGCCGAGGACACGTTTTTCGCAACTGATCAAAACTCTTGGAGGTAACGACATTTTTTGCCGCCAATGCCGCCCGCATTCGCGCATTTTCGACCGTCACATCATAGGTTGCCAAAACCGCCTGAGCCAGGGTGGTAACGTCTAACTCAACAGGTGGCACCTGTACCACTGGTGTCGATGGGATATCCCTCCCCAACCAGCGGCAGAAAGCATCCCTTACCATTTTGGTGCCATTGATCTTGCCATCATAGCTATAACCCGCAATATGTGGCGTACCGATATTCACCTGCTCAAGCAACGACAAGCAAATATCTGGCTCCTGCTCCCAGACATCCAACACCACCTGCCAAGATTTCTCCGGCAATAAACGAAGCAATGCTGCATTGTCCACCACAGCGCCTCGACCGGCATTAATCAGCAGGGTTTCGGATGGAAGTTGCGAGAGAACAGCCTCGTTAAAAAGATGGTGTGTGGGGTGTGCTCCCCCCGTAGATATCGGGGTATGCAAACACAACACATCCGATTTAAGAACCTGCTCAAACGATGCCATATCAGGAATAACCTCACGGGTTAAGAACGGGTCGTAACAACGACAATCCACCCCCAGAGCTTTCAGCGTTCTATAGAGCCTTCCACCTACATTTCCACATCCAACAATGCCGACAGTCTGCTCCATCCATTGTGGACGCAGGCTAAACAGTGCCGAAAGCACATACTGAACAACCGCGTTGGCATTGCAGCCAGGAGCATTGGAAAAACCAATATCTCGCTGCCCTAAGAAGCGCTGGTCCACGTGATCAACACCAATAGTCGCAGACCCCACGAAACCAACCCGGCTGCCCTCCAGCAACCCAGCATTGACTAACGTTACAGAGCGAACAAGCAACACATCCGCATCCCATACGTGTTCTGCTGTCAGCTCGCGACCAGCATACGTCACCACCTCACCGTAGGGGGAAAACAACTCCCGCACTAACGGCATATTTTCATCGGCAACTATTTTCATATTTTCCTGCTACCCAGTCGCTTAGTATTTTATTTGGCTATTTGTCCAAAGAATCAATCTATTCCGATAGCCGTCAACTTCTCAGCTCTGCCCACCGGGCTGTCACCCAGCCCCATACGTTGGCAGAAATCATCCAATGCATCCAGCGCTATAGGCCGCCGCTGGAGTGCCGGCTTACCCAGCACAGCATCGTCGGCAATTTCTGTGAGCCTTTTCGCGAGAACAATTTGCTCTCTGTAACTGTCAATTTTTTCAGCCAGTTTTTTAGCTCCGCGCACGGGAACCTCGTTAATCTGATCACCGGCTTGCAACAACACATTCAGACTGCCGAAGTGCTTGAGTAGTGCACAGGCTGTTTTGGGTCCAATGCCGGGCACCCCGGGAATATTGTCACTGCTATCACCAACCAGTGCCAAGTAGTCAGCCATCTGCTCAGGCCAAACACCCACCCTATCCACAACCTCTTTTTGGCCCAAGGGTTTCGATTTACCAAAATCCCAAATTAAATCATCAGGGCCAATCAATTGAGTCAAATCTTTATCGCCACTCAACACAATAATACGGTGACCAATCTCCCGCCCCTGCTTGGCCAGCGTACCGATAATGTCATCGGCTTCGTGAGTTTGACTGGCAAGTCCGGCAATACCCATCAGACGAGTCGCCTCAAGGCAAGCATTTAACTGAAACGACAATGCATCATCCGGCAAACACCGGTTAGCCTTATAATCGGGATAAATACGGTTACGAAAACAGCTACCCAGACTTTGATCAAATGCAGCGGCAATATAAATGGGAGATTGTTTTTCTATCAGGGTCAACAAAAAACTCAAATAGCCATATACCGCCTGTGTGGGAAACCCCTCCTGACTGTGCCATTTTTCTGGCCATGCAAAATAATGACGAAAAATATAAATGGACGCATCAATCAAAAACAGTGGATGCGACATCAGTCGACGGCTATTTGATAATGATAAGAATTCAACGGTTCTGTACCAAACACTTCTGAAAGCGCATCAGTAAATGCCGCTGCTCGCGCAGGCATAGGTGAAGAACACCAGGCACGTGCCTGGTCAACAACCTGCGTTACAAATGCCTCACTGGCGCCAATATCAGCCGACAGATTATCCGCGCTGATATTAAAAGGGTGCCCTGCAGCTACCGAGAAAATCCACTCCATTGCCTGAGGTTTGATTTCAACGGTTTCAAACGTTCGCTGCTGAACTTCAGTGCGACCATCTGCATGATACCAATAACCAAAATCCTCCAACTGTCTACGCTGCTCTCCGGCAATACACCAGTGGGCGATTTCATGGAGTGCACTAGACACATAATCACTGCGAAAAATTAGCCGATTGACATCACAGTTCTCATCCACTGGCAGGTAAACCGGCTCTTCGCCGCCACCTTCCAACCGGGTATTAAAGCGCTCGGCAAACAACCGATTAAAAACCCTGATCACCTCATCTGCATTTAATGCTTCGACAGGGTGCCTACCAGATAACATCGACCGCCTCCCTGCAAGGTGTTTGGTCAATGCGTTCCCAGTACTCGACACTTAGGTAAGGCTTTCCCGCCAACAGGTGCTCTACATACCAGCGAGCGGGCAAAATATTGCTGCCTATAACCGCAGGGTTGGCAATGTACGTCCAGGCAGGAATAACACCAGCGACGGTCTGCACCCGAAACAATTCCCGGCTATACATAAACGGGGTACCTTCATGGGGATCCAGCTTTACAATCTCCGAGGTATTCGCCAGGTGATAGAGAACACCCTCCACGCACTCGGCGGGGGCATAAACTACGTTGGCACAGGCCAAATTTTTGTCCAGACGCGAACGCTTGTTGAAGCGCAAACCAAGACCTTCCAACGACCCAGAACACGCACTTACAACCTGTAAACCACGGGCTTTCATCCGCTCAAAATTCATATTCGAACCATAGGCAAAATAGTAGCTCACAAAAATTACACCCTAGGTATTGTGCTTTAAGATAATCGGTAGTACCTTATCTAGTGTGGTGGTCTGAATTACTTCCCCACCATACAAGATTTAGCCAGACGCGGAAACTCTCTGTGTACAGCTTAGTCTAACTACCATTTGAGGAGGTGTATTATGACTACCTCAACGTCAGGCCACAACACAGATAATGTGGTCGATCTGTTCACCGGTGAGGCTTATTCTTCACCTCTTAATAGCCGTATCATTCGTCTTTCTCCTGAACTCGACGGCCTCGAAATGATCTATTCCAACGAGGCTCATCCAACCAAATTTTTCAGTGTTAAAATTCTGTGCTGGGCACTTCGAGCGGATGGTGAAGTAGTGGGCCTTGTACCTTGGCTGGACGACATTATGCCGTGCACCGAAATACAGGATCCGCTCAATGGACACTGGGAAGGCTACTACGACCCAGGTATCGACGAAGTGTTCTTCGAAGCGCCTATCCACAAAGTCATCGAACTGGAAACCGCAGCCGAATACTATGAATTCGACTTCGAGTCAGAGCGAGATGTGGTACAGGAAATTCCGGACACCATTGGTACACATGCAGTTCTTTCAAGTGACGGCTTCAAAAACCTCACGTTGAAAGAAGTGGTCAGCTGGCGCCTCCACCACGATGGAGCTCTGGAAGGCATGCTGATTGACGATGAAAAAGTTGTCAGCACACCGGTGCTACCTGGCGACGAAAGCCTCTACCCAGCCAAGACTGAAGAGGCCTTTCGCTATTTCTTCCAGCATCACATTGCCAATAAGATCAAAGCACGTGACCCGGAAGCCCTGGCAGCAATTTCAACATTGGTTGAGTCCTGATTAGCCACGGCTGATTAGAACACCGTTCAACCGCAAACCATCGGTCGGGATGAGGGTGGTGGGGGCCTAGCCCCCTAAAAAAATATTTGGGTATCGCACATCAACCGCTGCCTGCTGGTTAATATTAACCCGTGTTGTCGATTACTTGTTCAATATCACGAGTCCGGAACCTTGATCTAAAAGCCACCTCGACGCCTGAATCAAGCCTAAAACAATCAAGCTACACTAAAGTCTTCCAGCTAGCTCTGCCACCAGCACAGCCGCGGATTTGAGATGTTCCTGTTGCAATAATCCCGATGATTTTCGAGGTTTCATATCGTGATCGCCATCTTCTAACCAGTGAATCTGCAACTGACTACTAAATGAAATGAGTGACAGTTCTTCGGGTTTACCAAATGGGTCTCTGGTTCCCTGAAAAATTAATGTAGGCGTTTGAATATCCAATAGATGCTCAGTACGCATTTTTTCCAGCTTGCCTGGGGGATGAAAGGGGTAACCAAAGCAGCAGAGCCCTTTAGCACCCAACCCATCCGCGACCATACTAGCCATGCGCCCACCCATGGATTTACCGCCAATTAGGAGGGGTTGTGGAAAATCTGTACGGTTTGAGACTTCATTGTAAACTTCACGCCAACTATCGAGCAGTATCGGCGCACGATCCGGTGGCCTTTTCTTTCCCGTTTTTCGCCGTTGTTGCATATAGGGAAATTCAAATCTCACCACCGTTATGCCCGCTTTATTAAGCTCGCCTGTCAGCGCCTGACAATAGTCGCTATCCATTGGCGCACCTGCTCCATGGGCTAAAATTAACGTACCGCAGGCACTTTTTTCTGAAGAGGCGTCGTCGATTAAAAAATTCATTGCTGGCTTTGCTGTTCTTGCTGCAAGCGTTGCAACTGGTGTTTGGTCAGCAAGTTACAGGTTTCCGTTTCAGGATCAAACGTTATCACCACATCGCCTCGCTCAATTTGTCGCTTTACTTGCTGAATCTTGGATTCAAGGTTTACCTCACTGGCGCCATAGTCCGTGCCCTCCCGATGGACAAACTCATCGATAATTGCAGCAAGTATCTCAGGCGACAGCCTATCTATTGGAATTTCTATCATTTAAAGAATACTCATTGCTGTGCCGGCTTTCTGAACTTCAAGGTCATGCGATCACTCTCACCAATGGCCAGATACTTGTCACGATCCAGTTCTTGTAATCGTAATGTCGGAGGAAGCGTCCAGACCCCCTTTGGATGGTTTTTTGTGTCTTTGGGGTTACTGTTGATTTCCGATTTCGCCTCAAATACAAAACCAGCCTTCTCTGCCAACGCAACGACATATTGCTCCGTCATGTAACCACTGGTTTTCATGGCCTCCCAATCCATCCCATCCGGAGCGCGATGCTCTACAACGCCAAGAATGCCACCCGGTTTTAATGCCTTAAAAAACAGCGCAAAAGCGGTCTCTTCACTTTCCGACCGCAGCCAATTATGGACATTGCGGAAGGTCAGCACACGATCGGCACTTCCATCCGGCACGGTTAATTGATTTCGCTTTGGATCAAACACAGCCATATTGACGCGATGATAGACCTCTGGGTAGGCAGCAAGCTTTTCCACAAACAGCGCAGAATTACTGTCGTAAAAATCGACCCCGATACCGGTGGGAAAGTGCGCGGCGTAAAAACTTCCATTGCCAACATAGGGTGCCAATATTTCGGTATACCATCCCTTTCCAGGCCAGATTTCTACCACTGTCATTCCTGGCTCCACACCAAAAAAACTTAGCGTTTCCAGTGGATGACGGTATTTGTCCCGCAGAACAAATTCAGGGGTACGGTGACTGGCTTGCAGGATGCTGGTATTTTGATGACTTGCTTTGTAACAGGCACTCACTGGCGCCATCAATCCTATTGCTGCTATCAGTAAAACAACAAACTGGAGTCTAGTTAGCGTAGCCATACAAGCATTACCCCTCTCAATAAAATCAATCAAAAGCCAATCTTACCTATAAGCTAAAAGATAACTTATAGGAGATAGCCCACTATGAATGGATACGTCATAATACCTCTAATATCTTGCGCTTAATAAGGTCATACCATGAACCACTACCTAGCCCTCACCATTATTGCTGATGACCGCCCGGGCATTATCGAAAAAGTTGCGGAGGTGGTCACCACTCACGGTGGCAATTGGCTAGAAAGTAATATGTCTCGCTTGGCCGGAAAATTTGCCGGTATTTTGCTGATAGATATTGCAGAGGATAAGCAAGCAGCGCTACTAGCAGCGCTCGAAACATTAGGCGATCAGGGAATTCGCATTAGCGGTGAAGCCAGTCCTGCCAAAGAACCTACAAGTGGCGACCATTTGTGTTTGACGGTTGTCGGTAATGACAGAGCAGGCATTGTGGGTGAATTGTCGGCGCTCCTGGCACGCCTTCATGTCAATGTGGAGGAGCTCACTACGAGCTGTGAAGACGCCCCCATGAGTTCAGAAGTTCTATTTCGCGCCACAGCAAAAGTCAGCCTACCCACATCGGGCCTTCACAGAGAGCAGCTACAGAATGAACTGGAATCACTCTCTGACGATTTAATGGTAGAGCTGGAAGATATTTAAGGGGCACCGTGTTGCCCCTTAACCGGCGATTAGCCCACCAGACCCTTTAACAGCACCCCAACCCCATAAGCCATACCAGCGGCGATACCACCAACAACAACAGTCTCCAGGCCAGACAACAGCCAGTAGTGAGAGACAAACTTTCCTTTCACTGCACCAACCCAGAAAAAGGCAACTCCCGTCATCCCCGCAGACCAACCAAAGGGATTGGAAATCAATCCGGGAGATATCCAGTTAGCCACGTAGGTAACCAAGGGCACAAACCCCACTAAACAAAAAGCAACAAACGTAGCCAAGCCTGCTTTAAACGCGTTATGTTCCTGCAGAGACAGGCCATGCTCTTCCTGCAACATGGTATCAATCCACTTTTCATTATCGGAGGTAATCACCTCCACCGCATCCTCCAGCAGTTGTCCTTCAAACCCCTTCATGGCAAAAATCTGCCTCACTTCCTCTGCCTCGCCCTCCGGGAATCTTTCGATTTCATCCAACTCCATTTGCCGAACTTTAACCCGGTGCTGGTTTTCTGCACGTGTACCAAGAAAATTACTCACAGCCATACTGAAACCATCGGCCAGCAAATTGGCAAAACCGAGAATAATAATCACACCGGCCGACATTCCGGCACCCGCTACACCCGCTACTATGGCAAACGTTGTAATGGCGCCATCCACAGCACCGTAAATAAATTCTTTGAGATAAATAGAATCCGGCCCGTCAGCCAACCGTTTAGCAATCAGGTGGGGATGATGATGAGCCTTAAAATGCTCAAGACTACTTTCTTTAGTGGGGCTTCCCATAACTACTCCTAACTACTTCGCCTAACCATTAAGTCCCGGGATATCTACACGGTTAATCGTCGCCATTAACATGCTACATGCAGACCAACGCTGGTCATTTGACAACTCAAGCTGCATCATACCGCAGAGAAATTTATATGTACTCATAACCAGATAACTTGTGTCTATGCTAAACATCGTTCTGTTTGAACCTGAAATCCCACCGAATACTGGCAATATCATCCGGCTATGCGCCAATACTGGGTTTGCACTCCATCTCATCGAACCATTAGGTTTTGAGTTAGATGATAAACGTCTGCGCCGAGCGGGGCTGGATTACCGGGAATGGCAAGATACCAAGGTTCACCTCAATTGGACTGCCTTTGTAGACACTGAAAAGCCAGACAGGGTATTCGCGATTAGCACCAAAGGCCAAACTCGCTATACGGACATCGCATTTAAGCCAGGTGACACGCTGGTATTTGGCCCGGAAACTCGTGGCCTGACATCAGACTTCCGCCAAGCCCTTCCACCAGATCGAGTATTACGCATCCCCATGCAGGCTGAGAGCCGCAGTATTAATCTGTCCAACACGGTGGCATTAATTGTCTACGAAGCCTGGCGACAACTGGACTTCGAGGGCGCAGTCTAGCCCTCCCACCCCAAAGCTACCGTATAATCTCCAGATACTTTGATTAATCGAGACAATTAACGCCCCAGACCATGAGCAACTCACCCAACAACAAGCACGCACTTATTGGATTATTTTATGGCTCATCTACTTGCTATACAGAAATGGTCTCGGAAAAAATCCGCATAGAATTGGGGGAGTCACTAGTCGATATCCACAACGTCGCGAACGAACCTGTCACCACCATGGAAGAATACGACTATCTAATACTGGGTATTCCCACCTGGGACTATGGGGAGCTACAAGAAGACTGGGAAAATATCTGGGACGACATCGACACACTGGATCTCACTGACAAGACCGTTGCATTATTTGGGCTGGGTGATCAGGTGGGTTATCCAGAATGGTTTTTGGATGCAATGGGTTATCTTTGGGCTAAAGCCTGTAATCAGGGTGCAAAAATGGTTGGCTACTGGCCCGTGGAGGGATTTGAGTTTAACGAATCAAAGGCTCTTACCCCCGATCAACAGCAGTTTGTCGGACTAGCCATCGACGACGAAAATCAATTTGAACTTACCGATGAACGAATCAAGCTCTGGTGCCAACAAGTACTCAACGAGTTTGGGTTAAGCAACAGCGAATAGAGCACATCATGTCAACTCAACTGCCTGCAACTCTCCACCATGCCGACATCGGGTGGAGTACCGAGGGACACCCTGTTTCAACTACATTTGATGATGTGTATTTCAACAGTGACGGCGGCATTGAAGAAAGCCGCTATGTATTTTTACAACAGAACGAGCTCCCCAAACGCTGGGCCAACCACTCGAGCGCTACATTTACCATTGGTGAAACGGGGTTTGGCACTGGATTAAATTTTCTGGTTACCGCTCAAACCTGGTTAGATCATCTGGCTGCAGATTCTGCCCTAGAAACCACATACCTACATTTTGTCTCCGTAGAAAAATATCCACTTTCTAAAAACGATCTGAAGCAAGCATTGAATTTGTGGCCGGAGCTCAAAGCCCTCGCTGACGAATTAATTCAGTTATATCCACCCATTATTTCTGGCGTCCACCGGCTAAAGCTGGCAAACAATCGTATTCTACTGACGCTTTTGTTTGGTGAAGCCAACCAGATGCTCTCGGCGCTCAAGGGCTGCGACCACCCACTATTTCACCAGCAGGGAAATCCAGTTGTCGACGCATGGTTTCTGGATGGGTTCTCCCCTGCCAAAAACCCCAAAATGTGGTCTGACGAGCTGTTTCAGACTATTGCAGACCTAAGTGATTCTGGTACAACATTTAGCACCTTTACTTCTGCGAGCAATGTGCGCTCCGGACTAACCGCCGTTGGCTTCGAGGTTAAAAAAAACCCCGGACTCCACAACAAACGGGAAATACTCCACGGCAAGTTTGCAAACCCTGCCACCGTAGAGGTTTGTGAATCAGAATGGCTACCCGCCACGTTTAATTCAAGCCACCAACCTCCCTGGTACCTTGCCGCCACTATTAACAAGCCAGAGGCCACCATAGTACTTGGCGGTGGCATTGCCGGCTGTTCGACCGCGCGTGCACTTGCTGAACGCGGCATTCCCGTCACCCTCATCGAGCGCCATCCAACACTCGGCAAGGAAGGCTCGGGAAACCCGCAGGGTATTCTGTACCCCAAGCTCTCGACAGGTGCCTCCCAGCTCGCACGATTTGGGCTAGCCGCACTGTTACATGCCAGCCGGTATCACAGTAAATTTCTGGATGACCAGCCAACAGCCCTCAATAAATTAACAGGACAGCGCTGTGGCGTACTGGTACTGCCACAATCGGAGAAGGACAAACAACAATTTCAGAAAATTGCCGAGCTTTTCCCCGAAGAACTCGTCCAATTACTAAGAGGGGAACAATTAACTCAAGCTGCCGGAGTGCCACTCTCAAGCACTTATGGACTGTTTTTCCCCAAGCTTGGCTGGATTAACCCCCCGAAAGTCTGCCAGATGCTCGCCGAGCACCCCCTGATTACAATTCAAACGGCAGAGGTCGCCAACATCACTTATGTACACGGCCACTGGCAAGCGAAAGAGAATACTGGCGACGCCATAGCCTCTGCTCCGGTAATGGTCATTGCCTGTGGGTTTGATAGCGGTCGATTCAGCCAGACCAATCACCTGCCGCTTAAGAAAATTCGCGGCCAAATAACGAGTCTGCCAACTACCATTGAAAGTGAACGGTTACGCACTGTACTCTGCGGAGAAGGGTATATCGCGCCAGCAACAAATGGCACTCATACGCTGGGGGCGACGTATAACTTCCATGAAACCTCGACGGAAGTTAGCACCAGTGATCACCACACCAATCTGGAACAATTGGCCAATACCGACCAAGGCATGGCCGACACCTTGATTGAGACAACTGGCAACCACGCACTTAACACGCTGACGGGGCGTGCTGCCTTTCGCTGCACCACACCCGACTACCTGCCTATCGCGGGGCCAGCCCCGAAGTTGGACGATTATCTACGCGATTATGATTTACTAAGAAAGAACGCCCGCTCTCATATTCCCATAGCCGGTTCAGTTTGGCCCGGCTTGTACCTCAACATAGGTCACGGTTCACGGGGTCTAAGCTATGCGCCAATGTGTGCAGAAGTACTGGCCAGCCAAATTTGCAGTGAAGTGCCACCGCTAGAGCTAGATTTAAGACAGGCCCTACACCCAGGGCGCTTCATTATTCGCGATTTAAAACGACATAAGCGCTAATAGTCACAAGAGCAAAGAATTAGCTCGCCTCTTTTTCACCTCGCTTTGACAACATTTCAACCGAGCCGGAACCACAGCCAATAATGGTTCGCATTGCTTCTTCGACCGACACATTAGGCATTAACTCCACACACTCACCAGGCAAGTGATAGATCACCCCCGAGGTGGGAATTGGTGCAGTGGGAACAAACACGGTGAAGCTGCCATCAGGGTGACGACTGGTCACAATAGCCGTAACGGTCACGGAACAATCCATCCCAAAAATGCGCGCCAGCGCTGGCTCACCATTTAATAAGTTAGTATCACCGCTACCACCGAGAAACTGAGACACAACCTCGCGAATGGTTCGGTAACCCGGCGCCAATTTCACCAGCCAATTATCAACCTTTGCATGAAGCCAACCACCAAGCTGAGTTCTGATCAGCAAGCCAATAAAAAAGCAGAGCCAGAGAATCGCCACGAACACCAGCAACATGGCCAGCAACTCATTGATCGCAGCCTGCTCTGATAGCACATCGGTCAATGGCCGAATCAGATCCGCGACCAAACCAAACATCCACAGGAAAATGAGTGCCAGCAACGCAATAGGCAGCACGACCGTTAAACCGCCGAGAATGGTTAAGATAAAAAATGAGCGCAGTCGATCCATGATAGAACCTCCTAATATCGATGGCCAAGACAATCATAAAATGGCATGAAAACATGGCGCTGGTGACGACTCGAAAAAACCACGATCCAACCATACGACGTCATAATGATAACTGGTATGCGAAAACTTGGTGATATAAAAAATAGTCCGGACCAATCACCAGACAGGAATGATTGACATCGGTTGCCCAGATCTAGTTATTTTTAACTCTGGGCTTGGCGGCATCATCTATTTTGGCATAATAGGTTCTACGAAAATCTGTCAATATGTCTTCTCGCTTGAGATTATCAAAACCTATTTTTTCCAACGCCATCCGCGCCAACTCCATGCTTGTTTCAACATTTTCTGATACAACACCAGACGCCCCTAACTTTCGTAATTCCTGGCACTTACTCATACTATGCCCACGCGCATAAATATGAGTGTTGGGGTATATATTGTTTAATGTTGAAATCAGCCGTTCTGTCGCATCCGAATCATTAAGCGTCACAATAATAACCGTGGCGCCACTGGCTCCACTAGCTTTCAATACCTTCGGATTACACACATCACCATAAAAAACCTGATGGCCATTTTTTCGCTCTTTTTCCACAACTGAAGCATCGAAATCAAATGCTATAAAAGGTATTTTTGCCTTGGTAAAAATCTCACCAATTCTATGCCCGACTCGACCAAAACCAGCTAGAACTATTGGCATCTCTGGTATTTCAACATCGTCGTGAGATTTCGCCTCTTTTTCTCTAGTCAGGCGACGTGCGATATTCGCCAGCAAAGGTGTCACAAGCATACTAAGCAACACAACGAGTAGCAGATGCTGAAATAACTTTTCGGTAAAAAGATCGGCCTGAAAGGCTAGCGAGAACAGTACCAATGCAAACTCACCGCTTTGAGCAAGCACCAATGCAACCGCAAGGCTAGTTTTTGTCTTGATACCAAACAAGCGGGCTAACGGGAAAAGCACCAGAGCTTTCGTTATCACTAACGCGCCCACCAGCCCAAATGAAAAAAGCGGGTTCTCAAGCAACAGACTTAAGTTGAATGACATCCCAATCGACATAAAAAACAGGCCAAGCAATAACCCTCGAAAAGGCTGGATTTCAGCAATCACCTGATGTCGATAAGCGGAATCTGATATAAGAAGCCCTGCAAGAAATGCCCCCATCGCCATAGAAAGCCCAATATGCTCTGTAGCCAACGCGGTGCCAAGCACAATAAGAACGGCAGAAGCTGTAAACACTTCAGAATTACCTAAAAGAGCCACGCGATGTAATACCGGATGCAACAAATAGCGGCCAACCACTACGATGAACCCAAGAATCAATATAGATTCAGCCAAAGCAAAGCCAATATCTTTTCCAACACTGAGATCTGACAGGGCCAACAAAGGCACTAAAGCCAACAGAGGCACAACAGCAAGATCCTGCAGTAACAACACAGAAAAAGCAGTGCGCCCATAAGTAGATGTAAGCAATTTTTGTTCAGTAAGAAGTTGTAGTACGAACGCCGTGGAAGAAAGTGCTAGCCCAGGACCAATTAAAGTAGCGGCACGCAAGGGAATATTAAATAAATAATGGCCAAGAAATCCTAACAATATTCCCGTCAATAAAACTTGAAGTGTTCCCAGGCCAAAAACTAATCGCCGCATCAACCAGAGGCGAGAGGGTTTGAGCTCAATACCAATAACAAATAAAAGAAGCACGACCCCAATTTCTGCAAGGTATCCAATTTCACTGACATTATCGATCAAACCAAATCCAGACGGACCGACAATAACCCCAGATACGAGAAAGCCAGGAACAGCCCCCAACCTGATCATTTGAAAAATGGGGACAGCGATGACTGCCGCTATCAATAAAATAACAATATCTGAAAGATAATATGAAATCATAGGTTATAAGACATCTGATGAAGATTAGGGATCATTGAAAACCGGCTACCCAAACTGAACAGGCACGCCATCTCGGTCAAACGCCATATATTTTGAGAGGTCACCGCCATTTTCTACGGCATGTAACATCATTTTTAACGGCTGCTCGGCATCATCTGATGTCGGGGGCACACCATTCCGCCCAGCAAGACCCGCCACCAGGACTAGCTGCCAATCTTTGTCGATCCTCTCGGCTTCAGCCACAAGAGCAGCGAAGGTGCTCAATTCACCAAGGGACTTATCAACACACATGATGGGCTGCAATGCTCCCCCCTCGCCTGAATGAAAACGGTTTGCTTCGCCTTTGCCATGATCGTCTGGTAGGGACGCTCTTAAAAAAACAAACAATAGACGCTGTGGCTCAGATTGCTGTGCAGCGACAGACAACAGGGATTCATAATCTGTGATATTGATATTAATACTCCTTATGCTCTACTTATTGCGCAAAGACAATAGCGCCTAAAAGCATGACTATAACGTTTTATGCGAGAGGCTCTGTGATACAGAACAATAACTGTAAGGATCCATCGCAGGCACGGTAAGGGTCAACTAGTCTTGCCAGAGAAATAGCGCTCTATCCACCCGTAAAGTATTTGGGCTGTCAGCTTCTCCAGCTCGATAAGTTCAAATTGCCCCGTGGGATCCTTCTCCCTGAATGAAAACTGATAACGAACAAGATTGGGCTGTTCATCATGCGATATCAGGATGATGCGTTTGCCACTTTTCAGGCAGTCGATCGTCATCGCGTCCGCTGGAACACCCTGGGTTCTCATATTCTGAGTAACACCGACAATGGGATTAATATCCTCAAAGTCCCGTTGAATGCGCATATGTGCTTCAGTGGCAATATCAGACAATCTGGATATTGGTTTATCCGTCAAAACTGCTTCTCCTGTCATCCTACAAACGCGTTGATCTGAGTAAAATCCTAGGCAGCGTTCTGGAGTTCACCTGGTTTTGGTTTGCTGTCAGCGCTTCCTTAGCACCAGAGCTTCACCCTCAAAACGTATACCCGGCCATCCCTGTTTAATGAAATTTCTTATATTTTGATGATCATCTGCATCTGGATTACCCAATACATCCTTCCGATAGTAATCGCCAAAACAATGTAGAGTCTGATCTTTTGTTAGCTTATTAACGTCGCCAAATGCAAAGATTTTGCACGAACCATTATTCTGCCCGGCTTCATTCTGGGTATCCCCATTCAAAAATGCGGTATCGCTAAAGGTATAACTCTCATCAATGATGGCGATAGCTTCATCAAAAGTAACGACTTCTGGGGATGTGTTAAGTTTTTCAAGAAATGCGTCAAGGGACATACGGTGATCCTTAATCATCGACGAATGGTTAGTGAGGTAATAATACTTGTCTGGTCTTACTGACTATATTCTTTTTTCAATTCGTTAATTAGTTTTTTTACCTGCTCCCTACAGTGCAATATATGGTGGTCAGGGAGGTCCACATCGCCCATCATCTCTAACAATGTATCGTCATCGGTGTCGACCAATGCGACCGCTGTGATGGCTTCTTTAGCGAGCCTGTCATTGACCGAGCCCAACAAATCGATAGTTGTTCGATTCTTGATATATCGCTCTACAATCCACTTTCGGAGTGTTTCTACGGGGATCTGACAATAACACTTCGTTGGGTGTGGTAAATGCTTGAGGCTCATCATGCTTGCTCCCCTTAACAGATATACCTCAATAATAGACCGAAAAAACATTGGGTGACGTGTCAGTCATGGGTCTCAAACCATTGGAATTCATTTAAGCCCACCACTGTAAAATAAACACACGGGCCAATTCCTACCTCTGCTTCACAAATATCAGGTCTTCGGTTTTAAAACCGAGCCTACTGGCTTCTTTGGTAAAACGATCGATGACCTCGGGCTCTAAAACTGGTTTTCGCGCCAACAACCATAAATACGAAAGATCTGGGCCGGAAACAAAGGCATACTGATATGCCTCCTGATCTAAACCAAAAATAACATAGGATCCGTAAAAAGGCCCAAAGAAGGATACTTTCAAATAGCCCTCATTCGGACTACCCACGAAATAGGCTTTTCCCTCAGCTTCCCTCCACTCATTTTTTTTGCTTGAGAAGCCGCGATTAACGACCGTAACACCACCATCGCTACGCAACGAGTACTCTGCAGTCACTTGCTCTAAACCGCGCTCAAATGAATGGTCTAACCTCGCGACCTCATACCACTTGCCCAGATATTTATCCAATTCAAAACCAGAGACCGGCGTCACTTTTTCTGGCATCCCCATACAGCCATTTAGAATAATCACGATCAAAAATAAAACACTATTTCTCATAGGCAACCTTTCTATATGGCGACAACTACTCTTGATGACTGGTAGAACATCACTCGTCAATATTGTGCCTCCACCCAGACCAAGGTATTCCTACCCCGCGGCCATGCGCGGCATGGCGACTGGTTTGTTATGTGTCAGAAATGGGTCATATGGCGCAGCAATTAATCACCCAACCAATCAATTTTGTATAAATCTCTTCTTTTATCTAAATAATTCCTGACAGAGCCTTCGTTTTGCAATTTATCCAGCTTATTAAGATCCAAATCTACAATAAGCGTCATTTCTGTATTTGGCGTTGTTTCAGCCATAATTGCATCGTGAGGAAAAGAAAAATCTGACGGTGAAAATACTACTGATTGAGCGTATTGAATATCTGCCCCATCAACTTTCGGCAGGTTCCCCACGCTACCGGCAATAGCGACATAGCATTCATTTTCAATTGCCCTGGCCTGAGCGCAACAACGGACCCTTAGATAACCATTTTTTGTGTCCGTCCAAAAGGGTACGAAAAGAATTTGCATCCCTTGCTCTGACTGCAAGCGGGCGAGTTCTGGAAACTCAACGTCGTAACAAATCAGAATGCCTATTTTGCCAAAGTCAGTATCGAAAACCTTAAGCTCATTGCCCCCCTGCATAATCCAGGAGCGCTTTTCATACGGCGTAGGGTGAAGCTTGTACTGGGAGTCCATCGTGCCATCGCGCCGACAAAGGTATGACACATTCAACAACTCCTCGTTTTCTATAACGGGGATAGATCCCGCAATAATATTAATATTGTAAGCAATAGCCAGCCTGGAAATTGCTTCAACGATCTCAACACTATATTCGGCAAGCGATTTAATCGACTCAATTGATGTGTTGTGATTTTCTAACCCCATCAATGGCGCATTAAAGAATTCGGGAAAGAGTGCAAGGTCACATTGATAGTCGGATAAAGCATCCACAAAAAATTCCACTTGCTGAATCAGTTCATCGACAGAATCAAAAGTACGCATTTGCCATTGAACACAACCTATCCGCGCAGTCGTCCGAGTAGCACCGATAATCGGAGTTTTTTCCGGGTCGTGATATAAATTAATCCATTCGAGTAATGTCGCATAACCATGAGATTCTTTATCTTCAGGCAAATAGTCTTTGAGTACGCGCTTTACCTTAAAATCATTAGAAAGCTGAAAGGTAAGAATTGGATCATAGATTTCTTTATTTTTTACTTTCTCGATATATTCTTGCGGGGTTAGTTCTTTTGAGTAGTTTTTATAATTAGGAATTCGACCACCCGCAACAATACCTTTCAAATTTAAATTTTTGCACATTTCCTTACGTGCTTCGTACAGCCTTCGTCCTAAACGCAAATCGCGATGATCCGGAGAGACGAAAACATCGACGCCATACAATATATCACCCAAGGGATCATGAGTTGTTAGGTAGGCATCGCCAGTGATCTCATCATAGGTATGTTGGTCACCAAATTTTTCGTAGTCGACAATGACAGAGAATGCCGCCGCAATAACGACACCGTGATCCTCAATACATATCTGCCCTTCCGGAAATATTTTAAGTTGTGACAGGAATTTTCTTTTCGGCCAGGCCCCACCCAGCTCAGGGTAAACGTCATCCATTAATTTTTTCAGGTCGGGCAAATCATCGACATTAAGATGCCTGAGATTTAACTTGTGTTCCGGTTCATCGATTAGAATATCGTCATTCATTTATCAGCACCAAAAGATTTGTTGTCGATCTAAATTCTTCTTCCACGTAACAAAATGGTTCTCAATCTAACGAAATGACTTCTACCGTGCATAATTCTCGTCCTGCATTCAGCCTAGACCACCCATAATTATCTGAGAAAACATGCAGTTCCGTGGCCACAAGACACTTATCTATGGCTTTGTGCAAAGCTGTTTTCAGGCTATTTAGCATATTCCAATGAAGCCATCCGAAGCCCCGTTGCAATCAGCGTTACACCTGCAACCCTGTTGATTAAGCTGTTCACTCGCGTCTTCATTCGTTGTCTCGCCAACCGATCCCCTAGTTGACTAAACAGGCTGTAAACCAACAGATCAGCTATAAGACATGATGCCCCCATAAGTATCATTTGAAACAAGATGGGTTTGTCCGGGTCGATGAACTGTGGCAGTAATGCAGAGAAATACATTAACGCTTTAGGATTGGCAAGTTGAACAACCAATCCCTGATAAAACAGTTTTGCAGGAGAACTGTTGACGCGGCTCGCTCTAATTTTTATCGCACCGGTATTACCAAAGAACGCCGTAACGCCCAAATACAGTAAGTAGGCAACGCCAAACCATTTAATCAATGAAAATAGTAGGCTTGAGGCAAGAATCAGGGAGGCTACTCCCGTTGCGGAGAGACAGAAGAAAAACACATCGGCCCCCGCCACACCCAGCACGCCCATGATCGCCTTTTTGGGACGATGGTTCGCCCCCTGTGCGGCCACAGTAATTGCCGCTGGACCAGGCACCAGAATCAACATCACAGTGGTAACTAAAAAAATCGAATAAAGTCCAATATCCATAGCGATACACCAAATACCATTACGTCTAACGCCCGTGCTTAACCGGTGCGAACAGCGGTAACCCCCAAAGGGGTGAAGCTAAAAATGGAGCGACAGAAAGACATTGCTAAGTTTTCTTGTCCAGTTTTTCAAATAGTTTCATTCCGACAATCATCGCCGTAATGAATATGACAACGCCGGGGTTAAATGTAGTGACCCCGACGATAGCAGGCCCTGGGCACAGACCACTTAAGCCCCACCCGACACCAAACAGGATGGCGCCAACAATTAGGCGGAGATCAATCATCCGATTACTCGGCACCGAAAAAGACGCCTCAAATAGGGGTTTACTACGACTAAGAACCCACCTGTAGCCAATCCCAGTCACCAGTAACGCGCCAGCCATAACAAATACTAAGGTTGGATCCCAGTTTCCCGATATATCCAAAAAACCTTGGACGCGCCTGGGGTTGACCATCTCAGAGACAATAAGCCCTAGCCCAAATAATACGCCAGCGGCAAAGGCCGATAATGTGCTTTTCATCTAACCCCTCCTACTGAAATTGACGCAACACAATAACTGTCAGCATTCCAGTACTAATAAATACAGCTGTTGCGGTCAACGATCTGGGAGAAAATCGGGCGATGCCACACACCCCGTGTCCACTGGTACAACCGCTGCCTAGCCGACTACCAAAACCCACCAGTAGTCCAGCCACCGTCAACCAAAATGCATTGCTTTCAATGTCAATGGGAATGGGGTGATAGAACCATTGGACGCAAAGACCGCTGAACAATAGACCAGCGATAAAAGCCCACTGCCACGGCAGCGCTGCGCCAGGTTTTATCGTGCTGGAAAAAATACTGCTGATACCTGCAATTCTACCGATGGAACCCATCATCAATACGGCAGCCAAACCAATGATGCCTCCACCGAATAAAGCCGCAGGCCAAGAAAACTCGACGATATTCATGAATCTCTACCACAGCGCAAATTAGCAGGAACAGCTACATCCATCATTTTAGGATCTGGCAAGTTCAGGTTATCCATAATGCCGATATATTCATCTCGGGTTTTTCCAGAAAGCCTGGGGTTGTAAGCCTTTTCTTCGGCAATACTGCTCACCGTCCAACCTTTGTAATCGTGTCCGGGATAAATCAATGTGTCGTCCGGCAAGACAAATAGCTGATGGTTGATACTATCCCAGGATTTGCCGGAATCACCACCTTGGAAATCAGTTCTTCCCGTGCCACGTATAAGCAGGACATCTCCGGTAAACACTTTGCCTTCTGTATAAAAACTGAATGACTCATTGGTGTGCCCGGGAGTATAAAGCGCTTTCAATCGTATTTGGCCGACCGCTATAACCTGACCATCTTTGACTTTTTCTGAAACACATTGTGCCTCGGTGTATTCACCCATCAGCGTGCTACACCCCGTCGCATCACGCAGCTCACCCAGCGCCGTAATGTGGTCGGCATGGGTATGGGTGTCAATCGAATAAATCAACGTTAGCCCGAGCTGCTCAAGCAAGGTGATGTATTGGAAGGTATTCTCCAAAACTGGATCAATAATGACCGCGGTCCTTGTTTCCTCACAAGCAAGCAGGTAAGTGTAAGTTCCTGTCGGTTGATGAAATAGCTGCCTAAAATACATTTTCCCCTCCAAAATACTGAACAAGCATAATGATGCCAGTGCTAAATAATGCGACCGTGAAAATTTTCTGCAACAACGGCCCGGCAAATTTATTCGCCAGAACTCTACCGAGGAACATCCCCACTAATGAGCCGATGCCAAAGCTCAGTGCAGACATATTACCGATCAATATCGGAAAGCCATTGAATGCACCCCCCGATATACCAATCATGGCGATAATAGCTAATGAACTGCCCACTGCGTGTGACATATCCAGACGAATAACAAACATCAATGCCGGCACAATCAAAAACCCGCCACCCACGCCAAAAAAGCCACTCATGGTGCCAGTGATGGAACCGGCAACGATCAGAGCCATGGCACAGGGAAGCGTAAAACCCATTTTCCCATCAGGTGAGTAGCGACAAACACCAGATGGGTCTTCTTGCGCCAGGTCTGCGCGAACAATTTTGCTCGACTGTTCGTTAAATGACTGCCATCCCATTCTTGCGGCCATAAAAATTGCCAGGACAGCAAAGCCCAAAATTCGATAGTTCTCTGGAGTCATAGCCCCCAGTTTCAGCCCCAGCGGTGCCGAAAGAATACCCGCCATACCAAAGATGATAGTGGGCCTAAGCAGGAGTAGTTTTTTGTTGAATGCAGAAAAAGCACCGACCAGCGCGGTTATTCCAACAACAAATAATGAAATCGGTACCGCTGATGCCATATCTAACCCAATCACATAAATTAGCAATGGAATTGCGAACAGTGATCCACCACTCCCTGTGAGACCGAGAGCTAACCCAACAGCTATGCCCGCAGTGAGGGCAATTGAAACTTCTAACATAACGACCCGTTAAGTACTTTGGCTAAGACATAGTGCGTGCCTGCCATTCAACCAATAACTTGAGTGAATTTAGGCCCGGCCAGGCACGCAAACCAAATAAAACTACGGTTTTATTCCCTCTGGCAGGCGTTGTTTGATAGCGCGTTACTCTGATGTGGTTGGGTCGATAATAGTCCGTACTTCGGATACAGAGTTTGCGGGAAAACCTCCCTTTTCTGCGTGCTCTCGAACCATGGACTCATTTGGCGCTATGTATACGCAATAAACCTTATCATCTGTTACATAGCTTTGAACCCATTGAATTTGTGGGCCAAGTTCTCTCAATACGCCACACGACTTTTGTGAGATGCCTTGCAGTTCTTCACTGGTAAGCTTTCCTGCTCCTGGGATTTCACGTTCGATTACATATTTTGGCATTTTTCTTCTCCTGATACTCTTAGCTATTTACGAAGGTCGACATTATCCAAACTAGATAACACCACAAATATTAGCTTGCCTAACAAGTTCAGCACACGCGGTCTGTGACACGATCTGCCCAGTCACTCAGTTAACTGACTTCACTCAAATAGCGCCCCTTTTGAGCCACGTAAATATTTGGGCAAATCATCCGCTATATTAATAATGCGCTGCTCATAGAAAACGTGTCTATCTGAAACTAATTCTGGGGGTAACTTGTTGTTGTAACATCTGGCGATTAGCAACTGGGAAACAACTCGCCAGTCCATAATATTTGTATTAAACAACACGTCACCGCATTGACTGCAAAAGTGCTTTTGCATCTTTAGAGATGGATGTTGATAAATGGTAATTGAGTCCTGACCTTTGTCTATCGAAACATTCTCTTCTGACCAAACAGCAACAGAATGATAGGGTATATCAAGTAAATCACGGCAATCATTACAGTGACAGTAGGCATGTACAATTGGTTCGTTATGTAACGATAGTTGAACACGGTTACATTTACACTGGATCTTGTATGTCATTTATGATGTTTCCATTAAACCTAACAATAAATGATGAAGACTCGAGCGCCCCACCTCTTTAGCACCCTATCCCCGAACCGCAGGAGATAAACGCGTCATCTCTTGCAAACAAACCTGTGTGCTGGCTCTGAAAAGGTGCTTTCTTAGTGGCGATAAAGAGAACACCCTTAATCTTTCTCATACACTTCCGACCCCATTAATCATATGCTTCTCTCCTTAAAAATCAACGCGTTAGGCAACATTAAAAAGCGCTTCAGCGACGAGGCCCCGCTATCTTGAAAAAGTGGAATCCCAGACACACACTTTCTTTCTGCCACCCACAACTGAGCTGGTATCATAGCGGCCTCTTTTATTTGATATCGCCCCATGAACGAAGCAAGTCTACTGGCCTTTTCCATCTCCATTACCGGCCCCATTTTTATGGTGGTTTTACTGGGCTTATTGCTTAAACAACTTGGAGTGATTCACCTCCAATTTGTTCAACCTGCTTCTGACTTAGTCTTTAAGGTAGGGCTGCCGGCTATTTTATTTTTAAGTATTTACCGCGCAGATTTGGATAACTTTTCCATGGGCTTGCCATTATTGGTGGCCATACCCATTACCCTTTTGTTGTTTGCCTTGTCGCTACCCATTGGCCGCCTTCTTATCGCAGACAAGGGTGATTGCGGGGTGTTTGTGCAAGGTGCCTTTCGTGGCAATTTGGCAGTTATCGGACTGGCATTTTGCAGTAATGCCTATGGTGAGCAGGGCTTGGCTACGGCCGCCGTACCGGTCGCCGTGCTGACAATTCTGTATAACCTATTGGCCATCGTGGCATTAAACCCGATCGAATCCGACAATTCACAATCCCCCTTGCGGCGAATGGCAATGAACACGCTAAAAAATCCGCTGCTCATCGGTATTGCGCTGGGGTTTCTGATGAAGCTTAGCGAGCTTCCTCTACCCAGGTTGCTCGAGGACACCGGTAATTACTTTGCACAAATGACATTACCGCTGGCACTACTGTGTATTGGTGCCTCTATGAATATGAAAGCACTCAAACACTCTGGCGTGAGCACCCTAACCTCGTCACTTCTCAAGTTAATTGTGGCGCCCCTGTTAATGATTAGCATAGCCATCTGGCTTGGGGTCCGAGGTATGGAGTTGGGTATTCTATTTTTTCTGGTGGCATCACCCACGGCGGTGGCAAGCTTTATTCAAGTGAAAGCAATGGGTGGTAATGGTGAGTTCGCTGCTAATATCGTGGTGATGTCTACATTATTAGGCATTGTCACGGTTACCGGCGGCTTGCTGGTATTAAAGGCGTTAGCCTTGATATAAAACCAACGATATCTAGTACTCCTCCTTTACAAGCAAGCCTCAAACACAGCGCCATTATCACCTTGCACTTAATGACTAACGATAGCTACCACAGGTAGAATAATGCCTTTGCCAAACTCTCCCTATGACTGAGGTCTTATATGAATGACCATGTAAACCCACAGGCACACCCTGCCTTTGAGTTTCTGCGCAGTGAGCGCATCGAATCCCTGAACATTGAGGTCGCAGAATACCGCCATCGAAAAACCGGGGCACAGCATGTCCATATAACGGCCGACAACACGGAAAATGTGTTTCTGGTGGCGCTGAGAACAGTACCTAAGGATTCCACCGGTGTTGCCCATATTCTCGAGCACACAGCCCTGTGTGGCAGTGAAAAATACCCGGTCCGCGACCCGTTCTTTATGATGATTCGCCGGTCACTGAATACCTTTATGAATGCCATGACCAGCTCCGACTGGACGGCATACCCGTTTGCCAGCCAAAACAAAAAAGACTTCAACAATTTACTGGATGTGTATCTGGATGCGGTATTTTTCTCGCGACTGGACGAACTGGACTTTGCCCAGGAAGGCCATCGGGTTGAGTTTGCCGAGCCAGACAATGCCGACTCACCGCTGGTTTACAAAGGTGTTGTATTCAATGAAATGAAAGGTGCCATGAGTTCGGTACCCTCTACCCTTTGGCATACGATGTGTAAATACCTCTACCCCACCACCACTTATCATTTCAACAGTGGCGGTGACCCGGAGTGTATACCCGACCTCTCTCACGAACAGCTGAAGGCCTTCTACCAAACACACTACCACCCATCCAACGCCATTTTTATGACCTATGGGGACACACCAGCAGAAGAGCTACAAGCCACATTTGAAACACAGGCACTAGCTCGGTTCGAACCACTGCAGATCGAAATTTCGGTTCCCGATGAGCAGCGCTACCAAAAACCTATCGCCGTAGAAGAAGCCTATGCCTTTAATGAAGAAGGCAGCACCGACAATAAAACCCATATTATCTTGAGCTGGTTACTCGGCAAAGCGACTGATCTTGAAGCCAGCATGGAAGCTCACCTACTGTGCAGCATTCTGCTGGACAACAGTGCTTCGCCATTACAGAAGGCGCTGGAGACAACCGACTTAGGTACGTCGCCCTCGCCATTGTGTGGCCTGGACGACTCCCAACGAGAGCTGTGTTTTGTCTGCGGCATTGAAGGCAGCGAGGCCGATCGTGCTGAAGATTTAGAAAAAATGATTCTCGATGTACTGCGGGATGTAGCCGACAACGGCATACCTCAGGCTCAGGTTGAGGCCTCACTCCATCAACTGGAATTACAACAGCGTGAGATCGGCGGGGACGGTTACCCCTATGGCCTACAGCTAATATTAACAGCCTTAACCAGTGCCACTCACCGCGGAGATGCCATTGCCCTATTGAATCTGGATCCGGTATTAGAAAAACTCCGCAGTAATATTCAGGACCCCAACTACATTAAACAGCTGGCCCGTAATCTACTGTTGGACAACCCTCACAGGGTTCGGCTCACCATGACGCCGGATACATTACTTTCGGCCAAAAGAGACGAGGCCGAGGCACAGCGATTAGCTGCGATAAAGGCCGGGCTGGACAACGCCGGCAAGCAGGCAATTATTGAAAAAGCTCGTGTACTAAATGACCGACAGCAACAAAAAGATGACGAGTCAATATTGCCTAAAGTCGGGCTGGAAGATATCCCACTGGAAATGGCTTATGTGGCAGCATCCGAAACACTGAAAAGCCCACTTCCGCTAACCAGTTATGCTGCTGGCACCAACGGTTTGGTCTATCAGCAAGTTATTCTTCCATTACCAGCATTAACGGAACAGCAGTTAAACCTGCTACCCATCTACAGCAACTGCCTCACCGAGCTAGGAGCCGGCGACAAAGACTATCTTGCAACCCAGCTTTGGCAATCTCAAATCTGTGGTGGCATTCATGCCTATGCTAGTGCCCGAGGACTGCCCGACAACGAACAGACACTGTCTGGCCATCTGACCTTATCCGCCAAAGGGTTGGCCCGAAACCAAGCCGCAATGACCGAGCTCATGCAAGAAACATTGGAGCAGGTACGCTTCGATGAACTGCCACGCATTCATGAATTAATAGCCCAAACCCGTGCTCGACGTGAGGCCAGTGTAACCGGTAGCGGCCATAGCCTGGCGATGACCGCAGCTTCCAGCGGCACGAGCCCCGGGGCAAAGCTGACCCACCAATGGGGCGGTCTTGAAGGTATCCGACAGATCAAACAATTGGACATTAGCCTGAGTAACGAAGGCGCACTATCAGATCTGGCTGAACAGCTCACCGAGATACACCAGCTGATGATGAATGCGCCCCGCGAGTTTTTGATTGTCGGTGAAGCCGACAAATTTGCAGACTATTATCAGGGCATTCAACAGAACTTTACTCAAAACACTCACCGTGCTTTTACAGAGTTCAGCCAACCAGAGTTACATCAAAAGGTAGCCGAACTATGGAAGACCAGCACGCAGGTTAACTTCTGTGCAAAATCCTACCCTACCGTAGCAATGGCGCACCCAGACGCTGCGGCATTAACCGTATTGGGCGGCTTCCTACGCAATGGTTATTTGCATCGCGCCATCCGCGAACAAGGTGGTGCCTACGGTGGTGGCGCCGCTCAGGATAGCAACATTGCCGCTTTCCGGTTCTTCTCTTACCGCGACCCCCGCATTGAAGGCACGCTGAATGATTTTGATCAGTCACTGGCTTGGCTCCAGAACGAAAACCACGAATGGTCTCAGGTAGAGGAAGCCATACTCGGCGTTATCAGCTCCATTGACAAACCCGGCTCACCTGCGGGTGAAGCCAAGCAGACCTTCCACGCCGAACTTTATGGTCGCTCTCGCAACGTACGGGAAATGTTCCGCAATCAAGTTAAAGCCGTCACGCTGGCAGACTTACAGCGGGTAGCAGCCACTTACCTGAAAGAAGATAACGCCAGCACGGCAGTGATTACGAACCCGGATAATACGCAAGTAGCCGATTCGCTGAACCTAACACCAGTGACACTCTAAGGTCTGAAATAAGCATGAGTAATTCACGGGATAATCTTTACGCCGTACCACAACTGGACATTGCCGGATTCCGGTTTGACAAGGCTGTGGCTTCGGTATTTCCCGATATGATCAAACGTTCGGTACCCGGCTACGAAACCATTATTGCCATGACCGGCACATTGGCTGAACGCTATGTGCAAGCCAATAGCCATTGTTACGATTTGGGTTGTTCTCTGGGCGCTTCCACTATCGCCATGCGTCATCACATTTCACACCCGAACTGTGACATTGTGGCTGTAGATAACAGCGAGGATATGCTGAAACAGTGTCAAAGCATTCTGCACAAGGACGATGCCAGTGCCCCCTCAGGGCTGTCGCCCGTAGAGCTAGTGTGTGGCAATGTTCAGGACATTTCCATCGTCAACGCCAGCATGGTCGTATTGAACTTTACCCTGCAATTTATCCCGGTGGAGCAGCGAACTGAATTACTACATCGCATAGCCGACGGTTTATTACCCGGTGGTGTGCTGGTGCTGTCAGAAAAAGTGGCCTTTGATGACCCACAGCATCAGGAGTTAATGATTGAGCTTCACCACAATTTTAAACGCGCCAATGGTTACAGTGATTTGGAAATCAGCCAGAAGCGTTCCGCACTGGATGATGTCCTGGTGCCAGAAACACTGGAAGTTAACCGAAAACGTCTACGTAAAGCAGGATTCAGTAGTGTGGACGTGTGGTTCCAGTGTTTTAACTTTGCCTCACTGATTGCAATCAAATAATCGCCCTCAATAAATAGCACCCAACATGCCCTCAAAGAAATCACCGCTGATCAACTTTTCTCCTTTACTGACGGCCCTTGCAGACGGGCCGCTCTCAAGCTGGGCGAAACGCCTACCCGAACAGCTTGAGCAGGCTATAACTATAGAGCGCTGGGGTGATATGCCTGAATGGCAATCGGTGCTGGATAACCTGCCGCTGATTGCGCCAACACAATTGGATCTGAAACAGGGTGTCACCATAGGGCAATCCAGTGATTGCGATGACAACACCCGACAGCAGTTAAAAGATGTGCTCATGGGACTTCACCCCTGGCGAAAAGGCCCCTACGAGCTGTTTGGCCTGCATCTTGATACTGAGTGGCGATCAGACTGGAAATGGGATCGCGTAATCCCGCACCTCGCCCCCTTGCAAGATCGGTTAGTGTTGGATGTGGGTTGCGGTAATGGCTACCACTGCTGGCGAATGTTGGGGGAAGGCGCCAACCGGGTGATCGGGATTGATCCCTCAGGCAAGTTTGTTCATCAGTTCTACGCTGTTAAATTTTATGCACAAAAACAGACCCGGGGCTTCGATAAGCTAGCGCCTTCTACCGATGTTTTACCTATTGATGTTTTACCCCTGGGCATTGAGCAATTACCGCCGGAACTAAAGGCTTTTGATACCGTGTTTTCAATGGGGGTGTTCTACCATCGCCGCTCACCCATGGATCACTTGAGAGAGCTCAGGGACTGCTTGCGCGCTGATGGACAGCTGGTGTTGGAAACACTGGTGATTGAAGCTGGTCTGGGCGAAGTACTGGTACCGGAAGGCCGCTACGCTAAAATGCGTAATGTCTGGTTTCTGCCCAGTGTCGAGACGTTACTTTCGTGGATGAGGAAGTGTGGTCTCAAAAACCCACGCATGGTCGACATCGCCAAAACCAGCATCGAAGAACAGCGATCCACAGAATGGATGCAGTTTCATTCTCTGCGAGACTTTTTAGACCCAAGTGATGACAAGCTTACGGCGGAAGGACACCCGGCCCCGGTAAGAGCAGTGTTTATAGCCGAAGCCTAAATAGCGGCATTTAAACTAATTAGTCATCCAGCACCACAAGTGGCGTATCTAGACCAAACTCCGCGTGGATTTGAGCACACCACTGGTTGAGTCGAGCTGAAGAGAGTTCCGGCTGCTGGTCTTCATCAAGCGCAAGCCCCATAAAGAGCTTCCCTCCTGCCACGTCTGACCCTAAGGCTATTTCTGCTTTTGAGGCATCGTAGTCATAACCCTCCGTCGGCCAATAACCCACGATTTTATCCGCAGTTTTGATCACCACATCGTGGAGCATTCCCATGGCATCCAGAAAGAAATCTCCATAGCCGAACTGGTCTCCCAGACCGACAAATGCCACTGTTTTTCCAGAGAAGTCGATAGCTTCAACATCGTCCCAGAAGTCTTCCCAGTCGGACTGAATCTGACCAAAATCCCAAGTGGGAATACCAAGAATCAGTTTGTCGTAGTCCATAAATTCTAGCTGAGTGACGTCACCCACATCGTGTACATCTACCACATCTTCACCCAAACGTTGGGCAATACGATAGGCGATGGATTCGGTATTTCCCTCATCACTACCAAAAAACAAACCAATCTTGGTCACGACACCCTCAAACTAAACAATGGTTATTAAGACAGCAGCCAAAAACAGCTGCGCGGATTCTCCCAGCTCTACCACGATGCTGCAACAAACTAAGGTCAAAAAAATGTTCAGTGGCCGATGACTGACATCAACTATATTGCTACTTCGCCAATACATCCAAGGGATCGGTGTAATCATATCCCAGTGCAGCAGCCACGGCCGGATAAGTCACCAGGCCTTTATAGATATTCAGCCCTCGGCGAAGATTGTCATTACGCAGCATGGAACCAATGGGGTCATCGGCAAGTTGCACCGCAAAAGGAAGGTTTACATTGGTCAGGGCCATAGTCGCAGTGCGAGCCACGCCGCCCGGTATATTGGCCACACAATAATGAACTACATCATCAACCACGAAGGTTGGCTGTTGATGGGTGGTGGGCCTGGATGTTTCAAAGCAACCACCCTGATCAATGGCAACATCCACCACCACGGATCCCTTTTTCATGCCCTTAATAATATCGCGGGAAATCAACTTTGGGGTGGCACCCCCAGGGATGAGGACAGCACCAATAATGAGGTCTGCCAACAAAGCATATTCTTCGATAGCGGCCGTAGTGGCATAGACACACCGGGCACGGCCTGAGAACTGTCTTTCCAGATCACGCAATCGATCAATTGAACGATCGACAATAGTGACATCTGCGCCAATACCTATAGCGATACTGGCGGCATTTTCCCCTACCACACCACCACCAAGTATCAACACGTTAGCTGGCGCAACACCTGGCACACCACCCAATAAGAGACCCCGCCCACCGTAAGCATTGCCCAGATGGTGCGCACCTTCCTGCACTGACATTCGCCCCGCTACTTCCGACATAGGGGCAAGCAGAGGAAGACGTCCCTGGTTGTCGGTAACCGTTTCGTAGGCAATGCAGGTGGCTCCAGATTTAATCAATAATTCGGCCTGCAAGGGATCCGCAGCTAAATGTAGGTAGGCAAATAACACCTGGTTTTCGCGGAGCATCTCGCACTCCGCAGGCTGGGGTTCTTTCACCTTGGCGACCATGTCTGCTTCGCGGTAGACCTGCTCGGCAGTGGTGGCAATCGATGCTCCGGCATGAACATACATCTCATTGGGAAAATCCACAGCCGCACCCGCATTATTTTCAATAATCACCTGATGCCCACGAAACACCAGTTCCTGTACAGATGCAGGACGTAAACCAACACGGTACTCATTGTTTTTAATTTCTTTAGGTACACCAATTAACATGAACACTCCCCTTACCACACTGGTTTGTTATTCAGGTTTTTTCAACCCCCACCCACGAGACAACAACGCCTTACGTTAAGTATAGAGCAGAGTAGAAATGGTAGATTTCATATGGGTTTTCTAAGGGGAAAATTACAAAAAAACCTGCTTTAACCGGCGGTTACATCACAGATTTTTACTACTAATTTAGAAAAATCGACTGATTTGCAGCTGAATATAGTCATCCCGACTGAAGGAATAGAGTGGCTCATCCTGTTCGGCATTGGTTATTGCTCTCGCCCGCAATTCCAGAACGACGTTGTCACCAAACCGCCTTTCGGCCTCGAGGTTGAAAAAAGTCTCAGAGGTCTTTTTATCCACCACCACACCCGCCAGTACAGCGGTATCTTGAGTATCATTTAATGACCACCGGCCACCAAAAAAAACATCGTTATCCGCGGTGGTTAGCGGCTCCTGCGATGAGCGTTCATCGTGCTGATACTCCAGCAAGAAACCAATATCCGCATCGCTCTCATACACTTGATAAAAGGTATACTCGAAACCGGCGACTGAAGCCATATAGGACTGCTCATAGCCATCCCTGACAATCGCTTCCAGTTTCCATAGCCAGGCATCTCTGGTGTATTGAAGATCTAACCCGACCTGATCAATTTGATCATAGAATGGCGTCAGCTCGCGGCCGCTGGGCGCTAGCTCTAACCTCGGTTCACGGTTTGTGCCGCGAAAATAATATAACCCTACATCGACATCACCAAAGTAGTGGCTGTATCTCAAAGCAAAATCTAGATGTTTGTCCTTGTCTCCCGATTCGTATTCGGCATCGTCCCAAGCCACAGGCAATGGCGAACGAAAACGACCGTCTTGACCGGGGAATGTCCGCTCGCGAAAATACGGCAGCAGGTAAACGTTCAACAAGCCCCAATCCTGCTGCAATGCAAGATTGACCATGGGCTGCCCAAGCTTATCTTCCTGATCAATATCTTCTACCAGATCTGTCTGGTTGATAATATCCACCAGATGAACAGATTCCGTCACGCCCCAGAAAACTTTATTGATACCAACAAGTAGCTCATACCCATCGCCTTCGTAAGCCCAATATGCTTCCCGAAGGTCAAAGTGGCTGCGTTCGTCGTCATTTTCGTCCCAGCGGGCAAAGGGAATAAAGGAGGCCCGCTGGTCACCCTCTTCACTCCGCCAACGCACCTCCCACTCACCGGACACGGAAGCCTCAACATCACTGGTATTTTGTTGTGGCCATAGAGCATCCTGAGTAAAACCCCTTACCTGCAATGCTGTATTGCCAGAAATATCCCAATGGGACTCATCAGCTATTGTTGTAATTGAGGCTAAGCCCATAACACTCATTATGGACAGGCCAGCCAAACGGCTTGCCTGTGAACGGAAGTTAATTTTCAGCATGATTACCTCAGGCGAGACAGCCGGCCTTTTACAAAATCTTTGTCGGTCAACCCGACACCAAATTTATATTCGCCATAGACGAGATCTGTGCTCTTGTTTGTCTGCAGGTTTTTCATGGCCATACGATGCGCACGCCAATATTTCCCATCATATTTACGGTAGTCCTCAAACTTCAGCTCTTTAAGAAGGCTGTCGCGACGGTCGTAAAACTCAATTTTCCGAATTTGATAATCGGTAGTATCCACCCATGAGATCTGCCTGGTGTAGCCCGAGTTTTCATAACGGGGATAGCGCTCCACCACATCGCATTGCAATTCACCACAGGGTTCTTCCCGCAAATACTTATAGCTGAACTTGTTCAATTCACTCGCCGTAAAATCTTCAAAGGCAAATTCTGAACCGACAAAAGGGCCAGATTTATTTCTGGATGAAATTCTTTTTACCCTCTTCAGTGCGGGCAAATAGAGCCACTGATCATCAGGGTCAAGAATTTTTGCATGAGACAGCAATGCCGTCCCTTCAATATCTCTTGGTATCGAAAATAGTACCAAACTTTTATCCCCCACCGATTCATCGGGCATTTCAAGCGTCGTGAAACTCATGCTTCGGGAGGACTCCTGACCGGCTGCATTCCGCAGCACCATGGTCATTTCAACCGCACTATCGCCAAAGCCCCGATCGGACCGATCTGATCTTGCCGCGACATCAAAACCTTTACCTTCTTGCGCACCACCCTCACCCTGAGTGGCGGCCAGCACATCGAAGGCTCCCAACACACCCACCACGGATAAAAAAGTGGCACGTAAGAAATTCAGTTGTTTCATTTTATTCTCCTTTAAAAATGTCACTTTTTCATACCAGTCTTTTATCAAGAATTTGGCACTGACACTGCATTAGTTGTAGATACACTGCTCTTTTCTTTACCGATCACCAACAAAAGCGCGGGGAGGAACAGGAAGTCCAGTATCAGGGCAAATAAGATCGACATAATGGTCATCCACCCCATATCCACATTCATTTTGAAGGCCGACGTTGTCAACACCAGGAAGCCGACGATCAAGATGATGGTATTAACTAAGATAGCCATGCCCACGTTGCGATAGGCATATCGAATGGAATCTTCCGCAGAGAGTCCCTTTTCATTTCGGGCTCGCACATATTTTGAAAGAAAATGCACCGTATCATCCACAATAATACCCAATGAAATGGAAGCAACGGTAGCAACAGAAAATCCCACCTCACCAATAAGTAATGCCCAAGTGCCAAATGTCATCAATAGAGGCAAACCATTAGGTATCATACTCAACATGCCCAGTCGGAAACTTCTTAAGGCAAGAATCATGATAAGAGCAATCGCTATAATTGCAGCAATAGTACCTGTGATCATGTTGTCTATATTGCGATCGGTAATGTAGGTAAACATCACCTGAGCACTGGTAGGTTGCGCTTGCATATAGTCGGGCCAGTTTTCGGCCATCCACTCGCGGGACTCGGCTAGAAACACCTTGGTTTCACTGGTAGTCGCCCTCTGCAGCATGGCAGTGACCCGAGTGGCTGATTTATCCACATTGATTCTGTCGTTGAGATCCAGGCCATAGGGCAGAGACAGCTCATATAACAACAGATACTGTGCCGATAACTCTCGATTATCAGGTATGCGATAAAAACCCTGATCGTCGCCGTGCATATTTTTGTTCAGCCGTTTCATGATGTCAGTGATAGAGTAAACATGTATCACCTCTGGCTGAGAACGGAGAAACAATACAAAATCTTCAAGGTGGTTTAGATATTCGGGTTCACTGATTCCGCCAGCATTAAGTGCAGGCACAGAGAATTCTATAGGGTACAACCCAAAGTACTTCAGCGCCTGATCCGACTCAGTTCTAAATTCGACACGTTCGTCAAAATACTCAACCCATTGATCGTTAAACGTAATGGTTGGAATAAGAGCCATGAAAGCCAGAACAGTGAGGGTTATACCCAACAGCAACTTGCGATAATGTTCAATCACGAAGTTAGCCAACCGAGCCATCATTACTTGTGACCATTCAGCCTCATGCGCCTCTTTCACTTTGACGGGTAATAAACTCATCAAAGCGGGCAGCAGCGTGATTGAAAACAGCCAGGCGGCGCCAATCCCTACTGCCGTGATATTACCGAGGTGCCAAAACGGTGGAGAATCCGAGAAGTTCAATGAAAGGAAACCCACGATAGTCGTCACTGACGTAATGGTGACCGGCATAAAATTCAAGCGCACCGCTTCGGGAATTGCTTCAGATTTCGCCAGCCCTTCGCGCATGAGGCCACGCATAGAAAGAAGAATATGAATAGAGTCCGCCACGGCGAGCGTAAGAATAACTGTCGTAGCACTCATGGAAATTGGTGTGAGCTTAATACCCCAGAAACCTGCCAGCCCCATACCAACGACAGACGAAAAGGCAATCACAAACAAAATAGATAATGTACCCGCAAACGAACGAAGAATTAGCCAGGACATTACTAATATCACCAGAAACATCAATGGTGTCAGCGTTACTGCATCCAACATCCCTACTTCCGAAAAGGTGTTATTGAGCATCGAGACGCCAGTCAATGAAATATTGATACCGCGATAGTCTGTTTCTATCCGGTCACGCAGTGCTCTTGCCGCAGTGACAGCTTCAGGCACCTCAGTCAAATTTTTCTCTGGATACTGTAGGATCACATTGATAGCGGTAACATCACCGGAAGGCGTGACCAGCTGATTGACCAACAGCGGCTCTTCGAGCGAAATTTTCTTACGCTCGACTAATTCGGAAGGGCTCAGGTCGCTTGCATTGATAACCAAGTCTTCCACAATCAGGTCATCGTCTATCGCCTTGGTGTATTGAAAATTACTAATGGAATCAACACGAATGGCGTAAGGTATCTTCCAGGCCTCAGCCGTGAGCGCCTCTACTGCAGCCAAGGTGTTGTTATTAAAAGCAGTCTCACTATCACTCTCGTCTGTCTGCTCAATAACGAACAAGATGTTGTCATTTTTGGTATAGGTAGCCTGTAAATTCTCGAATGCCGCTAACTCAGGGTTTTCTTCAGAAAAAAACGTCCGGTAGTTTGCTGAAAATGCCAGCTTTGACATCCCTGCACCAGCAGCAATAGTCATGACAACAACGCCAATTAGCACCAACCAACGGAATTGAATGACCCCTCTGGTTAACTTTGCGGAGAATCGATCTATCGCTTCAAAATACCGGTCCATGAGATTACCTCAGATTATTAATTACCAAATGGTCATAAATAAAAAAATACTAACAACTCACCTACGGAGCATCCAAACTTGTTGAGCACGGCTAAACCCAAGCATTCAGTATATCCTCTAGAACGTAGCTAACATGATCAGTATTAGAAAATCCTTTTATCGTTGCCGCAAGCCCCGCTAGTGCCACCATTAATACCGCCGCCAACCGATCTGGTTCTTGTTTAATGGTGATTTCGCCATCACGCTGTGCCCTATCAATGAGATCAGTCAAAAACCGCTGTTTCATAGCATAGCTTTGGCTGATCATTTGCTTCACCTCTGGATCATGGGGTGCCATTTCAACCAAGGTATTAACCACCATACAACCCTCACCAGCTATACAGTTAGCCGTTATTTCTTTTAGTAAAGAACGTAGATTAGCCATAGGTGAATCATGTAAATAAGCGCTCGATGCAACATCTTTAAATGATTGATCCATGTAATATTTCAGTGACTTTAAAAATAGTTGATGCTTGTCGCCAAAAGCTTGATAAAGGCTACCCTTATGCAGCCCCGTCGCTATGCACAAATCTTTTAGTGACGTGCCTTCGTAACCCTGATGCCAAAATATATTCATCACAGCATCAAGTACCCGATCCTCTTCAAACTGCCGAGGCCGCCCTACACGTCTATGTTGATCGGAAATATTCAATCTTGCACCATTTATTACCATATGGTCAAATATAGAACTCCACCCCGATTCATGTCAAGCCTTTATAGAAACAAAGGAACCCGCCCCTTCATCCAACCCACCAGATAAAGAGAGACAAACAGGAAACTACTTATCAAAACCGCAGAAATATAGTTATAGGGGAAAATTGAGCATAAAAAAACCCGACTCAAGGTCGGGTTTTTTGTTTTATGGCGCACTCGGAAGGATTCGAACCTTCGGCCGCTCGGTTCGTAGGAATACCGTTAAAGATAATACCCTTTAAAACAAACAGATATAAACCAAACCATTGCATAAACTACCACCAAATAGCTTTAGTTAACTGTCAAACTTTACGTTGACTCAGTTTCTTCTTTTCCGATTTAAGCCATTCAAGGTAATTAGATTCAAGAACCCTCACCCCACCAGGATAGTGACCATTGAACCAGTGATAAGCATCAGCAGCCAAGCACTTGTTCTTGTTCATTTCAACCATATACCCCTGCATATACGGCTTGTTAACCGGCAACATCAGAAAATAAACCAAGGCCCAAGAATTTGCATATAGGTAGCTATTATTCTTAACCTGCCAATCTTCAGGATCTGTTGAGAACAACCTTTTAAGGCTCATTATTTGATACCTACCCCCAACCTCCTTTAGCCAATGCTGATTAATTAATGCCTGAGAGTATTGCTCTCTTACTTTTATCTGCTGGAAGTATTCTGCCAGCCCCTCATTAAACCACTTAGGCGTGTTGCCAAAGTTTTGTGCATTAATCACATGTGTAGCCTCATGCAAGGCAACCCTTTTAGACTCCTCGCTGTTCATATATAAAACTGCTGCTACGTTATAGCGGCCAGAATAGAAGCCAGCCACTGTTGCTTTTACATTTGGGGCTATTCTTTCCCTGAATCGGTCATATGCGTTCTTATTCAAAAAAATCTTTATATCGATCTTTGATTTATACAGGCTCTCCAAACTCAAATACTCAGCAATTGTCTTATAAATAGCCTTTCCTCCAATCTCCAATGGAGTTTTAAAATCATTAATCACAAACCCGCTTGGAAACATGACATTCAGATCAAAGAAGTCCTTTTCTATGCCCCCATTTCTGACAATTTCTGCCAACTCACCTTTAGGTGCTTTATCTCCATAATGAACTTGCCCCTCATTATCTTTCCATTTGTAAATAAGACTTTTTTGTTCATCTTCAATACCCCCCAATTTGTCATTGGTACATTGAAAAATGTCCCCGTGATCACCAAGACCACCAGTAGAAATGATCTTTTTCGTGTCTAGTTGCTGTTTTCTTGATGGGAGTTCTTGGGGGCGGGAAATTATATTTTGATAAATATCTTTAATCTGTAATTGAAAGTACGACATTGAGAACTGTCGGCCGTCTAACTGCCATGCAATCACCCACGACATGACAACACAAAGAACTACAGACATATAAGCTAATTTGCTTTTTTTCATGGCTTCCATTCCATTGATTAACTTACCGACCTACGATCCCCCTACACTGGAAAACAAAAAAAGGCCTACCATTTCTGGTAAGCCTTTGATTTGTATGGCGCACTCGGAAGGATTCGAACCTTCGACCGCTCGGTTCGTAGCCGAGTACTCTATCCAGCTGAGCTACGAGTGCGTTGAGGGCGCGTAATATAAGAAAGTGTGCGTTTGTAGTCAAGCCGAAAAGCAATATTAGCTAAAATTCGTTCACATCTGCCAGCTAATGGGCAGCCGATATTGCACCCCGCTCAAAAAAAGTATTACTTCAACCTTCTAATAGCAATAACAGTAGCACCCCTAGCAGTATTGGCATGGCCATAACTCTGTAAATATTGGGTTCATCATTGTAATCTAGAGATAGGTTCTTGTTGCCCAGGAGGCAAACTATGATACGTGTAGCAATCAATGGTTATGGACGCATAGGTCGCAACATCCTCAAGGCCCTGTATGAGCGACCCGAGTTAAAAGATCAGATCGAGATCGTCGCTATCAACGACAAAGGCGACGTCGCAATAAACTCTCATTTGACCCAATACGATAGTGTCCACGGTCGATTTGCACACCAAGTAACACATGATGAGAACGACTTAATCATTGGCAACGACCGTATCAAAGTCTTATCGGAACCCAACCCCAAAAACTTGCCATGGCATGCGCTAGATATTGATGTAGTTTGCGAATGTACGGGCGTCTTCACTGATCGAAGTATGGCATCGAGTCACATAGAAGCTGGTGCCAGGAAGGTTTTGATTTCAGCACCAGGCAAGAATATGGATGCAACCATTGTCTTTGGCATCAACGATCATATTCTTAACGAGTCCCATCAGATCATCTCTAACGCATCCTGCACCACTAACTGCCTTGCCCCCATGGTGAAACCGCTACACGATAACCTGGGCATTCAATCCGGTTTTATGACCACAGTTCACGCCTACACCAACGATCAGCATTTAACCGATGTTTACCATCCCGACCTCTACAGAGCCAGATCTGCCACACAATCCATAATCCCAACAGGTACCGGCGCAGCAAAGGCCATAGGACAGGTATTGCCCGAACTTGAGGGCATCCTTGATGGAATGGCCGTACGAGTTCCCACAGCCAACGTATCCCTTGTCGACTTAACTTTTATCGCAAATAAAAGCACGTCTATTAATGAAGTAAACGAGATAATGCAACAAGCCGCCGAGAAGGGTGTTAACGGGGTATTAGACTGCGTAAGTCAACCTCTTGTCTCTATCGACTTCAACCACACAATTGCATCTTGCATCTTTGACACCAGCCATACTCGTGTAAACGATCAGCTTGTAAAAGTATTAGCTTGGTATGATAACGAGTGGGGCTTTTCCAACCGAATGCTCGATACAGCGCTTAAATTGGCAACCACCTAACTTACCCCTATAAGCATTGGTCATGGCTGCTCCCTACAGAGCTTTTCTCGATGAATACCCATGAGCCGTCCTTTACATCACGGTACAATACAAGCTTTATGATAATAGCCCACGGCAAGAAGGAAACCGACTATTGACCGATCATAGTTTCGGGGTAAACCCAAAAACGCTACCCGCATGGCAAGATCTCGAAGATTTGGCAGAGTCGATTAAGCACGACAGCATCATTGAATTATTCAATGAGGATCCTCTTCGGGCGGAGAAGTACACCATTAAAGCTGGCGAGATATGTTTAGACTATTCTAAAAACTTGGTGAATGATCAGGTGATTAGCAAATTGATTGAGCTAGCCGATCAATCATCGCTCAAAGCTCATGCACAAGCTATGTTCTCGGGAAAAAACATCAACACAACTGAGCAGAAAGCCGTGCTACACATGGCACTACGAAGTCGCCGTCAAGATGACTACCGTCATGATGATAAGCCGGTTATTGATCAGATAGAGCTCTCCTTACAACGAATGGCACACATCAGCCATCAAATAAGAGAAGGCCAGTGGCTCGGCGTTACAGGCAAACCGATAACAGATGTCATTCACCTTGGCGTGGGTGGTTCAGACCTTGGCCCAAGGATGGCATGTGAAGCTCTTCGCTCTTACGCACTCAGTGGGCTTAACTTGCATTTTGTATCCAATGCAGATGGTGCAGAGATTCTCTCCACCATAGCTGAGCTAAATCCTGAAACGACACTGATTATTCTAGTCAGCAAATCTTTCAGCACACAGGAAACCCTACTCAATGCCAACACGGCATTAAAATGGCTTTCAGAGTCTTTGGGTTTATCTTCTCCACAGTCATCGACACAGGTTATTGCAATAACCGCCGACAAAGAAAAAGCAACGGCATTTGGTATTTCAACTGAACGCATTCTTGAGTTCCAGGACTGGGTAGGCGGCCGCTATTCATTGTGGTCCTGCGTCGGACTATCTGTATCTATTTATCTTGGCTACAAAAATTTTACTGCAATACTCGAAGGTGCAAGAGAGATGGACATCCACTTCAGATCTGCACCTTTAGATAAAAATATGCCTGTCATATTAGCGCTGCTGGGTATTTGGCATAACAATTTTATGCATGCTGAAACCCAAGCGGTAATACCGTACTGTGAACGCCTAAAATTACTTCCAGCCTACTTACAACAGTTGGAAATGGAGAGCAATGGAAAATCAGTATCATTGAACAATGAAGCCCTGGACTATTCCACGGCACCTATCATTTGGGGGCAAACAGGCACCGACAGCCAACATGCTTTTTTCCAGCTACTACATCAGGGTACCCATTATGTTCCTGTTGATTTTATCGGGTTTATTAATGACCCAGTAAGCAACAGAAAACATCACAATTTTTTATTGAGTAATTTAATTGCTCAGGCATCTGCATTAATGACAGGCAGAACAAAAACAGGCGTAGCACCACATAAAATCTACAAGGGAAACAAACCCTCAAATGTAATTTTAATCAATGAATTAACACCCAAAAATTTTGGGGCCATGGTTGCGCTCTATGAACACAAGGTTTTTGTGCAGGGGAGTATCTGGAATATTAATTCATACGACCAATGGGGCGTTGAGTTAGGGAAAGAGATGACAAGAAAGGTGTTAAAGGAAAACACTGGCGATAGCCAGTCTGTTGATACATCGACACAGCATCTTCAGAAATACATCAATACACACACCAACGTTAACAGCTGACGATCTCTTTGCACGCTTGATCCGACCATCATAAATTGCCAGTATTGCCTCAGTGGCAATCAAGACATGAGGTGGCTTCTGAACCATAGCCACTCTTAGAAACTGATAGTTCTGATTTCCTCTGACTCAGAAACCCAACCTTTCATTCCTGCACATAAATAAAAAAGGCCCCAAAGGGGCCTTTTTTATTTAGCAACGATATACCTATCAGTGGTTAGGGATAACAGGTGTGTAGTTCACACCTGTTATCAACTAAACCGTTATCCAATAAGCTTACTTCTTGTCCGCAAAGATAAACTTAGGCTTGCAGATATAAGCCAGGGCTGGCATTAGGAACAACGCACTCAGCGCTGAAACCGTTAACCACAGGCCAATCAGCATACCCATCTCTGCCTGGAAACGTAGTGATGAGAACAGCCATACACACACACTCGCAATCAATACAAATGCGGTAACCAGAACACCACGTCCTGCACAGTGTAGTGACAGGGATATAGCCTCCATGTGAGTCTTACCACTGTCGTATTCACCTTTAATACGGTCACAGATGTAAAGTGCGTAATCCACACCCAAACCAATACCCAAAGCGGCCACTGGAACGGTGTTAATGTTCATACCAATGTTCTGCCATGACATAAAGGCAAAGGTAACAAGGTTTGCCAATACCACTGGAACCATAAAGAACATACCAGCAATACTAGAGCGGTAAACGATGATACACATCATAACCAGGATGAAGAGGGCCAACGCGATAGACTGAATCTGCCCAGAAAGAATTACTTCATTCACCGCAGCAATAACACCGATAGTACCGCCAGCAAGACTAATCTTCACGTCGGGGTTATCGGCAGAAAATTGCTTGACCCTGGCAATGGCGGTCTGGATCGTCTTACCTTTACGGTCAGCGAAGAACATTGTAATGGAGGCATTCATCCGGTTCACATCTGTGAAGCGGTTAAGGTCACCAGGTTCTGCTGCCCTTTCATACATATAAATCAGCTCTGCGTTATTGGTGGTTGTTTCACCAAGTTCAGCATATCTGAAGTTACCTTCACGAAGTGTTTCATTAACAGAAGGAAGGATGTCAGAAAGAGAAATACTGCCGCCAATTTGCGGTTGCATTTCCATATAACGCTGGAATCGCAGCATGGTATCAAGAACGTGAACGTTTTTGATTTGGTTCTTTTCTTCACGACCAACAACGACAAACATCCGATCAGCACCTGGAAATTGGGTGTTGATCGCTAATGAGTCCGCATTATAACGGGCGTCAGGCCATAGAATTGGGGAACCAGGATTTGCATCACCGACGGTCAAATGAACAGCTTTAAATCCACAGACAACAAAGAGCACAGCGGCAATCGCAACAACCACATACCTTGCACGCGTGGCAACAATGTTCACACACATATTAAGGAATGGGCGGATAACCAAGAGATCCAGGTTAAGTGGGTGTGCATATGACTTTGGCTTTTTAACCCAAGACAATAACACCGGAGTAACAACAATCGAGCTTACAGCTACAGTTGCTACCCAAACCACCGCTAGAACAACCAGTTTTTGCAGTAGAGGTATTGGACTAATCGCAACAACCGTCACACAACCTGCATCGGTAGCGATACCAAGCAGACCAGGTCTCAATAAGTCTTGCAGGGTAACTTTTGCTGCAGCATAGGAATCCAGATCTTCTTCATGACCTTTAACTGAATCGATCTCTTCGTGGAAACGGGTGATCATCTGCACGGAGTGAGATACAGCACGTGCAGTAATCAACATCGCCACAACAACTACGAGAGGATCGAAGTGAATACCTACTAGTTTTGCTACACCAAGCGCCCAAATTGCACTGATTGCACCAGCTATAAGTGGCAACAACGTACCGCGCCAGGTTCTGTTGATTAAAAACAGTAGGACTAAAAAGATCAAACCTGCGATAGTCACCAGTTTCATGGTTTCTGGAAGGAAGTGGTTTACCCAGCCATAGAGAATGGGGTTACCAACCAGCGAGATATCAACTGCATCGTTATCAAGCTTTTCGACCAGCGCATAAGCTTGCTCATAAGCAAGATTGTAGTCCAGCAGGTTATCAAAGAAGTCGACCGTGATTAATGTAGCCGATAGATCCTTTGAGACAAAGGGGCCATATACCAATGGGCTTCTTAAGATCGCCTCTTTGATTCGTTCAATGTCTGCCTCACTTTTCGGCAGGTTAGGCCACATATAAGGGAAACTTTCAATCCCCTCTGTGGATGCCCGAACCTCTTTCAGTTTTTTACCCGCAATTGAGTAAATCTGAAATTCATTGATCGCATCAATTTTGTACAAACCCTGTGTCAGAGCATGTATCTGCTCAAGGACAGGCATCTGAAAGATGTCACCCTTGGTAGACTGGACCATGAAGGTGATAATGCTTGTACCACCGAAGGTATTCTTAAATTCTTCATGCACCTTGACGTACGGGTGACTCGTAGGTTGTAAGTCCTCAAATACCGTCTTAACGTCAATACGCATTGCAAACGTAGCCAGAACAGCAGTCAAAGCAAGAACTACTACCAAGACCACCTTTCTAAACTTCATACAGAAAAGCGCAAAATTCTCTAACATTCTATTCTCCAACAACTCGAAATTGCATGGATGGGCGAACCCTTATAATTGTTTATTTGTATAACTCTTAGTCGTGATACAACGTCCAAGTTTTAGTTTTCAGATCTAACGAGCCTACAGTTGCACCCACAGCGAGGCCTTTATCACCGACAATTTCCATTTCAGTATGCGAGGTGTAATCTGTAGCTGAAATATTCATGGGCTCGAAGTCTTTCAGGTCATTGGTAAATGTCATCCACTTACCCTTATTGCCAATGGCCACCCACTTATTAATCGCTTCCGACCATTTAACATCCATTAAATGCTCGGTCATGCCGGATTGTTCGGGAGAAACATATGTCCAGGTTTCACCACCATCCGTAGTACCAACGACTACACCAGCCAAACCAACGATAGCAATTTCTTGAGGGTTTCTTGCGCCAATAGCGGCAAAACTGTTTGGGCTGTCAGTAAAGAGCTCCTCCCAGGTTGCGCCATTGTCAACGCTCTTAAATATTTGACCATATTCAGCTGCAACGAAAATTGTATTCGCATCAACTTTAACAATATCATTCATGAAGATATCGTTTTCTTCACGCAGTCGTTGCCAGGTTTTTCCGTAATCCATACTGCGGATAATCGTTCCCATCTCGCCAACAGCAAGTGCTTCGCCACCGGGATAGGTATGAACTTTAAGAAGTTTATTTGCTATTTCTGATTTTGGCGAATCAACTGAAACCCAGGTATTTCCACCATCTTCAGTCATCAGAGTAATACCCCCATTGCCTACGGCAACGGCGCGCTTATCATCCCATGCATCTACATCTTGAAGATGTACATCCACTGTTGCATCCTGGTTAGTCCAGGTTTTACCGCCATCTTTACTGATTAGCATTTTCCCGTAATTGCCTGCAGCCAAGTAGACATCGCCACTAAGATGTGCAACGCCAAAGATGTTATCCCTAACATTAATGGCAGCAGGAATAACTTCTTCAATTACTGCTTTAGGTTTTACAAAGATCCCGGCCCAAAGCAATGTACCTACAATGGCCCAAGGCAATATTGATATCAGCGTGAGTAATAGTTTTTGCCCTGCTGATTTTTCTTCTGGGCCCGAAGAACCAGACACTTCATTATCAGCTAGGTTTTTTCCAGCAACGTTCATAACACCCCCAAATAATCTTACATGATCGAACCCGACCATAATAATCTTATGTGCTTCGTCCAGCTATTAATTATTTTAATAAAAAACATTCCGGGCGAAGACTGCTGGCAATATTTTATTTTGCCAGCAGCTTCACACGGAATGATTAGATCGGACTTAACGTGCCAACTTGATCAGAGTTTTGAGTGACACATCTTGTTCCTCAACACCGGCAGGGTTGGCTTTCATGTTGGAAGACCAAGTAGTTGAGAACTCAGCTTTCCAATCAATGATGTGACCAACAACTGGCATCAGAGCCTGGTAACCATCATCACCAATATCGATACGATTTTGGAAGATAAAGGTTTTCCAGAACTTACCGTTCTTATCGTAAGCTTCACCCAGGTATGGACGAGGGTAGTCAACTTCCATATACACGATTTTCTTGCTGTAGGGGTGCTCATCAGGAGGCGTACCTTCGATTACCCATACTTCACGTGGTTCCCACTGAACTTGTTCGTTAGGGAAGAAGTGAGGAGCTGTATCCATGTCTACCGCTGGGAACTCTTTAATGGTGTTTTTAAACGCGAGGTTAACAGTCATCAAAGGCGCGTGAGCGATAGCAAAGATCCAACGCTTACCAGTCAAAGTAACGTCTTTATATTTGGTTGGTACTGCATCCCAAATATCCCAATCATCATACAGCTGCACTGTACCACCGATTGGATCCATCCAGGCGTTACCAGACAGACGACGTGCACGACGTACAGACTTCAAGTATGCCCAAACATCATCTGGAGTTTGTGCACTTGGGTCATTGTAGCGAATAGAGAAGATACCGATACCTTTAATATCTTGTGGGTAAATTGCCACAAGAACGGTTTTTTGCATGATAGTGCCATCACCTTCTGAAACTGGACCGCCATCTAGACGACCTTCCATATAGTAACGACGTGCCCACCAACGCTGAATACGCTCCATACCTTTGTGGGCATCAAGGAACACCCAAGAGATGTGACGCAAATCCATTGTTGCACCGTAAGTAGGTGAACGCAGGTTCCAGATCAGCTTATCACCCGCATTAGGATCGCTGCTTACGCCATTTTCATCCACTGTTTTCAAGATATCTTGTGGATCAAAGAACATACCAGCTTTCCAGCCGCCTACTTCACGAGTAGCAGTATCAAATGTAACATTTGCTTTGCCATCGATAGTTGCTTGCATGTACTTAGGATCCATTTCGATGAACTCTGAATGACGAGTGTTAATCATCAAAGCTTTCTCGCGGATCATCCACTCAACGTTTTCAGTGATCATGCTTCCTACGGTCTTGCCTTCGAAACACAAGCCCTTCACTTGATCAAAGTTGGACGCTTGGATAACTGTACCAGCCTCCATCTTGTCACCAGTACAACCGCCTAGTGCTTCAATAGGTGAAGGACTGCCATCCCAGCGACCTGCTGCGGGTGGATCACCGTAAAACAGTGCATTTGGCTTAGTGCCATCTGCTGTTTTAGCCACATAATCCACGGGCTTATCGGCATCGCTAGCCAGGGCAGCAAAAGGCGCCCCAACCAACAATCCAACAGAAACTACCGAAGTAGTTAACAACTTCTTATACATAGTAATACTCCCAGTTTTAATCAGTCTTATTTGCGACAACCAAGATTTTCATTAGTTGCCGCAAACAACCTCATATTATCTGCTTAGAACCACCCGACTTAGAACTGTCTGGTAAGTTTGAAGACCAATTGGTTGTCTTCAGCGAACCAGTCCATGAATCCAGCACCGTCTTCTCTTTTACCAAGAAGGCCATCACCACCTGCATCGTGTGTAGCGACTGTTCGATCGCCATAAGTTTTCTTCACATCACCATCATTCCACCATAGATCAGCTTCTACCTTCAGACGCCACTCATCACCCCAAACAAACTCAACTGCAGGGATTGCGAAACCGCCACCTTTAGACAGGTCAGTACCAATCACAAAGGATGGGTTAATGGTATCGCGATGAAAGTTTAATAGCGTGAAGAGAGTCAGGTAAGCCTGATGCTCTTTCTTCTTGGAACCGAAAGAAGCGAACTCAACTAGCTCATCATCATCGTCGTGACCAAGAATCCAAGTGTCAAACAACTGGATACTGGACAACGATGGACGGTGAGTCCCTAACGCATCCATCCACTTAAACTCTTTGTCGATACGCAACATAACGTTGATGGTATCTTTTTCCTTCACACCGTTCCAACCAGGCAGATCTGAATCCAGGCTACCGTAGTTATAAGGCTTGTTAGGAATATAGGCAATTTCAGCACTCAAGGTTGCATCCATAGCCATGTTAAAGCCATTGATGGTAAACCCGTATACATCAATTTCTGGATACATCCAGTCGCCTAAAATAGAAGGGTTAGCAGCTTGTCCACCATAGGTTACTGTATCACCAGTCATACCATAGTATGCGTAAGTACCATTGCCGCTAGCACAGGTATCACATGCTGCGGTAGAGGCATGCGGATTAACTACAGGTGCTGGGTTAAAGGTTTTCATATAGGCAAACGAGTAGCCAATTGAACCCCAAGAACCATTCCAGCGGATACCATAAGTCAGATCATCCCAGTCACCACTTTTGTGACCTTCATTATAGGAATCGGTAAACTGAGTGAAGTCTACACCACGGTAGGGGTGTGGAATCCAGCGACCACCTTCAATGTTGTAGCTGCTACCCATATCCTCTTCACGATCCCAACCGGGACGAATATACCAGTTCAGGCTACCGCCCAGCTCGTACAGATCCAAGTTGAAGTTAAACAACATTAACGGCTTACGCCATTCTTCGTTGTTTTCGTAGAAGAGACGACCACGATAGTCATACCCGTGAACCACATCCATGGCTTGGAAGAAATCACTTTCACCCCAAACCAACTGCTGACGACCAACACGCATTAAAAGGCGATCATCAAACAGGTTCACATCAAAGTAGACCTCGCGAAGCCAATCGAACACCTCATCCAGCGTTTCATATTGATCCATGAAGTCACCACGTTGTGGCTGCGCACCACTGTAGTTACCACTCACACCAAAAAAAGCACCCGTAGCATCTTGACGCTCTTGAAGATCGTCCAGATAGTCCGTTTGGTATTCTTTGTCAAAACGCGTGATCACTTTCCAGTTCAGCGGTCCGGTTTTGATATCAAAATCCAGATTTAACGTCGCCTCAGCTTGGGTCATCCGAAACTTGTCATCAGCTGCAGTTTCATCGTGGTCTTGCAGCCCAACAGCTACTGTCGTACGCAAGTAACCACTGTAATCAAAACTAAATGTCGGCTCATCATCGCCACCATAGCCCAGGGACAGCGCAGGACTGCTCGCCGCCATAAGACCCCCACAACCCAGCAGAAAGCCTCCGACTTTCAAAATGCTGGTGCATTTTTCTCTCACCATTTTCTTCTCCCACTTTTTCGTTGGATATTATTGGTTGCCGCCACTACTTTTATACGGCAATACGCAATATAAACAGCTTCCGAGCTATGAGCAACAGCAGTTTTAGTTCGAAACAGGGAATTTTTCGACTCAAAAACAGTCGGTTTAAAAAAAATAGAGGCGAAAAATCCACCAAACCCCAGTAACCTAGGGGCCTAGAGCGACAAAACGTTTTATTTTCGTCCGGCAAAAAACATAGATCGAACGTTTTAAGAAAAAAGTGCTCTAATTTTAATTGGCTAGACCAAAAAGGAATTTACACCTAAATTCTTCGAATTGAGGCGTGTGCCTAACTAATAGTTATATACCTTTTAACTAGAAAGACTCACGAATTGTTAGCAAGCAACGTCTGATGTTATGATCAGTGTCGTTCTACTGTATATAGTAGTAGTGAGAGACAGCAAGCCCAGCAATGCTAAAGAAGTGCTGATACAAGCTTTATCTTTTCAGCCCCAAAAAGCTGCTTATAGCTGCAGGAGATTTCAACTTGGGTAGCACCCACCCCAAAAAACAACGCACTATAGTAACGTCACCCTCTCAAAAAGAGATCGATAATGCATGGGAAAAATTTCTATGCACCGGGGGCGATGCTAAGGGACTCCCAGTTCGTGATATTATCGCCAACTCATGGGAGCGCTGCCTGTCTCAGGGCGTCAATCCGGAACAACAGGCCGCACCACTGGTGGCCTTTGACAATTCCTTCCAGCTTCTACAACAACAAAACAACGAACTTCTTCACTGCGCTCGGCCAGTTCTCGATCAAGCCCGGATTTTTTTAAGCGATCTAGAGACCATCTTATTTCTGACGGATTACCAGGGCTTGAACCTCCAGATTATTGGAGACGCCCGAACACTTGATGACGCCAACGGTATTGGACTTGTTCCCGGCAGCGGGTGGAATGAAGTCGTCGCCGGATCTAATGCTGTGGGCACTGCCCTGGCTACCCGAAGGCCAACACAAGTACATGGCGAGGAGCATTACTGCCAAGGATTCAAACCCTGGACATGTACCGCTGCTGTGATAGCAGACCCCTACGATAATCAAATGCTGGGAGTTATCGATCTATCAGGACTTTGCAGCACCTTCGATAAGTTTCATGTCCCGCTGGTCGTAGCATGGGCCAGCCAAATTCAGTCCAGCCTCGCCAAACGAAATTCAGAGCAGTGGAGCACTATTCTGGAACACAGTAATAGCCAGTTTGGCCATTATCGCAACTCAGACAAACTGCTATTTGACACCCAGGGCCGGCTGATTAATTTCTCACCCAATGCCAGCGCATCTCTCAACTCGCTTGGCATAGACTATAACCCTGAATCAAAAAGACGCCTATCTCTTCAGCGCTTTGGCGGCGAGAAGATAATTTACCCTCATGATCAGGGGGAGTGGGTCTCTGAAGATTGGATTGAGCCCATACGCTACAAAGACAAAATTCTTGGCTTTCAGCTATTGGTCCCCTCTAGCAGCAAAAACACGCAGCGCCAAGACCTAAACAGCGCAGAACCACAAGCAGCCACAAAATCTAACTTTAACCCGTTCGATAATATCTACGGGAAAAGTCCATCTTTCAAGGCAAGTGCCGACAAAGCTCGCAGGGCTGCAGCCACCCCACTTCCCGTTCTTATTCTGGGAGACACCGGCGTCGGCAAAGAAGTCTTTGCTCAAGCTATTCACGAGTCCAGCCATTATTCTAACGGCCCATTTATAGACCTTAACTGTGGCGCTTTTTCCAAGGAGCTATTAAGCAGTGAACTATTTGGGCATGTAGAAGGCGCATTTACCGGCTCCAAAAAAGGCGGAATGATTGGAAAAATAGAAGCCGCCCAAGGTGGCACGTTATTTCTTGATGAAATCGGCGAAATGCCCCTCGAGATTCAGCCGCTGTTTCTTCGGGTACTTCAAGAGAGGAAGATCTATCGAGTCGGCGACATCAAACCCGTGTCTGTTGATTTTAGACTTATTGCTGCAACCAACCGAGACCTAAAGAAAGCCGTCAATGAAGGTCGCTTTAGAAAAGACCTATTCTTTAGACTCTCAACAGTAACCATAAGCCTCGACCCTCTATCGGGACGCAAAGAAGATATAGAAGGGATTTCAAAGCTGGTACTCGAGCGTGTCAACAAATCACACTCCGTGATACCCAAGGATTTTTCTACTGCCCTTATGTCTGCCCTTAAAAATAGAGAGTGGTCGGGAAATATTAGAGAGCTGGTTAATGTCGTAGAGTGCATGTGCTTCATGTCACAAAACGAAATACTAACCGTAGATGACCTGCCCGATGGTTACCGATTAGATGACAGCGCCACCAGCCAGCCAATGAACCCTGGAGAGCTTAGCCAACCACTATGCAGCCTCGACCATGCTGAAAGAACAACGATAGAAGCCGCAGTAAAGCAGTCAAATGGGAACATGACCCAGGCTGCAAAAATACTCGGTATCGCAAAAAGTACTCTTTACCAAAAAATGAAAAAGTACGGTATAGAGAAACCTCGCTAGGATCTACTCACAATGCATACCTATTAATGCATACCTATTAAAAGGCTTCTTCAATAATGAAAGCATTGCACATAAACATTAGTTAAGAAGCTCTATGCATTTTCAACGTCTAAAACGACGGCACCATAAAAACCACCCTGCTCTATTAACTGATGCGCTTGGGCTATCTGCCCCATGGGCAGACAATGGGCAATTCGATGCTGCAACATACCGCGATCAAGGTACATGGAAATATCTGCGGCGGCTGCCTGCTTAGCCAACTCGGGCATCGCATAAACAAGAACCATACGAAGAGTAAGATCCAGAAACATCATACGTTTGAATGGCAAAACAGGTTCAGGCACGTGCATTGAAGAGTAAGTGGCGATAACGACCCCTTCACGCACAACATCCAAAAGTACGGGAAGATTGGCACCAAACTCACCATCAACCACTCTATCAACCCCTCTACCACCAGTCAGTTCAGAAATTAACTGTACGAATTCCTCACCGCCATGCGGGCAAACGGCATCCGCTCCCGCCGCAAAACAATGCTCTGTAGCTTTGGGGTTACTGGCAGTAGCAATGACTTGAGCACCGGCATGCTTAGCCCACTGAATGGCATAGTGCCCAACTCTGCCGGCACCGCCAGTAACCAAGATTGTTTTACCCGTCACAGCGCCGTCGGCAAAGATACAGCGATGGGCCGTCATGGCGGGAATACCCATGCACGCCCCATCGTCAAAACTAGCTGAATTCGGAAGATTAACGGCTCGATTGGAAGGTAGCGCCACATATTTAGCGGCAGTACCAAAACGACGAGCAAACTGAGCCTGATAGACCCACACCCGCTCCCCAACTCGCGAGGCTGGAACTCCGCGCCCCACGGCCTCAATAACACCAGCACCATCACTGTGCGGGATAATAAATCCATCATCGAGCAGATCGGGAAAAGCGCCGGCACGTTTTTTTACATCGGAAGGATTTACCGCAGAGCGGTGGATGCGAACCAACACCTCTCCGTGCGCTAGAGATGGTTTTTCCACATCAGAGATAACTAAAACATCTTCTGCGGAACCTAGAGTATTAAATATCGCAGCCTTCATCAGGCGCCTCCTCGTGATAAAAACAAAGCCCTATAGAAGCCAGATCACAAGGAAGCACTGAGAAAGTCATGCTTAATACATGTGCTGACCACCATTAATGGAAAGCGTAGAGCCAGTAATAAAACCGCCCTCATCGGAAACTAAAAATAATACCGATCGCGCTATATCATGCGCAGTTCCTAGCCGCCCCACAGGAATGGTAGCGATAATTTTTTCAAGAACGTCTGCTGGAACATTTCGCACCATATCGGTATCGACATAACCGGGTGCAATAGCATTAACGGTGATACCACGCGAGGCGCTTTCCAACGCCAGGGCCTTAGTAAAACCATGAATGCCGGACTTGGCTGCGGCATAGTTCACTTGACCATATTGCCCCGCCTGACCATTAACAGAACCAATATTTACAATGCGTCCAAATTTGTTTTCTCTCATGTGCTCTATCACACACCGGCACAAATTAAAGCAAGACCCCAAATTTGTATCCAAAACTGCCTGCCATGCTTCGGGAGTCATCCGATGCATGGTCGTATCTCTGGTTATCCCTGCATTATTTACCAGAACTGATACTGGACCATGGTCCCGCTCAATAACCTCTATTCCCGTTTTGCATGCATTAAAATCCGATACGTCAAACTTGTATATGGGTATTCCCGTTCGCTCATTAAATGCTCTAGCACTCTCATCATTACTGGCATAATTAGCTATAGCGTCATAACCAGCTTGTTTAAGCTCCACAGAAATTGCTTCGCCAATCCCTCTTGTTCCCCCAGTGACCAAGGCTACCTTAGACATGTCAAGACTCCATGATTTGACCAATAAAACCCTGGAGTAACCCGCGCTTAAACAACCGTCAAAGCTTGCGAGTACCACAGGCTCTAAGTTTACACATCAATAAATAACTCAACGGCACTTAAAATACAAACCTTCTTTTTGGTAATCGACTGTTTACGGCCCAACAAGATTCGTTTCAGAGAACAATTCACAAGATATGAAGTAAGCCCCCCTTCCATGAGGGGCCATTTCGTAAAATATGTGCCTGTTTAGTTACAAGCCATATTACACTCGGTAAAAATATTACTGTATTCGACGAAGGACTGAGACGCAGTTAGTTACGCCAGATCCTCCAATGTTGACGGTCATTGCAACTTCTGGTGTTCCTTTAGCTGGCACACCAATGGGGGCGCCGGTTAACTGCTTATAGGCCAGCGCATGCATGGATGCACCCGTCGCGCCAACAGGATGTCCTTTCGCTTTAAGACCGCCGGACAGGTTTATTGGGCATTCGCCATCGGGATCAAACTTACCCTCCATCACATCGAAACCAGCTCGCCCTGGCAGGGATAGCCCAATTGCTTCTGCACAGAGCAATTCATTCACAGTGAAACAATCATGCACCTCTGCAAAATCCAGATCAGAAATACCGATACCAGCTTCAGTGCACGCCTGTCCTACAGCAACTTTTGTCGCCTGTAGTTCGTGCAGTCTACCTTGACGCCCATTCAACATCATTCGGTCGGTTACATGCCCAACGCCACTTAGCTCAACCGCATTTTTGAAGTTAGATTTGGCATTCTCCGTCGATGTTAAAACCACTGCCGCAGCGCCATCGGTAATGAGAGAGCAGTCATGCAAACGGAGGGGAGGAGCGATCATCGGATTGCTACCCTTTCCTGAGTCAGGCAAGTTCAGGATAGCTTCCGCAGTAACGAGCTGGTTTTTGTCTGGCAAGCTACCTGCACCAAAGTGCGCCAATGGGTTTTGAATACCATTGCGATAGTTAAGTGCCGAAACATGCGCCAACATTGTTCGTAGCTGGTCGTCAGAAATGCCATGCTTCTGCTGATAGGCAGTCCCTAGCTCAGCAAACAACCCGGGGAATGTCATCCCACCAGCGCCTTCATCTGGCCAGTATGAACAACAAGCCAAGGCATGGGTGACCCCTGGCGTATTTAACAGGCTCATTTTCTCAACACCTAGAGCCAGTACATTTTTAAACCGCCCCGAAGCCACTGCGTAAGCCGCGTTATAAATTGCCAGTGAAGATGTCGCACAAGCACCCTCTGTTCGGGTAGTTGGCTTGAACAGCAACCCCTCTGGGTCGATCTCTATGGCCAAGGGCCCAACATGCTCCTGGTTAACAAATAGCGATGGAGAGCAAGAGCCCACCCAGATCGCATCAATATCCTTTGCCTCTAGCCCCGCATCGGCAATTGCGCCTGCACCGGCCTCAATCAACAGCTCATAAAAAGACTTTAAGTCCTCAACTTCGCCTGTTTCACGGTCACGTTTAACAAACGCACCAAATTTTGTATTGTATGCACCAACGATACTAACCTTCACTGGGTAACCTCTCTCATAGTTATCTAGATGTTATAGATGGGTAGGACGACGAGGGATTTAAAATTCGAAATCAGGCTGCAATATCCAACAGAGGGACAACATGCCCAAAGAATTATATATTCCTATCCTTATCGCCCCAAAAAACTTTACGAATTTCTTTTTTTAGGACTTTTCCTACAGGGCTTCGAGGCAGCTCATCCCAAAATAGCACCTGCTTAGGCGCCTTAACACTGCCTAACTTTTCTTTACAGTATTGAATAATTTCTTGCTCGGTAGGAACGCTAGCAGAACTCTTTAGCTCAACCACAGCCGTAACCTGCTCGCCCCACTTTTCATCAGGCACGCCGATAACAGCACAATCCTTTATCGCCGGCAAACCCCAAATCAACTGCTCTATTTCACTGGGATAAACATTAAATCCACCGGATATAATCATATCCCGCTTTCTATCGACTATCGCCAGATAACCATTTTCATCAAAAATACCGATGTCACCGGTAAACTGCCAACCTTCAGACCTAATGGCTCGAGTTGCCTCAGGGTTTTGATAGTACCCCTTCATCAACAGATCACCTTTCACAGCAATCTCGCCTTCCTGCCCTTGTGGGAGTTGATGCCCCGCATCATCCATAATGGCCAACTCGACATGAGGCGATGTTTTGCCACATGAACGCAACATGGAAGCATTCCCCGTTTCTAACGCCTCAACGTGATCTTGAGCCGACAAAAATGTACACATCATGGGCGCTTCTACTTGGCCATAGGTTTGCACCATCACAGGACCGAAGACTGACATAGCTTCTTTCAGCTTCTCAACTGACATGGGAGCTGCGGCATACCAAAAATAGCGCAAACTCGAGTAGTCGTACTTTCTAACATTCTCATAGGCCAGCAACATATAAATGGCCGTTGGTGGTAAAAACAAGCTTGTCACTCGATATTTTTCAATGGTGGCCAGCAATGTTTCTGGCACCATGCCATCCATCACCAAAATTGAACCGCCTTCCAATATGGTCGCAAATGACGCAATACCTGCCGCATGAGACATTGGAGCGGCAACTAGATAACAAGAGGGGATATCAGGTGGCGGCATCAACTCCTGCTGGATAGTGACCATTGTTTCCCAGGTAGCACTACCCCATTCGGCAAGTTTGGAGTCACCGGTGGTTCCACCTGTAGAAAATAACGAAACAGTGTGATCATCATGGTCAGGCTCAGATGAGCTGGTTTTTTTATCGCTTTCGCGACCACTCTCAGGCGCCTTCCCGAGAGAAGAAAAAGCCAGGCCAGCAACTTGCTGGCCGTCGAGGAAAATCAATTTCTCTTTGCCAAAGAAATTAGACAATTCAGGATGCTGAGCAGCAATCCTTTCATCCAGAAACAACAAGGCTGCTCCAGACTTATCGATCAACTTTAAATTAGCATCTAATGTGTTTCTAACATTAAGGGGCAACCAAACCGCACCTATGCGAGAGATCGCAAAAATACAGCAATAAGCCGCCACAGAGTTTGGTGCATAAGTAGCCACCACGTCCTGAGGCTTTACCCCTCTTTGCCTTAATACTTCCGCCAAGTGGATAGAAGCATTCACCATCTCCGGGTAACTGAGAGACACATTATTATCTAGATCATAGAACCCACCCCCTGAGCTGGCTTGATTGCCAGCATCAGGAGAAAGGTTTGCAAGGCTATGATCCAAGAAATCGACAAGCTGCATCTCAAGATCCTAAATTATTTTTTCAGGCTTGAAATTGTCTCAAGCACAGACTCTGGTTTTGCATCTGCCGGAATAGAGAAGTAATAAAATCCATCACTTTTTCCAGCAACATCGCCACCACTCCAAAGAGGCTCACTAATATCGACCCCCAGTGTGTTTGCTGAAACAGCAGACCCAACTGGGGTAATAGCAAAACCCACATCGTCCGGCACGTTAAAACCATCATCAGAAAACGGTAACTGAACGCCAACTGTCCAACGGTAATGCTTTGCGATATTAATCACAGGCTGGTACCAGGACAGTTCTTCGGTACTACTCGGCATCAGGTTTTCATCTTCGACTAACAGCACGCCAGATAAATCTGTTTCACTGAAATAACGTAGAAAATCAGCCAAATACATACCAGCGGTATCTATCGCCATTTCTTCTGGTTCTGCATCTTTTCCAGTAGCAGCTTTATGAGCCTTGACTAAAAGAGACCGCGGTGAAGGAACAACCAAAACTATGGGGGTTGAGCCCCCATAGTTATTGCTCACAGCAGTAATGACTTCAGCCAACAACTCTCTCGGAGCAAAAGCTTCCAACATGGTTTTCAATGCATATGTAAGACGACCCTTCTCTGCCATGGATGGAACGGCTTTTTCGTCCTCTTTCATCCAGTGCTGAAACAGATCCCATACATCAAGCACAACCACATCAGCCTTAACCAAACCATGAGCCTGCCCATAAAAAGACATATAGGCAGCTGGTGTGGTCCAAGGGTTTTCACCCTCACCCAACAAGAGTTTTTTAGTGTACTCATTAAAGTTAACCCAAAGGCGGGGGGATGAATCCCCCGACTTTAGGTATGAGACTAGGTCTACAGCCATATTATTTCCTTGTATCTTGTGACGGAATACCCGCTTGCTTTCTTACTGCTTCAAGCTCTGCTTCCAATTCACTAATCCTAACATCTTTTGGATGAGTCATATAAATAGGGCCAGGGCTTTGCGCATCGCGCTTGTCGTTAACGCTGCCACAGTAGACACTATCATTCTCACCATTCCAAGAGCCATAGAAAGGAATATTCTCAGGTGGCGTATCTTTCACATGCGCTTTAACAAACTCGGCGTAAGGAACGCCTTGCTTCTTGCGCTGTTCACGGTAATCGGCACGCAACTGTTTAGTAGCTTCTTCATCAACGGCGAGAGTTTCATCGTCGAACACCACTTTATAAAGCTTTTTAGCCCAGTCTGCTGAGATCAACGATTCTTCGATATCCATGATGACCAAAGACGGGTCGCGCTCAAGTGGATCACCATAACCACCACCGGAACCCTGCGAAATCATGTACAGCTCACCACGTTTTGAAATATCGAAACCCAGACCCAAATGATGGGTGGAGTAACAAGCATTTTCAAAAGGCTCTTCATTCATGAGCTCAGGAATAGAATGCTTGAAACGCTCGGGCTCTTTAAGCAATACGTCATAAACATCCACATCCGAGATTTTACACAGTGGAATGGTACCCGCTGCATAACCACCGAACAGCCCCTGAATAGAGGGTGTCTTTGAGCCCACACAAGTGGTCATAAAGCCCCACTGGTCACTGTCTTTCGTCGCTGCAATCTGGGTATATCCCATACCACCACGATACTTACCAGGAGCCTGAGTATTCATGGTCATCTTCTTGGAAACTAACTGAAGGAACGGTACTTCTTCCTCGTTCATTTCCTGCTCACCAATATCGGCCATGGTAGCAAAGATCGGTGACAACGCATGCTCACCATCCCTGTCCATACGAGCACCGCCGCCCATACCATTCAAGTCAGCACACAGGTTACCCAGTGTTTCCCCATGCTGGTTTACGCCACCCCAGATAAAGGTGTTGATCATATTGTGCCAAGGCGCCAATACTCGGGTGTATTTCTCTGGGCAGCTGTAAAGCATTTTTGCTGTAGCATGCTGTGCAACAGTAAAGCTCTGGAAAATAGACATTAAGCTCTGAGAGTTAGGTGCAGCATAACTACAATCGACAATGGTTCCAGGCACTGTTTCAAATTCAACAGGCGAAAGACCTGCCTGACCACGCGGGAGGTCTGGCCAAATGTGGTTCATAAAGGCCTGCCCAACCATACCTTTCATACCAGGAAGCTGGGTATTAATTGCTCGGTTTGTAATTTCCGGACTGGTACCCGCAAAATCAAAAATGAGACGATCGCCTTTCTTCTTCAACGTCAGATTCATTTTGATCAGTGCATTTTCACGCAAGGTACTATCCATGATCACATGTGTGCGAACGGTCATATCAGGCCATTCAGAGATACGGCGACGTACTTCAGTAACCACACTCTCATTGGTATAGCGTAGACAGGCTGTCAGCGCATCAGGACCATCTGTTTCAAAGACTTCTTTAATACGCTTTTCAAGACGCATACATGCGAAGAGTTTCACTTTCATATCTTCGTATTGCAGCTTTGGCTCGCGCACTGAGTTTTGCAAGAAGGTCAAAATATCTTTCTTGATCTCATAGTTTTCAACCACTTTGAATGGGGACATTTTTAGCCCTTCATCAAAGGAGGTTTCAGCCATGGATGGCATACCACCGGGTTCGATCGCACCGTTTTCACCTTCGTGAACCGTAGATGCTACCCAACAGATCAATTTGCCTTCATGGAATACAGGCAAGATCATACTTTGGTCAGTGTTGTGCACATTACCGTAACGTGAATCGTTATGAATGAAGCCATCGCCTTCACGAACACCTACCGTCTTCTCTTCAATCCAGTTTTTGATAATGAACTTGATCGGGTGGTGAACCAATGCGGAGAAAATCAATACACCGCCAGCACTACCAATGGTCAAATCACCTGATGCTGAGTAGATACCAGTAATGATATCGCCCCACTTCGCACCAGGTGCCGCACCCATCTGTTCAACCATTTCAAAACCTTCTTCACAGGCTGACTGCAAGCGGTCACGGATGGAAGAAATCTGATTGAGATCAGTGTATTTACCCATGCACTCTTCTTCTTTTTCAGTGCGCGGCATGATGCTGTGATCACGCATAATTTCAGGGTCTGGACCAAGAAATAGCGTTGTATCCTTAAGGAACTTCTGGATTAACTCCTGATCTTGAAGTTCAGTTTCTGCATTCACTTGATTGTTCATGATAAAACTACCTCTTTAATTCTTTGCTTCTGTACGAAGGAACCAAACTGCACCCTGTTCTGCGGACACATATTTCCAACCGGGTTCAATCAAATAGGTAGTGACTTCTGACGCCACAATACCTGGACCTACAATTTCGGTACCGGGTGGAATATCACTTTTATTCCACACTGGCGTTTCCACAGGCTTACCATCACCAACAAAGTAACAAGTACGAGATCCCGATGGAGCCGGTGGCTCTGTACGCTCAGCTTCCGGTACAGGCTTAATATGGGTGAACCTAACGGTGTCGTGCTCGACATAAGAAGCAACACGGATAGTGTTGATACGAATACCTGCTTCAGGTGCCTGGCTACCTTCACCAAAACGCTTACCGTAGTCTGTGGAGAACTGATCAAGAATGTTCAT
>Ga0209121_10000169_pt1 | contig 66666 bp, 67 predicted proteins | sample Cruoilmetagenom3_FD_187292 | JGI IMG/M metagenome (GOLD analysis project Ga0209121, IMG submission 187292) | Oil polluted marine microbial communities from Coal Oil Point, Santa Barbara, California, USA - Sample 3 (SPAdes) (version 2) | ecosystem: Environmental > Aquatic > Marine > Oil seeps ...
CTAAGAAGAAAGAGACATCCAAGAAGAAAGAGATCTCTACAAAGATAGAGGATATGGGCTTTTCAACAAGAGTAGAGAATGCTCTAGTAGATGTAGGATTTAAGAAGATAGAGGAATTGAAAGGAAAAAGTAAAGAAGATCTCTTAGAGATATCAGGTATTGGAGAGAAGTCTGCAGAAGAGATATTGAAAAATATTAAATAAGTTTTTAGGATACTACTATGGGTATATCTGTTGAGGATATTAAAACACTAAGAGCTAAGACATCTGCTGGTATGGGTCTTTGTAAAGAGGCTTTAAAAAAAACAGATGGTGATATGAAAAAGGCAATAGAGTATATAAATAGTAGAAGTGATGTAATAAACAGATTACATAATCTTACAGGTGCAAAGATAGGACATTGTAAACTAGCTTTTGAAGAAACAGAAAAAGATTTTGAAAAAGCAGTTGTTTTGATTAAAGAAAGAGGTTGGGATGAACCTATCGAGCAAGAGAGTATAGGTGAAGGGATAATAGATGCATATGTTCACGGGAGAGATAAGAAGTTAGTTTCTTTAGTAGAAATTAGTTGTAAGACAGATTTTGTAGCAAAAAATGAAGATTTTAGATCTTTTGTTCATGAGATAGCATTACAGGTAGCTGCTCTTAAGCCCTTATATATCTCTAAAGAGGATATTTCTGATGAAAAGCATGAAGAGATTAAAACTCTTTTTATGAAAGAAATAGAGGCAGAGGGGAAGTCTACAGAGATGGCTCAAAAGATAATGGAGGGGAAATTACAGAAATACTACCAAGAGAACTGTCTTTTAGAACAGAAGTGGTTTAAAGATGAATCTAAGAGTATTCAAAATCTTTTAGATGAAGCAATTGGTAAATTGGGGGAGCCTTTAGAGATTAGAAGATTTCTCATATGGGAGTTTGGTAAATAGCTTATCAAGAGCCAAGAAGTTCCATAGATTAATACTATCCAGATACACGCTATAGGTTGTTTGTTTCGTTATTTAATGCAAAAGTTAAGATCTCAGATACTGGGATAGGTATACCAAAAAGAGACATAAAAAATATTGGGAAAAAGTTCTATCGCTCGAATCAATACATTGCTCCCAATGGGAAGGGGACATCTCTAGTCAGACCTGGTGGCTCTGGACTTGGGCTTTTTGTTACATTTGGTTTGGTTCGAGAACATGGAGGAAAAGTTGAGATAGAAAGCCAATTCGGGAAGGGGAGCACCTTTAGCTTTACTATTCCACTTCTAAAGGGAGAAATGAGAGATGAGCCTTTGGATAAAAAAGGGCTTTTTAGTGGGGATATGTTCGAAAAGTATGGTCTAAAAAAATCGAAGGAGTAGAACCTAACTAGCACAACTATTGAGATTCATTCCTTTTTCCATTATCATATACAGATAAGTTAAATAAGTGAAATATATGGAATTAGACACATTTAAAAAAGATTTAGACAAATGTATAGAAAGTCTTACAGACGATCTATCTCAAATTAGGACAGGGAGGGCCACTCCAGAATTAATAGAGGATCTTTTAGTAAAAGCATACGAAACAGAAGCTCCTTTGAAAAACTATGCTACTATAAATGTATCTGATACTAGGTCTCTTTTAGTTATACCTTGGGATAAAGGGATAATGGATGAGATATCAAAGGCTATATCATCTGCAGATATGGGTTTTAGTCCTGTATCCGAAGGAGATCATATTAGAGTTATGTTACCTGAATTAACAGAGGAAAGAAGAATAGAGTATGTTAAGGTTATGAAGGAAAGGGCTGAGGACACTAGAATAGCTGTAAGACAGGTTAGACAAGACTATAGGAAAGATATAGATGAAGCTGAAAAAGAGGGTTTCTCTGAAGATCAAGCAGATAGATTAAGAGAAGAGGGAGAGAAACTGGTTAAAGAGAGTAATGAGAAAATAGAGGAGATTAGAGAAAAGAAAGAAGAAGAGCTAATGAGAATATAATAATTTAAAGTATATCCAGCATGTCAATTATAATAAACATTGTCCTGTTCGCTTTTGTAGTTAGTATCCTAACCTTCATTCATGAGTTAGGACACTATCTTGCAGCTAGGTTGATAAAAGCTAAGGTTTTAGATTTCTCAATAGGTTTTGGACCTAAGATTTTTTCAAAAAGGATTAAAGGTATTACATACAATGTAAGGATTTTGCCATTTGGAGGATTTGTAAAAATACTAGGAGATGGAGATCCTACTGATGCTAAAGAGAGGAGAAAAGATAAGGGGAATTTGAAAAACAAGAGTAAGACAGCTCAAATCTTTGTTATATTAGCAGGAGTTACTATGAATATTTTGCTTTCTATAATCCTGTATACAGTATTTTTAGGTTACAACAATTGGAGAATGGAATTAGGTGTTGATTATGCAGATTTCAAACCAGTTGGGGCTAAAGTGGTTAAAGAGAGAATATCAGATATTCCCTATGAATTAGCAGATGAGGGTGGTGCGCTAGACTCTGGAATGTATGAAAAAGGATATATTGCTTCTATTAATGGTATAGATATAGAGGATTCTGTTCAGTTAGTTGAAGTCTTAGAAGATAGTCGTTCTGAGTTAGCTACTGTTTACGCTTGTAATCTTGATCAGGAGTGTGATTTTTTTGAAGTAATACTAAGTGAGGAAGGAAGAATGGGGGTATATACTGGTTACAATCATCTGGTATATATTGACTATTCAAACAGAAAGGTCTTCTCTGGAGTGTTTCACTCAATAAATATTGTTAAGATAACTGGAGAGGTTTTCTCCTCAATGTTTTCTACTGCTAAGCAGACTGGAGACTATTCAGAGCTTTCTAATACTGTTAGTGGACCGATAGGTATATATTTCATAATAGATTACTTCAAGACATTGGGGGTTATTACCTTTATTAGTATCTTAGCTGATTTATCTATATCTTTAGCACTTATTAACCTCTTACCTATACCCGCACTAGATGGGGGTAGGGCAGTTATTCTTCTAATAGAGTCTGTTTTACGAAAAGATTTAAATGAAAAGGTTGAAAAAACTATAATTAATGTTAGCTTTATCTTGTTAATATTTTTGGTTATAGTAGTTATGATTAAGGACATAATAAATATTGAAAGGTTGCAAAGTTTGTTCGGATAGGTTATCTTTTTAATACAGAATTAACAAGGTTGAAGAATGAAATTTAGATTAACAAAAACTAGTAAGATAGTATCCTTTATCTCAATAGGACTTCTTTCTTTGTTACTAGGATTTTTAGTATGGAGGGTTAATAATAGGAAACCAGATCAAACACTTGCTCCAGTAGATAGTAGTGCTGCAGAAGGTTTCTGTTTGGATGTTGATCCCAACTATATATTTCCTCTTACAGAAATGCAGGTCTGTGGTTATGGATGTTTTAAGTATCCAGCGCAGTGTCCACCTGAGAGGTCATTTACAATAAATGTTCCTGTTGCAGGAACATATACTGTAACTGGGGTAGTTGCTAGGGGGCATGAGTATGGACCAGATGCACCTGTATGTACCAACCTATGTCAATGTCAAAATTATGAAAGTTTCCATTTAGATATAAATGGAACAACGGGTAATATTGCAAAAGATGATATAACCAACCAAAAGGATAATAGTTGTTACAGTTGTACTGGTACTGATGGGTGTCCAGTGACTGTAATATCTCAAGATTTAGGGGTGTTTACTTTCAAAGAGGGCAGTAATTCAATAAAAATGTCCTCAGATGCTCCTGGTTGTTGTGATGATGGTGGAGTGCCTCCGTGTGGTTCACCATATGAGTATTCTCCAAATAGTGTACAAGTTGTACAAGTTTGTTTGTATCCAATGTGTGGTGATGGGGAATTAGCAGAAGACGAAGATTGTGATCCAACATCTGATGCAGAAAATTTTGGTTGTCCAGCTGGCTATCAATGCCTCGATGATTGTACATGTAGTGCTGTAGCAAAAAATATTTGTGATGGGATTGGTTCTGAGTGGATATCAAAACCAACAGGGGATATTAACTTTGATTCTAATATATCTTTTAGTGCTACTGCAGGAGATTCTACCGGTGTAAGTCTCTCTAGTATAGAGGCTTTTCTTTGTGAGGGTACCCAACTAACATGTTCTAGTACCTCTGGTCAATCTATATCAGTAGTCTCAGCAGGAAGCGATGGAGATTCGACTATAGATTTCTCAGGAGTTCTTAGTAGCTCCACTAGGAGATTAAGCCCCGGTGAATACACGCTAACAGCCATATGGGAGGATATTTTGCAAGGTACTGGTGCTGATTGTACACTAACAACGACATTTACTATATTGGAGGAAGAAACAAATCCTAATTGGGATATCTCAAAGAGTGTAGTAGAGCAGTGTATAGATGATAATACAGAAAGCCCAATATCACGCTTAACATATACAATAACGGTGGAAAACACAGGAGATGGATCAGGGACGATATCTAAAGTAGAAGATGTTTTAGACAACAAGGTATTGGGAGCAGGATTAGTACCTAACAATATTACATCTCCAGGAGAATATTCAACAGGAAAGATAGTATGGGATTACACATCTTCCCCCTTATCAATAACAGCAGGTTCAACAAAGACATATACATATAAGATAGATGTAGATAAAGATAGTTTTGGGATATACAACAATACAGCAACCTTAACACCAGTGGGTAGTGCAGATATACAGGCATCAGCAACGATAGAAGCAGATTGTAATATTGTACAACCTGAGGAACCAGAACCAGAAGGACCAATACCTCAGACAGGGATTTTTGATAGAACAATTGGGAGAATATTCACTGGAATAGTGTTACTTCTGTTCGGAGTAGCCGTTTACAATATCCCTAACAGAGCATTTCTAATCCAAAACAGAAAACCAAACTATAAATACAGAGATAGATTTGAAAAGAAGGTGGATAAGAAGTAAAATAGTGTGATATAATCCCAAAGTCTTAAGTTAAAGAAGGTAAATAATGGCTGTAATAGTTCATGCTAATGAAAATATAGATAATGCTCTTAAAAGGCTTCATAGAGAAGTAATGAGGGAAAAGATTTTGGAAACATACAGAGACAGAGTATACAGAATTAAAAGAGCTGACTTAGATATCCAAAAGAGAAGAGAGTGGGCAAAAATGAAAAGAAGAAGAAGAACTGCTGCAAGAAGGGCTAAGTAAATTATTAATTTTTACAGATGTCACTTATCCAAAATATTAGAAAGGAGATGTTTAATGCTTCTAAGGAAGGGAATGCCAACCATGCAGATATCTTAAAGATGGTTATAGCTGATATCCAAAATGAAGAGAAATCTCTAGGGAAAGAGATATCAGATGTAGAGATCATCAAAATTATCAGAAAACAAGTAAAAAAGATAAAGGATTCTATAACGGAGTTTGAAAAGATGGATAGGGAGGACCTAATCTCTAAAGAGAAAGCTCAACTTGAAGTTTTAAAAAAGTATCTTCCTGCTTTAATGGCAAAGGAAGATATTAAAAAGGTTGTTGAAAAGGTAATAAATGAAACTGATGCAAACAGTATTAAGGATATGGGAAAAGTTATGGGAGCAACAATGAAAGAATTAGAAGGAAAGGCAGATGGAAGTATAGTTAAGGATGTTGTACAGAGTTTACTCTCTTGATATAAAAATATGCAATTAAATATTTTTAACAAAGAGTTTGTACAAAAGGTTGAACCCACCTTTAATCTTTCCTTTGATGATATATATGATGGCTATTTAAAGATTTTCAATAGATATGATACAGGAGATATTAACATTGTTTTTGTAACAAGGGAGCGTATAGAAGAGCTAAATAGTAAATACAGAAACATAGGTGCCCCAACAGATGTGCTTTCTTTCAATATATCGGATACTCCAAAGATTAGTGAAATATATATATCTCCAGAATATGTCTATGACTCTTTTCAAGAAGATAGTTTTGAAGAGGAAATGCTAAGATTAATAATACATGGTACACTTCATCTATTAGGGTATAGCCATAAAGAGCATCTTAAAAAAATATCTGAGGAAGAGATGTTTGTGCTCCAAGAAAAATTACTTTTAAGGTATAAAAAGATATGTTCTTAATAACAGGATTAGGAAATCCAACTAAACAATATGAAAACACTCCTCATAATGCAGGATATATGTTTGTCGACAGGTTAAGAGAAGAATTGTTAGAGAATGGAGCTCTAGAGGTATCCAAGTGGAAGAATGAGAAAAAGATGTTTCTCTCAGAGATATGTAGGATTAAAAAGGACGGAGAGTTAATTGTTCTTTTACAAAAGCCTCTTACCTTTATGAATAATTCAGGAGATGCTGTTAATCTTCTTTTAAGGAAATATCCTAAGTATGAATACATATTAGTCCATGATGATTTGGATATACCTTTGGGTAATCATAAGGTAGTGTATGGGAAATCTCCTAAGGGTCATAATGGAGTCTTAAGTGTTGAAAGAGTAGTAAAACAGAAAGACTTTTTAAGAGTAAGACTAGGGATAGAAAACAGAGGGAAAAAAGTAATACCAGGAGAGGAGTATATTCTAATCCCTTACAGTAAGAAAGAGTTAGGTATTTTAAAAGGAAGTATCCAAAAGGCTATAGAAACTTTTCTTAGGGAATACTTAAAACTTTAATATCCTCACTACTATAAATATCTAAGACTTCACTTTTAGAGTGAAGTATAAGTCTTTGATCATCTCCCAATACAGTACTTACGTTCTCATCATCTATGACGATCCCCATATTAAGTATATTAATGTTTTCATCCAAGACAAAGTATATGCCCCCAGGGGTATCTATACTAGACTCAACACCATACTGATTAAGGTACTGATGCAACGTATCTATATATTTAATTTCCACAGAGTATCTCTCCAAGCTATTTTCCATTCTGAAATAATCTATCAACACAGGCTCTATTGCTAGATTCTGTTCAAAATATGCTTGTGAGAGGATTCTGTATGAATTAAATCCACCAAAGGGAGAAGCAATTTTGTTTAAGAAAGAGGCATTACTGGAAACAAGATACTTACCTGTAGAGATACTTTTGATAAAGCTAATCATCTGCTTTCTATCTATTTCCAATATATTAGAAACACCATCACTATCAGTATCCCAATCATATCTATCATGAATTTTGTCATAATCTTTGTCCAAAACCATTGAATTTTTTACAAAATGATTAGCTTTGTTGTATGTATTTAAATTCATAAATATATTTACACCAAAAAGTATAACAGAGAGAGAAATTAGAAAGTAAAAAAGTATTTTTAGTAATTTAATCTCTTTTAGATATCGTTTGTAAAACATTAGTAAAAAGAGAAAAGAAAGAAGTATCTCAATTGCAAAAGTAGGATTAAAAATGTAGCTTGCGAAGTAGTTTGTAGCAAATATATTACCTAAAATTGTAAACTGCCTTTGAATAGGAAAGAATATCCTTGAATATGAAAAGAGTATATCTGCAAGGAAATGAGACATAGTTCCAATTAGAAATGAGAGCTGTATTACATTAAGTAGTTCATCCGTTAGAACCTTTCTATTTCTTTTGTTTAAGAACTTTTTAAGAAACCAGAAGAAGAGATTAAGGAATATCCATAGAAAGAGGTAAAGAACAATAGAGTGAGTAAATATCAAATGGTGTAGAAAGGAAGGGATATTCACTATCCTAAGAATCAATATATCTATATCTGGAAGTATTCCAAAAAGAATACTAAAAATCATTACTAGAAGCTGTTTTTCTGTATTAAGTTTTGATATCTTTTTCTTTTGAATACTCTCATTTAGAATGTATGATATTGGCCCATGTGCTATGTACATATTAAAGATATTTATTAAATATTCTTCCTAATTATACACTTTGTTGTTAAAATTAGCCTGAATATGAAAAACTTTACAAAAGATTTCCTTGAAATATTTCAAACTCCTAAAATAGAGAGGTATTTAAGTATTACGCTTTCCCAGCAGTATCAGGAATTTTTAGCTGATATATTAGGTAAAAAGCTTGGAAAGAGTATATATCTAGTATCAGAGGAAAGTATTAAACCAGAGTACAAAGAGATTACCATTGGTCAAAGATTGAATCCTGAGATATTTACTAAGTTAGGTTATGAAAATGTAGAAAGGGTATGGAGTAGTGGTGAGTATAGTATTTTGGGTGAAAATATATTGATATGGCCATACAGTGCTAAGTATGTTTACAGAATTACTCTTTTAGGGGATGAAATAGAGGTTATAGATATTGTAAAACCAGATAGTAGGAAAAAGGTAGATAGTGTTAAAAGGGCCCGTTTCTTTCAAAAAGATGAGAGACTTGTAATCGGCAATGAAGGAGATGAAGAGTTACTAGTGATAGAGTGTGTTCCTAATGTTTTTTTGGAAGAGGGGGTATTAGATATGGGTATAAGGTCTTTACCATATTTCTCAGTAGCATCTTTAACTAAATCAAGTATCAATATTTTGGATGATTACAAAAAAAGAGGATATGAGATATGGTATTTAACAAATGATCTTTTTAAATATGATAGTGAGGGGGAGCTAAGTAAATATATAGATAGGGTATATGAGATATCAGATGAGATAGAAAAGACTTTAAAGAAGGGGTTTTTGTATGAGAAAGCTAAGATATTACTGTTAACAGACACGGAGGTTTTAGGAGGTGTTTTGCTTAAACATGACAATCTGAGCAAAGATATTGATCCATCTTCTGTAGAATTACTTAAAAAAATATTTGTGGGAGATTTTGTTGTACATGAGGATCATGGGGTTGGGAAATTTTTAGGCTTAACAGAAAAGGAAAACACTCAATACATTGAAATAGCATATGCTGGAAATGATAGGTTGTATGTACCTTTGTACTCTTCGCAAAAAGTTATGAAATATATTGGAAGTGGGAAGGCTAAACCCATATTAACTGGTTTAAATAGTGGGGTATGGAAGAGAGTTTCCAAAAAAGCTAAAGAGGATGTAGAAAATGTTGCTAGAGAGCTTCTTCAAATATATGCATTAAGAGAGATATCTAAATCAAAGAGGGTAATATCTTCTCAACAGCAGATGGAGGAGTATTGGGAATTTGTTAATGAGTTTGAATATACTGATACAGAGGATCAATATATAGCTACTAAAAATGTAGTAAAAGATTTAGAAAAGAATACCCCTATGGATAGACTTTTGGTCGGAGATGTAGGTTTTGGAAAAACAGAGATTGCCTTAAGAGCTTCATTTGCTGTTGTTAATGCAGGGATGCAGGTGGCAGTACTTGCACCTACTACGGTTCTTGCGAATCAGCATTTAAGGGTGTTTAAAGAAAGATTTAAAGAGTACCCATTTAAGATATCCATTATCTCTAGACTGCAAAGTAGCTCTGAAAAGGAATTAACAAAGGAGGAGTTAAAGAAGGGGAAGGTTGATATTCTAATCGGTACTCATGCAATACTTTCCAAAGCTGTTAAATTTAGAGATTTAGGATTACTAATTGTTGATGAAGAGCAAAAGTTTGGAGTAAAGCAGAAAGAGAAGTTAAAGAGTAGTAGAGTAGATACACATATACTTTCAATGACAGCGACACCAATACCTAGGACTTTAAATCTTTCCTTAATGGGTGTTAGAGACATCTCTGTTTTAGCTATAGCTCCCTCTGGGAGGAAGAGTATTAAGAATGAATTTATGAAGTTTTCCTTTGAAAGAGTTAAGCAGTGTATTCTAAGAGAGTTAAGAAGAGATGGGCAGGTTTACTATCTGCATAATCGAGTAGAGAGTATATATGCGCTAGAAGAGAGGTTAAAAGAGTTAATTCCAGATATGAGGATAGAGGTAGCTCATGGGAGATTGAGTGGAAAGAGGTTGATTGATGTAATGGAGAGGTTTGTTAATCATAAAATAGATGTGTTACTTTGTACCACCATTATCGAAAATGGTTTAGATATCTCTAATGCTAATACCTTGATAGTAGACGATGTTAACAAGTTAGGCCTATCTCAGATGTATCAAATTAGGGGGAGAGTAGGAAGGGGTGATAAACAGGCTTATGCATTTTTTCTGTATGATCAGTTAAAGGGAGATGCCTCATTGAGATTGGAAGCTTTACGAGAATCAGAGGCTTTGGGTTCTGGTTTTATCCTTTCTAACAGGGATTTAGAAATAAGGGGGGCAGGTGATATTCTTGGTAAGAAACAGAGTGGTACTATCAACTCAATTGGGTACGGATTGTATACACAGCTATTACATGACCAAATTGAAAAATTAAAATCTAGTAACAACGGCGATTAGGTATGTATAAATAATTTTCACTTGTTAGCTTCCAATTTCTAGTCTAATATCTATACCATGTCAACCGTATTGTATAGAAAATATCGTGCTCAAGATTTTGATGAACTAGTTGGACAGGAGCATATTACAAAGATACTTAAGAATGCTGTTAAAAGTGATCAGCTATCTCATGCATATCTTTTTGTAGGCTCTAGAGGTACTGGAAAGACTAGTACTGCTAGGATATTAGCAAAGGCTGTTAACTGTCTTAAACCTAAGAAAGATGGGAACCCTTGTAACAAATGTGAGGTATGTCAAGCAATTACTAATGGTAATTACATGGATTTAATTGAAATAGATGCTGCTTCTAATAGGGGTATTGATCAGATTAGAGAGTTAAAAGAGAGAATAGAGTTCGCACCTAGTAAGGGACGATTTAAGGTATACATTATCGATGAGGTTCATATGATGACTAAGGAGGCATTCAATGCTCTGCTAAAGACCCTAGAGGAGCCTCCAGCCCATATAATGTTCATACTAGCAACTACAGATGTGCATAAGTTACCTCCTACTATCCTATCTAGATGCCAAAGGTATGATTTTAGATTGGGTACCAAGGAAGAGATAACTGGAATGTTGGAAGAGATAATATCTAAGGAGAAGATGAAGATAGAGGGAGAGGGTTTGGATATTATTGTAAGAAATGCAAGAGGAAGCTATAGGGATGCTCTCTCTTTGTTAGATGTAATAGTTAATAGCCAATTGAAGAGTGAAAATGCTAAAAAGATTACATTAGGGGAAGTAAAAGCTGTTTTAGGAATTCCTGAAGTATATATGATTAATGACCTTTTGACAGCACTAATTGAACAGGATGCACAAAAGGCTCTCTCATGTATAGAGGAATTAGAACAGAAGGGAACAAATCTCGTGCAGTTTACAAGTTTTACATTAGAGATATTAAGAGAGATTCTAGTTGCTAAGATATCTGGGGAGGATGTAGGAGAGTATACATTCGCTACAGATTTACAATTAAGAGACATTATGGTTTTGGTTAAAGAATTTCTTAATGTAGAGAGAGAACTAAAGAGTACTACTAATCAGATTTTAATACTTCAACTCCTTATCCCGACCTTTGTTACAGAGGGAATTGTTAAAAAAGATACAACAGCAAAGGTTAAGGGTAGTAAGGGTGTTAAAGAAAACAATACGATAGTAGAGAGTAAAAGCGAGAGTGTTGAGGTTGTTAATGCTGATGTAATAGAGTTGGATATTGAAGAAATTGAGAAGAACTGGAAAGAAGTTGCTAATGGAGTTAAGCCTCTTAATACTCATCTGTATGCCTTTTTAGGAGCTTCTCACCCTATCAAGATTAGTAAAAATATATTGAGTATTGAGGTACCATTTAAATTCTACAAGGATCAGATAGAGAGTCCTGCTAGTAGGGAATTAATAGGGAAGGTAATATTTGATGTGTTTGGAACACACTGTAAGATAGATTGCACTGTTAATGATGGAGTAAAGCCTAAACTACAATCAACCCCCGATGTTGTATTACGAAATGTTCCTGTCATTAAGACAAAGAAAGAGAAAATGCAGAGAAAAGAGAAGAGTTCATCGGTAGATATTGAGGCGATTTTCGCTGGTATGTAGTATGGTAATTATGTATAATCCTGGTATATATTTTAATTTTTATTAGATTTGCAATGTTAAATCCAAAAGAGTTGTTAAATATGCAAAGAGAGGCAAAGAAGATGCAAAAGAGATTAAGAGAGAAAAAGATTTCTGGAGAATCTAAAGATGGCATGTTAAAACTTTTCATGAATGGAGCTCAAGAGTTTGAGGATGTTTGGGTAGATGATGTGCTTTTAGACCCAGAAATGATGGATAGGTTCAAAAAGGATATGAAAGAGGCATTTAAAGAGTATCAAAAGAAGCTTCAAAAAGAGATGGCTCAGGATATGGATATAGACAAGCTTAAGGGTATGTTTAGTTAATATGTCTGTACTACCTAAATCTGTTGAAAATGTAATTAATGAATTTAGTAAACTTCCTGGTATAGGTCCTAAGTCTGCATCTAGGATGGCTTACCATTTTTTAAGGTCTCCTAACAAAGATGCTACTCAATTGGGAAAATCTCTAATAGAGATGGATGAAAAGACCAAGTTTTGTTCTCTTTGTTTTAATGTTACAGACCAAGAGATTTGTGATATTTGTAGTAACCAGCAAAGAGATAGTACGCAGATATGTATTGTAGAGGAGCCTCTGGATGTTGTTGCGTTTGAGAATTCTGGTATATACAATGGGTTGTATTTTGTACTGGGGGGAGTTATTTCCCCTGCAGATGGTATATCTGCTTCTGAGTTGAGATTTGGGGAATTAGAAAAGAGGGTAAATGATTTAGTTAAAGAGGTAAACAAAAAGATTGAGATCATTGTAGCTACTAATCCTAGTTTAGAGGGAGAGGCCACCGCGAGCTATATTCAGGACATATTTAATAATTTGTATAAAGAGGGTAAAATACAAATAACTAGATTAGCGATGGGACTCCCAACAGGCGCAGATTTAGAATATGCAGATAGATTGACATTAAAAAGAGCTTTGGAAGGGAGAAGAGATATTTAAGTATTAAATTAGGAAGTGTATGAAGCTGTATTCAACGTTAGATAGGGGGGTTGTAGATATAATACCCAATAAAGAGGGGGAGGTATCGATATATAGCTGTGGTCCTACAGTATATTTTAGAATGCATATAGGAAATATTCGAGCATATGTTAATTGGGATATATTGCATAGGGCTTTAGTGTATCTGGGTTATGATGTTAAAAGGATTATGAATATGACAGATGTTGGGCATATGACATCGAAAGATGATTTTGGGGATGATTTTGGGGAAGATAAAGTTGATAAGCAAGCACAAAAGGAGGGTATACAACCTCTAGATATAGCTAATAAATACATTGAAACTGTATTAGAAGATTTTAGAAACTTAAATATACTAGCACCAAACGGCAGTGAGATAACTAGCGAAATAATATATATGGACGTTAACAAATATGGGTGGACTAGGGCAACGGAATATATTGAAGAGATGATAGAGATGATAAAGAAGATGGAGAAGAATGGATATACCTATGAAACTAAACAAGCTTTGTATTTTGATGTTAGTAAATTAAAGGACTATACAATATTTACTGGACAGGATTTAAGTGAAAAGGAGGTTGGTGTAAGAGAAGAAGTTGGGGTAGATTCAGACAAAAGGAATCCTGCAGATTTTGTACTGTGGATGAAGAGAGTAGGTAAATACAAAGAGCATATTATGAATTGGGAATCTCCTTGGGGAAATGGTTTCCCAGGCTGGCATATTGAGTGTTCCACAATGAGCACAGCAATCTTTGGAGAATACTTTGATATTCATACTGGTGGTGTAGATCATATCCCTGTTCATCATACTAATGAGAGAGCACAAAATATTGGAGCGTATGGACACCCTTCCGTTAAATATTGGATTCATAATGAGTGGCTTGTTAACAAGGAGGACTTAAAAATTTCTAAGAGTAGAGGTGGTGCCGATACACTACCTGAGATAGTACAGCTAGGTTTCAACCCTATGGATCTTAGGTACCTATTTATGTCAATAAACTACAGAACAAGAATTTCTTTCTCAAAAGAAGCATTAGAGGGTGCTAGAAATGCTAGATTGGCATTGATTAGAAGATTAAAAGAGCTAGGAAAGGAAGAGGGGAATGTAATTGAGAAATACAAAGAGGATTTTAAAAAGGAGTTGGAAAACAATTTAAATATATCTGGGGTATTAGCTTTAGTAAATGACTTACTTAAATCCGACTATCCAAAGGAAGATATATTAGCAACGGTATATGATATTGATAGGGTATTGGGTCTAGATTTAGAGTCAGAAAACAACAAGGAGGATGAAAGTACGGATGAAATTAAAGATCTTTTAGAGATTAGACAAGAGGCTAGAAAGAAGAAAGATTTTAAGGAATCAGATAGATTGAGAGATTTAATATATGAAAAGGGGTATAGGGTTTTAGATACCTCCACTGGTCAGGAAGTAAAAAAGATAGATGAGTAATCAAAATACATTTACACTTGAATTTAGTCCAAAGGAAACACCTAAGGTTAGGGATATTTTGTTAGCTAATAATTGGGTAGAAGAGAGAGAAAGGAATGAGTATGTACATTTTAGATTTAGAAGTCCTAATGGTACAGTAGGAATTATGTATACAAGTGGTAAGTTAGTGTTTCAAGGTAAAGAAGATTTAACATCCTTAGTATCTAGTATTAAGAAGATAGAGGAAGAAGAGGGTGTAGTAGAGGAGTTTACTTCTCATTTAGGTGTTGATGAAGTTGGTAAGGGAGACTATTTTGGTCCTTTAGTTGTAGTAAGTTGTTTTGTTACAAAGGACTTTTACAAAAAGATTAAGCTTTTGGGTTTTGCAGATTCTAAGAAGTTTTCAGACAAGAAGATATCTTCTCTTTTTAATATGGTAAAAGATTATCCATACTATTACTCTTCGATTGTAAGACCAGAGGAGTATAACGGGCTTGTTAAGGAGTATAAAAATGTATCTATTTTACTTGCTAAACAACACTCCCTAGTTATTGAAAAGGGTTTAAAAGATCTTAAAGAGAAAAATATTGATTGTGCGTATGTAGTCATAGATCAATTTTCATCTTCAAAAAGTAGGGTGATTAATGAATTGGGGGAGTTAGGTAATAGTGTTAGATTAATACAACATCATAAAGGAGAATCAGATATAGTGGTTGCTGCAGCTTCTATTATAGCGAGGGGTATATTTGTGCAGGAGTGGGAGAGTATGAATAGTAAATACTCGTTTGAATTTCCTAAGGGAGCGTCAAATGTAATAGAACAAGCCAAGGAATTTGTACAAAGGTATGGTAGGGAGGAGCTTTCTAGGGTAGCAAAGATTGGGTTTAAAACAACAAAACAGGTTCTTACTTCTTCTTAGTTTTAACTTTTTTCGATTTTCCTTTGTTTTGATTTAGGTATTTTAATCCTAAAACAGAGATAATCAATATTATTGCTAATGTAAATATCTCAGGTAGATATGAATTTATTTCAAGCTCAACCTTTTGGGGATTTGAATCAATACCATTGTATATTTCTGCATACACTATTCTTTTACTAAAGAGGTCTGAAATATGCCATGAGGTAACTTCAAATTGATTTTCATATATTTCATCTGGATATATTTCTTCTTCTTGCCTATTAACATATTCATATGTTGGTTTGTAAGCGTTTCTTTCGTTAAACACATCTATTCTACCTTGGGGTGTAAGAACATAGTTGGAGTTATTAAGTATTAGATATTTTAGTTTAAGTGGTGTTAAAAAGGGTATTCCTTTTTGGACTAGCTCAATATCTGTAGAGTATGATTCAGTTGTAATACCTCTAACATCATTTTGTTCATTTACAACATCTAAGATTATTAATTGAGCAATACTGCTAATTATAGAGACATTTTGATTATCAACAATTGGTGTTATTGTAAGGATATTAAAGTATGTACCTTCCCTAATATTAGCTATTGGGTATATCTCATATTTGATATTAAAGGATGAATTCGCAGATACAGTAATTGTATCTGTATCCGCTTTTAAGAATATCTCATTTTCTTCTTCAGAGATTTCATCATTTCTAGGATTATATCCATAAGGGGTGATAGTTAGCTCTACATCAAAGGCTTCGCTATTTTTGTATACAACAGAGGCATATTTTCTCTGTCCCTTAGCTAAAGTAATTCTTCTTATAGCTGGATCTATACTATTAGCACTCACTAAAGACATACCGCACAGGGTATAGATGATAAAAAGGGATATTATTATTTTAAAGATTTTTATACTCTTTTTTCTGTTTTCTTCTTCCATGTTCTAATTATTATAGCAAGAAGAAGAGTAAGAAGGATAGCTATTATTATCTTCCAAGGTATAATCCAAAAAGTTGTTTCTCCATTTAATACAGCGAAGCCCGGTTGGAAGGTTCTGTAGGTTACTAATAGTTTGGCTTTCATTGGTCCAAGTGCTATTGCTTTATTTGGGGATAGATAACTTGATTGATCCCAGTAGTCTTCATAGTTTCCGATATTGTCTCTTAGTAAACTTTGATTATTTTTGTTAAAAGGTACTCTTGCTACCTCCTGTCTAAAGATGTTTTCTATAATAATTTCTCCTGTTGGTGTTATATGAGTGTCTCCTAGGTTTTTAATTTTTGTTAAGAAATTAACCTCTATTTTTTCATATGTTTTCTTATCTGTTACAAATCGTAGTAATTCAGCATTCTCTATAAAGTCATCACCGATCTGTATTAAGAATGGAGTACCAGCTGCTAAATTAGCAAATGCAGCGGTAATATTTTGCTGTACATCACTTTCGGATATTAGAAATATCTCAGCATTAAATTCTCCTTTTGTTGCATCTTCTGGAACTTCTATTGTATATTTCAGCTTTGTATTTTTGTTAGGTTCTAGATATATCGTATCCTTTTCTACAGTAATCCATTTGGAAGCAGAGTAGGGAGCAATTGCATCATCTTCAGGGGTTAGGATAATAGCGGTACCTGGTTGGTTTTCTATCTGTTGAAAGCCACTAATATATACTCTATAAGTATCTCCTTCTTGAGAAAGATTCCAAAATACTATTTCATCACTGTAGACTTCTCCTGATTGCATTTTTAATGTTTTAGAAGTTGGTGCTACACCTATAGAGAGGTTAGCTTGGGCAAAAAGAGAGGATACGCTCGTGAAGAGTATTATTATGGGCAGTAATAATATTGCATTATATTTCTTGAGTTTTAGTAAGGTCATTTTCAAGTATTATACTAGAAACTAGTAGTAACCGCCACATACGAAGTACACGTACTCTGTATATGAACCAGAAGTTGCTGCTGATTGTGCTTTAGCTCCATAAGTAATAGTAGATTCCTCTGTTGAGACCTGTGTTCCATTCTGATACAAAACCAATTTTGCACCAGAGTAAAGCCTATCTATAGTACCAAAGGTTCCAGCAGTTGTATCTACAAAATTTGTAGTAACGGTGGCAGCCTCAGCTGCATCGGGGTCAGATAGGGTCATTCCAAAGCCATATACTGATGCGTTTGTAAGATCTAATGTTGCTGTAGTACCAGAGGGTATCAATGTAGTGCTGTTCCAAAGTCCTGCGTCAGTTGAACCATCTCCCGTTCCATAGACTGCCCAGTAGTAACCACTTGAAGTTGTTGATGTACTTATTGTATGAGTTCCTGTCGCGTATGCACCACCTGCATAAAGGGTTCCCAAGTTAACAGAGTTTGAACTAATATTGCATACGACGCTTGGTATATCCGATACTGTAGCAGATACAACAACAACGTCATCGGTAACTAAGTATATTTTAAAGGATTTAGAATCAATAGGGACTCCAGCTTCTCTTGCCGAAATAGTTAGAGTGTGCTCACCAGCGGTATCATCTGTACCAAGGACTCCAGCAGCAGAACCATTTGATACTTGAACACCATAAGTAGTTCCTGCACTAAGTGCACCTACATTACTTATTGTTATAGTATCAACAGTACCTGCACCTCCAATGCTACAGGCAGCAGTTAAAGCAGACCCTGAGTTTGGTAGTCCTGAATCTATCTCCCAGTTAGTTCCAGATAAATCAGCTTCAGAGCTTGTTACTTCTGTAACAGTCAATGCCCCTGCTGTTCTACACCAAAAATTATCTTCTGTATCTGGGAACTCAATTGTAACTGTACCCCCAGATGCTATTGCCGAAGCTGTATCAATTGCTAATATCATCTCGACTTCTTGTCCACTAGTTCCATTAAGATTTATTTTAATTCTACTCATAAAGACATATACAGCAGCTAATGTTCCTGCTTGTACAGAGGTAATTAATACAAAGGAAAGGGATATGATTAACAGTAGAGTTGGGAATAATAATTTCAATTTAGAAAGGATTTTTTTCACTTTGGCAGTCTTAAAAATTATATTTAATAGTAATATATATAATTGAGATTACATAGAATTTTAATGTTTGTCAACACCTAAAAGCGGGGAATTAGAACAAAGTAGACACTCTCTTGATAATCTGTTGCAGCAGTCTTATCTATTCCTGGTCTTGCAATAACTTTTAAGGCCATTCTTCCATTAAATACTGGGGTGCTAGATTCATATACTTTTGAGGCTGTAATTCCAATTATTCCTACATAGTTTCCACTTCCACTGTAATCTGTTGTTGCTGATATAGAACCTAGATATGGATAGGTATCTTGATCTATATATTCACTTTGTAATCCGAATCCATCGCTTGAGACATCTAGATTAGCTGTTGCGGATACTATGGTTTGTCCGGTTGTATCACTTTTTAAACCTCCGTTAACTCCTCTTACAATGAGTGCAAAACCACCACCTGAATTTGTACTAGCATCTAACCATACTCTGTCTTCTGCAGTCGTTGGTGCGGATCCTCCTACCAATTTGTAGTCACCTGTAAATGATATTTGGTAAGGGGATACTGTTTCTGCAGATACTCCTGTTTCATCCTCAATGTCTATATCGAAAAATATTGAGCCTCCTGATGTTGTAGCATTTGCAATTGGTCCTGGTTGGGTTTGTGTAAAGTCTCCTTGTAAGGCAAATATCTTAATGTAGTAGGTAACTGCTGATTGTAGACCCTTAATATTAAATACTTCTGTTTCCCAATCTGTTTTTGTTAGAAAGTCACTTAGATTGTGAGTAGTTTGTTCCTCTGGCCAGAAGGTAGCACCATCTATATATCTAATATCTGAATTGAAATTGTCCTCAGATATCATTACTGCGTAAAGGGTATCTGTTGGATTCTCATTAATATCTATTTCAAATCTGGCTTTGTCATAGCAACCACTTGGCCCACATATGGCAACCATTCCTCCTGATAGCTCTGATGGTCCTGTTGTACAGTTAGAGGAGCCTGAGGTTGTTGTTTCAAAGCAGGAAACTTCTGGTACTGCTGGTAGGAAGGCTTCTTCGGGGCTTGTAAACATTTTATAATTAGTTGAGTAGTTTCTAGGATTGTTAGATATTCTCCCTATTTCTAATAGGGCAGAGTAATCTCCATCTGTAGTTTGTGTGAGTCCTCCCTGTTTTGTAGTTACTCCAACTATTTTGTAATTAGTAGAGTCTAGTTCTTTAGCATAGAGTACAAATGGGGGTATTAATATATAGAGGATGAACATGAGGATATATATTGTATTGCTTTTCTTTCTTTTCATATATGAAATAATAGGTAAGTTAGGAATATTAGTCAAATGTATTTATGATATAATTTGAGGCTTTATGGAGAGATGACAGAGTGGTCGAATGTGACGGTCTTGAAAACCGTTGTACGGGTTTCCGTACCGTGGGTTCGAATCCCACTCTCTCCGCCAGGATTAGCTAATCAATTATACTTAATTCAATACTGTGTATACCCCAATCTGATTCATCATTAAATACAGTTATATCAACATAGTATCCTGATACCTTGTATCTAATATATGCATATTTACCCATAGCTCCTTCATTTACTATCTTTTTCTTTTTTCTTTTAGCATTTGCTAAATCTACGGAGTTAAGTCTAACAACAAGTTTGTTAAAGTCTTTCTTTGTTGTAACTGCCCTGTATGCATCTGTAGTCATTTCATATGCCCTATCTACATCATTTTGTTCAATACTTTGTAAAAATTCTTTTGCTAAGGTATACGGTTGGGACCTTGTATATATGAGTATTGCTATAGCTAGTGAGAGTAGAAGGAGTAATGGAACTGTTACTATGGATGCATATGTTACTTTTTTCTTCTGTTCTTTTGTAAGTTTAATATTTTTAATTAGACTTAGGGGGTTGTACTTTTGAACAATGGGTAAGCTTTTTATCCCCTTTATCTTTAAAAGTAGATTTCGTGGATTGAGATTCTTTAAAAAGGGATTAGTTTTGATATCCTTTAAAGAAATTCGAGGAGGGGTTTGCTTTTGGCCAAGAGGTTGTGGCTGTTTTAATTTAACCTCATCATCAACTTTCTTTCTTCGATACTTCTTTTTGTCATAGTTATCTCTTATGAAAGCTTTTGGAATTTCGGGGTTACTCTCTATACTCTCTACACTTCCCCCCTCTACACCCTTAACATCTAAGGGTGTAGGAGCTTTTAATTTAATATCACTACCATTTTTTTTAATTTTAATATTTCTTTTTGGAAGATATATATCTGGGAATGAAACAGTTCTATCCTCCTTTTTCCTCTTTGCAATTGACAAAAAACGATCGGTTATCGATTCTCTTCCTTCCTTTCCTTTTTGTTCCTCTTCTCCTAGGGGAGTAGGAGTTTTTAGTTGCATTAGTTTGTTCTCCTTATTTATATAAATTAACATAAAAGGTTGCATTATGAAAGTATATGTAATATATTTACTTATTTAATTTAGTATGTACATAAGATGCTTGGAAGCAATAACCGTAAGGGTAGTAAGAGGGAGAAGGGGAAGTGGAATGGGAGTGAGATAAATATCTTTGATATGAAATCGGTGGATGAATTTGTCGAAAGGTTAAAGGTTCTTTTTAACCGCTCTTTGGAGGAAGAAATTAGAGAGCAGTTGAAGAAATTAAAGATTGAATACAAGAGAGATGAACAGAATGCTATTAATACTGGGATTACCGCAAAAGCAGAAGAGAAGGCTAAGGAATGGATATGTCCTAGGATTCCTGATTGGGTAAATTCTGATATGCTTACTGTATTGGGTTTACTGTCAACGTTTGTAGTGGCTGCTGGTTTTGTATATGGATTTTTTAATAGATACTATTTAATTCTTGTTGTAATTGGATTATTCCTACATTGGTTTGGGGACTCCTTTGATGGGAGTTTAGCAAGGTATAGGAAAAAGACTAGACCTCATTACGGCTACTATATAGATCATGTAGTTGATGCTGTAGCAATTATGATTTTTGGTTTAGGGTTAGGACTTTCTGGTTTTGTTAGAATTGAGGTTGCTCTGGCATTTATAATAATGTATTTGATTTTAATGATTCATGTTGAATTGGTTACTTATGTAGAAAATGAGTTTAAATACTCCTTTGGTTTAGTGGGACCAACAGAGGTAAGAATAATTGGGGTTATTCTAACAGGAGTTATGTTTTTCTTACCTGTTAAATACTATGATATATATGGGCATGTTCTTACACAGTATGACCTTTTCACTTCTTTTGCTGTTGTAGTTATGTTTGGAATTATTATTTACAGTATATTAAGTAAAGGTATAGAGTTGGATAAGATAGATAGGAAGAAGTGGAAATAGATGAGTTAAATATTTTTTAATTTGTAGAAGCTAAAATTAGATATCTAATATTACTTAGGTATCTAATGAGGAAGATATTTGTTTCTTTGTTTCTTGTGTCAATATTTTTTACCCCAGTTTTTGCTGATTCATATTTCCCATATGGAGAAATAACTGAGAATAGGTATTACGACACTTTGGGATATGGTATAGGAAAGCTATTAGATAGTGAGAGGTGTCCTAATGGTGTTGAATATAATATAGGGGATATATATGGCACAGGTAGTTCTAATATTCTTTCAAATACTCATATAGATGATATAACTGATGCAGATTGGAGATACGGATTAATTAGATTACATGGTATATATGATGAGGTTGCACTACCTCCGTATTCTTCTATGGATTTTTTGTACTGGTCAAAGAATATGGCAGGAGAGGATGTTAATATATTTTCTCTCAAGGTATTTCTTTCTAGAAAGTATTCATATCAGGGGGATTTAAGAAATATATTAGATATTGATGGTGTATATGAACTTTTGCCAATAAGATATCTTGCTTGGGATTATCCTAGAGAGGGTATTGTTAAAACATATGATGGAATAGGGGTTGTTGAGGATAGTGGGGGAGTCTTAGAGGGAATTCGTTTGGATAGGGTATATATGAAGAGTCCTCTTAGATTTCTTAAGTGGGAAGCGGAAGAATTAGAGGATAAAGTCTTACTTCGGGTATTTGTTAAGAATGAATCTGAGGAGGATTTGTTAAATACAGAGTATTCACATCAGGATTATACAGAAAAAAGGAATTTTAATGCGAACCAGGAGCATATATATGAATATATGGTAGAGATGGATTCGAATGGGAGTGTAGGATATCCAGGGATATATAATCCGAATATTAGAAAAGAGTGTGTAGTTCGTGGTGAGCACTTAGAGTCAAACTTTGTTGGAGATTCTCCAATGGTTGGGGGAATTAGAGAAGAGGATGGGGGGTATCTTGCATATATAGGTTCTAGAGTTAAACCTTACGGTTACAGATTTTGTGTTACGAGAATTGCATATACTCTCTATGCAGGTGAAATTGTTCTAAACAGTAGTCCAGAGGTTGAAGTGGAGGATACTGTTCCTGTTAATCCTGTAGTAGAGGAAGTTGAGGAGGTAGTACAAGAGGAGGATATTCCAGAGGTATTGGGTATAAAAGAGCTTCCAAAAACTAGTGTATAATGAGAAAGGTTTTCTTGTTGTATTTTAAATACTTTGGTACTATTTAACTAGGAGGATTTACTATGAAATTAAGATTTGGGTTACCATCATACGTACAAAAAATAGCTAGGATTTTGTCTAAAGAGGGCTATGATGTATATCTTGTAGGTGGAGCATTAAGAGATATCGCAATGGGTAAAACACCCCATGATTATGATCTTGCTACAAATGCATTGCCTGATGAAATGGTAGAACTTTTTCCTAAAGCTATTTCAACTGGCGCAAAGTTTGGTACTGTAATAGCTCTTGTTCCTGATCAAAATGGAGAGAACATGGAGGTTGAGGTAACTACTTTCAGAAGTGAAGCAGAGTATATTGATGGTAGATGGCCAAATAAAGTGGAATTTGTAAATGATTTGTTGAAGGATTTAGGTAGAAGGGATTTTACAATAAATGCAATGGCTGTTGATTTATCATCTTTTGATTTAAATGGTGAAGAAGTAGAAAAGGAGTGGGATTTGGTAGACCCTTTTAATGGAATGAATGATATTAATATGAAATTGATTAGAGCTGTTGGTACCCCTATCGAAAGATTCAAAGAGGATGGTTTAAGAGCTTTTAAAGCATGTAGGATGGCTTCTCAGTTAGATTTTGGTATTGAGAAAGAGACCTTTGAGGCTATTAAGGAGGCACTGCCGGTTGCAAAAAAGGTCTCGATGGAAAGAATACGAGATGAGTTTATGAAATTGCTCTTAAACTCTCCTAAGCCATCAAAGGGAATAGAGTTAATGAGAGAGATTGGTCTTCTATCTATCTTTTTACCAGAGTTAGTAGAGGCATATGGTGTAGAGCAAAAACTTTATCATGCTCATGATGTATATTGGCATACTCTTAAGACTTGTGATATGGCTGAAGATTCGATTAAGTTGGTTGCACTTTTGCACGATATTGCTAAGCCAAGAACTGATATGGGAGATGGTCATTTCTATGGTCATGACATTATGGGTGTTCAAATGACAGAGGATATTATGAAAAGGTTAAGATTTTCTAAATTTGATATTGAGAGAGCAAAGATATTGGTCCGCAATCATATGTTTTACTACCCTCATGCTCAGCAGGATATGAACAAGGAAGAGAAAAAGAAGTTGGAGTTAGGTAAATGGACAGATGCTGCAGTTCGTAGATTTATTAATAGGGTAGGCGAAGAAAATATTGAGGATCTATTCAAGTTAAGAATAGCTGATGCTACGTCAAATCCAAGTAGTCCTTTTCAGCCAGAAGAGATAACTGAGCTTCAAAAGCATATATCTAAAGTAAGAGCACAAGATATGGCATTAAAAATATCTGATTTAGAAATTAATGGAGAAGATTTGAAAGCCATTGAGGTAAAATCTGGTCCTCAAATGGGTACTATCCTAAAAGCGTTGTTAGATTTAGTAATAGAGGACCCTTTAATGAATACAAAAGAGAAATTACTGGATGAAGCTAAGCGGATGTTGTAATATTATGTAATTAAATTATCTACTGCCTGATATGAAGTTAAAATTTTGTGGTGCTACTAGAACAGTAACAGGTTCTTGCTATTTTGTTAATACAGGGGAATTTAAATTCCTTGTTGATTGTGGTGCCTTCCAAGGGAAAGATGAGATCGAGAAACTTAATTATGAGCCATTTCCTTTCGACCCTTCTCAGTTAGATGTTGTGTTTCTTACACATGCTCACTATGATCACTGTGGAAGACTCCCTATTCTTGTTAAACAGGGTTTTAAAGGGAAGATAGTTTCTACTCAACCAACTAGAGATTTAGCAGAGATTATCCTTTTGGATTCTGCAAGACTACAAAAGGAGGAGTATAAAAGATGGAGTGCTAAAAGTACAAATAAAGGAGAAAGGGGAGGACTTTCTGAAGAGGGTTCCCTTTACGCTGAGAGGAAGCCTCTCTTTACAGAAGAAGATGTGCAGGTAGCCTTAGAGCTTTTTGAAATATACCCATATGGGACATCGGTTGATTTTAAAAAGGGAGTAGAGTTTAGAATGCGAGATGCAGGACATATACTTGGTTCAGCAACTCTTGAATTCTGGATTAAAACTAAGGAGGGAAGAAATCGTAAGATAGTATTTTCCGGAGATTTAGGGCAACCTGGAGCTAGAATAGTGAGAGATCCCGATTTGATAAGGGAGGCGGACTATGTGATTTGTGAAGCAACCTATGGAAACAGATTACATAAAAATAGGGATGAAACCTTACTTGAATTTCTCTCTATACTTAAGCAAGCGAAAGAGGAGCAGGGGAATGTTCTCATTCCATCATTTGCAATTGAGAGAACTCAAGAGGTTTTGTATGAGATAAATCTTTTTGTAGAAAACAACATATTAGAAGACATAGAAGTATTTTTAGATAGCCCTATGGCTTCTAAAGCTACTGAAGTATTTAAAAAGTACCCAACATTTTATGACGAAGATGCCAGAAGACTCATAGAGAAAGGAGATGATCCATTCTATTTTCCAGGGTTAGTAGCCGTAGATTCAGCAGAGGAATCTAAGAGATTAATATCTAAAAAGGGTGTAGTGATAATAGCAGGAAGCGGTATGTGTACGGGGGGAAGGATAGTTCATCATATTAAGAATCATATAGAGAAGAGCAATACCCATATGGTGTTTGTTGGTTATCAAGTAGAGGGTACATTAGGAAGAAGAATTGTAAATAAAGAGAAAGAGATTCGGGTAATGGGACAAAAATTACAGGTCAATGCTCAAATACATACCTTAGGAGGTTTTTCTGCCCATGGAGACCAGAGAGATCTCAGGTACTGGTTACGAAGCTTTGGTCACTCTCCAAAAAGGATTTTTATCGTTCATGCTGATGAGGAAATAGCTATTGGTTTTGCTAGTAATATTAAGTCTGAATTAAACATAGATGTTGATGTTCCTAAATTAAATGAAGAAATTGAACTTAAATAGATATGAGTGTTAAACAGATATTAGATATCGAAAAAGATATAAAAGATTTGAACATCCAAGGAGCGACAAATGTTGCTATTGCAACTATCGAAGGGATGAAAATTTTTATAGAGGAGTCTAATATTTCAGACAAAGAGGCGTTTTACACTGAATTAAAAAGAGTTGGAGAGAAATTAGCAAATGCTAGAGAGAATGAACCCTTAGCTAGAAATGGAATCAAATTTGTTGGACATATGTTTAAAGAGAAGATAACTGATTTACAATCTCTAGATGATATGAAACAGCACCTAATGAATTTCTGTGATCAGTACCTTTTTAAGATATCTGATTCTAAAAGATCAATCATTGAATTAGGGGTTCCATATGTTAGACATTTTGAAAATATTCTTACTCACTGTCACTCATCTACTGCGATAGCGATAATAAAAGAGATGGCTAGGGATAGGAGTTCGTTTGATGTTGTATGTACCGAAACTAGACCTCTCTTTCAAGGGCATAAAACTGCTAAGAACCTTTTAGAAGCAGGTATTTCTACAACAATGATTGCGGATAGTGCAGCTGAGTCTTTTGTAATTGGAAGAGGCTCTATTCCTATAGATGCGGTGTTTATTGGATGTGATCAGATTACTTTGGATGGGAGCTGTATTAACAAGATAGGCAGTTGGGGGATTGCAATGGCAGCACACTGGGCGACGCAGAATCTTTATGTTGTTTCACCACTTCTGAAGGTTGAACCTAACATCAAAATGCAAGATATAGAGATTGAAATAAGGGAAGATAAGGAGCTTTGGCTTGACGCACCCGAGGGGTTACATATGTATAATCCTGCTTTCGAAATAGTAGACAAGAAATTGATTACTGGTTTTATGACCGAATTTGGGATCATTAAACCTAATGAAATAGAAGACATAGTAAAAGCAAAATACTCTTGGCTTTTTGAAAATTAAATTAAATATACTGAAAAATGGCACTATATCTTAAGAGTAAGAAGTTTGATCTAGAGGGAGGTAAAAGTCTATATATCCTAATGCACAGAAAAGACACACAGGAGCTTGGGGTTAATGAGGGAGACATAGTTTTACTTGGTTACAAGGATATTGAGCTTTACGTAAAAGTTATAATTACTGATTCAAAAATCAGTAGTGGTTCTGTTGGTCTCTATGAGGAAATCGTAGAGGAATATCATGTCCCAGAGAGTGCTACTGTACTTGTTGATATACCATCAACTAGTGAAGCATTGGATGCAATACGTAAAAAAATCTCTGGACATAGATTAAATGAAGCAGAATTACTCAGTATTATGAGAGATATTGGTACTCGTAAGCTTAAAGAGACAGAAATTGCCTTTTTTGTTTCTACCTTCTTTAATCCAGGTTTTACTGATGATGAGATATATTCAATGACAAAGGGAATGGCCGAATCAGGGGATATACTCGATTTTAAATATATTAAAAACAACAAAGATTTAGTTGTAGATAAGCACTCGATTGGTGGTACAGCAGGAAAGGGTATAACTACAACTCTAATTCCCATTTTAGCTACTGCAGGATTAGTTATTCCTAATACTTCAACTAGGGCAATCACTTCTCCAGCAGGCACTACAGATATCTTGGAAAGTGTTATGCCTGTTGCTCTTAACAAAGAGGAGGTGTACAAGGTAGTTGAGAAGGTTGGGGCATGTATGGTTTGGGGTGGCTCTCTGTATTTAGCTCCTGCTGACGACGAAATCATTAATGTAGAAAGATCTCTTAGGATTCAGGAATTCCAAAAGGTTTTAGTTAGTATTGTTGCTAAAAAGATAGCAATGGGGGCAACATTTGTATTAATCGATTTACCATATGGTAGTGGAACAAAGATAGAGAGACCCGATGATTTAGAATTTCTAGCTAGAGAGTTTGAGAAACTTTTCCAAAAATTCAATATCAAGTGTGTAACACATAAAAGGATAGTGAAAGGACCAGATGGTAAAGGTGTAGGTCCAGTACTAGAGATGAGGGAGTGTCTTAGAATTTTAGAAAGAGCAGATGAAAGGTGTGAAGATTTAGAAGAAACTATTTTGAATATGGCAACTACTATTTTTGAACACACAGGCAAGGCAAAGAAGGGGGAGGGTAAGGATTTTGCTCAGGATATACTTGATTCGGGTAAAGCATTGAAGAAATTCTGGGAGATTGCTATCGCACAGGGTGCTAAAAAAGAACTTAAGTCTACGCAACTTAAGCTTGGAAACATAACTCATGATGTTAAATCAATAAAGAGTGGGACTATTAAAAGTATTAATACTAGGGAAATAGTAGAGATAGCTAGGTCTTTGGGTACTCCAATGATAAAAGAGGCTGGAATACATTTTTCTAAGGTTCAGGGAGATAGGGTTAAGAAAGGAGATGTATTAATGACTCTTTATGCAACTGCAAAAGATAGGATGGAAGAGGGGGTTAAGGTTGTTGATTTAGAGAAGCTTTACGAGTTTTAAGCCTTCTAATTAAAGTCCCTATTAAGGATAGCAGAAGAATAGTCAGAAGTAGGGTAATAGTTATTGGTAATATTATTATTAATGCTTTTCCCAATGGAGTAGTTTTAATTACAATATTTACCATCTCTTTTGTAGAGTATTCATCATTTTCAAATTGTATATCAGAGTAAGAAAGTAAAGACTCCACATTTTCTATTTTCTCTTCATTTTGTGGATATACCTTAATTTGAAGATTATCTGGCTCTTGAGGAACGGAATTAGCGGAAAAAACTCTCAACCTTTTGTCCTCATCACTATACTGTGTACTCCAAAGTAGGATATCTATATTTGGCCCTATTCTTAAATTGGCACCTTCATATGTAGGATCTATACTTAACCACCCATATTCTGGTATCCATGCCTGTACCCAAGCATGGCCTGCATCTAAATACTCATCTTTAGCACCCATAGAATATCCAAATGCAACCCTTGAGGGTATGCCCTGTGCTCTTAGAAGTGCAGTTAAAGCATCTGCATACTCCATACATACTCCAGTACCACTTTCTAAAGCGGCTACGGCCCCTTTTCTATCGCTTTCAGACAGAGAGTCTGCCATTGATTCATCATATGTTAAAGTATCTCCTACAAAGGTGTAATCGGCTTGTATAATCTCTAATATTGATATCTTTCCTTCAATGAGCTCTTTAGCCTTATTTTGTATATATGGATCTGTTACTTGCCAATATGAAGAAGAATCTAAATACTTAGATAGAGTACTATCCTCTTTTACACTATTTAGATACTCCTCATATGATAACTGCGGGATATTAATGCCATCATCATAGGAAGGTTGTTCTACCCACGCATATCCTGATATATATATTTGACTATCACTATTAGCAGGTACTTCAAAAGTACCTATCACATTCCCCTCGTTATCCATAGAGATTTTAGTTGGGATAGGGGAAACCTTATCTATTTTCACCCTCTGTTTGTTTTCTCCAAATTCTCTTGGCATAGAAAGTTCATAGATATTTGTAGAAATAGTTTGTAAATTAGAAGAATATTTCTCAGGAACTATTGTATCTGTTTTTGAGGTTTCTAAGAGGAGTTCAAATCTGTAAATTATTGAGGTACCAAATTCTAAAAGTATTGGAGAACCAATCCTACTATCTGAATCAAAGGAGTAAGTTGTATTCTCATCCTCTTGTTTAACTTCAAATTCTTTTGGAAATATCTTTGCTAATTGAAGTATATCATTATCAACAATTACATCTAAATTGTAAGAGATATTAGTCCTAGTATTTGTCTCTTCATCTGTCTGCTCAAGTTTAGTCTCTTTATCCAGTGCAGGATACTCAAGCTTAATTAGTCCTTTTTGATTGGACACATAGTCATGAACTTTGTAATTTAGATATACAATATATTCACTCCCATATTTTGTTTCTTTGTAGTTAGCAACCTTAACATACATACCATTTCCAATCTCCAACTCTTCTATATAGTAGGATATTTTAGCTCCGTTACTACTAGTAACAACGATTGAGTTTTTCTTGTACTCTCTCTCCTCCTTTATCTCTTCCTCATCTTTACCAGCACCATCAGGTATATGAAATATCTGCTCTCCCTTTGCTGAAAAGTAGTACTCTCTGTTATTTATCTTTCTTACGAATTTAACACGTATATCTACAAAATCATTTCCTGTAGTGTAGTTAAGAGTAGTATTTTGTTGTATATAGAAGTCGTATTCGGAAGCAAGTACTATATCTTTAGCTAAAAGCAGAGTAAATAGTAATATAGCTAGAAAGCCTATCTTTTTGAGCAGTTTCATTTTTATATATTACTTTAGAATCAAAATATTTTAAAGTGGTATAATTACCAATTTAAAATATCTTTTAAAATATCGATTAAATGTCACAAGTAGTAAGATCACATACACTTTCGTTAGGCATAGTAGGACTTCCTAATTCTGGGAAATCAACTCTTTTTAATGCACTAACTAAAAAATCAGTACCTGCAGAAAACTATCCCTTCTGTACATTAGATAAAAATGTTGGGGTTGTGCAAATCCCGGATGAGAGGTTGAGTAGATTAGCATCCTTTTTCGATGCCAAAAAGATTGTCCCATCCTCTATGACCTTTGTTGATATAGCGGGTTTGGTAAAGGGCGCCTCTAAGGGAGAGGGTTTAGGGAATCAGTTCCTTTCCCATATTAGGGAGGTTGATGTAATTTTGTATATATTAAGAGCATTTCATAGTGAAGAGATAGTGCATGTATACAACAGGATAGATCCAATAGATGATTTTGAGATAGTGCAATCCGAATTAATAATTAAAGATATTGAGGTATTGGAAAAGAGATATGACAGTGTAAAAAGGAATAGTAGATCTGGAGTTACCGATACTATCAAATTAGAGTTAGATACATTGGAAAAAACATTAGAGTGGTTGGGAGAAGGAAAACCAGTAATAGATATGAAGCTTAATGATGATCAAAAGAGCATTTTACATACTCTATTTCTTTTAACTAACAAAGAGAGGGTATTTCTTTTAAATTGTAAAGAGGGGGTAGAGAGTACAGATATCGAGAAATGGATAGAGAAACTTGGAGAGATATCTGGAGATAGTGAAAACAGATTTGTCTTAACAGGAGATGTAAAGCTCCTGTCAGATTTAGCAGAGATGGAAGAGGATGAAATTGGAGATTTTACACAACTTCTAGGAAAGGAACCAACTAGTATCGAAGATGTTATCAAAACAGCATACGATAGATTAAATTTACTAACCTTTTATACAGGTTCTTCTAAGGAGTGTAATGCATGGAGTATAGAGAGGGGGGCTACGATTAAGGGTGCAGCTGGTGTAATACATACTGATTTAGGAAAAAACTTTATTACTGCTGATGTAGTGAATGTAGAGAAGATGATGGATATCGGAGGATGGAATAAGGCTAAAGAGAGTGGTTTAATAAAAAATCAGGGAAAGGATTATCTAGTAAAGGATGGAGACTATGTTATAATTCTAGCGAATACATAAAAAGAATTGTAAAGTATGTTTTTTTTTGATAAAATCCATTCGCTAAGTTAAAGAGGAAAGAATATTAGATGCTAGTTGAAAAAGAAAAACAAGTGAGAAATTATGAATTAATGGTTGCACTCAAACCTTTGCTTCCAGATGATTTAAGGAAAAGTCTGCATAAAGACTTTACTAAACTTATATCTCAAGATGGTGGAGAGGTTGTAGATGTAGATGTTTGGGGTAAGAGATATCTTGCTTACAAGATAGATGGACACAATGAGGGCTACTATATTGTTTACAACTTCATAAATCATCCAGGTAATATAAATGAGATGAAAAGACAGTTGCAACTTAGGCAAGAGATATTAAGATTTATGATAATTGAGGTTGATAGACCACAGGATATTGGTAAAAGAATTAAGAAAAAAGAGATTGAGATTTAGTTAAATATTTTTTAATCTTTAGTTGTTAAGATTAGAGGTAAGTTTAATTTATTATAATATAAAGAGATGTCAGTAAGATCGTTAAATAAGGTTCAGCTAATAGGGAATCTAACAAGAGACCCAGAGATGAGATATACAACAAATGGGTCACCTGTTGTTACATTTGGTATGGCTACAAACAAGTCCTGGAAAGATCAGCAAGGGAATGTTAAAGAGGCAGCAGAGTTTCATAACATTGTAGCTTGGAATAAGATAGCTGAGATATGTCAACAGCTATTAGCAAAAGGAATGAAAGTATATATAGAAGGATCTTTAACTACCAGATCTTGGGAGTCAGAAGATGGGTCTACTAGATACAAAACAGAGGTAAGAGTAGATGATATGATACTTCTTGATAGTAAGGGTAGAGAGGGTGCTGGAATTGATCAGAGTGAAGCCTCTCAAGAGGATGAAATCAAGGAAGAAAGCACAAAGGTAGAGGAAGAGGAAACAGATGAAGATCCATTAGAGGATTCAGACTTACCATTTTAATTTTTTGATTGATATAAATGACGAAGGGAGAAAACGAAGAGCAAAATAAAATAATAAGTCCAAGTTTAGAGGATGTTTTTGATGATAAGAGTGTCACTGGTGATGATAGTAAGGAAACTACTGATAACAGAAGGAAAAAGCCAAGAAGGAGACGAAAGATTGTACAAAATCTCTCCTGTCCACTTTGTGATTCTGGTGTTAAGGAGATATCTTACAAAGATGTCTATCAACTAAAGAAATTTACATCTGTTAGAGGAAAAATTATCTCTGTTGAGAAATCGGGTGTTTGTCATAGGCATCAGAAGAAGTTAAAGAGGGCAATCAAAAGAGCTAGATTTATGGCACTTCTACCATACGTAGCTAAAGATAACTAAATATCTTTAATATATTAAAATTGAAGAGGTCCATAAGGACCTCTTTTTGTTTTAAAATTTCTCTTTTATTGGTAAACTATGTAAGCGATGGATAATCTGCCCATATTAAGAAAAAATTCATATTTAGATATATTGATTAAAGATAACTGTATATTTGCAAATCTTGCATATACAGATCTTAGTGAGAACAAGACATATATTCTTTCAGATAAGACAGATTTAACACCTTTAAAGTTTAGATTAGATGATATTGTTTTTACAAAGAGTTTTTGGTTTGAATATTTTAACTCATTGGAAGAGGTATTTGATTGGGATATAGTTGACAGAGTATGGAAAGATATATTTAAACTTAAAGAGTTTGAGAGTGAGGGGGTAGGAGTATCTGGTATAAGGGTGGTTGTGGATGATAATCAGCCCTTTTTCAGAAATATATATCTTTCTTTGAAAGAATTCTCAAAGGATATATCTCTGAGAATGTTAGATGATAGATATATGGAAGTTTTGTTTAATAGCCTTTTAGAAGAGTTGGGATACAGTGATATTCTTTGGGTAGATTTAGATATCTCCCATTTCTCAATATACAGAGCAAGGAAGGAGCAAGAAGCTAGCTCAATATTTGAAAAGGGAAGCAAGGATTCGTTTACATCAGCAAAAATTGATTGGAGCAATGAGATTGGGGTAATAGATTTTGTAAAAAGTAGTAAACTACATGCCTTTCTCTCTGTAGATTCCTCCTCTGATGAAATATCTGATAGATGGGCTAACTTCATAGCTCATAATCATAAATATATTGCAGATACTGTAATAGGAGATGTCCTAAGAGCTTTTACAACACTTCAGCTTCTTTCTTTAAAAGAAGCTAATGAGGATAAACTAAAAGCTTTTGGGAGAGGTAACTGTGCTCTTTTTCTTTCAGGAAATATATCAACACTACTTGATCAGAGAGCCTTACTTCTTTCTTTAATAGATGGATTAGAGTTAGAGGGGATAGTAGATATCTTTACTGATGAGTACAATAAGGTTTTAACATTTGGAAAAAGTCTTTTACAAAAAGAGGAATCACAAAATATTGTTGTATTTAAAAGGGATGTTTTGCCAACCGTTTCTAAACTGCTTGTACCAGAAGTACCTCAAAAGAGTCACAATAAAGCAATCTTCTCTGCATCATTACAGTCTCAGGAATTTGAAAAACAGGAAATATATGGAATTAGCCCAAATCTACAAATAATATCTCTACCAACAAAGTATGAGAAAGTCATAGTACAGGGGAAATTACTCAATGGGGCCTGCTTTTCTCATCTAACTTCAAATGATATTGAGTTTCTTTCGGGAAAATCAAAATTCCTGTACAAAGATATAGTTATTGATGCAAGAGAAAGACCAATAGTATATGGTCCCTCGGTGTATAAAAATAGAATTAAGATGAAATCATGGGGATATGGAAATAAGAAATAGGATATTTGAAAAATATATAGATCATACCTTTAGTATTCCACTAAGAGATAGTGATAGAGTATTAATAAAGAAGGGGAAGATAGATGTTAACAAAGCTCTCATAGAAAGGTTTGAGAGTACCCTAAAGAAGACTATCTACATCCCTGACATATTAAAATGTAAAGAAAGTGATTGTAAGAATTACATATTAAAAATAGATGGAGAGTATATAGATAAAGGGGAGATAATAGCGGGTAAGACTTCTAAGGGTGGTTTAACAATTACTGAGGTTAAATCTCCTATTGGTGGGATACTGGATCTTTCAAGAGTAGAACATGGATATATAGATATTCTTGGAGAGGAGAAGGAATCAATATTAGAGAGTAATTTTAATGGAGAAGTAGTAGAGATAGATCCTGTCGAAGGGTTAGTAGTCAAATCTAATATAGTAGCAGTAGATGGGGTAGTAAGTAGTAGGATAGGGGGAAAGATTTTTGGAGTATTGGAGGTGTTGGGGGATGGTAAAACTATTCTTAAAGAGAATGTCCTTGAGGATAATTACAGGGGGAAGATAGTTTGGGTAGGTCCATATCTTTACAATCGTGTTGCTATTGAGCTTTTTGAAAGGGGTGCATTAGCAGTTCTAACATACGCTATGTCTTACAGTGATTTTAGGAGTATGGGCTTGCCAGTAATGATCCTTGGGGGGTTTGGTTTTGTTCATTGTGATAATCTTTTTTTGGATAAATTACTTTCATTTAAAGGTAAATATTTGATTTTTGATAACGAAGAGAATCAGATATTTATACTAAGTGATAGTACTATTAGTAACAGAGATTGGATTGTAAACAGATATACCGGTCAGAGAGTAATATCTAGAGCCACATCAACATATGGATATATTGGTAAAGTACTAGAGCATGAAGAAGATACTGATTTTTTGATTATAGATTTTGATAAAAAAGGTACTGCAGTAATACATATTGGCTTAGTTGATTTTGTTGATTTGTAATTAATGCATTTATGATAATATAATGAAAGTCGAATTACTTTAACTACACTTACAAATGGAAAACGATAAAAGAGGTGCAAGAATATTTGGGATCTTAATGTTAACAGTTGTAGCATTTTGTATAGGTATTATTTTCGGCAGAAATATATCTCCGGAACAGTTAACTAGTATAAGTTTTTCTGGAAGTAAAGATGTAAATTTCAATCTCTTTTGGGATGTATGGGACATATTAGAAAGAGACTATGTAGAGGAAGATGTAGTAAGGGAAGAGGAGAAGGTGTATGGTGCAATTAAGGGACTAGTAAGTTCATATGGGGATCCAGCTACAGTGTTCTTGACACCAGATGAAACGGGGGATTTTAATGCTTCAAACGAAGGAAAATACTTCGAGGGTATTGGTGCTGAGCTAGGTTATGAGGATAATGCCATTATCATTGTAACACCCCTAGAAGGCTCTCCTGCTAAAGAGGCAGGTATAAGGCCGGGAGATTACATACTTGCAGTTGATGAGTACAAAGTCCAAGTTGGAGATAATATATATGGTATTGTGCAAAGGATAAGGGGGGAGGCTGGAACAGCTGTTGTTTTAGAAGTTTTACATAGGGGAGATGTACAATCTACAGAGATTGAAATTGTGAGAGGTGAAATAACGGTACCAAGTATGACACTTTCATACGTTGGAGAAAATGAGGATATTGCACTAATAGATATAACTAGATTTACAGAAGCCTCGTTAAGAGAGTGGAATAGTGAGTGGAGTTCTACAGTAAAAGAGATTAAGAGTAAAAATATAGATAGGATACTCATTGATTTAAGAGGTAACCCGGGGGGGTATTTTGATGCTGCTATATACGCTGCTGATGATTTTTTGGATGAAGGTGTAATAATCTCACAACAAGAAGATGGGAAGGGAAGAATTGAAGATTTTGTATCAGAAAGTGGGGGAGAGCTACTAAATACTAAGGTTGTAATTCTTGTTGATGAAGGGAGTGCTTCTGCTTCTGAGATATTAGCAGGAGCACTACAACAAAATGATGTAGCAACAATAGTCGGGACAAAAACATATGGAAAGGGAACTGCTCAAAGCGTTTTAGATTTAAGAGATGGTTCGAGTATCCATATTACTATTCTTAAGTGGTTACTCCCTGATGGTTCTTGGTTAAACAGAGATAACTCTATTACCCCGGATGTAGAGGTAGAAAATACCAATGAAGATTTTGTGCAGGGAGTTGATAAACAGTATGATAAGGCGTTAGAATTAATAAGTAAATAAATTATTACTGATGTAAAAGATGGAGGAGAAAAAAGAGGTAAAGAAAAAGAAAGAGAGTAGAGGGAAGTCTAAACTCTCTGATTATACACATATTAAGATATTTGGTTTCGCACTACTCCTGTTTTCCATAATAGTGGTGTCTTTAACATCACTTTTGTTGCTAGTTAGGTATTCTAGTACGGTTCAAGATTGGCTTTTGGATGAATCCCAGGAGGTAGAGGAGTTAGAGGAAAGGCCTAATATTACAGTAACTGCAGAAGAGAATTTGATTATCACTGTTGTAGAAGATGTTTCTCCTTCAGTAGTAAGTATCGCAGTAAGCCAATTAACACTTAAAAGTGGGGAGGGGCTTGTTGATGAAGTTAGTAATATTGGAACCGGTTTTGTAGTTGATCCAAATGGAATAATTGTTACTAATCAACATGTAGTATCAGATACATCTGCAATATATAAGGTAACAACAATAGATGGGAAAGAGTACGATATTGTAGAGATATTAAGGGATGATAGTAGTGATATTGCAATTTTGAAGGTTGATGGTACATCATTGCCTTGTGTTAAGTTAGGAGATTCGGATAATCTCTTAGTTGGTCAAACAGTAATAGCAATTGGTACTCCCTTAGGAGAGTATGCGGGTAGTGTAACTACTGGGGTAATAAGTGGACTAAGTCGTTCAGTAAGGACCTCTTCTGGCTGGTTTGGGGCTACAACTAAGATATACGAGCAGGTAATACAAACTGATGCGGCAGTCAATCCAGGGAATTCAGGAGGACCTTTAATAAGTACAGAAGGCAAGGTAATTGGTATAAACTTTGCTACCACTGCAAATGCAGATAACATATCTTTTGCATTACCTATTAATATAGTAAAAAAAAGACTTGAAGAGTATAGAACATACGGCAAATTCATAAAACCATATATAGGGATTTCATACCAGATGATTTCAGAGTATGAAGCAGCATACTACCAAGATGTTGTTGCAGGGGCATTGGTTGTTAATATAGATTTGGAGGGTCCAGCTGCTAAAAGTGATATAGCAAGAGGGGATATAATTACTAAGGTTGAGGGAGAAGATGTATCTCAATCTTTTGGATATATAATTCAAGAGTATGAAGTAGGGCAAGAGATATCTTTAGAGGTATGGAGAGAGGGTGAGAGTAGGGAGATAAAGGTTGTACTAGGAGAAATGGATTAGAGAGAGACTTTAATAAAACGATTTTTGTTAAAACAATCTTTAATAACTTCTGTTTTGGTATTTCTAAAATACTCTTTAATTAGGGACTCTGTTCCCTTATAAATCTTTTCCTCTGTTTCTATATACATAACCTTTAATTTAATATCACTCTTTTGGATCTGTTTAAATAGCTTCGTATATATATCTAAACCACTATCTCCTCCATCAAGTGCAAGTTTTGGTTCAAAATTTTTTACGCTTTCATCCAATCCTTCATACTGTTTAGTAGGAATATATGGGAGATTTGCGACAAGAAGGGTAGCCCCTTTTACTCTAGGAACGCTCTTTACCAAATCTCCCGCTATCCATTTAATAGTAGGGTTTTTAAGAAGTCTTCTTTCATTCTTTTTAGCGATCTTTAAAGCCCTTTTAGAAATATCTGTGGCATATATAGAGTGGGAAAGTTTTGTTTCCTCTAGCCCTTTTGCTATAGATATGGCAATACAACCCGAACCGGTTCCAACATCTATAATGTTTTTAATCTTGCTTTCCTTGACTATTTCCAAAGACTCATTAACTAGCTGCTCTGTCTCTATCCTTGGTATTAAAGTATATCTATTTACTTTAAATTCCATACCACAAAACTGGGTAAAACCTTTTATATACTCCCAAGGCTCTTTTGTGTAAAGTCTTTTTAGAATTTTGTCTTCTGTCATTCCCTTTCTTGTCTCTAAGAAAGATGCAATTTCTCTCGCTATACGATATGAATCAGGATACTTAATCTTGTTAAGCATTTTTTTGATTCTAAAGATTTGTGCTAGGTTACTTCCCATTATTTATCATTTTCATTTGTATGCCCTCTTTGACATCATTAATTATTTCATCCAAATCACCGTAAAGAATAGCTTCTATATTATGCCATGATTTTTTTATTCTATGATCAGTAACTCTGTTTTGGGGGAAGTTGTATGTCCTTATCTTCTCTGCCCTCATAGCACTCCCAATTTGAGAGGAACGCATACTAGATCTCTTTGCATCTTCTTCCATTTTCTTTTTATCGTAGAGTCTAGATCTTAGATTGGCCATAGCTTTCTCTTTGTTTTGTGCTTGATGTTTTGTTTCTTGGCAACTAACAATTATTTCAGTAGGAATATGTGTAATTCTAACTGCAGAGTCTGTTTTGTTTACACACTGACCACCTGCCCCCGAGGCTCTCATAACATCGATTCTTAAATCCTCTTGCTTAATCTCTATATCTATATCTTTTGCTTCAGGCATTATTGCAACAGATGCAGTTGAAGTATGGATTCTGCCGGAAGATTCAGTTACGGGGACTCTTTGTACTCTATGTACGCCACTTTCATACTTCAATCTTTTGTAAACGTTTTTTCCAACTATATTTGCTATTATCTCTTTGTATCCACCGACCTCAGATGTGTTACTATCCATGATTTCAATACTCCAACCCTGTTTTGTTGAGTAGCTCTTGTACATCTCAAATAGATCTCTAGCAAAAAGAGAGGCTTCCTCTCCACCAGCACCAGCTCTAATCTCCATTATTACATTCCTATTATCATCTTCATCAGTAAACTCCCTCTCTATTTGCATTTTCTTTATTTCCTCATCTACATCCTGGATATTTTCCTCTAACTGTTGTATTTCAGCTTTAGCAAGATCCTTTAATTCAGTATCCTCAGATTGGTTTAATATCTCTTTGGCTTCATCATATCTTTGTAAATATTTCATATATTTTTGGATACTATTAAAAAGTTGAGTGTAGTAAGATAGGTCTGAGCTTAATTTAGACATATCAACTCCAGTGTTATGAGCATTTTCCATGCTTTTTTCTAGCTCCTTCTTTTTTCCCTCTATCTCTTTGATACTGTATTTTTTTCTTAAAGAATCTGTGTCCATATATATGGATGATATCATTTTACTTAAAATATTTGGAGTTTGTTACTTTGAGATATTTGCGTTTGCAAGCATATCTTTAAGAGTAAGAGAGGATGAAGATTCCTTTGTAGAGGTCTTTTTAGCTTTTCTTTCAGCCATCTTTTCCCTTTTACTTCTAAAAGACATCTGAGCACTCTTTTTAGCTCTCTCTTCAAACTTTTTAACAACATTATCCGTGTCTACAATCTTTTGCTCTCCAGTGTAGAAGGGGTGACATTTGGAACAAAGCTCTATATTTAACTCGCCAACATCTAGAGTAGAACCAGTCGTAAAAGTATTACCACATGAGCAAACAACCTTAACCTCTTTATTGTATTTTGGATGAATTTCTTTCTTCATAACGGTTAGGATTATATCAGAAGAGTAGTGAGGTGTCTATAAATAGAAGAAAAAAAGGGAAGGTATAAATCTCCTATTAAATAGCTCCTACCTAACCTTTATCTCCTTATGTTTGAGATTTCTTAGCTTTTGATAATTCTACAGTCAAAACACCATCTTCAAAAGATGCTTCCACTGCATCTGGATTTACAATTGAGGGTAAGATAAAGCTTTGTGAGTATGAACAAGATTTTATTGTTCTAAAGAAGAAGTCATCCATTTATGGATCTGATAGGGGTATATATTTGATCTTGGGGCTTTTTGTTTATTTTTACTATCTTCATAATGCTTTAAATATATATGATTGGCAGAAGACACCACCGAGTGTTAGCTGTATCAAGTCCTCTAAGTATTGATTTTTGTTAATTAAAAAAATATACTAGAAGAGAAGATGAAATATTCAAAAAGAATACAAAACAGAGTAAACAGAATTGAGGGCCAAGTGGGGGGTGTCAAAAGAATGATGGCTAGTGATAGCGAGGAGGAAAAGATTATGACTCAATTACAGGCTGTAATATCATCTTTAGAGAGTCTCAAATTAGAACTAGTAAAGCAGAATATGAAACAGACTCTAGTAGAAGATGTAAAGAAATCATTAGGTTTTTCAGATTGATAATTCAGGTGTATTCCTGTAAGATACTGCCCAATAACATTAGAGAAGATAAATATGAAGATTAAAAATCTAGGATGGTCTTCTTTTCAACTTAGTACTGGAGATATAACCATACTTACAGACCCTTTAGCATTAAGTAAGAGTGGATTAAGTTTCAAAAAAAGTAGTGCTGATGTAGTTCTTTTTTCCGAAAAGAATCTTTTAGGGAAGGAGAATATTCTTAGACGAAAGGGTTTAGTAAAAAAAGTTGTTCCAGAACATAGAAAGAGAGTAATAGAGATATCTGCCCCAGGAGAGTATGAAATTGGTGGGGTTATGATTCGAAGGGACGTTGATTCTCCCTTCTATACGATAGATGAGGCTGTGCTTCGAGTTGTATATATGGGTCTAATGGACAATTCCTTAGAGGTTTCCTCAACAAAAGATTTGGGAGATGTTGATGTCTTAATATTACCAATTGGAAATGGGGATCTCTTTTTAGATTACGATAAAATTGAAAAAATCCTCAACTATATAGATCCAACAATATTACTTCCATGTGGGTATAAGCAAGAGGGTTTAACTTTAGGCAAGGACTTAAAGAGTAAAGATGATTTTATCAAACATTTCGGATTTAGAAATGTAAGAGAGGAGAGTTATCTAAATGTAACACCATCCCCTGAGCAGGAAAACAAGAATATAGAGGTAATATTTCTTTAAAAGGTATTAATAAATGAATAGAGTTCCACCACAAAATCTAGAAGCTGAGAAATCTGTTCTAGGTTCAATTCTGCTTGATAAAGATGCATTAATAGAGATCTCTGGTTGGTTAAAGCCCGAGCATTTCTATGATGACAGACACGCAGACATATATAAGAGTGTATTAGAGCTTTTCGAAGATGGTTTACCAATAGATTTGGTTACAATATCGGATAAGTTAAAGAAGAAAAAGATATTAACTAAAATAGGGGGTAGAGCATATCTTACAGATTTAGCATCCTTTGTACCAACATCTGCACATGCTCAGGAGTATGGAAATATTGTAAAAGAGACAGCTACTAGAAGGGGTTTAATATCATCTGCTGCGGAGATTACTAAACTTTCATATGATGAAGAGTTAGGTATATCCAATGTAATAGATAGGTCAGAGACTTTAATTTTTGATGTGGCTCAATCAGGGATTAAGAGTAACTTTATTCATATTAAAGATCTGCTTAAAGATGCATACGAAAGAGCTGCACATGCTAAAAATACAGATGATTACTCTGGTATATCTACAGGCTTTAGAGATTTAGATGTTCTTTTAGGAGGTTTCCAAAAGTCAGATTTAATAATTGTTGCAGCTAGACCATCTGTTGGTAAAACTTCATTAGCTTTAGATATGATGAGACATGCAGCATTGGTTGAAAAGAAAAAGATTGCATTTTTCTCTTTGGAAATGTCCAATATGCAAATTATGGATAGGCTTTTAGGTATGCAATCAGGGATACCTTTTTGGGAAATTAGAACAAACAAATTAACAGAGGAGAAAGTTGTTAAATTAGCAAATACAATGGGTGAGTTAGCAGATGCAAATATTTTTGTAGATGATATGGCTGGACAGCACATTAATCAGGTACGTACCAAAGCTAGGAGATTAGCACTAGAGCAGGGTGTAGATGTAATATTTGTTGATTATCTCCAACTAATGCATGGAAACAGTAGAGAGAGTAGGACATTAGAGGTTGCAGAGGTCTCACAGGGCTTAAAAAATCTTGCTAAAGAGTTAGATATACCTGTTGTAGCCCTATCCCAGCTTTCTCGTGCTATTGAACAAAGACAGAGTAGAAGACCTCAACTTTCAGATTTAAGAGAATCTGGCTCTATCGAACAGGATGCTGATGTAGTAATATTTTTGGACAGAGAAGAGACGTGGAATCCAGAGACCGAAAAGAAGGGGACTGCTGATGTATTTGTTGCTAAGCATAGGAATGGACCAACAGGAATAATGGAGTTGGCTTTTGTTAAAGAAATTGCAAGCTTTAGGAATTTGTACAAAGGGAAGGATTAATAGGTGCAATATTGCTTTTGTTGGGATATAATACATGAATTAGGTCGAGTGGTGGAACTGGCAGACACGTGGGACTCAAAATCCCATACTAGCAATAGTGTGAGGGTTCGATTCCCTCCTCGACCATTTTTAAATAACTAATTAATAAATATGGAACTAGAAGAATTTATACTGTCTATTTTTGAATTTGCAGGAAGCATCGATTTTAATATGTTTAGTTTTATCCTAGGGGCCATGATTCTCATTTTTTGGTTAATAATGGTGGGTTGGGTATGGGTAGATTCAGCAGAAAGGACGTCGAAAAAGACTGCAAGAGCTATATATATTCTTTTAGTTGTATTCTTAAATATCCCTGGATTAATAATATATTTGATAGTACGACCTAGTGAGACAATCGAAGAGATATACTGGGCTGATTTAGAGAGAAGATATCTTAAATATGAAACAGCAGAACTAGGAGATTGTCCAAAATGTGGTCATCAACTTCTCCCAGGATTTGTATTTTGTACTAACTGTGGTTACAGAATAAAGAGAAAATGTCATGGTTGTGGAGTCTTAATTAGTAAGGATCACAAGTACTGTGAATTTTGTGGTGCACAAATTAGAGAAAGGGCAGCAGTACAAGAGCAGTATCCAGATATTAAGGTTATGGAAGAACAAATCCAAGCAACTAAAGAGCATGCTACTCAAACAGTAGAATCTAAAAGAACAAAATACAAAACAGGACGCACCTTTGTTGTAAAGTTAGGAGAGGCAATACTAGGAATAATATCTCAAATAAAGGAAAAGGTTAAAACTGTTGTTACTATTGAAGAGGTGGAAAAAACAAATGATGAAAAGGGGAAACAGGAAAGTAAGAAAGATGTTAAGAAGGAAGAAAGTAAACCAATACAACATACCCCAAAAAAGGGACAAGAAAAGAAATATGATAAATATCAGAAACATGGTAGTAGTAAGAAAAACAAAAAGAAACAGTATCCAAATCAGAAGAAAAAGATCAAAAAGAAGAAAAAGAGAAAGTAATTTTCTGATACAATTATATTGAATATCTAAATGTTGACTAATATCTCTATGGAATGGATTAACAAAGTTTTGGAAAGCATTCAAAAAGTACCTCAAATTGTTGTAGTCTCCCTTATCGTTATCTTAGGTTTATATGTTTTCTGGAGAGGTTGTGCTCAATCAAGAAAGAATAGATCTTCAGTATTTGACATATTTCTTTTTTCTGGTTTCTTTGCTGTTTTAGTTGGTAGAGTAGTGCATATCATATTGGAGTGGGATTCATACTCCTCATATATTTGGTATTGGTTACCCTATGAGAAATATGGAGATAAAGTTTACCTTTTTAGGCTATTACCTTGGAGATTTGTAAGTATTTGGGATGGAGGAATAGTAATATTAGCTGCCTTTTTAGCAGTTATTCTCTCTATGACTTTTTTCTCTTTAGTAATTAAGAAATGGAGATGGAAAGATATGTTTTTCCCAATATACTACTGTGCAATAACGATGTTGGGTTGCTCTTTTGTATGTGTTGGATTTAAGACAGGAATTAGTGATTGGATATATAAGGGGTCTGTTTTAATAGGAGTCCTTTTGCTGTTTTCCATATTTACAAAATTTATATACAAAATCGTAAAAAATCCTTTAGTTGAGAAATATGTTCTTGGCTATATTGGAGTAGGAATTGTTTTACTTTCCTCTGCATACATCAGCTATATGTATTTCAGTAGTAAGCTTACCTTTTTCGAAAATATTTTGGTAGGGATATTTGGAATATGGAGTTTAGTTATGTCTGAGGCATATTTTTTGGATTTAAAGAAAGCGAGTGTTAATATTGAAAGAGTATCTTCTGTTAGATCTGTAACTGCTTAAGAGTATGAAAATTGCTAAACCAATATTTTACATATCTACCTTTTTTTGTATTTTAAATATACTTTTTTCCTTCCATCTATACGCTAAGGAGCTTTGTATATTAAACAGAGGGGTAGCCTTTGGTTTAGAATTTGGACAAGAGATTCCTATCTCAATCTTTTTACTTTTACTACTATCCTTTCTAGTATATAGATTAGAAAAGGATATTAGATATTTAATTCTTAGTATATCTATACTTGGACTTAGTAATCTTCTTGTACGTATATTTTTAGGAAACGTTTGTGACTATATATCACTTCTAAATATCTCATTTAATATTGCTGATTGTGGTATAGTATTAACCTCAATTCTAACCTCTGGATATTTACTTCTCTCTTACTCAAAAGAGTGAGATTTTCTTTAAACAAAGCGCTATTAATGATAAACTAGTACTTACTATGGAGATTCAAATTAAAGAACAATATGTAGGAGAAAGAGTAGATACCGTTGTATCTAAATTAATCAAGGAAAAGGATTTAAGTAGAAATATAATACAAAGGTATTTAAAAGAGGGTTGCCATGTAAATAATAGAGAGTGTAAGAGATCTTACAAACTTAAACAGGGAGATATCCTAAATATTGATTATAAGTACTGGGGAAATGTTGTAAATGAAATTGATTTAAGTACGGATATAAAGCCTCAAAAGGGGGAGCTAGATATTAGATATGAAGATAATGATTTGATTGTATTGTATAAATCTAAGGGATTAGTAGTTCATCCTGGAGTTGGGAATCGAGAAAACACTTTAGCAAACTATCTTAGGGGATATTTAGAAAGTAAGAGTGGATACGATTGTTTAATGGATAGGGCTGGTATTGTACATAGATTAGATAAAGGGGTTTCAGGACTAATGGTAGTTGCTAAGAATAAAAAAACTCAAGAGTATCTTAAAGAGCAGTTTAAAGAAAGAAGTGTAATAAAGATATATAGAGCAACATTAGAAGAGGGTAAGAAGTTTGCTCGAAAGATTGACCTTGAAGAATATATTAAAGAAATGAACATAAATCTTGAACCTTGGAAAAAGTGGGAGAAAATGGAAGGATATATTGGTAGGAGTAGTAGAAATAGGTATATGATGGAGTTTAAAAGATATCAATTTGCTGGCTCTAAATATGCACTTAGCTATATACTTTTTGCAAAGAAAGAGGCTTTGGTTAAAATAGATACAGGGAGAATGCATCAAATTAGGGTTACTCTTGATTATTTAGGGTATCATATTCAGGGTGATAAGCTGTATGGTCATAGTGAAACGGACAATGGAATAATGTTAGAATCTGTTTTACTTAGTTTTTTAGATAGAAAGGGAGAGAGAATTTCATTTAGGCTTTAAAAAATGAATAGGAGAAGACATATATACAAAAGAGGGAGGAAAGAGAAAAGGAGTAGAAAAGTATCTCCTATTAAGTTAGTTATTTTGTTTCTTTTGCTAGTAGCACTAATGTACGGAGTATATATGTATATTAGTTTTGGGAATATAAGTAGTCAAAATATATTAAGAGATAATAACGCAGAATACTATCTTCTATCTAACAAAAAAGATGCTTTGGAAAAAACCTTGATTGTTTTCGAAGAGGAATATAATGAGAAAGAGAGGATTAAAAGTGCATACCTATACGCTGAAAACAAAGAGAAAGGCTCTGCAGTTTTAGTATATCTTCCTAATTGGATAGAGTATCAAGGTGTTGAAGAAGATTTCAGCAGTCCAATATCAATATCAACCTTAAGGTATGCAGGAGATTTTCTTCAAGAGGGCAGAGGCTATGAGTATGCAGTATGGCAATTTGAGCAGCTTTTAGGAGGAAATATTGATAACTATATTTGGTTTACTGCTCCTGCTACTCAAATCTTTATAGATAAACTTGGGCAAACAAATACAAGCTCTGTATATGCTCAGTACTATGTTAATGGGTTTGATGTATCAGAAGAAGGATTCTTTTTAAATACATTTGTATCTAAATTGAGTTGGATGAATCTGTTAACTTCATCAGCTAAATTTAAGGATTTAGATATTGTCATATATTCTTCCTACGGAACAATTGCAAATACTGCAATTCAACTTAGACAGGTGCAACAAAGTATCTTAAATTTCAGACCTTACCTAATAGATTTGTCTAGTACACAGTATCTTTCTCAAGAGGTTAATGTAGCGGGGATAGGAGTTTCAAACTATTTAGATATCTCCAAGTATGATCAAATTTGGAGAGAATTTGTTAATACCATTATCGACAGAGACTTAGAAAAAGAAAGGGTAAGAGTAGAGGTATATAACGGGAGTGAATTATCGGGTTATGCATCTCAATATGCCAGAAGAATTAGAAATAGTGGGTGTGAAGTTGTTAGGTATGATAATGCACCATCTGTGCAAGAAAGAACACAAATTTTTGTATCTAATCCTGAAAATTTCTCTAACTCTTTGGAGATAATATTAGAGCTATTTCCAGGAAGTCAGGAAATAGTAGAGGGGAGGCCCTCCTTTATGACAACTGGCGATATAGTTATAATCCTAGGGAAAGATATTCCTACCGCTTACTCTTTTTAATCCCTTCTAAATATTCTCTTTCTAGGGTAAAATGAATATACATATGGGAATAGTAATCGCAATATTAGTAATTTTGTTTGTAGTTTTAGCCTTTGTTGCTTTGTTTTCTCTGTTTAAAAAAGGTTCTCAAGATATAGATATATCAGAGGAAGTTAGAAGTCCTGTTGTAATGCAAATTCTTGTTCCAAGAGAGAATGATAGGACTCCCTTGGCTGCAGAACAGATGTTTGCCTCTATACATGGGATACTGGGAGGTTCAATTAAATCATTGGATTTAATAAGTTTTGAGATTGCCTCTAGTGGTGATGAGGGGATTAAATTTTACAGTGTAGTTCCTAAACATCTTGCTAAGTTTGTAGAAGGCCAAATATATGCTCAGTATCCCAATGCTGATATTAAATATGTCAAAGACTATACCCAAAAGAGAGAGGAAGAGACGAGGCTCTTTGTTACAACCGGCCAAGTAGAATTTGAAAAGGATTACATATTCCCCATTAAGACTTTTAGAAATTTCGAAGTAGACCCTCTTGCTGCCATCACAGGAGCTATTTCTGATTTGAAAAGAGGACAGTATGCCTGGTTACAAATTTTAGTTAGACCTGTATCTAACTACTGGCAGAGCAATTCTAAAGAATATATTACTTCAATTAGGGAAGGGAAAGATCCATATTCTAAGGGATTTTGGTACCAACTAAGTAACTTAATGAGTGGGGTAGGAGACTCACTAGCTAATACTGATGGGACGAGTGTACCAAAGAAAGAAGTTGTTAAATTAGAACCTGGTCAGGAAGAAGAGTTAGCTGAAATAGAGAACAAGATGCTTAAATTAGGATTTGAAGTTGCTATAAGGATAGTAACCAAAGCACCAACTCAGATAGTGTCTGAGCAAATATTAAGAGATGTTGTTGCAAGTTTCAAGCAGTTTACAACAGCACACCTTAATACATTTGTTCATTCTAAACCTCAAAAAAGTGGTAAAGAAATATATGAGGATTACCTCAAAAGATATCTATCATCTGATATTGTAGATATATTAAATATAGAAGAGTTAGCATCTCTATATCATATGCCTAATATATCTGTAGAGACACCTAATATAGCGTGGAGTAGATCTAAAAGGATTGAACCACCTATGAATCTACCCAAAAATGGTGAAAGGGGTGTTACTGTATTTGCAGAAACAGACTACAGGGGGGCAAGATTTGAGTTTGGCATTAAGAAAGAGGATAGAAGAAAACATTTCTACCTTTTAGGAAAGACTGGAGTAGGTAAGTCTACTGTCTTTAAGAATATGTTTATATCAGATATTCTAAGAGGTGATGGAGCTTGTATAATAGATCCTCATGGAGAGTTAGTAGAAGAATTGTTAGATTTCATACCCCAGGAAAGAATTAAAGATGTAATATATTTAAATCCTACAGACACGGAGTATCCTGTAGGATTTAATCTGCTTGAACTAGATGATATAAGACAGAGAGATTTACTAGCTGATGGTGTTGTGGAGGTCTTTAAAAAGCAGTTTGAATCTTGGGGTCCAAGACTTCAATATATTCTTACTAATACAGTAGCTACAGCCCTAGAAGCACAGGGGACAACCCTGCTTTCAGTAACAAGGATTCTAATGGACAAGAACTACCGTAAATTCATACTTAAACAGGTTAAGGATCCCATATTAGTAAAGTTCTGGGAGGATGAGTACGCTCAAATGTCTCAAAATCAGAGATTAATTTCTGAGTCTCTTTCTCCAATACAAAATAAAGTAGGTAGATTTATCTCTTCTGCAGTTACTAGAAATATTGTTGGACAGGTTAAATCAACAATAGATTTAAGAGATATAATGGATAACAAAAAGATTCTGCTTGTTAATTTAGCACAGGGAAGATTAGGAGAGGAAACAGCTTCTTTACTTGGAGGAATGATAATTACTCGTTTACAATCAACTGCTTTGAAGAGAGTGGATATGCCCTCCGACCAGAGAAATGACTTCTATCTTTTTGTAGATGAATTTCAGAATTTCGCTACAGACTCTTTTGCTAAGATTTTGTCAGAGGCTAGAAAATTTAGATTAGATCTATGTATGACTAATCAATATATTGATCAATTAAGTTTAACGGTAAGGCAAGCCATATTTGGTAATGTTGGGACTTTGGGTTCATTTGTAGTAAGCCAATCAGATGCTTCAATACTTGAAAAAGAATTTGCTCCTAATGTTACTGCAGAAGATATGGTTTCTTTAGATGCTCACTCCATGTATATTAAACTGTGTGTTGATGGAATGACATCTGTTCCATTTAGTGCACGTTCACTTCCTCCAAGATTTAAACCTTTTGGACTTAGAGATGAAGTGATAGCTCATTCAAGAGAGAAGTATGGTACCCCCAGAGAGATTATAGAGGACAAGATAAATAGATGGAGTAATCAAAAATACAGTGATCATGGGAATAGATCTATAAAACCTAAAAAGGATTCAAAAGAATAGGGTTGGCAAGAAAGTATTAAGGGTATTAGGTTTTTCCTTTTCTCAAAGTAAACAAAGTGATAGAATATCGATGAGATAAGATGTTTGGTTTAAGTATATATGTCAGGACATTCAAAATGGTCTACAATAAAACATAAAAAGGCAGCCAATGATGCTAAGAAAGGTAAGATTTTTTCTAAGCTCTCTGCACAGATAACGCATGCTGCTAAACAGGGTGGGGGAGATTCTAATATGAATCCCAATCTAAGGTTGTATGTTGAAAAAGCCAAAAGAGAAGGTTTCCCTATTGATAATATTGAAAAAGCAATAGCCAAGGGAACAGGAGAGGGAATTGATGGGGTCACTTTCGAAGAAGCGACATATGAAGGATTTGGACCTTGTAAGGTTCAGATGATTGTTGATGTTCTTACAGATAACAAGAATAGAACGGTTGCTGATTTAAGAAAGCTTTTTGAGGGAATTGGGGGTAGTCTTGGGGAGAGTGGTTCTGTATCATGGAATTTTGATACAAGAGGATACATAGTTGTTAAAAGTGGACATATGGAGAAAGGAAAAAAGTTTGGGGCAGAGGATAAATATGTAAAGGATGATAGGGATGAGGTAATGATGACTATAATGGATATTGAGGGGATAGAAGATATAAGGGGAATAGATATAGAGGGTGTAGAGGGTATAGAGGTATATACTCCATATAGTTTACTTAGTAAGGTAAGGAATGAGATATCTAAGTTGGGTTATGTAATAGAGGAGGCTGAGATAATTAAAGAGGCTAAGATGAAAAAGAAATTAGATGAAAAGGAATTAAAGAAAGTAGAGAATGCAATAGAGAGAATAGAGGAAATGGATGATGTCCAAAATGTTTGGACAGATTTGGAGTAAATCTTAATTCTGTAGAATCTAATTTATAGATTTGATATACTCCGTATATTATTACTGCTCAATCATAATTTATTATTTATTATATAGATGGAAAAATACTCCAAGTATACATATAACCCTGAGTTAGAAAAATTAAGAGAGCCTGTGTATAAGAGGATTAAATTGCTTTTAGAGATGGAGAAAAGTAGGGGAGATTTGATTCTACAGAAAAGAGGACTGGGGGGTATTGATGAACTTGAAGAGTTGGTATTGTTTAAAGAGCAAAGAAAAATGAAAGAGGATGTACAAAAAGAGATAGGATACAAAATTAATGAGAATGAGACGTATCTTAAGGTAATGAGAGAACTTGAACTTGAGAGATTATGGTTGGTAAGGAAAGCATATATTAGTGACTTCCAAGTATATCAGTTAGAGTCCACAAAGCAACTGATGATAATGGCACTACTTGAGAGTGAGAAAATAAAGCAAATTGGCTTACAAAATAATCATCCTCCTTACAGTCTATATATTAGTGAATATATTCATCCTTACGGATTTTTTAGAGATAGTATAGAAAAAGGTCTTCCTATAGATATTCCATTTATACAGAATAAAACAGATGAAGGGGGTAGGTCTTTTTCAAGAGTATATACTCCGGTATATATAGATGTTCCTTCTGAGGAAAGAGATGAGATAATAGAGCTAATTAATGAGAGCCCATTTAATAGAGATATTCGATAGGGAAAGTATTAATTTTGATTAATTCTGGATGTGTTACAATACAGTATGAGAATATTAGGTATTGATCCAGGATTAGCTATAACAGGATGGGCTGTTGTAGATTTTGATAAGGATGGGAATCCTATCCCTATTGACTATGGTGCTATTACCACTCCTAAGGGTCTTACAGTGTCTCAGAGGCTTTCTGAGATATATAAAGATATGAATTCCTTGGTTAAGAAATTTAAGCCTGAATATGCAGGTGTAGAGACTTTGTTGTTTTACAATAATGCTAAGACAGCTATATCTGTAGGAGAGGCTAGGGGAGTAGTACTTTTAGTATTTGAAAATAGTAATATCCCTATTAAAGAATTTTCTCCTTTACAAGTTAAGAGTGCTGTTACTGGATATGGGAAAGCTGATAAGAGACAGGTTCAGGAGAATGTTATGAGGTTTTGTAAGCTAGATAGTATCCCTAAACCAGATGATGCTGCAGATGCAATAGCTATTGCGATAGCAACGAATAGGTTGGTATAGAAATGAGTTATAGGTCATGATATAATCGACCAATTTATTTAATGCTCTCTTTGTCATGGTAACAGAAAGTGAGTTTGATTCCTTTTTAGAATCGAAATTTAATAGAATAAACAAGGAAGAAGAATTATCTACCATCGATAAAGAATTACATACTCATTTTGGAGAGACCTTTTTTGATATCTCCGAAAAGACTTTAAATAATCCAAAAGCAGTCCTATTACATAAACCTATTGATTGGAAATCAAGAGATAGTGTTGACACGTATAATGATTTAAATAGGAAGATTTTTTCAAATTGCTCTCGAGTTATCAGGATTGGTGAGAAAGAACTGGAGGCTGAGGTAGTACAGATTTGGGCAGTTAGGATAACAGAAGTAGTGTTAGATGAAGATGAATCAGAGATTCCACAGGAGGGGGTTGCTTTTCAGATAAATGTTTCTGCAGAGCAGAGAAAGCTTTCATTTGGTGGGTTTGCGTTGACCTCTGAGGAATTAGAAAGGATTCCCTTTTATATTTCAAGATTAGAAATGCAGGATGCATATATGGTGGGGGAGGATAGCGAGATGATTAAAGCTTTTGATAATTACTATAATCTACTTGTAGAGTGTCAGGAGAGAAATAGATAAGTTTGCGCAAAAATTGCCACAACTAATTAATATATTATTTACATATTTATGACTACCAAAGAACAAACAGAGGAATTTTTCAGTGATTTGGAAAGGAAAAAGAATAAGGAAAAATTTCGTGAAGAGATACACAATTCTGCTATACTAACAGTTTTGTCCGCCCTATGTGACGTAAACCCCCAGAGTAGATTGGATGTATCTATAGATTCGAGTTGGAGTGAGTATAAGAAAATATTTACAGAAATGATGACCCCTTTTACGTTGAGTGGTGTCCCATATGGAGATTCTAGACAGGATTTAGAGATGGGTATTGTTGAGATTAAACATAAAAAGGAACGCTATACCGAAAGGGATGCTAGGACTACGAAAGAAAGAGAAGACCCAGATACACTTCAGATTTATGTTTCCATTCTTGAAGAACTCACAGAAGAAATTGAAGATATTAATCCAGAAAGAATAAGGCAAATGCCGATTGATCTTACCAAAGAGAATGTAAGTGAATACCTAGATATGAATTGTAAAGGTTCTAGGAAGGAAAAGTATAATGCTGGAAGACTCTTTGACAATCTCCAAGATTCAGTTAAGAGGATAGATACGAAAAATGAAGACTTAAAAAGATTTACTTCTAGATAGTAGGGGAAGAGTAGAAATTTAATATAAAGGAAAAAAATTATGACAACTAGAGAGTTTTTCAATGAGTATTTGGATGAGGAGTATAGAGATGCAAAGCAAATGGAAGAGATTGCAGATGTAGAGGATTTTTTGATAGATAGGGTAGGAGGAGTTTTCAACTATTATGCTAATGTTAAGAGGGATCCAGAGATTAAGTTATTCTTTGAGCCAATTGATTTTGATTCAAGTGATAGTATTGAGATGTATAGGACAGTATTGAATTCTATCTTGGATAATTGCTCGGGTAATATCCGTATTGCGGAGAATATCGTTAAAGCAACCCCAAGAGAAATACTCTCTATTGTTGTAGAAATGTCAGCGGGGAGAGTTGTTGATTTAGGTATAGGATTCAATTTTTCAATAGATCAAGAAAAGAGTGATTTGGATGGGCTCGAATTAAAAGAGAGTGAAATTCCTGTGATTGATTACATTTTCTCAAAAAAGGAATTCCTGTCTCAATATGGAGCAAGCGAGGAAAGCGATCTTGCTATACTTTTTGATAATTTCTATGAATTTCTAACATCATCAGAAGAAAGAATGGGGAATATGATAGAAAAGAGATTACTTGCGGATAGGAGTAAGATGCTTAGGGAGATTATTCAGGAACGGAGTAAAAATAACAGAGCAAATTAATTTAATTTTATTTCATTTTTTAATATGGTAAGCCCAGAGAGATTATTAGAAGTTTCCGATATGGGAGATCCACAAAGTAGAATGAAGGATTGGATTTCTGAGTATATGGAAAGAACCCACGCAACTAAAGCAACGCTTGAGAATTTAGACAACGAGAATCTTACAGAGAGAGAAATAGCACAGAAGTTAATTGAGATGGACATTGAAGATATAAAAGTCATACCTTCTAATTCACCTAATGCTGATGTCTCTGATCATTATGGATTCTTTTACTTAAAATATTTTGGTCTCCCAGATGAGGTTGTACGTGTAGGTGAGAGAAATGCGTACCATGTAGGAAGGATGGTTGCAGAAGCTTTCGATACTCTTTATCCTACCCAGCTCCTTCAATACAGAAGTAGATATGAGGGGAAGTATAAGAGAAAGATAGAGAAATGGTATAAAAGTCTTTCTGAAGGCTCTTTAAGCCCGGCTGAGTTCACGAGAATCTTCTTAATTGGTCAAACGTGTCCCACATTTATGACATATGCTTCAACGTTTAGATTTAGGAACTCCTCAGAACTATACAGACTAATAAAAAGAGCAGAGGAGAGTAAAAAGTAATCAAGAGTTTCTGATATCCTGTATAATGTAAAGATGATTTCATACATATCAGGTAAAATACTAAAAAGCAATCTAGGAAAGAGTAGCTATGTAGATATTCTTACATCTTGTGGGGTAGGGTATAGAGTGTTTGTTACCTCTCAATTTAAATTTCCTACAAAGGATACCAATATATCTATATATACAAGTTTTCAGGTAAGGGAAGATAGTCAGATGCTATATGGTTTTCCTAGTGAAGAGGAGAGAGACTTCTTTGAAGAGTTACTCAATGTATCAGGGATAGGGCCTAAATCTGCACTTTCTATACTTTCTACTTACTCTATGAAGAGAGTAAAGGAGATTGTATTAGATGGAGATGCTAATCTGCTTAAAAAGGTTTCTGGTTTGGGTCTTAAGGGTGCTCAAAAAGTTATACTAGAACTTAGAGGTAGGATAGACTTTGAGAAGGAGGGAATAGAAAGTAAAAGAGATGTACGATTAAAGGAGTTAAAAGATGCTCTTAGCTCATTAGGTTTTAAAGGTAGTGAGCTAAAGGATAGGGTAGAGAGTGCTGAAGTGATACTGAAGAAAAAGGATTATGATATTGAGACATTAATTAAGAAAGTATTGAGTGAATAGATGATTGAATCTAGCAAAGAAAAAAACAAAGGAAAAAAAATTGATACAAAGAAGAGTAATGTTGTTGTAAGTAATGGAGATTTTGAAAAGGCTGAGCAAAAGATTAGACCTTCTAGAATTGATGAGATGATTGGTAGAAGAAGAGAGAAGAAGGCTATTAAGATGATGATAGATTCTGCTCGTAAAAGAGCAGAGGTTATGGATCATATCCTTTTCTATGGGCCTCCAGGTTTAGGTAAGACTACATTTGCTTTAGCTATTGCAAATGAGATAGGGAGTTCAATTAGGATAACCTCAGGTCCAGCTATTGAAAGACAGGGGGATTTGGCAGCTATACTTACAAATTTAAAGAAGAATGATGTTCTTTTTATAGATGAAATACACAGACTATCAAGAGTAGTTGAGGAAATTTTGTACCCGGCTATGGAAGATAGGGCATTAGATATTGTAATGGGGAAGGGACCCTCTGCAAAGACTATTAGATTAAGCTTAGAGCCGTTCACATTAATAGGTGCTACTACTCAGATTGGAAAGATTAGCTCTCCTATGAGAGACAGGTTTGGTCTAATACAGAGGTTAGATTTTTTTGAGGATGAAGATATGATTGAGATTTTAAGAAGAGCTTGTAATCTTTGGAGTATTAATATTGATGACAAGGCATTAAAGACAATCTCTATTGGTTCAAGGGGTACTGCTAGAGTAGGGTTAAGGCTGTTAAGAAGGGTAAGGGATTATTCTCAGAGCAACAATTTAAAAGAGATTAATACAGATGTTGTATCAAAGACTATGGATATATTGGGTATTGATGAGATAGGGTTGGAGTCAATAGATAGAGAAATCTTGACTGTGTTATTTAATAACTTTAGTGGAGGTCCAGTAGGGGCATCTACTTTAGCTGCTAGTTTATCAGAGGATGTGTCAACACTTTTAGATGTATATGAACCCTATCTTATGAAGTGTGGGCTTTTAAAGAGAACCTCTAGGGGTAGGGTTTTGACTCCAAAAGGTATAAAATATGTTCAAGAAGTATGTCTGTAGAGAATATGGCAAACACAAGTGAGGATTCTGTTAAAAGAGGGAAGTTAATTGCCCTATCTTTTCTAGTAGCTTTGTCTATTTTTGTACAGACTATTATTAGACAGGGAGATCCAACTGTAACTAGGACTATAATTACAGCAATAATATATTTTGTCATTTCTTTTGTTGGTATAGTATGGGCTTTTAATTTTGAAGTAAAGATCAAATCTTTACCTTTTCTTTTGCATAGTGCACTCTTTGTTATGTCAGAGTATCTCTTTATTCAGCTTTTCTTTGCTCAAAAGTTTAGTCGTATTTATGAGGGTGTTCTTCTCCTTATCCTTGTTATCTTAGTATTTGCAGGAACATATGTATCTTTTTTGATGTCTAATGTTTTTAATGTTAATTTGTATAAAGGTATTCCTTTAGTTCATGTTGGTAGAACTACTTCATACATTGTTTCTACTCTTACGGTGTTCTTTCTTACTTTTAGTCTTTTAGCTTTACAACTTCCTTTCTTTTTACTCATACCACTAATATTTGCTGTTTCAATATTTCTTTCCTACATACATCTTAAAAATCTTGGGTTTAAAGGTTTTCTACTTAAGAGAAAAACTCTTCTTGTGTCTGTATTAGTTTCATTACTTTTTCTCTCTTCATTTCTATCTGGAGTCCTACATGAGCTTTCAGCACTATCTCCAACGGTAGGGTACTTTGTTGGGATAGGAGTGGCTAATATAAGGGGAAATAAGATGAATGATATTTGGGAAATGATACTGTATATTATTGCATTAATAGCTGTTGTTTTTCTCAATCTTTTTTTAAACGTTTTGTAGTATCTCTTAGAAAGTAGGGGGGTAGGACCCATAGTTGTAAATAGCCTATAGTTTCACATATCCTATAGTAATATCAATGTGGATAAGTAACTGCTAATAATAATAGGTATAAAGAGAATAAAAGTGGGAAATAAAAAAGTAATTCAAATGTGTAGATATGTGTATATGATAGAAGTGCTAAGTACTATCCCCTATGTTGCAATATGTTATGATTTTCTGTAATATATAACCGAGTATAATCATCCTTATATGCGGTGGCATATGGATAGGCCTTAGGGGTAGCTCTTAGATTATATTTTTATTAATAGAAATTAAATAGATTAATGATAGAACTTATTTTAATTCTTTTCTTTTTATATATTTCCCCTATTTTTTCTTTTTCTGTCCTTGAGAAAATTTTAGGGTCCCCTACTTTGATTTATTTTTTTTATAGTAATATATACATATGAAGAAGCCATATCTTTTAGACAATGTTCCTAAGCTCCCTGATCAGAATATGTATTTACTAAATCTTCAAAACAACGGATACAGTTTTAAAACGATTATTAGCTATGCTAGAGATCTATCAATATTTAGTGTGTACTTGTATTTTAATAATATAAAGTTTAGTAAGCTTTCTAAGTTAGATGTTTCAAATTACAAAGGATATCTAACAAGTGGTAATCATTTGAAAGATTTGGATAAAATAAGGGCAAAATGGATAGAAAAGACTTTACCTACAACAAAAGGGAAAGATGAAGCTCTTAGAGGTCCAGAAAGGGGTTTGAAAAAAGATGGAGCTATGGTTACACCTAATAAAGACATCGGGAATACAGTCCAGGACTCGAATCACGTCACAGACATATATAAGGACGATTTTCTATCTGAGGTGTATGGTAAGGTGTACGGTTCACTTGGAATTTTAAAAAAGCCTCTCAATTCTCGAGCTCGAAGTCAGAATGGTTTATCTGCTCGAAGTATAAATCGAATGTTGTCTGCTTTAAGATCGTATTTGAAATTTAGAATCGAGTTTGATTTGGATATTCCCATACCACCGGATTGTATAAAAATGATTAAAACAAAAAAGAAGGTTAAAAAGGTTGCTTCTTTTGAGGATTTGGTTAAATTAATAGAGTCTCCAATAGAATTTGAAAAAGATGAGAGGATTGCATTAAGAAATAGGTGTATGTTAGAGATGCTTTTTGCTACTGGTATGCGTATTTCAGAGCTTATTGGCTTAAATCTAGATCAATTAAATGTGCAAGGGAAGCTATATATAAAGGGAAAAGGCAATAAAGAGAGAGCTGTTTTTATGACCTCAAGGTCTTTAGGATGGCTTAATAAATACCTTAAATTAAGGTTAGAGTATGCTTTTACAGAAAAAAGGAAGGATGAGCAACCTGTTAGCTTTGATAAATTGTTTTCTGATTTAGGAATTACAACGGAGGGCGTGAAACAACGTGAAACAAATGATGGAAAACCAATTTCTAAGGGTTTAAATTTAGAAGTTTTTGATTCTGAAAATAGGAAGTATATTAAATTGATAGAGGATTATCGAAAAAGTGACTTTTTAAAAAAGTTCGACTCCCCTGCCCTATTCATACCCTTTGTTGGTATTTCTAGTAAAAAGGAAGATTGTAGATTATCAACTAACTATTTCCAAGAAAAAATAGCTGATTACAGAAAAAGAATTGGAATACAGATTCCTACATCAGCACATAGTTTAAGGCATGGGTTTGCTACATATATGGCAGAGCAAGGTGCTAGTGCAATTGCCCTGCAGGTTCTGCTTGGTCATGAGAGTTTAGATACAACTACCAAGTATGTGCATGCGAGTGAGAAATTTGCTGAAGAGGCAGTTAGAAAGAATCACCCACTGAAATAGTGATAATAATTTTAAAAGAGGATAAATATCTATTAATTCTGAGATACTTGTTGGTATAGGTTTGATTGTTTTGTATCTTGTAATAACTGTTGTGCTTGGGTATCTCCCTGTTTGGCTTTCTGGATTAAGTTAAATGCATTGTTTAAATCATTTTCTAACTCTGAAATTAGTCTGGCATATTCTTTCAGGAGTTCATTTTCAGCATTTGCCCCGTATATTGTATAAGCGATTTCATCAATTATAGTTTTTGCATGCTCTATAGATTTTGCCTCTTTTATTCTATTCTCATACTGTTTAATCTCAACTTCTGTTACTACTTTGGAAAGATCTAAAAACAGTTTGTCATATACATCTTGTGTGAGTAACTCAAGTAGCTCTTGTGCAATATTTTCATCTTTTACTATTAAGAGTAATTTTTCTTTTACCTTATCGTACATGAATTTTTACTTTTTAAATTATTCTTTTTCAAATATTACCTGTATGGATAGATCTGTTAGATCCTTTATCTTATCAGGAATCTCTTCCTTTGGTTTCTGTTTTAAGGTGACAATTATTGCACTGTTAGCTAAAGAAATCTCTATCTTTGCTTGTTGTTCTAACATCTTTGCTAGGAGAGAAATAAGTTGTTGTTCTCTCTCATTTGTCGTTTCTGATTTCTCTTGTTCTTGAACTTGGGTATTGGTATTAGATTGTTCTTGCTCATTTTCGATAGGAGGGTTTTGCCCTTGAGGGTACTCGTATTTCCACTCTTTGCTATATTGATTATCTGGAAGATTTTTGATTATTGGAACTTGTTTTTGTATATTGTTTTCTTGCGAAGGAGTATTACTTTCTCTCTTTTCATTTTCAATACTTTCCAATCTTTGCTCAAGCTCTTCAATTTTATTAATCATAGAGTTTAAATTGTCTGATTGTTTGTTAATAACTTCTGATTGATTTTTTAATTTTGTTTTTAATTCTTCAATCTGTTTAGAAATTATCTCCTCTTTTTGTCTATCTTGTTTTTCTAATTCAGATTTGTTCCACTGTTTGAGTCTATCATTTTCTTGTTCTTTTCCAGCTTTTGATATTGTCTCTTGGTCTTTAATAAAATCTTGGTAATTTTGAGTAGTGTGTGGTTTAAGAGATTGTATATCCTTGTTTAAGAAGCCCTCATTTCTTTTTTCATTTATGTCTACTGCTTCTTGGTGCAATTGCTCTCTTCTTTCTTTTTTTTCATTTTCTTCTCTAAGTTTTCTAATTTCATTAATGAAAGTTGGTTGATTTTCTGATTGTCCTTTCTCTACAGCTTCTTGGGCCTCGGGTAAAGGACTTTGCTGTTTTAAAGGTTGCTTAAAAGGCTCAACTGGATTTTCAGTAGTAGATATTGTGGGATCAAAATATCCACCAGTAGGAAGATCTATAGGTGTAGATGGGGACGAATTGTCTTGATATCCTTCTGTAGGGGGCATATTTATGATGTTTTAGTTTAAATTAAGAAAAAAGATTTGAATCATACCTAGTTTGTATAGTTTAAGTTTAATATCTAACTTATCATGTGTCAATATAAAATACTCGTAGATATCCTTTTTTTTTGATATATTATGTATATATGAAGCTTAAAAAAGGTAAATTATTTGATGGAAAGAAGATAGAGGAGTTTTTATCAGAAAGATATCCCCAGATATTACTCTTTTTGATTCTTTTCTTGATATCGATTTTATCCATTAGAGAGGGTATGAATATTTTATCTAATGACAATTATTCTCCAGAGTTAAATCCTTTTCTTTCTGTTTCAAGGTATTTACAATCTCCAGCATGGAGGGGGTATAGAGTATTGGGTTTTGCTTCTGAGAGTGAACAAGCAGATATATTTAGAAGTGTGTTCTTTTCAGTTCTCGATTTATTTCTTCCTCGGTGGTCTCTTGCTCAAATTTTTTCTCTACTTTCATTGTTTATTGGAACATTCTCTATGGCCTTTTTAGCAAAACTTTTTATTAAGGATTATGTAAGTAAAAAGTATTCAGGCATAGTATTTTTGATGACTGGGGTTGTTTACCTCACTACTCTTTGGACTGCATGGGTTTTTAATTTTAATATGATGCCATACATTACCCAATACGGCTTTCTCCCACTTCTTTTACTGAGTATATATCTTTTGTGTAAGAAGATAGATTTGAAAAGATTTCTTTTCTTTCTTCTAGCCTCAATTCTGTTCACATCTTCAAGTGTAATAGCTACAGTATTTTTTGTTGATGTAGTCTTTATCTCTCTCTTTACAATATATTTTGGGCTACTTAACAAACTTAATTACAAAAAGATTGGATTAATTCTAGGAGTGTTTATTGTAACCCAACTATTTTGGTTACTACCTTTTATTCAGTATACCTTCTCAGCTAGTCAAGATATTATAGATTCGTACACGAACAGGAGTATAACTGCAAATACAATAGACCTTGAGGCTGGTATGATGACTCTAGTTAACTCTGCGAGATTCTATACAAGACTTCTTGGTACGGTAGATAACCCTGGAAATGGTTCTTACATATTTCCAATGTCTGAGGATTTCCAGGCCTATGATATATTTAAAGTGGTTGGATTAATCCCTATTCTACTTTCAATCATAGGGTTGATTTTTGTTATAGCCAAAAAGAAATGGAAGCTATTACCAATTTGGGTAGTACTTTTTGGAACGCTTTTCTTGATAAAGAATCAAAATCCTCCTTTTGGGGAAGTGTATATTTGGTTACAGGAAAATATTGGTTTGTTTAAACAGGTATTTAGATGGATTTCTTCTAAGTTAGGCCAAGCATATCTAATAGTATTGGTCATTACCACAGGGATAGGAATACTGTATCTTTTTGATTTCTTTGTATCATATTTCCCCAAGAGATTGAGAAAGCTCTTTCTTGTTATTCCAGTAGTTTTTCTTCTTTCATGCTTTCTTTTTTACTCTGAGTATCTTTTTAGGGGGCAACTCTTTACGGATAGGGCAATAGTTAATTTGCCATCTCAGTATTACTCATTAAAAGAGGAACTTGCAGGAGATGAGGTTTCAAGAATTTTTTATGCTCCCCCTGCTAACAATGGATATTTTAGGGAGTATAATTGGGGTTTTGTAGGCTCTCAATTTTTGGGATATATTCTACCTAATCCATTAATGGATATGTCTTTAGCTATTGGTTCTAATGTTGGGGAAAATGCAATGTTGGAATTAGCTAACGATTTCAATTCAGGAGATATATCAGAATTGAATTCTGATTTAGAAAAATATGATACTAAGTATATTCTGATTGATAGAAGTTTAATAAAGGGTAGATACGGATATGCCATAAATTGGAATTTAGTTGATGAATATACTAAGTACTGGGAGAAAGTATGGTCCCAAGATTTTCTTGAGTTATATTCACTAAAAGAAGTTAAAACAGGAAAGTATATTGAGTCATATGGGAAAAGTGATGTCTTGGACAACGGGGTTTTTGTCCGAAAGCATCCTAGAGAGCCAATATTTTCTCCCTTAAATGTAAATCTAAGTGATGGATATGTAAAGGGCAATTATCTTTACAAAGAAATTAACTATGAGGGTGTTGATACAATCCTTTACTCTGATTTTAAAGAAATTGATATTTCTACTTTACCAACAAATGTTAGGAAAACAGGTTTAAGTATAGTATTGTCGCCTTCTTTACCTTCAGTTAACAATTTATATAATGAAAGCTATAGAGGGTTTACTCTACCCTCTCAAGAGCAACACCTATATGTAATAGGTCAATCTGTTTTTACCCAGAATGAATTGGAAAGAGAGGTAAATATATATGATGAGTGGTCTTCTATTAAAAATGTATATATTGTCCCAATATCATCCTTGAAGACTTCCAATTTAACTAAAACTTTCTCAGAAGTAGAACCAGGAGATTGCTCAGGAGGAGATTACAAAGTTTTACCAAATGTCACTCCTCAAACAATTACCTCGGGTTTCACCATAGAGGGAACTAGTCAACTTCCCTGCCTTTATACAGATATTAAATTGGACAAGAGGAAGGAATATGCTTTAAAGCTTAATTTCAATTGGGAAAATGAAGAAGACACCTTTATTGGATACTGCTTGTCCTCTGCTCAAATGCAGGGCTGTTTGAACAAGGAGAAGTTTTTGTATACAGGGGAGGGATTTGGTGACGTTTCTTTGACAATTCCCAAATTAGTAAGTGGAGGGGATGATATTTCTTTAACTCTTTATGCATTTAGTCCGAAAGGTCAAAGAGCAGAGTTATTAATTAGGGATATTCAATTACAGTATTCTTCTGAGTTTGTTAGGCTTAATCCAGTTGAAGAGGACATTGATCAAAAAGAGAAAATGTTAGAGATTGAAAATGGGCAAGAATTGTTGATAAAGATTCCTCTTATGAATAATGGGCCTAGCTATATTTATAACCAAGAGCAGAAAGGGCGTGCTATTTGGCAACCATCTGTTGCAGATGATCCATATTTAACTTATGAATTCTCTTTAGAGAATGGTCTTAAACAGAAAACCAAGAATCAATATATAAACCAGTATCAAGAGCTCTTTGTAACTAATCCTTTGAGAAAATATCTTTGGTATTGGTCAGGAGAAAACACAAAAAATATTCCTGGGACTCTTTGTCTAACATATGTGGGTGATGATAAATGTATGGTGGATTCTACCTTCTATGATGATATATATTCATCTGAATCTCGGATATTTCTTCCATCAGCTCAGGGTGATTCTAGATTAGATGCGTCTTTCAATGGTATAAGTTTTCACAATGAGACGGAAAACATATTACGAGATTTTGTTGTTATGGAAATTCCTTCGCAATGGTTAGATTTTAGTTTTAAATCAATATTTCCGAGGGAATATACTGAGTATCAAGCAAAGGCTATTGGAAAATCTTCTAACTCAACTTTTTACAAAATCAATAGAGAAGATATTTCTGATAGGGATGTTATAGTATCAATACCTCAAGCTAAGTCAGAGGGCTGGGTGGCAATTGGTTTTACTGATATTTTCTTTAAAATTTTAGGAAATAGCACAGAGGTTTATCTTGATGGGTGGAAACAGGGATGGGATATCTCTGGTATGAATAGTATTAATTCAATATTTATTTTCTATTTTCCAAACATATTAAGCTATTTAGGATATTTATCTATATTTGGAGTATTTGGATACACACTATTTTATTTCACAAGGGGAAGGAAAATATGGAAAAAGAAAAGCCATTAGTATCAATAGTAATCCCAGTGCATAATGGAAAGGAATATATTAAAGAGGCTGTTGATAGTTGTTTAGAGCAAACATATAAAAAGGTAGAGGTAATAGTGGTAGATGATAAGTCGGAGGATAATACGTTAGAGGTGTTAAGGGAGTATGGTAATAGGATTATGGTAATACCAGTAGAAAAGCAGAATGGTTTAGGTAATGTAATAAATATTGGAATTAGAAAATCAAAGGGTAAGTATATAGCTAGAATGGATGCAGATGATATTATGTATCCCAATAGGGTAGAAAAACAGGTTAACTATTTAGAATCTAACCCTAAGTGTGTAGCGATTGGTGGACAGATAGATATTATTGATGAGAACGGAAATATTACTGGTCATAGAAAGTATGCTCTAGAGGATAGAGATATCAAAAGGAACAGATTTCTTTTTCAACCTTTTGCGCATCCAGCAGTAACACTTCGTAAATCAACACTTGAAGATATTAGTTTGTATCCAGAGGATATATGGAAGGTAGAGGATGTAAAACTTTTCCTAATACTTAGTACTAAAGGGGAGTTTTATAATTTAAAAGATACGGTACTTAAATATAGAGTAACATTTAAAACAGAGAGTCAATCTAAGATGTTAGATCATTTTAAAAAGACAAATGGGATTAGAAAATGGGCAATTAAAGAATTAAATATTAAACCAACCCTTAGAGAATATATTCTTTGGGATATACAAAAAATAGGGGTTCATATACTTAGTATATTCCCCCCTACTCTATTTATGAAGGCATTTGAACTATTTAGAAAAGTTGCTAAATAGTATTCCCTTTATGGTAAGTTTGTAGCTGGGAATTCTAATTGGAATCCAGCAGAATCATTTCCTGCTTCATATGTAATTACTATCGAATCTCCTGCTTCAATCAAGGGATCTCCTTCTTGGTCTACCACAGGGTTACCCAAGAGAAGTTTAACTTCATCTCTTTCTATTTCTCCTGCGCTATTATTTATGAATCCATCAAAAGGCATTTCAAATATGAAAGTACCACCTTCCTTTTTTAAGTCCTCTAATGATTTCTCACCTCTTTTAACTAAACACCATTCATCTAAAGCAACAATCCAAGCCTGCTTGTTCTCATCATAAACAGCTTTTGATATTCCATACTCTCCCCAATCCATTCTTAAGTTTTCAAATGTTAGTTCCTCTTCAAAGATTATTCCCAATCCATTTGATTCATTGTTTTCATCATAGGTAATTTTTACTTTTGCACCTGAAGGAATCAATGGGTTTTCATCATTATCAATTGCGGGGTTTCCATTTGTTAACTTTTCAACGACATCGTTATCTTTCTCATCCTTAGTAGTAATCTCAATATCTCCTGTGATACTATTAATAACACCATCTTTTGGCATATCGAATTCAACTACTCCTCCTTCGACCTTTAAATCTACTAAATCTTTACTACCCTCTTCTACTCTACTGTGTGTGTGCCAAGTTATTTCATTTTTACCTGTATAGTTGTTAAATTCTTCGCAGTATGTTCCATAGTTTCCGAAGTTAACACAGGTTGGTATTTCCTCAGCAGTAAATTCTTCCTCTACTTGCTGCTCTGGGATATATGTTTGAGTAAGAGCTTTCTCTGAGTCAGAGTCGCTGTTGGTCTCTGGGGATTTTGTTTCTCCCTTTATTCCACAAGCAGTGGTAAACAACAAAGATGCACCGGTAAGGATTCTTACAGTGTCTTTTTTAAATGTTTCTTTTTCCATATTATTTATATAAATTAATTTATATGTCTAATTATACCCCATAATACCAAGGAATTAAAGGCTATGGGATATTATTCGAACCATACTTGAAATCCAGCTGATTGATTATCTTTCCCATACCTTATCTCTATTTCATCACCTTTTGATATATTACTATCCCCCTTATTACTTACAGCAGGGTTTCCATTATTCCAAAGTTTTCCATTAACATATATCTCTCCAGCATTACTGTTAATATGTCCATTCCAAGGCATTTCAAAGATTATTACTCCACCCTCTTTTTGTAGATCGGATATATTTTTAGCTCCAGCAGATATGAGTGTATCTTCCCATATACCTACTGTCCACTTCTGCTCTTTGCTATCAAGTATCGCTTTATATATCCCATACTCTCCAAATATTAGAGATATGTTTTCAGGGAATTGTTCTTCTTTCTTCTCTTTGGGTGTATATTGGTAATCTATACGATCAGCATATACTAATCCTCCTGTTATTCCTGAGAGAATGAAGATTATAGAGAGGAGTGTGTTTATTGTTTTTCTTTTGGATTTTATTTCTAACTCTTTTTCCATACCCTATTATACCCTATAGTTATTATATTTGTATATATAAAAAAAGAGGACATCCTAAGATGTCCTCAATGTAATATTTTTTGTCTTTTCGTCTTTAAATATATAAATATTTATAGACTCATCAGTAGGATATATATTTATTAATAAATATTAATCCTAGAAGACTCTAGCGTGTGATGAGGTATGTGATAAATGGGGTTTTTAATAGTCCGAAGACAATCAAAAGATAATCCCAAGTACCGGAACCTAGCTAGAGCTTTGATAAAATGGGGCTACTCGTTTTCGTAGCTAAGCAAAGTAACTCGAAAGTCACCTACCTTGCCGGTGAAAACTTGATCCTCCCCAGGGTTGATTTGCAGCCCACGGCTCCAGTTGTTGCCACTGTAGTTCACTACTACAATCTCCGAAGAAATGTTTTCGATCACAATTGTGACATCCTGGGTCCGATTGCCCATTGTGTAGAGGTCGTTTGTTACCACCGTCCAGTCCCCCAAGGAAACCCGGAAGTTATTGTCGCTTTCAGGCGACACGGTGTATGACTCGACCCATGAGGGGTCTTGAACAGATTGTGCCGTAGGTTCTTCTGGAGCCGGAGCTTCCGAAACTGGTGCTTCTTGAGGCGGAGCTGGTGCATTGAGGTCGCGAATGACAGCAACTCCCAAAATTATCCCCAGAATCAGTATAGCTAGAAGCAATAGGGCTATGATACCCATTACAACGTCACTAAGTATGTCAGACATTTTAAATCCTCCTTTGGGATTTTTGTTTTAATCCAGATCTTTTACACCTAAAAGGTGTGCATTGAAACATTTGTTTCTTTGCCAATCTGGCTG